>Ga0123338_10000749_pt1 | contig 32473 bp, 37 predicted proteins | sample grotaG_FD_89793 | JGI IMG/M metagenome (GOLD analysis project Ga0123338, IMG submission 89793) | Glacier valley bacterial and archeal communities from Borup Fiord, Nunavut, Canada, to study Microbial Dark Matter (Phase II) -... | ecosystem: Environmental > Aquatic > Freshwater > Ice > Glacier ...
ATCGAGTCTGCCTTACGGAACGCCCCATATCAACGGCCTAGGGAAACTGCCCCCCCGCATTTCAGGGGCGGCTCGCGATCGGCACGACGGTGCGTTGCGTCGCACCCGCATAGAGCTGACGAGGCCGTCCGATCTTGTATTCCGGATCGCCGATCATCTCGTTCAGCTGCGCGATCCAGCCGACCGTGCGGGCCAGCGCGAAGATCGCAGTGAACAGGCTCACCGGGATGCCGATCGCGCGTTGCACGATGCCTGAGTAGAAGTCGACGTTCGGATAGAGTTTCCTGGCGACGAAGTACTCGTCCTCGAGCGCGATCTTCTCGAGCGCCATCGCGAGCTTGAAGATCGGATCGTCGTGCAGGCCGAGCGCATCGAGCACCTCGTGGCAGGTCTCGCGCATCAGCTTGGCGCGCGGATCGTAGTTCTTGTAGACACGGTGCCCGAAGCCCATCAGCTTGATGCCCGAGTTCTTGTCCTTCACCTGCTTGACGAACTCGCCGATCTTCTCGACGCCGCCCATCTTCTGGACGTCCTCGAGCATGTTGAGCGCCGCCTCGTTGGCACCGCCATGCGCCGGCCCCCACAGACACGCGACGCCGGCCGCGATCGCCGCGAACGGATTCGTGCCCGACGAGCCGCACAGGCGCACCGTCGACGTCGACGCGTTCTGCTCGTGGTCTGCGTGGAGGATGAAGATTCGGTCCATCGCCCGCACGAGCACGTCGTTCGGGTTGTAGTCCTCGCACGGCGTCGCGAACATCATGCGCATGAAGTTGCCGGCGTAGGAGAGATCGTTCTTCGGATAGATGTACGGCTGGCCGATGGTGTACTTGTAGGCCATCGACACCAGCGTCGGCATCTTGGCGATCAGACGGATCGCCGAGATCTCGCGGTGCTCGGGGTTATGGATGTCGGTGCTGTCGTGATAGAACGCCGAGAGCCCGCCGACCAGCCCGGTCATGATGGCCATCGGATGCGCGTCGCGGCGGAAACCGCGCAGGAAGAACTGCATCTGCTCGTTGACCATCGTGTGGTGCGTGACCAGGTGCGTGAAGTCGTCCTTCTGCTTCGGCGTCGGCAGCTCGCCCTTCAGCAGGAGATAGCACGTCTCCATGAAGTCGCACTGCGTCGCCAGCTGCTCGATCGGGTAGCCGCGGTAGAGCAGCTCGCCCTTGTCGCCGTCGATGTAGGTGATGGTCGAGTTGCACGACGCGGTCGAGAGAAAGCCCGGGTCGTAGGTGAACTTGCCGGTCTGGCCGTAGAGCTTCCTGATGTCGATGACGTCGGGGCCGATCGTGCCCTTGTAGATCGGCAGGTCCATGCTCGGGCTTCCATCCGAGAACGAGAGAGTTGCTTTGGCGTCGGACGGAGTCATGGCGGGTGTCCTTGAAAAAGGGGCTGAAGGAAAGGAAGGCGGACGTTGTCCCGTCGCGCGCCTCAGCGCGCCGCCCGAACGGCCTCGATGACCTGTCGAACCTCGGGCCGATCGAGGGTCGCGTGCAGCTTCTGACGGCCGAGGAAGATGTCGAGCAAGTCGTTGTCCGCGAGGTCCATCAGCAAGGCGAGACCCTCGGCCTCGCTCTCGGTGACCGCCTGGGCCCGCGAGAAATAGCGATCGAGCAAGAGATCGTTCTCGAGCAGGCCGCGCCGGCAGCGCCAGCGCAGCTTGCTCAGCGCGCGATCATCGATCGCGCGCTCCGAAAGCACACGGTCGTCGATCGCGCGGTCGACCACCATCAGACGGCGCGCCTCACCATCAGCTCCTTGATCTTGCCGATGGCGCGCGTCGGGTTCAGGTTCTTCGGGCACACGTCGACGCAGTTCATGATCGTGTGGCAGCGGAACAGGCGATACGGATCCTCGAGATTGTCGAGCCGCTCGTTGGTCGCCGAGTCGCGGCTATCGGCGATGAAGCGGTAGGCCTGCAGCAGCCCGGCCGGGCCGACGAACTTGTCCGGATTCCACCAGAAGCTCGGACACGCCGTCGAGCAGCTCGCGCAGAGGATGCACTCGTAGAGGCCGTTCAGCTCGTCGCGCTCCTCGGGCGACTGCAGCCGCTCCTTCTCGGGCGGGCGCTCGTCGTTGATGAGATACGGCTTGATCGAGTGGTACTGCTTGAAGAACTGCGTCATGTCGACGATCAGGTCGCGCACGACCGGCAGGCCCGGCAGCGGCTTCAGCACGACCGGATCCTTCAGCGTCTTCATGTTGGTGAGACACGCGAGGCCATTCTTGCCGTTGATGTTCATCGCGTCCGAGCCGCACACGCCTTCGCGGCACGAGCGGCGAAAGCTCAGCGACGGATCGATCGCCTTCAGCTTCATCAGCGCGTCGAGCAGCATTCGCTCGCTGCCGTCTAGCTCGACCTGCAGGGTCTGCATCGTCGGCGCAGCGCCGCTCTCGGGGTCGTAGCGGTAGATCTTGAAGGTGCGCAGCGTCGCTTTCCCTGGCGAGCGAACGCCGATCGATTCGAGCGCGGCGAGAGTGGACGGAGTGGGTTCGGCAGACATGTCAGAAGGTGCGCACCTTGGGCGGGATCGATTCGACGGTTTGCGGCTTCAGGTTCACAGGCTTGTATTCGAGGCGGTTGCCTTCGCTGAACCAGAGGGTGTGCTTCATCCACTCGGTGTCGTTGCGGCCGTTCGGCGCGACCACGTCGTCGACCGGACGTTCGTACTCGAGCACCGTGTGCGCGCCGCGGCACTCGTGCCGGGCCGCCGCCGAGACCATCGTCGCGAGCGCGCACTCGACGAGGTTGTCGACCTCAAGCGCCTCGACCCGCGCGGTGTTGAAGATGTTCGACTTGTCGCCCAGGTGCATCGACCAGGCGCGCTCGGCGATCGCCTGGACCTTGCCGACGCCTTCGTCCATCGACGCCTGGGTGCGGAACACGCCGGCGTGGAGCTGCATCGTCTTGCGCAGATCGTTGGCGATCGTCTGCGAATATTCGCCGCCGGTGCTCGCGTCGAGGCGCGCCAGCCGCGACGCAGTGAAGTCCGACGCCTTCGACGGCAGCGGCCGGTGCGTCTGCGCCGCGAGCTTGCTCTCGACAATGTGGTTGCCCGCAGCGCGGCCGAAGACAAGCAGGTCAAGCAGCGAATTGGTGCCGAGCCGGTTGGCGCCGTGCACGCTCACGCACGAGCACTCGCCGACGGCGTAGAGCCCAGGGACGACGGTGTTCGGGCTGCCGTCCTTCGGCACCACGACCTGGCCGTGGACGTTGGTTGGCACGCCGCCCATCTGGTAGTGGATCGTCGGCACGACCGGGATCGGCTCCCTCGTGATGTCGACGTTGGCGAAGTTGTGGGCGATCTCGAACACGCTCGGCAGGCGCTTCATGATCGTGTCGGCGCCGAGGTGGGTCATGTCGAGGACGATGTAGTCCTTGTCCGGACCGCAGCCCCGCCCTTCCTTGATCTCCTGGTCCATGCAGCGCGAGACGAAGTCGCGCGGCGCGAGGTCCTTCAGGGTCGGCGCGTAGCGCTCCATGAAGCGCTCGCCGTCGCTGTTGCGCAGGATCGCGCCTTCGCCGCGGCAGCCTTCGGTGAGCAGTACGCCAGCGCCGTAGACGCCGGTCGGGTGGAACTGCCAGAACTCCATGTCCTCGAGCGGCAGGCCGGCGCGCGCAGCCATGCCGAGACCGTCGCCGGTGTTGATGAAGGCGTTGGTCGACGCCGCGAAGATCCGGCCGGCACCGCCGGTCGCGAGCATCACCGTCTTGGCCTGCAGGACGTGCAGCTGGCCGGTCTCCATCTCGAGCGCGGTGACGCCGACGACGGCGCCTTCGTTGTCCCGGATCAGATCGAGCGCCATCCACTCGACGAAGAAATTGGTGCGCGCCTTGACGTTCTGCTGGTAGAGCGTGTGCAGCATCGCGTGGCCGGTGCGGTCGGCGGCGGCGCAGGCGCGCTGCACGGGCTTCTCGCCATAGTTCGCGGTGTGGCCGCCGAAGGGGCGCTGGTAGATCGTGCCGTCGGCGTTGCGGTCGAACGGCATGCCGAAGTGCTCGAGCTCGTAGACGACGTTCGGCGCCTCGCGGCACATGAACTCGATCGCGTCCTGGTCGCCGAGCCAGTCGGAGCCCTTGACGGTGTCGTAGAAGTGGTAGTGCCAGTTGTCCTCGCTCATGTTGCCGAGCGAGGCGCCGATGCCGCCCTGCGCCGCGACGGTATGCGAGCGGGTCGGGAACACCTTCGACAGCACCGCGACGTTGAGGCCGGCGAGCGAGAGCTGCAGCGCGGCGCGCATGCCCGAGCCGCCGGCGCCGACGATGACGCAGTCGAAGCGGCGCGTCGGCACGGAGGACGTATGGATCGCGGGGCCGTCCATCTAGAGCCTCCAGAGGACTTGAACGGCCCAGCCGGCACAGCCGACGAGCCAGGCGATGGTCGCGATGTCGAGCATGAGGCGCAGGCCCATGGGCTTGATGTAGTCCATCCAGATATCGCGTATTCCGACCCACACGTGATAGGACAGCGAAACGATGACGACGAAGGTCAGCACCTTCATCCACTGGCGCGAGAAGATCGCCGACCAGCGGTAGTAGTCGAGCGACCCGGGCAGAAGCACCTGCACGATCACGGCGACGGTGAAGATCGCCATCACGATCGCCGTGGCACGCTGCGCCAGCCAGTCGCGCAATCCGTAGTGCGCGCCGACGACCAGTCGCTTGGAACCGAACGAGATGCTCATGGGCGGCGTCAGAAGAAAAGCTTCGCACCGAGCGCGAACGCGACGACGGTGCTGAGGAAGATGGCGACCAGCGCCGAGACCCGGCCAAACGATGCGCTGACGGCATGCGTCGCGTCCATCCAGAGGTGGCGCAAGCCGGCGCAGAAGTGAAGCAGGAAGGCCCAGATCAGGGCGAAGGCGACGAGCTTCCAGAACCAGCCCGGCAGGCCCACGGCACCAGCAGCGAAGACGCTCGTGAATTCCGCGTACGAGCCTTCCGAGGTGAGGCTGGTGTCGAACATCCAGATCACGAACGGGAGAAGGAGAAACATCGTCGCGCCGCTGATGCGGTGCAGGATCGAGACCCAGCCGGCGGGCGGAAGCCGATACGACGCGAGCTGGCTGACGTGGATGTTGCGATAGACGGGCTGTCGCTTGTGGGGTTGTTCTTTGAGAGACGTGACCATGTCGACCTTGATTGGACGTGCACTCCGTCCAGCCCATCGAGTCTATTGCAATGCAACAGACTTTACCGGAGCTGCCCTCGCCCGAGCGCCGCGACGCGCCGCGGCGGCCGGCTGCGGACCACCCTGCCCTAAACTTCGGCCCTCGCGCGAGCCGCATCGCGGCCCGCATCGGTTCCTCTTTTCACCGCTTCGGGAGACCCCCTGATGAAGACCCCTGTCCGCGTCGCAGTCACCGGCGCCGCCGGCCAGATCGGATACGCCCTGCTCTTTCGCATCGCCTCCGGCGAGATGCTCGGCAAGGACCAGCCGGTCATCCTGCAGCTGCTCGAAGTGCCCGTCGATGGGCCGCAGAAGGCGCTCAAGGGCGTGATGATGGAGATCGACGACTGCGCCTTCCCGCTGCTCGCCGGCATGACGGCGCACGGCGATCCGATGACCGCCTTCAAGGACGCCGACTACGCGCTGCTCGTCGGCTCGATGCCGCGCAAGGCCGGCATGGAGCGCTCGGAGCTGCTCTCCATCAACGGCAAGATCTTCGTCGGCCAGGGCCAGGCGCTGAACGCTGTCGCGTCGCGCAACGTCAAGGTGCTGGTTGTCGGCAACCCGGCCAACACCAACGCCTGGATCGCGATGAAAAGCGCGCCCGACCTGCCGCGCAAGAACTTCACCGCCATGCTCCGGCTCGACCACAACCGCGCCGCCAGCCAGATCGCCGCAAAGACCGGCAAGCCGGTGGCTTCGATCGAGAAGCTCGCGGTCTGGGGCAACCACTCGCCGACGATGTACGCCGACTACCGCTTCGCCACCATCGACGGCAAGTTGGTCAGGCCGATGATCAACGACGACGCCTGGAACAAGGACGTCTTCCTGCCGACCGTCGGCAAGCGCGGCGCGGCGATCATCGAGGCACGCGGCCTGTCGTCGGCGGCTTCGGCGGCGAACGCGGCGATCGATCACATGCGCGACTGGGCGCTCGGCACGAACGGCAAGTGGGTGACGATGGGCATCCCGTCGGACGGCCAGTACGGCATCCCGAAGGACACGATGTTCGGCTACCCGGTCACGGTCGCCAACGGCGAGTACAAGGTCGTCGAGGGCCTCGACATCGACGCGTTCAGCCAAGAGCGCATCAACCTGACGCTGAAGGAGCTCCAGGAAGAGCAGGACGGCGTCAAGCACCTGATCTGAAGCTTGCAGATGCCGGGCGCGATGAACGCATCGTCGTCGACGCTGCCTGGGCACGCGCCCTTCGACGACGGCAAGTCGGCGGTCGAGCTGCCGGCCTGCGACCACTACGCGGGCGTCGAGGTCCGGATGAGAAAGAGCCTGGCCTTGCAGGCCGAGCTCGGTCCGGTGTTCGACGTGACTCTCGATTGCGAGGACGGCGCGCCGATCGGCGGCGAGGTCGAGCACGCGCAGCTCGTCGCGGCCATGGCGAATTCGAGCGCGAACGCGGTTGGCCGGTGCGGCGTGCGCGTCCATCCGGTCGACCATCCGTCGTTCGCCGCCGACGTGGCGACGATCGTCGGTGGCGCCGCGTCGCGCCTGGCCTACGTGATGCTGCCCAAGGTCGGGAGCGCCGACGACGTCGACGTCGCGGTCGCGGCCATCGATGCGGCCGGCGGCGCGGCGCTGCCGCTTCACGCGCTGATCGAAACCCACGCCGCCTTGCGCAACGTGCAGACACTGGCCGCGCATCCACGCATCGAGTCGCTCTCGTTCGGGCTGATGGACTTCGTCTCGGCCCATCGCGGCGCGATCCCGGTCTCGGCGATGACGGTCGACGGCCAGTTCAGCCATCCGCTCGTCGTCCGCGCCAAGCTCGAGATCGCCGCCGCGTGCCACGGCTTCGCCAAGACGCCGTCGCATTGCGTCGTCACCGAGTTCGCCGACCTCGCGGTGATCGCGACTGCCGCCCGGCGCGCGGCGCGTGAGCTCGGTTACACGCGGATGTGGAGCATCCACCCGAACCAGATCCGGCCGATCGTCGCCGCCTTCCAGCCGGAAGCGGCCGAGGTCGACGAAGCGATCACGATCCTCGACGCGGCGGCCCGGGCCGAGTGGGCGCCGATCCGGCGCGGCGACGTCCTCCACGACCGCGCGAGCTACCGCTATTTCTGGCGCGTGCTGAGTCGGGCGGCGCGCGCACCCGACGGCCTCACCGACGACGTCAGAAGGCACTTTTTCGGCATCCAGGCCGGCGGGTCGTGATGCATTCCCGCCGCCGCGGTAACCGCCGGTAAACCGGGCACCGGCCGTCGGCGGCTGGACCACAATCGGCGCCGTTCGCCTCCGTTCGGTCCGTTCGCTGCGTCAGAAAGGTCCCCGCCATGTCGATGCCCTCCGCCTTCCGCTTCACCTCAATCGCCGGCGCCCTGATCGCCGGCGCGTTCGCGTTCTCGACCGCTCTGGCCGCGGACGCGCCCGCCAAGGCCGCGAAGGTCGCCGCCAAGTCGGCCAAGGCAGCACCCGCGCCGGCCCCGGTCTTCACCGTGCCCGACGCCCAGCCCGACCAGGTCAAGGCGGCCGAGCTCGTCTACTACGGCATGTACGACTGCGAGTTCTCGCAGAGCGTGAGCATCACGCAGAGCGCCAAGCACTCGGCCTACGTCGACGTGAAGCACGGCAAAAAGGACTGGCTGATGAAGCCCGTCCTGTCGTCGACGGGCGCGGTCCGGCTCGAGGACGTGCGTGGCGAGACGCTGATGGTCCAGATCTCGAGCAAGTCGATGCTCCTGAACGTCAAGACCGCGCAACGCATCGTCGACGACTGCATCAGCCCCAAGCAGCGCGAGATGTTGGCCGAGGCCAAGGCCGCCAAGGCGGCCGCCGCCGACGTCGGCCCGGCTTCGACGACGACGACGTCGCTTCTGAAGTAGGCCTGGTCGCACTTCGGCTGCGTGCAGCCGGCTGACGCGCCCTGCGGGGCGCGTCGTCGTTTGCGGCAGCGACGCGCCTGCCGGCTCGATAATCGATGCCATGACGCGCCCCTTCAATTTCAGCCCCGGCCCGGCCGTCCTGCCCGAGCCGGTCCTGCGCCAGTGCGCCGCGGAAATGCTCGACTGGCACGGCAGCGGCATGTCGGTGATGGAGATGAGTCACCGCGGCAAGGAGTTCATGTCGATCTACCACGAGACGCATGCGCTGCTGCGCGAGTTGCTCGCGGTGCCCGACAACTACAAGCTGCTTTTCCTGCAGGGCGGCGCGATCGGCCAGAACGCGATCGTGCCGATGAACCTGCTGCGCGGAAAGACGCGCGCCGACTACGTCAACACCGGCGACTGGGCCCGGCGCTCGATCGCCGAGGCCGGGCACTTCTGCACCGTCAACGTCGCGGCCAGCGGCGAGGCGAGCGGGTTCACGTCGATCCCTCCGCAATCCGAGTGGCATCTCGATCCAGAAGCGGCCTACGTCCACATCTGCTCCAACGAGACGATCATCGGCCTCGAATACCAGTGGACGCCCGACACCGGCAGCGTCCCGCTCGCCGCCGACATGTCGTCGAACATCCTGTCGCGACCGATCGACGTCTCGCGCTACGGCCTGATCTACGCCGGCGCGCAGAAGAACATCGGTCCGGCCGGGCTCACCCTCGTGGTCGTTCGCGACGATCTCCTCGGGGGCGCGCTGCCGTCGACGCCGAGCGCCTTCGACTACACGATCCAGGCCGGCAACGACTCGATGATCAACACGCCGCCAACCTACGCGATCTACACCGCCGGCCTCGTCTTCCAGTGGCTGAAGGCGCAGGGCGGGCCGGCAGCGATGGCAGCGCTGAACCAGGCCAAGGCCGATCTTCTTTACGCTGCGCTCGACGCGAGTAGCTTCTATCGCACGACGATCGCCAAGCCCGACCGATCGCGCATGAACGTCACATTCCACATGCCCGACCCACGCCTCGACACGCCATTCCTCGATGGCGCAAAGGCCGCAGGCCTGCTCAACCTCAAGGGCCACCGCGTCGTCGGCGGCATGCGCGCATCGATCTACAACGCGATGCCGATCGAAGGCGTGCGCGCCCTGGTCTCGTACTTGCGTGAATTCGAGGCGCAGCGAGGCTGAGGATCGGCCGCATGTGCGCTTGAGTATGCTTCGATAAGTATGTATGATTGCGGCATACCGAGAAGGAACGACGATGGAAGCGACAGTCGCCGAGCGCGGTCAGATCACCCTGCCCAAGGCCGTCCGCGACGCCCTCGGTCTCACCAAGGGCACCCAGCTCAAGGTCGAGCTCGACGGCGGCCGGATCATCCTGCGCAAGAACGTCGACGACGCCTTGTCGCGACTGCGCGGGAAGTTCAAGCTGGCGCCCGAGTACGCCAACTCCGACGAGGCCATGCGCGCGATCCGGGGCCGTGCGCCCGGCGATCCCTACCTGCCGCCCGAAGACGAAGCGCCGCGGCAGCGGCCGAAGAAGCGGTGATCGCGGTCGACACCTCGGTCCTGGTCGACGTGCTTACGGGCGATCCCCGTTTCGTTGAGTCGTCGGGCGCGAGCCTGGCGGCGGCTCTCGGCGAAGGCGACGTCGTCGTCTGCGATGCCGTCGTTGCCGAGATGCACGCCATGCTCGATGTCTCCGACGCGACGATGGAGGGCATCGCGTCGTTGGGCATCCGCTACCTGCCGGTCAGCGAGCCGGCGGCCGTCCGCGCCGGACACATGCAGCGGCGCTTTCGCCAGCGCGGCGGCCAGCGCGAGCGGGTGATCGCCGATTTCCTGATCGGCTCGCACGCGATGATGCAATGCGGCGCACTCATCACGCGCGACGGCGGCTTCTTCCGCGACTACTTCAAAGGCCTGCGCATCATCGTGCCGGCCGACAACGACTGAAAGAACACGTCATGCCACACGCATTCGCCAACACCCTCAAGACCTTCAAGACCGCCTCCGGCAAGACCGGCAGCTTCTACTCGCTGCCCGAGCTCGCCAAGGCCCATCCGTCGATCTCGCGCCTGCCGGTGTCGGTGCGCATCGTCCTCGAGTCGGTGCTGCGCAACTGCGACGGCAAGAAGGTGACGCCCGAGCACGTCGTCGAGGTCGCCGGCTGGAAGGCGAAGGCGCCGCGGCTCGACGAGATCCCGTTCGTCGTCGCCCGCGTCGTCCTGCAGGACTTCACCGGCGTGCCGCTGCTGGCCGACCTGGCCGCGATGCGCACCGTCGCCAAGGCGATGGGCAAGGACGCGAAGTCGATCGAGCCGCTGGTGCCGGTCGACCTGGTCGTCGACCACTCGGTGATGATCGACTACTTCGCCTCGAAGAAGGCGCTCGACCTCAACATGAAGCTCGAGTTCAAGCGCAACCTCGAGCGCTACCAGTTCATGAAGTGGGGCATGCAGGCGTTCGACACCTTCGGCGTCGTGCCGCCGGGCTTCGGCATCGTCCACCAGGTCAACCTCGAGTACCTCGCGCGCGGCGTGCACAAGCGTGCCGGCACGACGGACGAGCCCAAGGGCACCACCGTCTACTACCCCGATTCCCTGGTCGGCACCGACAGCCACACGACGATGATCAACGGCATCGGCGTCGTCGGCTGGGGCGTCGGCGGTATCGAAGCCGAGGCGGCAATGCTCGGCCAGCCGGTCTACTTCCTGACGCCCGACGTCGTCGGCTTCGAGTTCACCGGGCGCTTGCGAGAAGGCGTCACCGCGACCGACCTCGTGCTCGCCGTCACCGAGATCCTGCGCAAGGAAAAGGTCGTCGGCAAGTTCGTCGAGTTCTTCGGTGTCGGCACGGAGGGCCTCTCGGTGCCCGACCGCGCGACGATGGCCAACATGGCGCCCGAGTACGGCGCGACGATGGGCTTCTTCCCGGTCGACGACAAGACCATCGAGTACTTCGTCGGCACCGGCCGCACGACGAGCGAGATCGAGTTCTTCCAGGCTTACTTCAAGGCCCAGGGCCTGTACGGCGTGCCGCGCGCCGGCCAGATCGACTACACCCAGGTCGTGAGCCTCGACCTCGGCAAGGTGACGCCGAGCCTCGCGGGCCCGAAGCGCCCGCAGGACCGGATCGAGATCGGCAAGGTCAAGGCGCAGTTCACCTCGCTCTACAGCAAACCGCCGACCGAGGCCGGCTTCAATCAGCCGGCCGCGCAGCTGTTGACGCGCCATCACGTGCACGGCGCCCAGGTACGCGCCGACGATGCGATCAAGGTGCCGCGCACGCCGTCGATCATGCCCGGCTCGCCGCGCTTCGTCGAGGAGATGTCCGCCAACAAGCCGACGCTCGCCGCCGCGCTGCACGAGGCCGCGCCGGTGCTGCCCAAGCCCGACGAGACGACGATCGGCAACGGCGACGTGCTGATCGCCGCGATCACCTCGTGCACCAACACCTCGAACCCGAGCGTGATGATGGCCGCCGGCATCCTCGCGAAGAAGGCGGTCGAGGCGGGCCTCAAGGTCCAGCCGCACATCAAGACTTCGCTCGCGCCGGGCTCGCGCATCGTCACCGAGTACCTCACCAAGGCCGGGCTCCTGCCCTACCTCGACAAGCTCGGCTTCAACGTCGCCGCCTACGGCTGCACGACCTGCATCGGCAACGCCGGTGACCTCACGCCCGAGATCAACGACGCGATCACGAAGAACGACCTGGTCTGCGCCGCAGTGCTCTCCGGCAACCGCAACTTCGAGGCGCGCATCCATCCAAACCTGAAAGCCAACTTCCTGGCCAGCCCGCCGCTCGTCGTCGCCTATGCGATCGCCGGCACCGTGCTCAAGGACCTGATGACCGAGCCGGTCGGCAAGGGCAAGGGCGGCAAGGACGTGTTCCTCGGCGACATCTGGCCGACCAGCGACGAGATCGCCGCCGTGATGAAGTTCGCGATGAACGGCAAGGCCTACAAGGCGAACTACGACAAGGTCGCGAGCGAGCCGGGCCCGCTCTGGGAAAAGATCAAGGGCGTGAGCGGCAATGTCTACGACTGGCCGGCGTCGACCTACATCGCCGAGCCGCCGTTTTTCGAAGGCTTCAAGATGGTGCCGCAAATCAGCCGGCCGGGCGTCAAGGGCGCACGCGCCATCGGCCTCTTCGGCGACTCGATCACCACCGACCACATCTCGCCTGCTGGCGCGATCAAGGAGTCGTCGCCCGCTGGCCTGTGGTTGAAGGAGCACGGCGTCATCAAGGCCGACTTCAACTCCTACGGCTCACGTCGCGGCAACCACGACGTGATGATGCGCGGCACCTTCGCCAACGTGCGCATCAAGAACCTGATGATCCCGGCCGATGCGAGCGGCTCGCGCGAGGAAGGCGGTGTCACACTCTTCCAGCCCTCGGGCGAGAAGATGTTCATCTACGACGCGGCGATGAAGTACGTGGCCGCCGGCACGCCGACGATCGTCTTTGGCGGCGAGGAGTACGGCACCGGCTCGAGCCGCGACTGGGCCGCCAAGGGCACGCAGCTGCTCGGCATCAAGGCGGTGGTCGCGAAGAGCTTCGAGCGGATCCATCGCTCGAACCTGGTCGGCATGGGCGTGCTGCCGCTGCAGTTCAATCCCGGCGATTCATGGGAGTCGCTCGGCATCAAGGGCACCGAGACCTTCGACGTCGAGATTCCGGGCGAGCTCAGGCCGCAGCAGGAGGCGATGCTCCACATCCACGGCGCCGACGGCACGAACAAGGTCGTCAAGCTCGTCCTGCGAATCGACACGCCGATCGAGGTCGACTACTACCGCCACGGCGGCATCCTGCCGTTTGTGCTCCGGCAGCTGCTGGCGGCCTGACGTTGACGGCGGGCCGCTGCGGCGGGCCTGCGTTGTCGGTCAGGAGCGCTCGGACCCGCCGCGGTTGCAGGATGGATCGGTGTTCGGGCCGGCGTCGGTCACGGTGTGGCTGGCGTTGCTGATCGAGATCTGGAAGACGACGCAATCGCCCTCCAGACCGCCGAAGCGGTAGCTCCAGACCTGCAACTGCTGCCAGCCGACCGGGACGACGAAGGCCGGCCGGCCGATGCGCGAAAGCACGTCGTCCTGCGTCATGCCGGGCTGGATCGTCGCGAAGGTCTGCGGCGTCAGCACCTGCCGATTCGCGACGAGCCTGCCGCTCGCGTCGAAATCGAGCATGTAGGTTTCGCGTCCGTAAGACCCTTGCCGGAATTCGAGACGGGTTCCGCCACCGGGCAATGCATATTCACCGCTCGGACCGCCGCGCGCCAGACGAGCGTCGGCGATCGACGTACCGGGAGCGATCGAGCCCACGCTTGCGCAAGCAGCCAATGCCGCCACGAGAAGCGCCGCTGCCGAGCCGCGAACGATCGATCGAAGCCGTGTGTCCATGTCCGTGTCTCGCTCCCGGCAACACGCGTGCCGTTGGGTTCGATTCTGGAACGATGCGCAAGCCCCCGCTCCCGACCTGCTCTCTAGAATCGCTTGTGTGACCCATGCATCCAACATCGCAACGGATTTCGGCGCAGTCGAGGCAGTGGGCGACGGCATCCATGTTGTCGACACCGGCTTTCACCGGCCACGCTTCGACGCCGCCTACCTGATCGTCGAGCGCGGCCGGGCCGCATTCGTCGACACGGGCACGAACCACTCGGTGCCGCGGCTGCTCGCAGCGCTCGACAGCGTCGGCCTCGCGGTCGACGCGGTCGACTACGTCATCCCGACCCACGTCCACCTCGATCACGCCGGCGGCGCGGGCTTGCTCATGCAGGAGCTTCCGAACGCGCGGCTCGTCGTCCATCCGCGCGGCGCGCGCCACCTGATCGATCCGGTGCACCTGATGAAGGGCGCGACCGCGGTGTACGGCGCCGAGGAAATCGAGCGCTCGTACGGAACCCTGGTGCCGGTGCCGGCAGAGCGCGTCGTCCAGAGCGCCGACGGCATGACGATCGAGCTCGCCGGCCGGCCGCTCCAGTTCCTCGACACGCCCGGCCATGCGATGCATCACCACTGCCTCTGGGACGCAGCGAGCCAGGGCTTCTTCACCGGCGACACCTTCGGCCTGTCGTACCGGGAGTTCGACACCGCGGCCGGCCCGTGGATCATGCCGACCACGACGCCCGTCCAGTTCCAGCCCGATGCGCTGCGCCGCTCGATCGATCGGATGCTCGCGTTCGCGCCAAAGCAGATCTACGTCACGCACTACGGCCGCGTCGGCGACGTGCCGCGGCTCGCGGCGACGCTGCTCGCACAGCTCGACGAGATGGTCGCCGTCGCCAAGGCCACGCCCGCAGGCCCCGACCGGCATCGCGCCCTGATGGACGGCCTTGAGGCGATCCACGTCCGATATCTGCGCGATCACGGCAGCACCTTGTCGGAGAGTCGCATTCGCGAGCTGCTCGCCCTCGACCTCGAGCTCAACGCTCAAGGCATCGCCATCTGGCTCGACCGGACCGCCGCATGAAGAACGTGCGCTTCGATTTCGCCGGTCGGACTGTCGTCGTCACCGGCGCCGGCAACGGCATCGGCGCGGCTTGCGCACGCCTCTTCGGCGCGAGCGGCGCGAACGTCGCGCTCTGGGACCGCGACGACGCGCCGGCACTCGCGATCGCGAGCGAGATCGACCCGAGCGGAGAGCGCGCTCGCGCCCTGCATTGCGACGTCGCCCGCAGCGCCGACGTCGCCAGCGCGCTGGCGGCGACGCTCGTGGCCTTCGGCCACGTCGACATCCTGATCAACAACGCCGGCATCTTTCGCGCCGCCGACTTCCTCGACATCCGCGAAGAGGATTGGGACGCGGTCCTCGACGTCAACCTCAAGGGCGCCTTCCTCGTCGGCCAGGCGGTCGCGCGCGAGATGGCGCGCACGGGCGGCGGCGCGATCGTCAACATGAGCTCGGTCAACGGCGTCACGGCGATCCCGTCGATCGCCAGCTACAACGCGAGCAAGGGCGGCATCGACCAGCTGACGCGCGCGATGGCGCTCTCGCTCGCCGACAAGGGCATCCGCGTCAACGCGGTCGCGCCGGGCACGATCGCCACCGAGCTGGCGCGCAAGGCCGTGCTCGGCAGCGAGGAAGCGAAGGCGCGGATCATGAGTCGCACGCCGCTGCGGCGTCTCGGCGATCCGGACGAGATCGCTGCCGTCTGTGCCTTCCTCGCGAGCGACGCGGCGAGCTACATGACCGGCGAGATCGTCTACGTCGACGGCGGCCGGCTCGCGCTCAACTACACGATGCCGCCGCTGCCTCCGGCGGTATAGACACACGGCCCGCGTCGCGCGGGGCGCGGTCAGTCCGGCTCGGCCGTGGCGTCGAGCGCCGCGAAGCACTCGTCGACGAGCGCGTGCAGACGCGCGACCTTCTCGCTGCCCAAGCGCTCGTTGAACGACAGCTGCGCGCGCTTCCAGGCGCGCTTGGCCTCGATGCGCTTGGCGACGCCGGCTGGCGTGACCCGGACTGCGCGACTACGCTCGTCGTCGCCGGGCCCGACCTCCAGCCAGCCGGCGCCGATCAGCGGCCGCAGGTTGCGGGTCAATGTCGACGCGTCGATCCCCATCGGCTTGGCGAGCTCGCCCGGACGGACCGGCCCGAGCGCGACCGCGACCGCGTAGTTGAGCAGCGCGTACTGCGTTGTCTTCAGCCTCGAGATGTTCCAGGCGATGATCTCCGGCGAGCTGCCGCCGCCGCCGATCTCGCAGGCGCTCGACTTCATCCTGGTGGCGAGCGCCGACGCTGGCCTGACCGGCTCCGACGGCAAGCTGTACGCTCATGGGTCCACGACCTTCTTCATCTACGACCCACGATGAGACTCCTCCACACCATGCTGCGCGTCGGCGACCTGCAGCGCTCGATCGATTTCTACACGCGTGCGATGGGCATGACGCTCCTGCGCACGACCGAGCGGCCCGAGCAGGGCTATTCGCTGGCCTTCGTCGGCTACGGCTCGAATCCGGAGCAGGCCGAGATCGAGCTTACCTACAACCACGGCGTGTCGAGCTACGAGCTGGGCTCGGCCTACGGCCACATCGCGCTCGGCATGCCCGACGTCGTCGCGGCCTGCGAGAAGATCCGCGCCGGCGGCGGCGCCGTCACGCGCGAGCCGGGGCCGGTCAAGGGCGGGACGACGATGATCGCCTTCGTCACCGATCCCGACGGCTACAAGATCGAGCTGATCGAGCGCGCCACCTAACGCAGCGCCGACGCCTCTTTCGCCAGCCGCGCGATCCGCGGCCAGTCGGCGCCGGCGAGCGCATCGGCCGGCGTGAGCCAAGACCCGCCGACGACCTTGACGTTGGCGAGCGCGAGGTACTCGGGGGCGGACGCGACCGTGATGCCGCCAGTCGGGCAGAAGACGATGTCGGCGAACGGACTGGCCCACGCCTTCAGCATCGCGATGCCGCCCGCGGCACCTGCCGGGAAGAACTTGAGAAAGCGCAGGCCTTGTTCGGCCGCGGCCATCACCTCGCTCGCCGTCGCGACGCCGGGCAGAAGCGCGAGCTGCAGCACGCGACACGCTTCGGCGACGCTCGGCAGCCATCCGGGGCTGACCGCGAAGCGCGCTCCAGCCGCGTGAGCCGCGCGCGCGTCGGCCGGCGAGCGAACCGTCCCCGCGCCGACGATCGCTTCGGGCACTTCGCGCGCGATCGCCTCGACCGCTGCAAGGCCGGCCGGCGTGCGCAGCGTCACCTCGAGCACCGTGACGCCGCCCTCGACGAGGGCGCGCGCCATCGGCACCGCATGCTCGACGCGCTCGATCACGATGACCGGAATGACCGGCCCGTGGCGCGCGAGCTCGAGCGGATCGAGCATCGCGCCGCCGGTCGATGTCACAGCCATGTGCACGCTCCCTGCTCCGCCGAGACGACGTTCTTGCGCATGCCGGCGAAGAGCTCGCGGCCGAGGTCGTGGCCGTTGTTAGCCACCTGCGCCGGCGTGAGCACGGGAATCTCGCGACGCTCCCATTCGTCCTTCGGCACGAGGGCGTCGAGCGTGCCCGCGACGGCGTCGACGCGGATGACATCGCCATCGCGGATGCGCCCGAGGGGACCACCGGCGAGCACCTCCGGACTGACGTGGATCGCCGCAGGGATCTGGCCAGACGCGCCGCTCATCCGCCCGTCGGTGATGAGCGCGACGCGAAAGCCCTTCTTCTGGAGCGCGCCGAGCGGCGGCGTCAGCTTGTGCAGTTCGGGCATGCCGTTCGAGCGCGGCCCCTGGAACCGGACGACGGCGACGAAATCGCGCTCGAGCCTGCCTGCGCCGAAGGCTTCGAGCATCGCTTCCTGCGAGTCGAAGACGATCGCCGGCGCCTCGACGAGCCAGCGGTCCTGCGGCACCGACGACACCTTCATGACCGCACGGCCGCAGTTGCCGACGAGCAGCTTCAGGCCGCCCTCGACGCTGAAGGGCGCGCTTGCCGGACGCAGCACGCCGTCGTCGCCGCTCGCTGACGCGAGATCGCGCCAGGCGACGCGCGCGCCGTCGCGCTCCGGCACGCGCGTGTAGTCGGCCAGGCCGCCGGGCGACACCGTCGCGACATCGGCATGCATGCAGCCGGCCTCGATCAGCTCGCGGATGACGAAGCCCGGGCCGCCTGCCGACTGGAACTGGTTCACGTCGGCGCTGCCGTTGGGATAGACGCGCGCCACCAGCGGCGTCGCGTGCGAGAGGTCGGCGAAGTCGCTCCAGTCGATGACGATGCCGGCCGAGCGCGCCACCGCGACCCAGTGGATGAGGTGATTGGTCGAGCCGCCGGTCGCGAGCAAGGCGACCATCGCATTGACGATCGAGCGCTCGTCGACGAGGCGGCCGATCGGCGTCAGGCGCGCCTCGCCGCCGGCTTGCGCTGCCGCTGGTTGCCAGCGCGCGTTGGCCAGCACCAGGCGCACGGCCTCGCGCGTCAGGGCGTCGCGCAGCTCGGCGTGGGGATGCACGAAAGCGGCGCCCGGCACGTGCAGGCCCATCGCCTCGAGCAGCATCTGGTTGCTGTTGGCCGTGCCGTAGAAGGTGCAGGTACCGGGGCTGTGGTAGGAGGCCGATTCGGAGGCCATCAGCTCGTCGCGGCCGACCTTGCCGAGCGCGAACTGCTCGCGCACGCGCGTCTTCTCGGCGTTCGGAATGCCGCTGGCCATCGGACCGCCCGGCACGAACACGCACGGCAGATGGCCGAAGTGGAGCGCGCCGATCAAGAGGCCCGGCACGATCTTGTCGCAGATGCCGAGCAGCAGCGCGCCATCGAAGACGTCGTGCGAGAGCGCGATCGCAGTGCCCATCGCGATCGTGTCGCGCGAGAACAAACTCAGGTCCATGCCCGGCATGCCTTGCGTGACGCCGTCGCACATCGCCGGCACGCCGCCCGCGACCTGCACGGTCGCGCCAAGGGCGTGCGCCGCCTCACGGATCACGCCCGGAAAGCGCTCGTAGGGCTGGTGCGCCGAGAGCATGTCGTTGTAGGCCGTGACCACACCGATGTTCGGCGCCTTCGCGGCGACGATGCTCATCTTGTCGGCCGCGGGAAGCGCGGCCACGGCATGGGCCATGTTGGCGCAGCCGAGGCGGCGCGCTCCGGGCGCGCGGCCCAGCATGGCGTCGACGCGGCCCAGATAGTCGCGGCGGAGACCCTGGCTGCGCTCGCGGATCCGGCCGGTGACGTCGACGACCGCCTGCTTCATGGTTGGGGCTCCTCGACGATCACGTGGCGGCGGAGACGACCGCGCGCGCCGCGATCACTTCATGCTCAGCTCGAGCCGATCGGCGTCGACCTTCGGCACGAGGCCGGGCGGAAGCTCGGAGATCTTCACCTGGAGCGCGCTCACCGGCATCCCGGCCGCCTGCAGCGCGCGGCGCACCGCGTCGGCCCGCTTCTTGGCAAGCTCCATGCGCAGCTCGCGCTCGTTGCCGCCCTCGAGCTTGGCCGAGATGACGACGGTGTGGCTGCCCTTCGTGGCGCTGTTGGCGGTGTCGACGATCTTCTTGAGCGACGTCGGCGAGAGCGTGTCGGTGTCGCTCGCGAAGGCGAGCTGGTTCGGCCCGGCACCGACTTCCGCGGCGATCGCGGGGGCGGCGGTTGTCGGCGCGGAGCCGGGCTGCTGCGTTGGTGAAGAGAGCGCCGCGACCGGGCTTGGTCCGATCGGGCGACCGCGCAGACCGGCGAGCACGATTCCTGCAATGGCCACCACGATCAGCACCGCCACGACAGCGATGACCAATGTCCGTGATGAATGTCGCGGCGGCGCGGGTTGGAGCTCGTCCATGGTGTTGTCAGTGTTCTTCGGCGGCCGATTCTAGTTGGCGATGACCTCCACTCCTCAGCCCGCGAGCGGTGCGCGCGACCCGCGCCGGCTCCTCGACCGCACGCTCGACGCCTGGGGTCAAAGCGGCGACGTCTGGATCTTCGGCTACGCCTCGCTGATCTGGAAGCCGGAGTTCGAGGCCGCCGAGGATCGTCCGGCGACGGTCTACGGCTGGCACCGCGCCCTGGCGATGCGCTCGCACGTCAACCGCGGCACGAAGGAATGCCCGGGCCTCGTGTTCGCGCTGGTGCCGGGCGGCTCGTGCCGCGGTCGCGCCTACCGGATCGAGCAGCCGCGCGTCGAGGCCGAGCTCGAACGGCTCTGGACGCGCGAGATGCTCACCGGCGTCTACGACCCGAAGTGGCTCTCCTGCCGCACGCCGCAGAGCGTCGTCCGCGGCCTGGCGTTCACGCTCAGCCGGCGCAGCCCGAGCCACACCGGGGCACTGCCCGACGGCGAGCTGATCGAGATCCTGCGCACGGCCAACGGCCGCTACGGCAGCACGCTGTCGTACCTGGTCGAGACCGAGCGGTCGCTGCGCACCTGCGGCATCCGCGACCGCGACGTCGAGCGCCTCGTCGCGCTGGCGCGCCGGCACTCGCTCACCGCCTAGGCCCGCTGACGGGCCCTCGGCCCGACTCAGGTCTCGGCCGCGGCCGGACGCTCGCGATCGGCCGCGGCGAAGGCGCCGATGCGAGCCGCCGCGAGGTCGTCCTCGGTGTCGATGTCGATCAGCACGCCCGGGTCGTCGAGCTCGACGGCGAAGGCCGGATAGCGCGCGACCAGACGGCGCGCGCCTTCGTCACCGTTCAGCGCGGCGAGCTCCGAGTACAGCTCCGCGCCGAAGCCGACCGGATGGCCGCGCCGGCCCAGGTGCTGGGCGAACGCGACGGAATGGTGATCGAGGGCGTTGGTCACGGCCATCAGCGTCGACGGGCGGACGAGCGGCATATCGCCGGGCAGCACCAGCCAGCCGCGCGAGTTCGGGCAGGCGCCGACGCCGGCGGCGATCGACACGCCCATGCCCAGCCGACCAGCGCCCGACGCGCCGACCTCCGGCAGGACGACGACGTCGCGCGCGGCGACGCTGCTGCACGCCACGTCGGCGAACCGCGCGGTGGTGACGACGATCACGCGAAGCTGGCTCGCGAGCGCGCTGGCGAGCGTCGCGGTCAGCACGCTCGAGTCGCCCAGACGCTGGGCCAGCTTGTGGTCAGGGGCCTTGAACCGCGAGCCCTGGCCGGCGGCCAGCACGATCACCGAACATTGGTTGGACATGCGCCGAGCATGGGAGACGTGCATCGATCGAGGAAGTGGGAGGTCTACGTAAGGCCTTCCCCCAAGGCCGTCGTGTCTGCGAACACGGTTGCGACGCATTGCAATCCGCGGGCCTGACCCGCGAACTTTCTATACTCGTGTGATGACCGACATCGCCGCGCTGAGGAAGAGCTACGAGCTGGCAGAGCTCGACGAGTCGGCCTCCGACGCGGACCCGATGCAGCAGTTCGAGTCCTGGCTCGAGCAGGCGATCGCGGGCAAGCTGCCCGAGCCGAACGCGATGACGCTGGCCACCGTCGGCGCGGACGGCCGCCCGTCGACCCGGATCGTGCTCGTCAAGGGCTTCGATGCATCCGGCATCGTCTGGTTCACGAATTACAACAGCCGCAAGGGCCAAGAGCTCTCGCTGCACCCGTTCGCGGCCCTGCAGTTCCACTGGGTCGAGCTGGAGCGCGTCGTGCGCATCGAAGGCCCGGTGACGAAGGTCTCCGACGCCGAGTCGGACGCGTACTTCGATTCGCGGCCGCTCGATTCGCGCATCGGCGCCTGGGCATCGCCGCAGAGCCAGGTGATCGGCTCGCGTGCCACGCTGCTCGCCAACGCGGCGCGCTACGGCGCCAAATTCATGCTGAGACCTCCCCGCCCGCCGCACTGGGGCGGCTACCGGCTCGCGCCCGACGCGTGGGAGTTCTGGCAGGGACGCAAGTCGCGCCTGCACGATCGATTGCACTACCGACGAGAAGGCGGCGCCTGGCTGCGCGAGCGTCTCGCGCCGTAGATCGCATCGCGAGCGGCCGGACGAAGGTCGCGAGCCGGCTGTAACCACGCGAATCGAGGCACGCCGCACGCGCTCGCTCCGGCACAATCGCGCCGCCGCTTCCGGCCCGCCGCAGACGACCTTCTTGTTGTGAACAGTTTCTTCGTGCTGCTCGGCATCGAGTCGTGGAAGCCCGTCATCGGCGCGCTGCTGCTGCCGCCGGTCCCGTTCCTCGTCCTCGTCCTGTTCGGCGCGCGGCTGCTGCTGCCACGGCGCGGCCTCGGCTGGCTGGTGATCCTCTTCGCCGTCGTCGTGCTGTGGCTCTCGGCGTGCAGCGGCGCGGCGCGTGGCCTGTCGCAGCTGCTGCTGCCGCCACCGGCCGCGCTCAGCTTCGACCGCGTCCGCGAGCTGCGTGCCGAGGCCGTCGCGAAGAAGCCGCTGGCGATCGTCATCCTCGGCGGAGGCACCGAGCCCTTCGCACCCGAATACGGCGTCAGCAGCCTGACCTCGCTCTCGCTCGAGCGGCTTCGCTACGGCGTCTGGCTCGCATCGCAGACCGGCGCGCCGATGGCCTTCAGCGGCGGCAGCGGCTGGGCGCAGGCCGACTCGACCCCCGAGGCGCGCATCGCCGGCAAGATCGCGGCCGAAGAGTTCGGCCGGCCGATCAAGTGGATCGAGGACGACTCGCGCGACACGCGCGAGAACGCCGCGCGGACGCTCGCTTTGCTCAAGCCTGCCGGGATCAACCACATCGTCCTGGTCACCAACGGCTGGCACATGGGGCGGGCGCTGCGCGCTTTCGTCGAGGCGGCCGGGCCCGACATCCAGATCGAGGCGGCGCCGATGGGCCTGGCGCGCCGGCTCGAGACGCCGACGCTCGCGTGGATGCCGAGCTCCGATGGCTTTCGCGAGGTACGCGAGATCCTGCGCGAGGTCGTCGGCAAGTTCGCCGGCGCCTAGTCGCGCCCGCGCCTCTCTCGCCATCGCGAGACGACGATGGGTTGGCGCGGCAGCCTCGCCCTCGACTACCGTGCCGTCGGCGCGCGCACGGTCGTACACGACCGGCACGACGGCCCGCTGCGCGTGCTGAAAAGCCTTCATCCGGAAGGCGACGTCTGCCACAGCGTTCTCGTCCATCCGCCGGGCGGCATGGTCGGCGGCGATCATCTGGAGATCGCGGTCGCGCTTCAGGCCGACACGCATGCGCTGATCACGACGCCGGGCGCGACGCGCTTTTATCGCTCGACGGGCGCCGCGGCGGAGCAGTCGACCTCAATCGACGCCGCCGCGGGCAGCCGCGTCGAGTGGCTGCCGCTCGAGACCATCGCCTACAGCGGCTGCGAGGCGACGAACCGCATGCGCTGCATGCTCGCGCCCGGCGCCGAGATGATCGGCTGGGACGTGACCGCGCTCGGCCTGCTCGCGTCCGACCTGCCCTTCGTCGCCGGCCGCTTCACGCAGTCGATCGAGCTGACCGGACGCTGGCTCGACCGCGCCACGACCCGCGCCGACGACGCGCGCCTGCTCGCGTCGCCGCTCGGCTGGGGCGGGCGACGCGTGCTGGCGACGATGTGGTTCGCGGCGGGCGAGCCGATCGCCGAGTCGCGCCGCGACGCGCTTCTCGCCGCGGCGCGAACGACGATCGGCGCACACGCGCTCGCCGACGCCGCGGGCGCGACCTCGCCGCAGGACACGGTCGTCGTCGTGCGCGCGCTCGCCGAACGGGTCGAGCCGGCGATGGACCTGCTGGTGCGCATCTGGCGCGCGTGGCGACCGGTCGCGTGGGGCATCGAGGCCTCGGTGCCGCGGGTCTGGTCGACCTGATCGCGCGCGATGCGCGCCGTATGATCATTGCCACCCGACGCCGCCTGGCATTGCTCTTGCGGGTCACCGTCCCAGCTCCGCGAATCTTCCAAGACCCGACGCCGATGGACCTCACGCCGCGCGACAAGGACAAGCTCCTCATCTTCACCGCCGCCCTGCTCGCCGAGCGCAGGAAGGCGCGCGGCCTGAAGCTGAACCATCCCGAGGCGATCGCGCTGATCAGCGCCGCGATCATGGAAGGCGCGCGCGACGGCAAGAGCGTCGCCGCGCTCATGAGCGAAGGCAAGACCGTGCTGACGCGCGCCGACGTGATGGACGGGATCGCCGAGATGATTCCCGACATCCAGGTCGAGGCGACGTTCCCCGACGGAACCAAGCTGGTCACGGTGCACCAGCCGATCTCGTGACGACATCAGGACGGGACTGTCGATGAAGCGTCTCCACGTGCCATCCCTCGCGCTCCGCGCCGGCATCGCCTGTGCGGTCGTCGTGGCGCTGACCGGCGTCGCGGCCTGGATCGACCGGCGCGGGCGATGATTCCGGGCGAGATCCTCACGGGCGCGGGCGAGCACGCGCTCAACCCGGGCCGGCGCACGGTGACGCTGGTCGTGCAGAACAGCGGCGACCGGCCGATCCAGGTCGGCTCGCACTACCACTTCGCCGAGACCAACGCGGCGCTGCGCTTCGATCGCACCGCTGCGCACGGCATGCGCCTGAACATCGCGTCGGGCACGGCCGTGCGCTTCGAGCCGGGCCAGCAGCGCACGATCGAGCTTGTCGATCTCGCCGGCGCGCGCAAGGCCTACGGCTTTCGCGGCCTCGTCCAAGGCAACCTCTGATGGCGACGATCTCCAGAGTTGGCTATGCCGAGATGTTCGGCCCGACCGTCGGCGACCGCGTTCGCCTCGCCGACACCGACCTCCTCGTCGAGGTCGAGGACGACTACACCTTGCGCGCTGGCGGCTACGGCGAGGAAGTGAAGTTCGGCGGCGGCAAGACGATCCGCGACGGCATGGGCCAGGGCCAGCGCGTCTCGGCCGAGGTCGCCGACACTGTCATCACCAATGCGCTCGTCATCGACCACTGGGGCATCGTCAAGGCCGACGTCGCGATCAAGAATGGCCGCATTGCCGCGCTCGGCAAGGCCGGCAACCCCGACGTGCAGCCCGGCGTCGACATCGTCATCGGCCCGGGCACCGAGATCATCGCCGGCGAAGGGATGATCCTCACGGCCGGCGGCATCGACTCGCACATCCACTTCATCTGCCCGCAGCAGATCGAGGCTGCGCTCGCGAGCGGCGTGACGACGATGCTCGGCGGCGGCACGGGTCCGGCGACCGGCACCTTCGCGACGACCTGCACGCCCGGCCCGTGGCACATCCACTCGATGCTGAAGGCGGCCGAGTCGTTCCCGATGAACCTCGGCTTCATGGGCAAGGGCAACGCGAGCCTGCCCGCGGCCCTCGACGAGCAGGTCGAGGCCGGCGCCTGCGGCCTCAAGCTGCACGAGGACTGGGGCACGACGCCGGCCGCGATCGACTGCTGCCTCGCGGTCGCCGAACGCCACGACGTGCAGGTGACGATCCACACCGACACGCTCAACGAGTCCGGCTTCGTCGAGGACACGGTCGCCGCGTTCAAGGGCCGCGCGATCGCGACCTTCCACACCGAAGGCGCGGGCGGCGGCCACGCGCCCGACATCATCAAGCTCGCCGGCCTCGCCAATGTGATGCCGTCGTCGACCAACCCGACGATGCCGTACACGGTCAACACCGTCGACGAGCACCTCGACATGCTGATGGTGTGCCATCACCTCGACCCGGCGATCGCGGAAGACCTCGCGTTTGCCGAGAGCCGCATCCGGCGCGAGACGATCGCCGCGGAGGACGTGCTCCACGACCTCGGCGTTTTCTCGATGATGTCGAGCGACAGCCAGGCGATGGGCCGCGTCGCCGAGATGATCGTGCGCACCTGGCAGGCGGCCGACAAGATGAAGGCCCAGCGCGGCTGGCTCGCGCCCGAAGGCAAGAGCCTCGGCGCGGCATGCGCGAACGATTTGCGCAACGACAACTTTCGCGTCCGCCGCTACATCGCCAAGTACACGATCAACCCGGCGATCACTCAGGGCATCTCGCACGAGGTCGGATCGATCGAATCCGGAAAGCTCGCCGATCTGGTCTTGTGGAAGCCCGCGTTCTTCGGCGTCAAGCCCTCACTCGTGATCAAAGGCGGGATGATCGCGATGGCGGCGATGGGCGATCCGAGCGCATCGATCCCGACGCCGCAGCCGGTGCATTACCGGCCGATGTTCGGCGCGTACGGATCGGCACTCGCGCTGTCATGCATCAACTTCACGTCGCAGGCCGCGATCGATGCCGGCGTCGCCGACAAGCTCGGCCTCAAGCGGCGGCTGAGTGCCGTGCGCGGCACGCGCAAGATCGGCAAGGCCGACATGGTCCTCAACGGCGCGATGCCCACGATCGAGGTCGACGCGCAAACCTACGAAGTGCGCGCCGACGGCGTGTTGCTGACGTGCGAGCCGGCGGCGGTGCTGCCGATGGCGCAGCGCTATTTCCTCTTTTGACCCGGCTCTCCGGTCGTGGCCGCTTCGAGAATCCGGGCCACTCGCCGCGTTGGCCCTGGACAAGGCGATATGAATGGAAAGAGACGCATGACAATGCAAGGGCGCCGTTCGATCGAAACAAGCCGTACAACGACCTGCCCTTGCTACCCCCTTGAGCTGGAGACGAGGGCGGTGCTCAAACAGGCGATCGCTTCCAACCGAACGCTTGCGAATCTGCGCGGCCTGGCGAGCCAGATCCCGAATTAGGACGTACTGATCAGCGGCATCGTGCTGCAGGAAGCGCGCTTGTCGTCCGAGATCGAGAACATCGTCACCACCGACGACGAGCTATTCCGCGCTGCCGCGATGGCGGCGGCGGCAAGAGGACCGATGCACACACGAAGGAAGTCTTGCGTTACCGCGAGGCCCTGCAGACGACCTCGACCCGCTGGTGAAGATGGCTGTCATCAAGACCGGGTCGAGGCCATCTGCCCTTCCCCGACGGCAATGGCCGAACCAAGCGAATCCTGAACTTGCTGTATCTGGTGGACACGGAAAGGCTGGACCGGGAAACCTGGTTGCTGTACGTGTTGAATGCCGTGGAGAGCACGGCGCAGCAAACGTTCGATCAGGTCACCCGGATCAGAGCAGTGATGGAACGGAAGCGGTTTGTCGCTTGACGATCCCGGCGTCGACCAGGCACTGGATCTTGGTGTGCGGCTGCCGGAAGATATGTCGATTTTCGAGTCTCCGCTGATCGTTTCAGCCAGCACGCGAGTACGCTCGGGCGAGTGCTCCGCGAGGCCGGGGCGTAGGCTCCAGACCATGCTCATCGCCAGCAAGCTCATCTCCGGCGGCCGCGGCCTGGCGGCTGCGCTCGTGCGCCGCGCAGCCACGATCGAGCTCGACTGGGACACGCGCCAGAAGAGCCGCTTCGACGCGGTCGACTCGATCGGCCACAGCATCGGCGTGTTCCTGCCGCGCGGCCGCATCGTGCGCGGCGGCGACGTGCTCGTCGCCGAAGACGGCTCACTCGTCGCGGTGAAGGCGCGAGACCAGCCGGTGCTCGTCGTCACCGCGGGCGACGATGCCGGTTCGACGCTGGCACTGCTGCGCGCGGCGTACCACCTCGGCAACCGCCACGTCCCGCTCGAGGTCCGCGCCGATCGGCTCCTGCTCGAGCCCGACCATGTCCTGGCCGAAATGCTGGTGCGCATGGGCCTGCGTGTCGACGAGGCCAGCGGCCCGTTCGAGCCGGAGGCCGGCGCCTACGACACGGCATCGTCGGGTCACGGTCACCACGATCACGCGCATGGCCACGACGATGCGCACGGTCACGGACACGCGCACGAGGTCGCTCCGTGAGCGTCATCGAACGCCGTCGACGCGTCGTGTGCGAGCCGGTCGCGGCCCGCACACGGACAGCGCGACCGCTGCGTCGGCAGACGGCGAAACCGCTCTCGCCTGCTGCGCTGCTCGAGCTCATGCGGCTCGCGTCGCCGAGCCTGCCGGTCGGCGGCTTCAGCTATTCCGAAGGACTGGAAGCTGCGGTCGACGCAACGCTCGTCGCGAACGAGGCACAGGCGCAAGCCTGGCTGATCGACCAGCTTCATCTCGCCCTCGGTCGCGCCGACCTGCCGATCGTCGCGCGCGCCCTCTCGGCCTGGCGCCGCGTCGACGAGGTCCGCATCGTCGAGCTCAACGCATGGTTCACGACGACCCGCGAGTCGAGCGAGCTGCGCCTGCAGACCGAGCAGACCGGACGCTCGCTGGCCCAATGGCTGAAGCTGCGCGGCGCCGCCGAGCCGCGCCTGCGCCACCTCGCGTCGCTGCGGCCGGCACCGACCTGGCCGATCGCCTTCGCGCTCGCCGCCGCCGACACCGATGCCGCGCCGCGCGACGTGCTGGTCGCCTTCGCCGCGGGCTGGGCCGAGAACATGACACAGGCCGCGATCCGTTCCGTGCCACTCGGGCAGTCGGCGGCGCAACGGATCCTGTCGGCTCTCGCGGCCGAGATCCCGGCTGTCGTCGACGCCGCGCTCTACCTCGGCATCTCCGACATGCAGGCCTTCACGCCGATGCTGGCGATCGTCTCCGCGCAGCACGAAGAACAGTATTCGCGACTCTTCCGTTCCTGACTCGAGCTTTCGCCATGAGCCCCTTGCACGACATCCCGCGCCGCACCCGCACCTTGCCGCCGTTGCGCGTCGGCGTCGGCGGTCCCGTCGGCTCGGGCAAGACGACGCTGGTCGAGATGCTCTGCAAGACGATGCGCGACACCTGGGACCTGGTTGTCGTCACGAACGACATCTACACCAAGGAAGACCAGCGCCTGCTCACCGTGGCCGGCGCGCTCGAGGCCGATCGCATCATGGGCGTCGAGACCGGCGGCTGCCCGCACACCGCCATCCGCGAGGACGCATCGATCAATCTCGAGGCGATTGACCGCATGCTCGACAAGTATCCCGACGCCGACATCGTCTTCATCGAGAGCGGCGGCGACAACCTCGCGGCGACGTTCAGCCCCGAGCTCTCCGATCTCACGATCTACGTCATCGACGTCGCCGCGGGCGAGAAGATCCCGCGCAAGGGCGGGCCCGGGATCACGAAGAGCGATCTCTTCGTCATCAACAAGACCGACCTCGCGCCCTACGTCGGAGCGAGCCTCGACGTCATGCGCGCAGACACGCTGCGCATGCGCGGCACGAAGCCCTTCGTGATGACCAACCTCAAGACGCGCGACGGGCTCGCCGACGTCGTGTCGTTCATCGAGAAGCGTGGCCTGCTGCGTTCAGGCCGAGCCTAGACGCTCAGTCCCAGCCGCCGCCCGAATCCGATCCACCTCCACCGCCGCCGTCGACCGAGCCCGAATCCCAGTCCGAGCCGCCGGTGCCGAAATCGACCGGACGGTCTGCCAGGTCGTTGCCCGCCGACGACGGCGCGTCGAAGAAGCCGGGCTGGGCATTGCTGCCGGCGTGGTCGACGTTGCCTTCGCGATTTCGGTTCATCAGCTCGCTGGCGAGCATGCCAGCGGCGACACCGCCCGCGACGCCGAGGCCGACGCCCATCAGCCCGCTCGACGGTCGCTGCGCGGGATAGCCGGCGCCGTACGGCATCGCGCCCGGTGCCGTCGCGTTCGGCTGGGCCATCTGCCCGCCGGCGAAGGTCGCGCCCGGCGCAGCCATCGCGCCGGCCGCGGCCGCGGCCTTGCTGCGCGAGAAGCCGCGCCACATGAAGAACCCGACGACCGCGAGTCCGGCGAGCCAGATCCAGGTCGGCAGGCCAGCCGACTGCGCGGCCGGAGACTTCGCCGCCGGAGCGATCGCGCTCGTCGTCGACGGCGTGACGGCGCTCTTCGGCGCCGGCGTCTGGGCGCGCGTCAGCGACGCTTCGAAGGACCTGAACTTCTCGGGCGTGGTGAAGCCGAGATCGGGATCGATCTGGCGCGCGAGCCTCGCCTCGTCGGCGGCGCGCGACAGGTTGCCGTCGTGGGCCAGGATCTCGGCGTAGATGTAGTGGGCGCGCGCGCTGTTTGGCTTGGCGGCGACCACTTCCTTCATCATCGATTCGGCCTGCGTGTAGTGGCCTTGCTTGACCTGGGTCTCGACGTCCTGCAGGCTGGGCAGCGCCCAGGCCAGACCGGTCATCGCCACCAGGGCGACGCTTAACATCCATCTCTTCATGGTGGCTCTCCCGACAAGGCGTCCAAAGCGGGACGCCGGCGCAGCGACGAAATGCCACATGATGCACGTCACGCCGTTTTCAAGGAGATCCCATGACCCCGATCCATCGCCGAGTCTTTCTTGTCCAGGCGGCCGCATGCACGGCCGCAATCGCGTCCGGCGCGTCGGCGCAGGCCGGTCCGACGCTCGACGAAGCCGATCCCCAAGCGGTCGCCCTCGGCTACAAGAGCGACACGACGAAGGTCGATGCCAAGAAATTTCCCAAGCACACGCCCGAGCAGAAGTGCAGCGGTTGCCAGCTCTACGGCGGCAAGGCGACTGACGCGGCAGCGCCGTGCGCGATCTTCGGCGGCAAGCGCGTCGCCGCGAACGGCTGGTGCAGCGCGTGGGTCCAGAAGGCGTGATCGGGTGACGCTTCCCGAGGCCGCGCGCCGGGCACGGTTCGCCCGGTTGCGATTCACGCAATCGCTTGCAAGACTGGCATTTCTGAGCGGACGAACGGTCGGCAGTTCTCGTCGACCCGCATCGCCGCCCTGAAAGTCGACGGATTTCGCCGCTATTCCTGGCGAAAGCCAATGGCATGGAAGGTGCGGCCGCGAAGGGTGCTACAGGAGGCATCCGGATGATGGATTTGACGATGCGGCGCAGTCTCGTGGCCGCATTGGCGGTGAGCCTTGCGGCCTGCGGAGGTGGAACGGGGACCTCGAACCTGTCCGGCAACAAGGTCGTCGATGCAGCGGCGTCGCAGCCGGCGCCGGCCCCCGCACCCGCCCCGGCCCCTGCGCCCGCCCCTGCTCCGGCTCCAGCACCCGCGCCCGGTGATCCGACCGTGGTCGAGATCCCGGCGACGGTCGGCACCGTCACGCCCGCGCTTGCGGGCGGCAGCATTGTGCAGGCCGGCGACGGCACGATCTGGTTCAGCGCCGGCTTCGCGCCCAACCAGATCGGCCGCATGACGGTCGCCGGCGTCGTCACCTACCCGGTGACCGGGCCGGCCGTGATCGCGACCTTCAATCCCGGACCGCTTGCGAAGGGTCCGGACGGGAACATCTGGTTCGCCGATCCGCTCGCCGGCATCGGCGTCGCCGGCACGGTCGGCAAGATCGACATCGCGACCTCGATCGCGAGCGAGGTCGCGACGCCGCTGATGAAGAGCACGTTCCAGATCAGCCTGCGCACGGCGCAGATCAGCCGCCGCACGTCGCAAGTCAACGTCGGCACGTCGCAGGACCAGTCGTGCAGCACGGCGACGTCGATCTGCATGCCGGTCGCGACCGGCACCTGCGTGCCGGTGCTCGGCGTCACGACCTGCCGGACCGTGCCGACCGGCCCGACGCCGACCGCCGCTTGTTCGCCCACGTCCGCGAACGCAGGCAACGCCTTCACGACGACGACCTGCAACACCGTGCCGACCGGTCCGACGCTCGTCGCCGCCTGCACGCCGGCAACGGCGATCGCCGGCAACGCCTTCACCGACACGACGTGCAGCACCGCCATCACCGGGCCGACGCTGGTCGCGGCTTGCACCGACACGCCGGCCGGCGCGGGCAACGCCTTCATGTCGACGACGTGCAGCACGGTGAGCACCGGTCCGACGGCAGTCGACGCCTGCTCCAACACGCCACCGGACGTCGGCAACGCCTTCGTGCGCATCGTCTGCAAGGGCATCACGCCGGGCTCGCAGGCCTACGTGATCGCGACGGGCCCCGACGGCAATCTCTGGTTCACCGAGTACAACGGACCGCGCATCGGCCGCTTCGACGTGGCCGCGCAAACCGCGACCGAGTTCGGCCCGCTGAAGGCACCGGCGACGTCGATCACCGCCGGGCCCGACGGCAACGTGTGGTTCGTCGAGAGCAGCCCGTACACGTCGTCGAGCCTGATCGGCCGTGTCACGCCGTCGGGTCAGATCACCGAGTTCACCACCAAGCTGGTGCCCGGCACCATCGTCGCGATGACGACCGGCGCAGACGGCAACCTGTGGTTCGTGAAGAACGGCTTCGGCGGCCCGGCGATCGGTCGGGTCGATCCGGCGACGGGCAACTCCACCCTGTTCAACACCGGGCTCACGGGTGCGTTCACGCTCTTCGGCGGCATCGCCGCGGCCGGCGACGGCAACGTCTGGTTCACCGACTACTCGGACGGCCTGATCGGCCGCATCACGCCGAGCGGCGTGATCTCGGTGTTCGGCGGTGTGCTGCCGAACATCCAGCTCAACGCGATCACAGCCGGCCCGAAAATCGGTGGCCTCGACACCCTCTGGGTGACCGACCCGACCGCGAAGAGCATCGCCAAGGTCACGCTGCACTGACCGCGCGCGAGCGGCGCCGCGCTCGGGGACGCGAGGTCTGCGTCTCGCAGCCGGCCGCCGACAGCCACGGATCGCGCACTTCACCGCCGAAGGTCTCGACCAGGAAGTCGACGAAAGCGCGGGTGCGCGCCGGCACGTGCTTTCTCGTCGGCAGGCCGGTGATGCCCATGCCCGCCAGCGCCGCCGCGTCGAGCGTGTCGGTCTGGACCGTGCTCAGGCCGGCGTGCGGTCGCTCGATCTTGAACGTCTCGCGATCGCCTTCGGTCGCGCTGCGCGTCTGGAAGCTGAGCTCGCGCATGAAGCTCGGCACGATCGCTTCGTGGTTGGCGAGCTCGCGCGGATGCTCCGGCCGGCCGTGGATGTCGAGATACTCCGGCGCGGCGCACATGATGACTTCCGAGCACGCCAGGCGCCGCGCGATGAAGTTGCCGTCGAGCGGCCGGCGTCCTTCGGTGAGGATGGTGACGTCGTAGTTCTCGTCGGCCGTCTCGATCGGGCCGGGCACCGCAGAGCACGTGCGGGTGGCCGCGCGGCTCGGCGCTCGACGCGGTGGCGAGCTCCTCGGCCTCGTCGATCTCGCTCAGCACGTGGCGGACGCTGCCCAGGTAGAGCTCGCCGGTGTCGGTGAGCGCGAGGCGGCGCGTCGTGCGGTTGATGAGCCGCGCGCCGAGGTGATCCTCGAGGTCGGCGACGAGCCGGGTGACGACGGCGGGCGACAGGTCGAGGACGCGCGCCGCTGCGGCGA
>Ga0123338_10000752_pt1 | contig 32418 bp, 22 predicted proteins | sample grotaG_FD_89793 | JGI IMG/M metagenome (GOLD analysis project Ga0123338, IMG submission 89793) | Glacier valley bacterial and archeal communities from Borup Fiord, Nunavut, Canada, to study Microbial Dark Matter (Phase II) -... | ecosystem: Environmental > Aquatic > Freshwater > Ice > Glacier ...
CACGATCGCGGGGAACAACGTGCCAGGCAAGAATGGCGAGTGCGCGCCCCCGGTCACACCGGCGAGCGCGACCACGAACAGCTGCGACATCACGTTCATCTTGATAAACGCGTGCTCGACCCGATGGATCTCGGGCTTGCGGCGGAGCAGGAGCTTGTGACCGACGACAAAGCCGGCGTAGATGCCGAGGGCTAGCAGAACCCGCCACGTCGGATAGTGATCGTGGATCAGGATCAGCATCTGCGCCGCGAACGACACCATGCCGGTCGCGATCATCAGCCGCGAGGTCTTCTGCGCTTCGCGCACGAAGAACTGGTCGCGGTTATTGCGCCAGACGGCGTCAGTACCAGGCACGCCTGGTCGGGTTGCGAGGCGCGTGCCAGCCGTCGAATCTCCCGCACTCATCCGACAACTCTAGCCCGATCAACGTCTTGCAGAACGAAACCTTACTGCGTAGTCACGAAACGTGATGCCGCTCTGTATGGCGCACCGACAGCATGTCGCTTCAAATCTCGGGTTTGACGCACTGGACCACTGGCACGAGCGGTGCTTTGGTGCGGCTCCATGAAGGCTCGACTCTCGATCGTACTGCTGATGGCGGCGGTGGCACCGGCACTCGCGCAACCGGCGCCCAAGCAACCGGCGCCGAAGCAACCCACGGAGCTGGGTCCCAAGGCCGCCGAGGCAGCGGATGATCCAAAGTCCTTGGAGAAGGACCTCGATGCGCTGTTCACTACCAGCGGCCTGACGGCTGACCAAGCATCGTCGCGCGCAGCTGCCGCTTCTCCGACAGTCGAGCGCAAGGTCGCCGAAGTCGAAGCGCAGATCGCACAGGCCGAAGCGATCGAGCTTCAGCAGGTCCCGCAGATCGGCGGCAAGCTGCAGTACACCCGCAACAGCCTCACCCCGGCATTCACGATTCCGATCGCCGGCATGAACATCTCGATTCCGTCGTCGCTGCCGAACAATTACGTCGCCGAGGCGAACGTCAATATCAACCTGTCGGACTACATCTATCGCTATCCGCACCTCGTGAAGGCCGCGAAGCTCGGCCTCGAAGTGGCGAAGGCGAGCCGTGCTTCGGCGATGATCGATGCCGGTCAGAATGCGCGCCTCGCGTACTACGAGTGGTTGCGCGCGAAGCTCAATGTCCTCGTTGCACAGCGCCAGCTCGTGCAGGTCCAGGCCACCCTCGGTCAGATTCGTGCGCAAGCCGAAGTCCAGCGCGTGTCAAAAGCCGACCTCTTGCGCGTCGAATCGCAAGAAGCCGAGGCCGAACAAACACTCGACCAATTGCAAAACCTCTCGCAACTCCGCGAGGAGCAGCTGCGTCTCCAGATCGGCGCGAACGCGAACGAGACCCTCTCGCTCGGTGAAGACATCCGCACGGACGTCACCGCGCCGCAGACCGGCACGCTCGATGCCTCCGTCGAGAAGGCAACGACGCAGCGCCTCGATCTCCACGTCCTCACGACGGGGATCGAAGCCAAGGAGAAGCAGGGCGAAGCCGAGAACTCGGCGTACCTGCCGAAGCTCGCACTGTTCGGTGTCGCTGATTACGCGCGTCCCAACCAGCGCATCTTCCCGGTCGTCGACGAATTTCGCGGCACGTGGTCGGTCGGTGCGACGGTGTCCTGGACGCTCAACGATGCCCTCGTCGCGAGCACGAACCAACATCGGATCCACGCCGAGACCAACGAGCTCCGCGCCGACAGGGACAACCTGCTGCGCGGTACGCGCATCGAGATCCTGTCTGCACAGCAGGCCGTGAACATCGCGATCCACGCGCTCGCGACCTCGGCCAAAGGTCTGCAGGCATCCGAGGAAGGCTATCGCGTTCGCAAGGAGCTGCTCAACGCGGAGCGCGCGACGGCCGTCGAGCTGGTCGACGCCGAGACCGATCTGACTCGCGCACGCATCAATGCACTCAACGCGCGTGTCGACCTCCGGGTCGCTCTGGCCCAGTTGACCCACGCGCTTGGTGACGATGTCGTTGCAGCGAAGACGAAGTAGTTCCTGCGGTAGATTGTCCTGGCGGACCGGACCCGACACTGTCGGGAACCCGTACAAGAAAACCTGTCTGGAGGCCGCCTAACCAACGGTTCCTGCAGTGGATCGGATGGCAGGGTCCGTGCATCGTGTGCCTCGCCATGCGTGCCATCCTGTTCTCGCCGCTCGTCGTCGTCGTCGTCATCGTCGGCTGCAAGAAGTCTGATGACCAAGCTGCCGCGAAGACCGAGAAGACCCCACCGCCAACAGTGAAGGCGACAACGGTCGTCGCCACCGAGGCGCCAACGCCCGATGTGCTCACGCTCACCGGATCGATCATCGCGGACCAGCGGTCGGATGTCACGGCCGATACCCAGGGCAAGGTCGTCAACGTGATGATCGAGCGTGGCCAGCACGTGAAGCTCGGCCAGCCGGTGATCCAGCTCGACATGCGCTCGGCCTCGCTCTCGGCGCGCGAAGCGCAAGCCGCGCTGCAGTCGGCGCGAGTCTCGAAGACGCTCGCCGATCAAGAGTGCGTGCGCACCAAGACCCTGCTCGAGAAGGGCGCCATCACGCGGTCCGAGTTCGATCGCCAGAACACGCAGTGTTTGAACGCAGTCGAACAGGTCGCGCAAGCCCAGGCTCGCAACGATATGATGTCGAAGTCGGTCGCCGACGGGATGGTCCGCGCGCCGTTCGAAGGCACGGTCTCCGAGAAGAATGTCTCGCCTGGTGAGTGGGTGCAGCCCGGCAAGGCGCTGTTCACGCTCGTCGATGATGACCCGTTAAAGATCGAGCTCTCCGTTCCCGAGAAGTCGGTCACCGACATCAAGCTCAACCAGAGGCTCGAGATCATCGCGGTCTCGCACCCGGACAAGAAGTTCGGCGCGACCATCCAGCGGCTCGGCGCCGAAATCGGCAAGAGTCGGTCGCTCACCGCCGAAGCCGTCCTCGATAAAGACTCGGGCCTCGTTCCGGGCATGTTTGCCGAGGCCCACATCACGATCGGCCAGTCGTTGCACGTGGTGCTCCCCGCCGAGGCCGTCGCGCTACGCGGCGAGACGTGGCACGCGTTCGTCGTCATCAACGGCATCGCCGAAGACCGCATCGTCCAGCTCGGCACCGCGCCGGCAGATGGCAAGGTCGCGATCATTCAGGGTGTGGTGAAGGGCGACAAGGTCGTCACCAAGGTGGTGCCGGCGCTCGTCGACGGCGCGAAAGTGACGGAGTAATCCGCCATGCAATGGCTTGCAGACATTTGCATCCGGAGGCCGATCTTCGCCTTCGTCTTGGTGCTCGCGTTCGTCGTGGTCGGCCTCGTCGGCTACAAGTCGCTCGGCGTCGATAAGTTTCCGAAGGTCGATTTCCCCCTCATCACGATCGTCACGCCGTATCCCGGCGCGTCGCCCACCGCAGTCGAGACCGACGTCACCGAGAAGGTCGAGGAGGCGGTCAACACCGTCAGCGGCCTCGATACGCTGACCTCGAACTCGACCGAGGGGGTCTCGCTCGTGATCGCGCAGTTCGATCTCGAGATCGACGTCGACAAGGCGTCGAACGATATCAACGAGCACCTCGCATCGGTGCTTCGCGAACTGCCGCCGGGCTCGCGCCCGGAGGTTCGCAAGGCCGATCCAGATGCCGCGCCGATCCTCGTGCTCGCCGTGAAGGGCCCCGCAAACACGCCGTGGCGCGACCTCACGCACTTCGCCGACAAGCAGGTCAAGAGCCGGATCGAGCGCCTCGCCGGCGTCGGTCAGGTCATCATCCTCGGTGGCCGCGATCGTCAGATCAACGTGAACCTCGATCCGATCCGGCTCGCGGCTGCGAACGTTTCGGCGCTCGAAGTCAGCCGCGCGATCACCGCGTCAAACGTCAACGTGCCCGGCGGTCAGATCGATACCGGCCCGACCAGCAACACGCTGCGCGTCACCGGTCGCGTGCTCGACCCGCAAGAGCTGTGTCGTATCGTCGTGCGCGAGCAGGGCAATCACCAGATCCGCGTTGCCGACGTGGTCGTGCCACCGGAGCATGCGCGGCTCGGCGAGTGCGTTGACGATTCCCAAAAGGATGCCGAGACCGCCGCGGTCCGCGACGGCGAGAGCTCGATCGCACTGTCAATTCGCAAGCAGACCGGTACGAACACGGTCGCGGTCGTGGACGCGATCATCAAGCAGGTCACCGAGCTCCGGGGCCAGCTGCCGAAGGGCTACGAGGTCAACGTCGTTCGCGATAACTCGCTGCAGATCCGGACCTCCGCCGACCAGGTGCTCGAGCACCTGAAGATGGGAGCGCTGCTCGCCGCGATCGTGGTGCTCATCTTCCTCGGTAGCATCCGCTCGACGTTCATCGCCGCGATCGCGATTCCGGTCTCGATCATCTCGACGTTCGGCCTGATGAAGATGTTCGGCTTCACGCTGAACATGATGACGCTGCTCGCGCTCGCGCTCGCCGTCGGCATCGTCATCGACGATGCGATCGTCGTACTCGAGAACATTTATCGGTTTATCGACGAGAAGAAGATGAAGCCGTTCCAGGCCGCGGTGCACGCGACCAAAGAGATCGGTCTCGCCGTGCTGGCGACCACGCTGTCGCTGATGGCCGTGTTCCTCCCGGTCGCGTTCATGAGCGGCATCATCGGCCGCTTCATGTACAGCTTCGGCCTCACGATGGCGTTCGCCATCTTGGTGTCGATGATCGTCGCGTTCTCGCTGACCCCGATGCTCGCCGCGCGGCTCCTGCCGATGCCGGCGCCAGAAGGGCAGGAGCGCAAGCGCGGCATCATCGAGCGGATGAGCGACGCGATCTACCATCCGATCGCCCGCGTTTACTCCGGCGTCCTGGCGTTCTGCTTGCGTCATCGCTGGGTCGTCGGTGTCTCGATCCTCGCGACGTTCGCGGTCACCATTCCGATGTGCAAGAAGCTCGGCGGCGACTTTCTGCCGTTGAACGACGAAGCGCAGTTCGAGATCTATCTCCAGGCGCCGGAAGGCACGACGCTCGAAGCGACCACGCTGATCGGCGAGCGCGTCGCGCGTCAGGTCCGCGCGCTGCCCGAGGTCGACTCGACGCTCGTCACGGTCGCAGGTGGCGATCAGCGTCAGGCGAACGTCGGCAACATCTACGTCCACATGCTCGATCCGGACAAGCGCAAGCGCGACCAGTTCGAAGTCATGCAAGAGGTCCGCACCAAGATCCTGCCGAACGTCCCCGCGGGCGTTCGCGTCGCGGCGCAGCCGGTGAACGACTTCTCGATCGGTGGCCAGAACGCCATGGTCTCGTACGTCGTCTCGGGGCCAGACCTCGACAAGCTCGAACACTACGGCAAGCAGGTGATGACCGAGATGAAGCAAGTCCCGGGCGTCGTCGATCTCGATTCGTCGCTGCTCGATCCGGTCAATGAGACCTCGGTCCGGCCCGACCTCGATCGCGCTGCGATGCTCGGCGTCGACCCGTCCGACATCACCAACACGCTCGCCGTGATGGTCGGTGGCATCGAGACCTCGCAGTTCGAGGACAAGGGCGACCAGTACGTGGTGTGGCTGCGCGCGGCCAAGCAGTTCCGCGATGACCCGGCGGCGCTCCAGCTGATCCAGGTGCCGTCCAAGACGCTCGGCCAGGTCCCGCTCTCGGACGTCATCCGGGTCAAGCCCGGCACCGCGATCTCCAAGATCACGCGCCAGGCTCGCGAGCGCGCGGTCACGCTCACGATGAATGTCGCCCCGGGCTTCTCGCAATCAGCGGTGGTCAACGCGATGGAGTCGACGTTGAAGAAGCTCGACATGCCGCCAGGCTACAAGGCCGAGCCGTTCGGTCAGTCGAAGGAGTTCAAGAAGATGCAGGCGGCCTTCGCCTTCGCGATCTTGCTCGCCATCGTGTTCATGTATCTCACGCTCGCCGCGCAGTTCGAATCGCTGCTCTATCCGCTCGTCATCATGCTGTCGCTGCCGCTTACCGTGCCGTTCGCGGTCATGTCGCTCCGCATCACCGGTGGCAGCCTGAACATCTTCTCGATGCTCGGCATCATCGTGCTGTTCGCGATGGTCAAGAAGAACGCGATTCTTCAAGTCGACCATGCAAACGGTTTGCGTCGCCAGGGTTTACCGCGCACCGAAGCCGTGCTCGCAGCGAGCCGCGACCGATTGCGTCCGATTCTCATGACGTCGTTCGCCTTCGTCGCAGGCATGGCGCCGCTCATCACGAGCAACGGCATCGGCTCCGGTATGTCCAAGGCGATGGCGCAAGTCGTCGTCGGTGGTCAGACCCTGTCGCTGCTGCTCACGCTCGTCGCGATTCCCGTCATCTACACGTGGTTCGATGACCTCGCACGGCTGTGGAGCAAGTACGGATCGTGGATCGGCTTTGGCATCGGTGTAGGTATCGGTATCGCGATGGGTGTGCTCGCGATCGGTATCGGACCCGGCCTGGGCCTGGGTCTCGGTCTGGGGCTGCTGCTCGGCTTCACACTCGGCGCAATCTTTCCGAAGCTGCGCAACAGCACGGGTGAGGTCGATCGCGGAGCTGCAGAGCTCGGCATTGTCGACATGTACTCCGCGAATAAATAACGGCTCATCCGGAGCGCGCACTTAAAACCGAATCGGGGTTCCGATCCCGATTCGGTTTTGTTATGAAGCGTCTCCCTTCGGTTAGCCGCGCTCGTGACCATGACGAAGACCACACGCAGCACTCGTTCCAGTCGCGACCTTCGCAGCCTGTTGCACGTCCCGCAGCACGACCTCCAGAGCCAGGTGGCGGTGCGTCTCGAGCGGCTCGGCTTTCCGACGCTGCGCGCGACGCACGTCCAGCTACTCTCGGCGGTTGGCCCCGAGGGATGCCGGCTCGCGGAGCTCGTGGCGGCGGTGGCGCTGCCCAAGCAAACGGTGGGCGATTTGATCGATGACCTCGAAGCCATGAAGATGGTCGAGCGTTTCCCCGACCCCGATCACGGCGTGATCAAGCGTGTTCGTCTTGGCCCCAAGGGCAAAGTGTGGGCCGCCGAGGTCAAGCGGGTCGCGGTCGCCACCGAAGCGCGATGGGCCACTCGGCTCGGTTCGAAGAAGATGAAATCGCTACGCGCGCTTCTCGAGGAGCTCGCGGCGACGGTCGAAGCTGCCGGTTCGTCGGCCACGAATTCGAAGCAGAAGCAGCGCGGCTAACGTCCGCCGTGCTCCGAGCGCCAGTCGCTCGGGTTGCCCGCTATGGTGCGGCGGGTGCCGGAGTCTGGGCGGCATTCGGCGCGGGCGGGACGGGCGGTGGAGCTTTCGGCTTTGTGGCCCCCGCAAACGTATAGATCAACGACGCCTTCATGATGGTGTCGATCGACGCCGCCTCCGGCACGAAGCCGGGTGCGAGGTGGTCGATCTTCAGCGGCGCGGGGCGGTTGTCGAAATGCGCCTCGAACGAGGTCTGAACCGCGAGGTTGCTGCCAATCTTCGCCGACAGCGCGATCTTGAGGTTCACGCGGGTATCATTGAACGCGCTGCCATCGGCGTGGGTGGTGAGCGTTTCGTGGTTCAAGTTCGTCAACGCCTCGAGCGAGGCGTCGAGGTCAGCACCTTCGGTCATCGCGGCTTTGTGCCCCACGAAGGCGCGGATCGAGTGGATGTTGATCGCGGGGCCGCCACCGACCAGATCTTCGCGCGAGAAGTCGTAGCCGAGCTCGGCGACGGTCTCGGCGGTCTTGCTCTTGTAGAGCCGGCGGCTGTAACCCGTCTGGCCACCGATCACGGATTGCTTGCCGGCGGGCAGGTCGCGGCTCGCGACAGCAGCGATGAACACCGAGTCGTAGTCGGTCAGGAAGCGGTCGTAGCGGGCCTTGGCGAACAAGGTCTCTGCGGTGATCGACTCGACCGTCTTGATCTCTGTCGCGTCGTCGATCGTGCCGTTACCATTCCTGTCATCGATCGTGCGCAGGCCCGACTTCGCGTACGTGCCGCTACCCTCGAGCGTGAACTTGTTGTCGCCCGCTTTGCGCGAAACCTTGAAGCCGCCGGTGATGCTCGTCGACTCGGAGTTGCCGGTGGTGAACAAGACGCCGAGCTCGCCGGTCGCGAGCCACTTCGGCTTCACGATATCTTTGAGGTCGTCCACCTTGCCGTATTCGAATTTAGGATCGGCAAACGAAGGCCGCGCGGCGATCAACAGGGCCGCGATAATCAAGCAAGTCCGCATCGAGTCACTCCGTCTTGGGAATAGCGCGGAGACGGTACCCGAAGCGGTGACGAGATTCGATGAGATCACCGATCTCTGATTTGACTAAAGCGCGTCTCACGCGGCGCACGAGCTGCTTCACGTGATTCTCGCTCGGTTCGCGCGTGTCCCAGGACAGGTCCGCGATCAGCTCGCTGGAGCGAACGAAGCCACGCACGAGCTCTGGTTGATGCGCTTCTGCCGCCATCCGACGGATCATCAGCGCCATCAATTCGAATTGTGTCGTGGTCAGCTGAACCTGCTTCTCGTTGACTTCGATCAGGCCGCCACCGCCACCGGTGGGCTCGTGCATGCGGAATCGCATCTCGGGTAGGCCGACGTTCGTGGTCTCTTCTTCTTCGAAATTCTTGATCGGTGGCAACACCGATTCGATGTTCGGCGGCTTGATCGTGCTCGTCACCGTGCGGCTCGCGCGCGGAACCGGCATCTTGTCGACCGAGAACAGGATGTAGAACGCGATGTGGCCGAAGCGAACGCGATCGCCGCTCTTCACGGTGACCGCGCCTTCGATCAGCTTGTCGTCGTGGTACGTGCCGTTCGCGGAGCCGAGGTCGCGCATCGTCCACACGCCGTCGTCCAGCGTGAGGTGCGCGTGATGACGCGACACACTCGGCTCGAGGATCGCGAGCCCCTGACTCTCGATCTGACGACCGACGAGCGTACGCGCTTCGAGGCGATGCACGCGGCCCCACGGATCGAGCAACGCTGCTTCGGTCGGGCGAACGATCCGTAGAATGATCTGCTCGGGCGTGATCCGGATCGGGCTCGAAAGTTCGTCCCTACACTCCTCACACAACACGCCGACCTCGGGGTCACGTTCGCCGCAAACCGGGCACTTCATGCGCTTCCATCCTATCAACAATCGCGAGCACCATCGCTGCTCTAGAAGCTTGGAAGGCGGATCATAGTTCAGATCACTCCCAGCTCGTGTACGGCGTGCCCTGGCGCGGCTCCTCTTCGCGGTTCGCGGTCACCGCGAGCTTGAACGGAAACGTCAGCGTGGAGACCCCGCGCGCACACGACGAGAGCAGCGGGAGAAACGAATCCGTGGCTAAGGTAGCAGCGCGGCGTCATGGCGGAGGTTCGAGCGATACCGGACCTGCGTGCCAGCGACGCGGTCCCAGGGCGCACGCTTGCCGGGGACGCGCCAGGCCGCATGAAACATCGCGAGCACCGGCGCCACGACCACGATCGCCGTCGCGATCTTGAGAGGCGTGCTCTCGAGGTGCTGTTCGGCGGCGGACACCAGGATGACGGGGCCGTACACCGCGAGCTCGCGGACGAACGCGCGGGCCAAGCTCGGGCGCCTGGTTGTCGCGACCGCGATGACCTCGAGCTCGAGCAACGCTTTGCCGGCCGTGGTGCCCCAGCGGGCCAGTGCGAACGTGCTGTACGCGAACGTCATCGCAAAGATCAAGTCGCCACCGAGGCTGATACTGCCGAACGGAATCGAGATCAGCGCCAGCAACAGGCTCGGGATCACGAAATCGAGCAAAGCGGCGATCGTTCGGACCCACGCACCGGCGGGACGCGTGTGCTGTGTCGAGACCAGATCGAGCTCGCGCACGAGCTCGTCGTACGTCGCGAAGCGATCCGCCGGCTCGGCCGCCATCATCCGCGCGATCAACGGATCGATCGCGGCGACGGCGGTCCGCGCGTGGCCCTTGCGCGGCAGGATCGGGCGTGCGGCGGTGGCGTGCAGCGATGCCAGATCCGCGATCGTGTCCGCGGTGAACGGCGGCCGCCCCGAAACCAGGTGATAGAGCGTCGCGCCGAGCGCGTAAATATCGGTGCGCAGATCGATCGCGTCGCCACGCGCCTGCTCGGGCGCCATGTACAGAGGCGTGCCTCCGAGCGAGGTTTGCTCGACCGGCCCCGCGCCGTTCTCGGCGGTCGGTCCCGCGGCGACCAGCCCGAAATCAAGGACCTTCACCGTTCCGTGCGCGTCGGTCATCAAGTTCGACGGCTTGACGTCGCGATGCGTGAAGCCGGCGCGATGCGCCTCGCGTAGCCCGAGCGCCGCGGCGCGGATGGTCGCGAGCGCTTCCTCGATCGACATCGGCCCGCGGCTCGCGCGATCGGCGAGGGTCTGGCCGGCGAGCAGCTCCATCGCGAAGTACAGCCGACCGGCCTCCTCGCCGATGAAGTAGATGTGCGCGACGTTCGGGTGATGGATCCTGGCCTGCGCACGCGCTTCGCGGATCAGCCGTTCCCGCGCGACCCCGGAGACGCTGGCCTCGGGCAGTACCTTGATCGCGACGGGGCGATCGAGTGCGAGGTCGGTGGCGAGATAGACCTCACCCATCCCGCCCGCGCCGAGCTTCTTCTCGATCCTGAAGTGACCGAGCCGAAGCCCCACGGCGAGGTCGGTGCTCGGCGCCGATCCGGGCTGGCGCGGTGGTGGCGCACCGACAAACGTCGCGGTGTGCGCTAGTGCGGCGTCATCGATCTCGGCAACCACCGACCGAGAGCATAGCCTTGACTCCGGGAAGAGTTCGCTTACCTTCGACGCCGGATGGCAGGGCAGGATCGCAACTGGACGATCGCGCCGACCCTTGCGTGGTTCGGTGCGTTCCTGGTCACGCTGCTCGTGTGGTTCGATGGCGGCGTCGACGCGCTCGCGAATCGCCTGACCCAGAAGCGCGAGGCAACGGCAAAGACCGCGGGACCCGCGTTTGCACCGGCCGTCCAGGTCGCCGAGGTAGATGGGCCTGACGAGCCCGCGAAGTTGCCGCCATCGCCGGCGGGCAGCCACGATGTCGGCGCGTTAGCGGATGCGTGCGTCGAGCCGCGCGCTGCCGAACCGGCGGCCTGCAAGCAGTGGGCGATGGACAGCTACTACCGCGCGGTCGCGCAGGCAAGGCAGAAGAAGCTCGGCCATGCGGTACGCGTATCGTGGTACGGCGACTCCGTCGTCGCCGATGATCAGATGGCGCATCGCTTACGCGAGCGGATGCAAGCCGACCTCGGCGCCGGTGGACCGGGCTTTGTCTACGTGATTCCGCCGCATCGCTTCAACGAGAACAACTCGATCAAGCGCAGCCAGAGCGGCACGTGGTCGCCGCACTCGATCTCGCTCATGCAGATGCCCGATGGGCTCTACGGGGTCGGTGGCAGCACGGTCGAGAGCGCCGATGGCGGTCGCTCGGTGATCAAGCTCGCGACCGGCACGGTCACGAACCTCGAGCTGTACTACCTCGCGGTGCCGAAGGGCGGCACGGCGACCGTGACCGCGGATGGCACCGAGGTCATCAAGGCCGACACGAGCGGCGAGAAGGCAGCGGCGTGGGCGAGCGGCACGATCGCGGGCGGGGCGGCGGCGATCGAGATCAAGACCGAGCGCCGCGTGCGGTTGTTCGGCATCGATCTAGAAAACACCTCCGGCGCCGTCGTCGACAACCTGGGCGTAGTGTCGACGAACGTGAAAAGCTTCGCGAACAATGCTCCCGAGCATTGGCAGCTCGAGCTCGGGCATCGCGCGGCCGATCTGATCTTGATCATGATCGGCGCGAACGAAGCGGAGTGGCTAGGCCCCAAGGATCAAGACACCAAGGACTATCAAGCGCACTACGAGAAGGTGCTGGAGATGATCCGCAAGGGCCGTCCCGATGGCACGTGCGTGGTCTTATCACCGACCGATCAAGCGGAAGCCAAGGACGATGGCTACGAATCGCGTCCCGTGATGCCGGTGCTCGTCGAGGCGCAGAAGAAAGCGGCAGCGGCGCAGGGCTGCGCGTTCTATTCGACGTACGCCTGGATGGGTGGCAAGGGCTCGGCCGCGAAGTGGTTCAAACGCAACCTGGTCTCGAGCGACTTCCAGCACCTCTCGAAGAAGGGTGCCGAGAAGATGGCCGATGCGCTCTACGACACGCTCGCGACGGGCTTCGGAGCGTATGCAAAGGTTCACTGATCTCGCGCTCACGCTCGGGCTCGTGGTGATCGTGGTGCTCGTCGGCTGCGGCAGCTGCGATGGCGATCGCAGCAAGAACCTCCACCCCCTCCCGGTGCCACCCGCCACCGCCGATGGTGCGGTGAGCGGCGTGACGAATCTCGGCTCGGCGAGCGAGGGGATGCCTTCGACGATCGGCTACCTCGACGCACCACCGGGCACGCTCGATGGCTTGTTCGACGGCCTCGCCAGCGTCGATCGCGGCGATCCGGCGGGCCGCGTGGTGCTCGAGTTCTTCGGCGATTCTCACACCGCGGGCGATTCGCTGACCGGGCGGTTGCGCGCGTCGTGGCAGGCGCGGTTCGGCGATGCAGGCCGCGGCCTTGTCGGTGCAGGCAAGGTGCCCACCAAGCACTATTACCAGCGCGACGTGCACTACGGAAAGCAGGGCGACTGGCACGCGATGGTCGGTGGGGCGCGCGGCGATACCGAACCGTTCGGCATCGCCGGCATGCGCGTGACGGGCAAGAGCAAGGGCGCGCAGCTGTGGGTCGAGAGCTGCCCGGAGTGCTCGTCGGGCAAGGCGGTCAGCCAATTCGAGATCCTGTACTACGCGGCGCCCGATCACGGCGTGTTGCGCTATCGGATCGACGAGCGCCCCTGGCAACAGCTCGCGACCAAGACCACGGCGATCGAGCCGCCGCATCCGGCGCGCCGGGTGGTCACGGTCGAGGATGGGCCGCACAAGCTCACGATAGAGCACGGCGGTGGCGGCGTGCTCGATCTGTTCGGTGTCGTGATGGAGCGCGCGCACGCGGGCGTGATCGTCGACTCGCTGGGTATCGTCGGTCGCCGGCTCGGCAGCTTGCGGTCGTGGGATTGGTCGGTGATCGGCGAGCAGCTGGCCACGCGCGATCCTAAGCTCGTGGTGCTCCAGTACGGCACCAACGAAGCCGACGATCCGGATCTCGTACTCGAGGATCTCGCGCGCTACTACGACGACACCATCTTGCGGATCCGTGCCGCGGCACCGACCGCTTCGATCCTGATCCTCGGTCCACCGGACATGGCCGTGCGCGAAGGCGGGAAGGGCTGCGATCGGATGAAGACCAGACCCGATGCGCAGCCCATTCCAGAGTGCGCGTGGCGGACGCCGGGCGTGATTCCGGAGATCATCTCGACCGAGCACGCCGCGGCGACTCGCAATCACGTCGCGTTCTTCGACACGTTCGGCGCGATGGGCGGTCCCGACAAGATGGGGGTGTGGGCCGAATCGGATCCAAAGGTCGCGTACAAAGATCGCGTTCACTTCACCGATATCGGCTACCAGCGCTGGGCCGATGCGCTCGGCAACGCGCTGCTCGGAAACTACGCGCACTGGCGCAGCGCGCAGAAGCTCCCCGCCGTGAAGGCGGTCGCGCCACCGCCGATGTTCGTGCCGTCCGATGCGCTGCTGCCCGGTCCGGTCGCTCCCTAAATGCTGTTCTCGAACCCGGATTACCCGGTCTTCCTGATCGCGGTGTTCTTTCTCTACGCGCTGTCGCGGTTCGGCGACGTGCGAGGACGATGGGCCCGGATAGCGATCATGGTCCTGCTCGGCGACGTGGTGTTCACGCTCGTCTCGAAGGACCCCGACATGTTGTGGGATCCGTTGGGGCACATCCTCTTGCGGCTCGCGTCGAACCAGCGCCTTGGCTGGCCGAGCGGGCTCCTCGTCGGGCGCTGGGTGATCGGGCTCGCGGTGCTCGGCGGCGCGCTGGTCCTCGGGGGCCGCGCCGGCGCGTGGTCGAGCTCGGGGCGCGGTCAGCGTTGGGTCGCGCGCGGGCTGGTCGCGGCGGTGCTCGGCATCGGCCTGGTGGTGTTGATCGCGTCGTTGTTCGACCGGCTATTCCAGGTGTCGGAGGTGATCGCGGCGCACGGCCATCTGCTCGTGCTGTTGGTGCTCGGCATCGGTATTGGCGCGGCCCAGAGCGATGCGCATCGCACGCTCGGTCGGGTGATCGTCTTGTTCGTCGCGTCGAGCTTGTTCTATCAGGCGTGGGCGGTCGCGATGCCGGGGCCCTATCGCTACCTCCTCGCCCTGCTCTTGTTCACGATCGTCCTCGATTACTACCTGGGTATCTGGATCGAGAACACCGAGCACGCCGCGGCGCGGAAGGCGCTCGTGGTGGTCAGCCTGTGCTCGAACCTCGGCATCTTGTTCTTCTTCAAGTATGCCGATTTCTTCACGCAGGACGTGCTTCACCTCGGCACGCGCCCGCTGCATCTGATCTTGCCGGCGGGCATCTCGTTCCATACGTTCCAGTCGCTGTCGTACACGATCGATGTCTATCGCAAGCAGCTCAAGGCGACGCGCTCGCCGATCCAGTTCGCGACGTTCGTGCTGTTCTTCCCACAGCTCGTCGCGGGGCCGATCGTGCGGGCCCAGGATCTGCTTCCGCAGCTCGCGGAGCTGCCCGTGCTGGAGCTCGAAAGGGCGACCCGCGGCCTCTGGCGCATCGTCGTCGGGTTGTTCAAGAAGATCGCGCTCGCCGACACGCTCGCGATCTCGATCGTCGACCGTGTGTTCGAGGCGCCAGGGCACTTCACGTCGCTCGAGGTGCTCGCTGGCGTGTACGGCTACGCGTTTCAGATCTATCTCGATTTCTCCGCGTACTCCGATATCGCGATCGGCTCCGCACAGGTCCTCGGCTTCGAGCTGCCCGAGAACTTTCGCACGCCATATCGCAGCACGGATCTCCAGGAGTTCTGGCGGCGCTGGCACATCAGCCTCTCGACGTGGTTGCGCGATTACCTCTACATCACGCTTGGCGGCAGTCGCGGCGCACCGTGGCGCACGTACGTGAACCTGTCGTTGACGATGTTGCTCGGCGGCCTATGGCACGGCGCGAGCTGGACATTCATCGTGTGGGGCGGGCTCCACGGCGTCGGCCTCGCGATCACGCGGTTCTTCCAGCGCGGCATCGCCAAAGCGCGCGTGATGGTGATCTTTTGCGCGACGATCGCGGCGACCGGTGGCGTCGTGCTCGGGTGGTTCGTGGCCGCGAACGCGAGCGCCTGGAGCGTGCTCGGCTTTGGCTGGTTGACGCTCACGCCGCTGTGGGCGGTGGCGACCGCGTGGCTCGCGAGCGCGCCGTGGACCCTGAGAAAACCGATCGGCATCGCACGCACCACGATCGAAGGTCTACGCATCGCATCGTGCGCTGCCGGTGCAGGCTTCATCGTCGCGTTGCAGTACTCCGAGCAGGTCGTCTGGATCCCGATCGCGGTCATGGTGTGGGCGCTCAGCGTCGCGGCGGATGTTTGCGAGACCGGCGCACCGAACATGATCGTCCTCGCGCGGCGCGTGCTCGCGGGCCTGCTCACGTTCCACTACGTCGCGTTCGCCTGGATCTTTTTTCGCGCGAAGACGTTCGCCGGAGCGCTCGCGGTGCTGCGCCAGCTCGGGACGTGGTCACGCGGCCACGCGAACGTGACGCCGATGGTCCAGACCGCGCTCGTGGTCGGGCTGGTCTGTCACTTCTGGGGCGACGGCACGTTCCGCTGGATGCGCGATCGGTTCGTCGCGTTGCCACCGGTCGCCCAGGGGCTCGTGCTCGCCATCGCCGCGATGCTGCTGCGCGAGCTCGGCCACGCGAAGCTCGTCAAGTTCATCTATTTCGAATTCTGAGTGGCGACTCTAGCGGCCGGCCCTTGCCGGTGCGGGTGAGCGACCACCCAGATCGCCGCGAGGCGCCACGCGGACCTGGCGTGGCAGGGGCTAGAGCACGTCGGGCCGCGTCTCCGCGAGCCACCCTGCGAGCGTCGCGGCCAGGCCGAGGACGAGCTCGGGAGCGCGACGCGACGCGGCCGAGAACGCGGCGCGATCGATCGCGAGCACGTCGGCCCCGCTCTCCGCGGCCGTGACCTTCGCCGCGCGCCTGGCATGCGTGAGGACCGCGAGCTCGCCGACGACGCCACCGGGCTCGACCCGACGATCACGCGAGCCCGTGCGCTGCGCGACGAGCGCCCCGTTCGTGACGACGAACATGGACTCGCCCGTCTCGTCAGCATCGAACAACACGCCGGTGACGTGCTGCGAGGTCGCGCGCTCGGCGAGCGCCGAGAGGGCCGGGCCCGCGAGCGATGCGAACAAGGCGGGGCGGCGCAACGCGACGAGCGCTGGCTCGAGCGCGACGAGCTCGCTGGCGACCAACCGACCGAGCCAGGCATCGTGCTCGCGGAGATCCAGCGTCGAGCCGGTGCCGGTCCGCGGGCGGATCCATCGCTCGATCGCTTCGAGTATGACGGCGCGCGCCTGGAGCTCCTGCATGACATCGAGCGCACGTTTGCGATCGGCATCGCTACCGCCGAGCAAGCGCCGTGCAGTCGTCGCGATCGGCGCCGGATCACGACCTGTGGCGGCGGCCTCGACGGCGGAGGCCCACAGCACGCGCGCGACACAGCGCCGGGTCGCGACCTCGAGCTCGGTGCGTGCACATGCCGACCACGCGTCAGGATTCGTGTCACGCGCGTCGAGGTGTGCGGCGAGTGCGGCGAGCGCGGCCTCGAGCGCCGCTGCGATCCTCGCGGTCGGTAGTGCCGTCCCGCCACGCGCAAACGCGAGCGCGGTGCGCAGCGCGGCGTGCGTGACTTCCGGATCACGATCGTCGACCAGCGCCGCGACCAACCTCGCGCCTGCTGGCGCACCCGCGAGGGCACGCGCGGTCGCGGCCCGCGCGAGTGCGGACCACGTGGGGAGCGACCTCGTCACCGCGAGGTCGCGATCACCTTCGAGCTCGCCGAGCGAGCGGATCGCCGCGAGCGCGCCCGGATCACCTTGCTCGAGCGCGGTGGCGAGCACCGCGAGGCTATTTTCACTGCCGACCCGCGCGATCGCGAGTAGCGCACCGGTGCGGGTAGCGGGAGTGGCGGTTGCGCGGGTGAGGGTGGCATCGAGTGTGGCCTCTCCGAGGTCGCTGCGGCGGGCGCGAAGGATCGCGACGGCCCATGCCGGATCGCGCTCGAACAGACGCGGTAACTCGGCCGCGACATCGCCGTTCGCGAGCACGAGGGCGGCGCTGCGCGTGGTGTCATCGATCGTGCGCGAGAGGCCGGCGCGCTCCTTGCCGCGCTGTACGCCACTACCGTCGCCGGCGATCGTGAGCGCCTTGATACCGAGAGCGAGGGCACGATCATCGTCCTCGATCGCGATCGCCGCGCGAAGTTCTTTCCGGAGGCCAAGGACGGGCGTGCGCCCGAGCTGATCGAACATCGCGGCGCGGACCTCGTGGTCATCGTGGCGCAGATGATCGGCGAGGTCGCTCGGATCGATTCGCGCGCGCTGCAACGCGGCACGCGCGAGTGCGGCGGCCTTCGCATCGCCCGCGCCGGCCGCATGGGTCCAGCGCTCGAGCGTCTCGAGATCGATGCGGCGCGGATCTTCACGCCGGACTTCGCGGATCCCGAGCGGTGCAGCGAGTGCATTCTGAAATCGCCGCGCCGCGACGCGTGCGGCGATCGCCCACACGATCGCGATTGCGATCGCGACGATCGCGACGCGCGCCGGCGCGCGCCCGACCGCGGGCCCGATCGCGAACAGCACGAACGCGCTCGCGACGACACCGGCCGGATAGACCAGGCCGCGCAGCAGGACCTTCCAGCGCGCGCGCGGACCCGGCGGGAGCGAGGATAGCGCGAGCTCTTGCGAGGTCCGCGAGGTCGCGAGCCGGAACACTTGATCGGTGGTGCGCGTGCCCGCGATGCCGAGAAAGCCTGGCGACGCGGCGAACCCGAGATATGACAAGATCACGAGGGCAGGGTGGATCGCGGCGGTGAACGGCAAGCTGCGCGTGACCAGGATGCGCGGCACGGCGAGGACCTGGAGCAAGAATAAGATCGCATTCGTGCCGCCGTAGAACAGGGCGAGCGCGACCGCGAGCTCGTCGCCGGCGTAGCGCGCCTTCACGTTCGCGAGAAACTGGAGATCGATGATGGTCGTGACGATCGCCTCGATAACGGCGGTCGCGATCATCGCCGCGAGCAGCGCGCGCTGGATCGTCGATAATGTGATCGCTGGCGTCGCGGCTGGCGCGGGAATGCGCGCCATGCCGGGCCCCCCTGGCACGCCACCGGGCGCACCACCGGCGATCAGCGCGCGCTCCTGCGCGACGCTCGCGATCAGCGCGAGCACTGTCGCCGCCGCCGCCGCATGCGGCAGGAACGCGAGCCCGGCGCGCGGGATCACGGCGCCCGCGCCGAGACCGGCGATCGCACCGCCAAGCGTGACCGCGGCGCCCGCACGCGGCAGCATTCGCCGTGCATCGCGCCCGGCGACCGCGGCCGCGACGCGATTCCATAGCGCGAGGTTCGCGACTTGCGATGCGGCGGTCACGCCGATCACGATCACCACGGGCGAGACCCCACCAGCGAGCAGGGCCGGTGACACCGCTGCGACGAACGCGAGCACCACGAGCAAGCCGGTATCGACGAGCCCGGCCCACGCCCCGGCATGCGCGAGCCGCGTGAGCGCGTCGTACCCGAGGGTCGCGACCGCAAAGCCTGCCGCGGTCGCGATCAACAACCATGGCGCTTGCGCGGCACCGTAGGCTTTCAAGAACGTCGCCTCGGCGAACGAGCGCAGCGCGACCGCGGCCAAGCTGCCGAGCAGGACCATCGCCGCGCCGATCACGAACGCGCGGCGATTCATCCCGCGCCTTGGAGGAGCAGTGCTGCCAGGCGATCGGCGATCGCGGCGAGCGCTGCTGGATCTTCTTCGAGCGCGTCGCGCACGTCGTCGACCGCGAGGCCGACCAGTACGCTCGGGACTTCCGCGACGACTTCGACCACGGGCGTCGCAGGGCGGACGACGCGCACGAGACCGAGTGCATTGCCGGGCACCGCGCCGGTGCCGCGCCGGCGCGCGATGCTGGCGGTCGCGAACGCCGTCGGATCCTCAGCCGTGCCCTCACGCACGACCACAGCGAACGAGCCCGAGGCCACGACCCAGACATCGTCGTCGGTCGTGCGGCGCTCGCCACGTTCGAGCTCGGTCACGCGAGCGCGCTCGGCCAGGCGAATGATGACCGACGGCGCGAGGTGCTCGAACAGTGGGCAACCCGCGAGCGTGCGTGCACGCTCGAGCAGATCCATATGCGCTTATTTCTTCGCGAGGATCTTCTTCTGGTTCGCCTGGATCGCCTTCTGATTCGCGAGCACCTGATCGAGCTTCTTCTGGTTCGCCTGGATCTTGGCCTGGTTCGCGACGATCTGCTGGAGCAGCTTTTGATTGCCCTGGATTGCCTTCTGGTTCGCGAGGATCGTCTTCTGAGTCGCCTGGATCGTCTTTTGGCCAGCAACCAGCGTGATCAGATGCTTTTGATTGGCATGGATCGCGTGCTGGTTCGCCAGGATCTTCTCCTGGTTCTGGACGATTACCGCGACCACTGCCTCGCCATCATCGTCGCCATGGTCGCCGTGGTCGCCATGGTCGTGACCTGTGTGGTCGTGCTCGTCGTGCTCGTCGTGCGCTACGGTCTCTTTAGCCTTTGCCATGCGCGGCATCGTCGGCCCGGGGTCTGCGACGTGCAAGTGGTCCGTCAGGAATTCACAGAGCGCTGTCACATCACAAGGGCTCGGAGCGGCTGCATTCGGACCCGGTCCACGAGGGCGGTGACCTCGACCACGAGCAACGAATTGCGATCAACTAAGTTCACGTTCTCGACGGTGATGCGCGAGCAAGAAGTCGCCGATCCACTCGCGCGCGCGCACTGCTTGGTGCCCGGCGGCACTACCAATTGATGCGCGGAATCTTGATCGTGGCCGCGTCGCGCATCGAGACGTACTGCGGATAGTTCGCGACGAACAAGACGAATGAACGCGGTGCCGAGGGCCGCGACCTCTGCCGAATGCCCTTGGCAATCGATATCAAATCCCGCTGATCCAGGATTGGCTGCTTCACGAGTTAGCAGGTCGTCCGCTCTACGAACGACCTCAGGTACTTCGGGGGTAAGGAGCTCAGATCTCATTCGCGTCGCTCGTGTAACCGCGCTCGAACGTGCGCGGACGCCACGTAACCTCGGTGATTACCTGTGTAGGTGACGGCCCGCGGCTTGCTCCGGCTAGCCTGGTCATGGCCAAAACCCAGAAACCCGGCGCCGGCGGCGAGCTGCACCAACACTCCGACACGCCGCTCACCACGAACCACGGCATGGCGGTCTCGGATGATCAAAACACGCTGCGCGCGGGTGTGCGGGGGCCCTCGCTGATCGAGGACTTCCACTTCGTCGAGAAAATAACCCACTTCGACCACGAGCGGATTCCGGAGCGCGTCGTCCACGCGCGAGGCTCGGCAGCGCACGGTACATTCGTCGCCTACAAGGCCGCGGCCAAGTACAGCCGCGCGGCGTTCCTGCAGGCGGGCGTGGAGACGCCGGTGTTTACCCGGTTCTCGACCGTCGCCGGTGGTGCGGGCTCGATCGACACGCCCCGCGATGTTCGCGGCTTCGCGACGAAGTTTTATACCCAGGAAGGCAACTTCGATCTCGTCGGCAACAACATCCCGGTGTTCTTCATCCAGGATGCGATCAAGTTCCCGGACTTCGTGCATTCGGTGAAGATGGAGCCCGATCGCGGATTTCCGCAGAACGCTTCCGCGCACGACACGTTCTGGGATTTCGTGTCCCTCGCTTCGGAAGCGCAGCACATGGTGATGTGGGCGATGTCGGATCGCGGGATTCCTCGCTCGCTGCGCATGATCGAAGGCTTCGGCATCCACACGTTCCGCCTGATCGATGCCAAGGGCGCCGGGACGCTCATCAAGTGGCACTGGCGGCCCGCCCTCGGCATGCAGTCGACGACGTGGGACGAGGCCGTGAAGATCGCCGGTGCGGACCAGGACTTTCATCGCCGCGATCTATGGGAGGCGATCACGAACGGAGCGTTCCCCGCGTGGGACCTGATGATCCAGCCGATTCCGGAGGCCGATGTCGATGGTTTGCCCTACGACATCCTCGACCCGACCAAGCTCGTGCCCGAGGAAGAGTATCCGCTGATCGCGGTCGGCAAGATGACGCTGAACCGCTGGCCCGATAACTTCTTCGCCGAGACCGAGCAGGTCGCGTTTCATCCGGGCCACCTGGTGCCGGGCATCGATGTCACCAACGATCCGCTGCTCCAGGGCCGGTTGTTCTCCTACACCGATACTCAGCTGAAGCGGATCGGCGGCCCGAACTTCCACGAGCTCGAAATCAACAAGCCGAAGTGCCCGATGCACAACTTCCAGCGCGACGGTATGGCCCGCCAGGCAGTCGATAAGGGTCGCATTAACTACGAGCCGAACAGCCTCGAACCGAACGGTCCGCGCGAGACTCCGAAAGGCTTCGCGACGTATCCCGAGCCCCTCGTGGGAACGAAGATCCGTCAGCGTTCGGAGACGTTTGCCGACCACCACACCCAGGCGCGCATGTTCTATCGCTCGCAGACGCCGGTCGAGCAGCGCCACATCGCGAACGCGTACACGTTCGAACTCGCGAAGGTCGAGTCCGAGGCAGTTCGCAAGCGCCAGCTCGGTCACCTCGATCTGATCGACGAGCAACTCGGCGCGACGGTCGCGGAAAACCTCGGCATGGCGGGCCACGCCGAGACCATCACGCCGGCAAAGGAGCCGTTCGACATGGAGCCCTCGCCGGCGCTCAGCATCCTCGGTAAAGCGAAGCCCACGCTCGACGGTCGCAAGGTCGGCATCTTGATCAGCGATGGCTGCGACGCGGCGCTCGTGACGAAGCTGCGCGCCGCGATCGTGAAGGCGGGCGCGACCGTCCAGCTGGTCGCGCCGAAGGTCGGCAAGACCACCGCCGCGAATGGCACCGTGATGGCCGCGGATCACATGGTCGCCGGCGGGCCTTCGGTGATCTTCGATGCCGTCGCGATCGTCGTCGGCGACACGAGCATCGATAGCCTCGTCGCGAATCCCGCGGCGGTGCAGTGGGCGAGCGACGCGTTTCATCACTGCAAGGTGATGGGCGTGGTCGGGGCCGCACAACGGCTGCTCGATGCCGCGAACGTTAAACCGGATGCAGGCGTGATCGACCTCGCCGGCAAGGGTGTCGAGACGTTCGTCCAGCGCGCGGAGGCGGGCCGCATCTGGGCTCGCGAGGAAGCCGCGTCGGCAGCACCAACGCTGAAATCCAAGGGCAAGGCTTAGCCACATCACGCCATTCGCGGTCAACCAGACCGTCCGCGAGAGCAACATCCGGGGCGATCACGACATCGAGATGGCGGCCTCGCTCGGTGCACGTCCGGCTATCAACCAGGGTTTTGGGCGCCCGGCATGGCGCTCACGACTACTCGAGCAAGCTGCGCAGCATCCATGCGGTCTTTTCATGAAGCTGCATGCGCTGGGTCAATAGGTCGCAGCTCGGTTGGTCGTTCGCATCTTCGGCCGTGGTGAACACGGCGCGTGACGTCCGCGCGACGGCCTCGTGACCGGCGACAAGGAGACGGATCATCTCGTCGGCTTTCGGAATGCCATCCTCCTCGCGAATCGAGGACAGCGCCGCGAACTGGCGGTACGTGCCGGGCGCGGGAAAGCCGAGCGCGCGGATCCGCTCGGCGACCAGATCGACCGCGAGCGCGAGCTCGTTGTACTGCGCCTCGAACATGAGGTGCAGCGTCTGAAACATCGGGCCAGTGACGTTCCAGTGGAAGTTGTGGGTCTTGAGGTAAAGCGTGTAGGTGTCCGCGAGCACCTTCGAGAGACCACCCGTGATCAGCTCGCGGTGCTGCGTGTCGATTCCGATATCCATGCCTCCATCTTGCACACCCCGCGCCCATCGCGCCACGCAGCAGATCAGAAGCCTCTGAAAGCTTCAGGCTATCAGTGCATGAGGCCGCGTACCGAAGCGGTAGGGTTCGCGCATGCGCGACATCTGAGTGACCGCCAACGCGCGCGCGACGCTCGAGATGCAGTCGCCTTCTCGACACTTCGCGAGCTTGCCTCGCGGAGAGATACGCCGGTGGTGCGTCCGTCGGCCGACGCGACACTCGCGGCGCCGAGCATCACCAGCAAACATCGCGCATCTCGGCCAAGTCTACGTCATGACGAAACGCGTTCGCGCACGAGCTCGTCTGCTAGAAAACCAGAATTTGTGCGCAGGATCCGGTTCGTTACACGATTCCGGGCGACCTGCGCCGGGGAATCCTTTGGACGCTGCAACCAGCGCTCGTTGCAGCAGATCGATCTCGGTTGCCATCAGCAGTGCTCCGGTGGGTCTTGGCGTCTTGCTGCCGTCGAAGCGTGCGTCACGCTGTTCTTCCGGTTCGACCTCACGATCGTGTCGAGACTGCGCGGTCGCGGCGAGATCGCGACCGAGAAGATGTTCGTTCGCGTGCTGGTGAACACCGGCGACACGAACGTGCCGCTGATCGCGTACGGCCCCGACAGCCGACCTCTGCTCGTCGATTCGTGTGCCGCGATCGCGACGTCGAGCTCGGCGAGGCACCGGCGCCGCCGACGAAGAAGACGTGCTCCTTTCAGGCGTCTGGTCGGCCGGAACGGAACTCAGGAAGAATCACTGCCATGGCGATTCGCCAAACTCGCATGATGCCCTAGGATCGCGTCGGCCATGACGAGCGGTGAATTGCTCTCGCTCGTCCCCCTGCTCCTCGCAGCGCTGGTCCCGGCGAGCCTTTTCATCGCTGCATTCACGATCTCGCGACAGCGCGCCCAGCTTATGACTGCCGCCGTGTTCGTGACGAGCTTCGGCGCCGTGCTCACCTACCTCGCGGTGGTGCTGCACCCGGTGCTCGCGCTTCTCGGGTTCGACCCGAGCGTGCGCGCGAAGGACTCCGGCCTCAACGACGTCCTGCAGCTCGACCTGGTCTCGAGCTGCATGTTCGTGCTGGTGTCCACGCTCGCCGTCGTCGTCGTTCGCTACTCGCGAACCTATCTCGCCGGGCAACGCGAGCTCGATCGGTATGCACGCGCGCTCCTACTCACGGTGGCCGCGGCAGTCGTGCTGGTGACGTCGAACCATCTCGCGGTGCTCGTCCTCGCGTGGTTCACGACAGATGTCGGCCTTCACCCACTGCTCACGTTCTTCCGGACCCGCCGCCAAGCGATCATCGTGGCGCACAAGAAGTTCCTGCTCAGCCGCGTCGCGGACGCGTGCTTCGTATCCTCGCTCGTACTGATCGGTGGCGAGATCGGCACCTTGCGCATCGATCAGGTCAACGCGTTCGCGCGCGCGAGCGGTGCACTCTCGCCCACGCTCCACGCGGCGACGATCCTGCTGGTGCTAGGCGTCCTCCTCAAGTCCGCACAGATTCCATTTCACGGCTGGATGCAGTCCGTGATGGAAGCGCCCACGCCAGTGTCCGCGTTGCTCCACGCCGGCGTTGTCAACATCGGTGGGTTCGTCATGATTCGGCTCGCTCCACTCATGGCGCACGCGTACATCGCGCAGGGCATCCTCCTCGGCGTCGGCCTCGGCACCACGATCATTGCGGCCCTCGTGATGACCACCCGCGTGGCGATCAAGGGCGTGCTCGCGTGGTCCACGATCGGTCAGATGGGCTTCATGCTCGTGCAGTGCGGTCTCGGCGCGTGGCACCTGGCGCTGATGCACCTGCTCGCGCACTCGCTGTACAAGGCGCACACGTTCCTCAGCTCCGGCTCGGTCGTCCAGCAGTGGCGCGCGTCGCATCTCGTGCACATGCCGCGCATGCGGTACCGGCACATCCTGGGGAGCATGGTCGTGCTGTCGGTGTTCGTCGCGCCGTACTTCGCGACCCGGCTCGTGCCCTCGCTGCACCTTCCAGAGTCTTTTGCACCGCTGACGCTGATCCTGGGCCTCAGCTTCGTACCGATGCTCAGCCGAGCAATCGCCGCCGGGGGACGCACGTTCGGGATCGCGCTCCTCTTCACGCTGGGTGCCTCCGCCGCCTACTTCGCCTGGCACGTCGCATTCGAGCTGATCGCGCCGCAGATCGACGCGGGGTTCGAGACCTCGTCGGCCAAGTGGTCGATCGTCGTCGCGGGGCTCGGCGTCTTGTTCTTCGCCCAGACGATCCTGCAGACGAGCCCCAACGGTTGGTTCGCGAACCGCGTCCAGCCGCACCTGGTCAGTGGTCTCTACATCGACGATTGGTTCACGCGGGTGACGTTCCGCTTGTGGCCGCCGGGGTTCCGATGATCACCGACCCCGCCTTGCAAGCAGCGGTCGACCGCGCGTGCGCGGGCATCGCGCCGACGTGGCCGCTCGATCGCTTCATCGCGGTAAACCCGTTCTGGGCGCGCACCGGTAAACCCCTGCAGGAAGTTGCCGGCGATCTCGCCGCACTCTCCGGCGCTCGGCTCCTCATGCCACGCGCGTGGTACGCCGAGGAGTGGCGTGCCGGGCGCTTGCGATCCGCGCACCTGCGCGAAGCCATCCTCGAGAGCGGCGCCGACATGTCCGAGGACGATCTGTTAGCAAGTTTCTGGATCCGCGAGCCCGTGTCGTCGCGAAGGCCGCTCGTCGTCGACGTGCTCGAGACGCTGCGCAAGCGCGAGCACGAGCACTCCTGGCGCGAATTCGTGATGGAGCGAATCAGCCGCTTCTGCGCGTCCTACTTCGATGGTGGGCAAGCCCAGATCGGTGGTGTGCGCGAGGGCAGCTTGTACGAGAGCTGGCTGGCGCAGGCGCAAGCCGATCCGATGCCGAACCTGTTCATGGAGCTCGACGGCTATCGAGCGACGCTCGATTCGCTGCCCGCCACCGCCGAAGGGATGATCACGCGCGGCTGCGCGAACCTCGGCGTGCCCGCCGAGCAACTCGAGCGCTATTTCTCGGCGCTCCTCCTCGATGTCAACGGCTGGGCATCGTGGTGCGCGTACGTGCGCTGGACCGCGCGGCTAGCCGGGGACGACGACGCCAGCATTCGCGACCTCTTGGCGATTCGGCTCGCCTGGGAATGGGTCCTCCTGCGCTCGAGCGATGATTCGATCACCGCCGAGTGGAAGTTCGCGATGACCAGCTGGTCCGCGATCGACCGCGCCGCGCAACTGGCGCGCTCGGATGATTGGATCCTGCAGCGCGCCGTCGAGCTCGCGTGGCTATCCACCGTGCGCCCCACGTTGCCGCTCGGCTTCGCCGCGACAGCACCGACCGAACCGACGCTGCAGGCCGTATTCTGCCTCGACGTGCGCTCGGAGGTGTTTCGGCGCTCGCTCGAAGCCCAAGGCGACACCATCCAGACCTTCGGCGCAGCCGGCTTTTTTGGCGTGCCGATCGAATATGCGCCGCTCGCGTCCGACGACGCGCGTCCTCAGCTGCCAGGCATTCTGGCACCGACGTATCGGGTCACGGATACCGGCGTCCCGGCAGGCCTCGAGAAGAAGCGACGAACTCGGCTCGAGGCCGCCAACGCGTGGAAGGCCTTCAAGTCGAGCTCGCTCTCGAGTTTCGCGTTCGTCGACGCGATGGGCCTGTTCTACGCGCGTAACCTGTTCCGCGATGCGGGGCACGGCGAGACCCACCCAGCGGACCACCACGATCACGTTGGGCTCACCGCCGAGGAGGACGCGACTCGCCTACCGCGGATCACGAGCCACATCGACGGCACCGAGGTCGCGCTCGTCGAACGCTGCCAGATCGCGGAGACGTTCCTGCGTACGATCGGGCTGACGGAGAGCTTCGCCCGCTTCGTCCTGTTCCTTGGCCATGGCAGCGAATCGAAAAACAACGCCCATGCAGCCGGTCTCGATTGCGGCGCCTGTTGTGGCCAGCCCGGTGACGTCAACGCGCGGGCCGCGGCCATGCTGTTCAACGACGACCAGATCCGCGCCGAGCTCGCCATCCGCGGCATCGCGATTCCCGAGCGGACCGTGTTCATCGCCGGCCTTCACAACACGACGACGGATGACGTCACGCTGTTCGCGGATGGTAAAAAAATCGATCTCGCCGACGTGCGAGCAACCCTCGCGCTCGCGAGCGCCAAGACCCGACGTGCACGTGCGGCGCAGCTCGGCCTGGCCGAGCTCTCGGATCCAAAGCTGCACGCCGCGATGATCAAGCGCGGGATCAACTGGGCCGAAGTGCGGCCCGAGTGGGGCCTCGCTGGCAATGCAACGCTCGTGATCGCACCCCGCGAACGAACGCGGCACATCGATCTCGCGGGACGTGCGTTCCTGCACGACTATCGCGCCGACGGAGACGCGAGTAACGCGATCCTCGAAGCGATCATGACCGGCCCGATGGTCGTCGCGCACTGGATCAACTTTCAGTACTACGCGTCGACCGTGGATAACGCGCGCTATGGCTGTGGCGATAAGACGCTGCACAACGTCATCGGAGGTCGCCTCGGCGTCCTGGAGGGCAATGGCGGCGATCTGCGGATCGGGCTCGCCCTCCAGTCGCTGAACGATGGCGAGCGGTGGGTGCATGTCCCGCTGCGCCTCGCGGTGTTCATCGAGGCATCGCGCGAGGCGATCGACGCGGTGCTAGCGAAGCATCCCACGGTGAACGACCTCGTGCAGAACGAGTGGCTCCATTTGCACCAGCTCGATACGACCGCACGCAGTATCTCGGTGCGCCGCCACGGCGCGTGGACGACCGAGTAGCTAGAGACTGTCTCCAGCCGATTCGTTAGTGACCCCGATGGGAATCGAACCCATGTTTTCGCCGTGAGAGGGCGACGTACTAACCGCTATACAACGGGGCCAAGTTTTCAGTTCGAAGCGCGCTCTTCTACCGCACTTCTTCGTTCGGGGACTAGGATTCGAACCTAGATAGCAAGAGTCAGAGTCTTGCGTCCTGCCATTAGACGATCCCCGAATGTGGAGGCGTGTTTCTAACGGCCTGGCCGCGTTTCGTCAAGTAGCGCTGCGAGGGACGAAGAAGATCGTGGTCTTGCCGCTGGTTCTGAGGATATGAATCGCAAGCCAAGGCGTGGCAGGGGTTTGGCTCAGAAACCGCACCAGTTCGACGCCGCGGGTCCGCGTCGGACCGACCTGTTTGACAGAGATCCCTCGGTGAGCGAGCTCCTTCGCGAGGAAGTCGGTGGTCTCGCGGAGCCCGCGGCTCGAGACGAGCTGGCCGGCCTCGTCCTTGCGGGTGCCGGGTGGAACCCGCACATCCGGTGTGGAGGGGTCGGCAGCGGAGCCGCCGGCCAGGAGCCCTAGCGCGAGCAGAATCCGAATCATGCGGCGAGCGCTTTGCGGAACAGCTCGACCGCCCAATCGAGGTCTTCGAGCGGCACGAACTCGTCGGCCGCGTGGGCCTGCGCGATGTCGCCGGGGCCGATCACGATCGCTTCGATGCCGTGCTCCATGTAGAGCGCGGCCTCGGTCCAGAAATCGAGCTTGCCGATCGAGGTGACGAAAGGCTGGACGAGTGCGCTGAGGGCTTCGGGATGGGCGCAGGCGAACGGCGCGTGATCGACCGTGACCGCGAGCTCGATCCTCGGATCGACCGCGGCTGCGAGTGCGGCGATTTCGGCGAGGTAGGCATCGCGCTCGAAGCCCGGGTAGGGCCGGGCCGACCATTCGAGCCGACCGCGTTGCGGCACCACATTGAACGCGACGCCACCGGTGAGTGCGGCGACGTTCATGCACAGGCCCGGCATCGTGGCCGGACCGTCGTGCAAGCGGCGCACGCCGAGGTCATCGATCGCGACCGCGAGGCGCGCGAGCTTCGCGATCGGCTTGGGCATGAAGTCGGCCTTCGACGAGTGGCCACCTGCGCCTTCGAGCGAGGCAGCATGGGCGAGTACGCCGCGATGCGCGACCCCGGCGGTTCGCGCGGTCGGCTCGCACACGATCGCTTCCTTGATGCCGCGTGCGTACGACGACTTCATGAACTCGTGCATGACCGCGCTGCCGGCTTCTTCGTCGCCGGAGAACAGGACGCCGAAGTTTTTCGGGCGGGTAGTCTCGAGCGCGACGAGCGTGGCGGCGATGCTGGCCTTCGTGTCGCACGAGCCGAGGCCATAGAGCTTGCCGTTCGCGATGTAGGGCGACCACGGCGAACGCGTCCAGCCGGTGTTCGCCGGCACCGTGTCGACGTGCGCGTTGATGATCCGATGCGGCGTGCCCCAGCGCGCGAAGATGTACGCGCCGGCGCTGCCATCGCTGCGAGCGGCGGACTCGAGCACGATCTCGTCGGCGCCGAGGGCGCGGAGCTTCGGCGCGATATGCTCGCACAGCCTGCGCTCGTCGCCGGCCCCACCTTCGCCACCGGCTTGTTGGGTCGGGAATGCGACGAGCTCGGCCAGCAGCTCGGAGACGATCGGCATGGCGCCAGCTTACCCGACTGCGCGTTGCGCGACGGGCGGCAGGAGCGATTGCCACGCATCGTGCTGCGCGATCTGCGAGAGCGCGCGAACGAGCAGGGTCTTGCCGGGCTCGGTGCGATGCCAGGTCGAGGCTCCCGATGGATGCGGGAGCGCGATGACATCGAATGTGTGACCCGCGAGTGTGGCGGTTTGCGTGGTACCGACCACCTCGATCAGCTTGTCGACCTCGGGGAACAGCTGCGTGATCGCGAGCTTGCCGACCGGAATCACGAGCTGCGGCCGCAGCAGCTTGACCTCGGCCCTCAGATGCTTGCTGCAGCGTTCGACCTCATCCTCCGACGGCACGCGGTCTCCTCCGGCCTTTGCATTCTTGCCAGGAAAACACCGGCACACCGCCGCCATGTAGACGCGGTTGCGAAACTCCTGTTCGCTCAGATCGAGCTGCGCGAACCACTGGAACAAGGTCTTGCCGGCGGTCCATGCGAACGGTTTACCCATCGGGCCCTCCTTGATGCCGGGCGCTTGGCCGATCAACATCACGGGCGACACCACCGGCTGGCCCGTCACCACGGGTCGGATCATGTCCGGACACGCCTTACAGCTCTGGAGTCGGGCTACGTGGCGACGGAGCTGGACTAGTGTGGTGGACACGGTACGACACTATGCCGCATCAGGCTGGCAGCGCACCGCCTTACATCCGGAGCTGCGCGGGATCTATCCGATCGGTGAGATCACGGTGCATCCGACGCAACCCGGGCTAAAATTGGCGGGTGAGCGATCAAACCGAGCTGATCAAGCGCGTGCTGGGTGCGAACTTCCTGGCGCTCTCGCTAGGCAAGTTGAGCATCGAAGAGGATCCGGGGTCCACGACCACGGTGCGAGCCAAGATCAGCGAAGGCGATCAGGCGCCGGTCGATGTCGAGGGCAAAGGTGTCGGCGTGGTCGACGCTTTGTACAACGGCCTGCTCGATCGCTACGCACGCGAGTTTCAATCGCTCAAGACGATCCAGCTCGTGAAATTTGCGTTCGCCGCCGACATGGAGAGCAAGAAGGCGTCTGCCGGTGTCGATGCCGTCGGCAAGGTGACGATCGAGATCAAGAACTCGGAAGGCCGCTACTTCTTGTTCGCGCACACATCGCGCTCGATCACGACATCGAGTGCATGCGCCGTGATCTCGGCGGTGCAGTACTTCCTCAACGCCGAGCGCGCGTTCCTCACGCTGTACAACGCGCGGCGCGATGCGCTCCAGCGCGGCCGCGAGGATCTGGTCTCGCGCTACACCGCGGAGCTGTCCGAGGTCGTCAAGAGCACGAGCTACGCCGAGGTGATCGCGAACATTCGCAAAGAGCTGGGCTAAGGCTTCTTTGCGAGCTCTTGCGCGAGCGGTAGCTGCGCGCGGTCGAGCTCGGGCATAGAGAGAAACAACTGGACTGCAGTGCGGGCCGCTTGACCCGCACGTGGATCGCTGCACTGCGCGAGTCCGAGGGCTGCCGCGAGCGCCGTGCGATTCGGTTCGTTGGACAGGTGTGCGAGCGCGGTCGCGAATAGCTCCGCTGGCCCTGCGTGATCACTGGCCGCGAGCTGCGCCGTCGCGATCGCGACGATCATTGCGGGCGAGCTAGCGGATGGGTTCGCGGGTTCGGCGCGCTTGGTGCGCTTGATGAGTGATGGATCGAGCTGCACGGCTCTTGCCTGATGCTCGTGCGCGCTGTCTTGATCTCCACGGGCCACATCAATTGCCGCCAGCGTCGCGTAGAGCTCGCCGAGCTCGGGGCTCGAGTCGCCGAGCGCCTTCGTGACAATCGCGAGCGCCTGGTGCACGGCGCGCTCTGCATTGCCGAGCTCGCCACCCTCGAGCAACGTGAGCGCGCGGTGATAGGCGGTCGTAGCGACCGAACGGTCCTCGGGGCCGTACGCGAGCGCGCGAAGCTGTTCGCTCCGATCGTGAAGCGTGAGTGCTGCCCGGAGCCTGCCTCGTGCGCGATCGACGTCCGCGAGCATGTCGTCGTAGCTCGCGAGCTCGACATGACGATCGCCGAAGAGAGCGAGTGCACGATCACGCGCCGCCTGGATCGTAGTCGCTGCGGTTGTCACGTCGCCGCGCTCGAGAGCGCGTGCGGCGACGCGGATCGCGGCATGTGGATCACCAGGAGGCTCGGGCTCCACGGTCTCGGTCGTCTCGCAGAAACTCGCCATGGGTAGCGCCTCCACCTGAGACGGTGCTGCGAGGCGTGCGGCCGCGTCGAGGCTCGTAGGCTGAGCCGCCGGGGCATCCGACATCGTACGGTCGGATGTACCCGCGAGCGACGTCGCGAGCGCGCGCAGCCGATCCAGCGCGCGATCGAGGCACTGCATGCGCGCGTCATGGTGCGGACCCTTCGCCTTGCAGACCCCGCGATAGCTGGCCTCCCACTTCGCACTCGCTTCGTCGAGCGCCGCGATCACGTTCGCGCTCCAGGGGGCGCCGCCCAGTCCAGCCTTGACGCCGCTGCGCAGCGCGGTGTTCCACGCGCCGAGCCGGCGCGCGGGGCCATCGCCACATTCCTTGGACTTCGTAAATTGCTGCGCGCCGAGCACGGCGCCGACGGTCACCGCGGCAGCGAGGATCAGCGCGTATCGGATGCTGCGGTGGTTGCGACTCACCGTTGAGGTATACGACGACTAAGGCTGCTGGACGCCGCGATCGCCGGTGCAGTACGCGTCGCCGACCTCGAGCTCGTAAGGCAGGTCGTAAATAGCGGTGCCGGTCGCGTGGTTCGGGCACACGGCAACGTGGTTGTCAGCGCCGAGTCGCGCGGTGGTGAAACGGCTGCGCCGCTTCGAGCTGGGCTGCGGTGCGGATCAACAGATCCTCGCGCCCGTACGCGGCGGCGAGTTGAACACCGATCGGTAAGCCCTGCTCGTTGTGATAGAGCGGCAGCGAGCACGCCGGTTGGCCGGTCGCATTGAACACGGCCGTGAACGGCGCGAAGTCACCCGCATTCATGATGCCCTTCAGCGGATCATCGGGCGGCGAGCTGAACGTTCCGAGCGGTACCGGTGGCGCGGTCACGGTCGGTGTGAGCCACAGATCGTA
>Ga0123338_10000754_pt1 | contig 32376 bp, 31 predicted proteins | sample grotaG_FD_89793 | JGI IMG/M metagenome (GOLD analysis project Ga0123338, IMG submission 89793) | Glacier valley bacterial and archeal communities from Borup Fiord, Nunavut, Canada, to study Microbial Dark Matter (Phase II) -... | ecosystem: Environmental > Aquatic > Freshwater > Ice > Glacier ...
CTCAACTCAAGTGGTGAGTGCGGAAGCGTTCTGGCAAATGGCGCAATCCGATAAAAAAGTCGAGCTAGTGCGCGGCGAGGTGGTTCAGCACATGGCTCCTGGTGGATTACATGGTGGGTTCTCTCTAGGAATTGGCAGCTTACTGCGGATTTTTGCCCGCAGCAGCGGAGGTTACGCGGGGGTCGAAGCAGGATTTGTGCTCGAGCGCAACCCCGATGTGGTGCGCTTGCCAGACGTTTCTTTCGTATGTGCAGAGCACATTCCAGACACAGGAATTCCAGAGACCTTCTGGAACCAGGCTCCCGACGTAGCGGTGGAGGTCATCTCGCCCAGCGAACTAGCCGACGATATTCAGGAAAAAGTGCGGCTCTATCTTCGAGCAGGAACTCAGCAAATCTGGACCGTTTATCCCAGACAACGAATCGTGGTCATTCATACGGCTGACAATCTCGCTCGTACCCTACAAGACACCGACACGCTTCTTGGTTTTGGCGTACTCGAGGGCTTTGAGTCACCCGTTAGCGCCCTCTTCGAGCTATAGCCGAACCTGCTCGAGCGGCCCCAGAGAGTGCGCTTCACCCTCAGTCCAGTGGCGATAATTGAGCACCTGACCGCTGTCTCGAGTGTCCTGCAAACCGCTCAGCTCGAGGTCGGCGTAGACCCAGCCGGGGGTGTTCAGTTCCCCTCGAGCCAGCACGCCGTCATCGGGGTAGCCCGCGTCAATCGGGGTGTAGATGCCCGCTGCGCCCAGGCACACGTCAATGGTCTCGCACCAGTCGGAAGTGCCGATGAGCGGGGCCTGCACGGTGAAACACTGGTTCTCGAGCGCGCGGGCGCGACCCCCCACCTGCACCCGGTGGTATCCAGTTAGAGTATCGGTGCAACTGGGCACCAAAATTAGGTCCGCACCCGCCTCAACCAGTCGCCTCGAGAGGTGCGGGAATTCGCAGTCGTAGCAAATGAGAATGCCCAGCACGCCGTGTGGGGTGTGAAAAACCTTGAGACCCACGCCGCTCGAGACGCCCCAGTCCTCGCGCTCGAACCGGGTCATGATGAGCTTGTCCTGAAAGTCAAAAGCGCCACTGGGAGCAAAGAAATAAGCCCGGTTGACGTAAATAGGAACTTCTCCCGAAGAAACACGTACCGGGTAGCTCCCGGCCACGATGTAAACCCCGTGCTCGAGGGTCAGACGTTTATGCAGCGCGATGTAATCCTCGAGCAAATCCTGAAGCGCCGGAAGCTGCAAACGAACGTCACGCTGCACCTCGAGCGGAAAGAGCGAGGCCAGCTCCATCGGGGCGTACTCGGGGAAAACCAGCAGGTCCGCCCCACTCGAGGCGGCGTTCCTGACCCACCCCTCGAGCTTAACTTCGTAGTCGGTCCAACTGCTTTGATAGCTGACAGGATATTGACAGGCCGCAATCTTCATTTAAATCTCCACCCGCTCGAGAGCAATCTCTCGAAACTCATTGCTCATGGCTCATTGCTCATGGCCTAACTTCTTCGTCCAAAAAATCATAGGTTTGCTCGAGGGCGAACTTTCATCCAAGTCCTGCCACTCGAAAGTGGTGTGCAGTTCCGGGTGTTTCTCGAAGCCGCGCTTGTTCTAGAAGCTGTCCAGCGGAACATAATCTGGAGGGCAGCGGGGGTGCTCGAGTGGGCGCTGGACCGCGCAGAAGGTGGCCAGTGTGTAGCCCCGCTCGAGGGCGTGATTTTCGCGCTCTTCAAAGAAGCGCACGCCCAGACCCTGACCCCGATACTCGGGCAGCAAAACCGACTCACCGAAGTAAAAAATTGGCTCGAGGGCGTAACCCAACGCCACAAAAGGCCGCACAACCTCTTCACTCTCGAGGACCAAGGGCATAGCGGTGGACGCGCCGACCACCTGAACACCGTCTCGAGCGGCCACCACCACATTATCCAGACCTTGCGCGTAAGTCTGCAAATACTTTTGTTCGTACTCGAGCGAACCTTCGTACAGATAGGGAAACTCCCGGAAGACCGCGACCCGCAAGCGGGCCAGGTCGTCCACCACGCTCGAGATGGCCTTTCCGGTGTGGCGCTCGAGTGAAATCACCGCTCCTTCACCTGTGCTAGCCAGTCCTCGAGGTTGTAATAATTCGTCACCCTCGAGATTTGACCGCTTTCAATCTCGAAAAATGCGCCTCCCGGCAAGCGGTAAGTCTGACCCACCGCCTCGGGTAGCCCTGTGTCCGTGCTTTGATAGGTTCCCTCGACCACGTACTCGGCGGCGGCCCTCGAGCCATCTTCACTCGTCAGAAACACCACGCTCGAGAGCTGCTCACGGTAACTGCTGTTCATGCGCTCAAGAAAGGCCCGAAAAGCACTTTTCCCAGTCTGGCGCTCGCTCTGGTTGAGGTCGTGAACCACGTTTTCGGATAGACACTCGAGCATGTCCTCCCACTGGGCGGCGTTGAAGGCGGCGTAGTAGCGCTCGAGCAGGGTCACAGTTTCATTTCGCATGTACCGTTTATTTTAACGCGACTCGTTTAAAGTGAATGATTGAGCAGTGACCAAGCGCAACAAGGGGTGAGAAGGTGAATGACAACGGGGTGAACGGAACTACTGGACACGCTTTGAGTGGCGAACTCCATCTGGGTTATTTTGTGGTGCTCGAGCGTGAAATTACCGACTTTGACCCCTCCAGGCGGCTCGAGGCGCTGACCGAAGCCTCGGACTTGCTCGACGAGCTGGCCATGACCCTCGAGCTGCCCAGTCTGGCCGAGTTCTCGCATCTCGAGGCCGATTTGCTGCGCGAGGTGATGGACGAGATGCTCCGTTCCAGCGAGTTTGCCGAGCTGACCGATTTTGCCGAGCTAAAAGAAGGTCTGAACGAGCTGACCCAGGAAGACCTCGAGAGCGAAGACTGGTTCGATGCCGACGACGGCCTGCGCTGGGTGGTCTCGGTCAAAGCCCACCTCGAGCAGAAACCCGGTGTTCTGAAAGGTCTCGAGGGCGTGACCGTGCCCGAGGTGCTGACCGACCTGAACCGCCTGGAAAGTACGCTCGAGCGGGCGCACCGGGAAGGGGTCCGTTTTCACCTCGAGCTGGATTACTGAGCGCTTGATGGGGGTGCAGGTTGCAACCACACACCAAACCTTGCATTTGAGTTCCCCCTCGAGTACACTCCTCTCTGCTCAATAAGTTGGCTTACTCGAGCGGGTGGGGTCTGGTAGTGTAGCGGTTAGCATATCTGCCTGTCACGCAGAAGGTCGCGGGTTCAAATCCCGTCCGGACCGCCAAAAGAAGGGACTCAGTGTTATGCTGAGTCCTTTTTTCATAGTTCTTCAGGCCCTGAGAATCACCTTATACTGCACAGGGGCCTCTCCTAAACTTTTTATCCCAACATCAATACGGTGAGTCTGGTCCATCTGGTCAATCCAATCATGGAGACGCTCACAACGCAGACCAAAACCGTTCCGCTCGAGCAAATCAAGCAGCGGGTGTATCTGGCGTCTTGTGTGGTGGGCCTACCCGTGTTGCTGCTGTCGTGGCTTCCCGGCATCCAACACCCAGAGAACGTGCTCCAGAGTTATCTGGGGTTTCCACTCATCACCCTTTTTCTGATTTGGTTCCTTTACGGTCTGCTCAGTCAGAAAATCGCGCTCGAGACTTTAGAAAAAGCTGTTTTGCCCCTGTTGGGTAGTTTTTTTGTGTTGCAGGTCATCAGCGATGCGTTTCTGACCACCGCCGCCGAGCAGTATCTGGGCAACATCTGGACCTTGATGGTCCTGACCCCCATCAGCTACCTGATTCGGCCCCTGCGCGAGGTGGGTCCGTGGGTGGGCTTGCTGCACGTTATTTTTGTGCTCATGGCCTGGTTGCGAATCGCGGCGGGGATTCCCTGGAACGGCGAAATCGTCACCCTGATTCTGACCCAGGTGCTCTCGGGTGCGGTGCTGGCCCTGATGTACGTGCAGGCCCGTTACCGCGAGTTGCTGGTCACGGCCCAGCTCGAGCAACAAAACCTGCAAAAGCTGGCCTACGCCGACCCTCTGACCGGAGCCGCCAACCGCAGGCGAATGTATCAGCGGCTCGAGGAGCAAATGATACAGGCCAACCCGGACCATCAGGCCAACCCGGACAACCTAGGGGCCTGTGTGGTGCTGCTTGACCTGGACCATTTCAAGCGCTTCAACGACGGCTACGGTCACAACGCCGGCGACGAGGTGCTTCGGCAGGTGGTGAGCTTGCTCAAGGGTGAGATTCGGGTGGACGATACCCTGGGGCGCTGGGGCGGCGAGGAGTTCATGGTGTTGCTGCCCAACACCACGCTCGAGCAGGCGGTTGGCATTGCCGAGCGACTGCGTTCGTGTATCGCCAGTTTGACGCTCGAGGGCCTGGGCCAGATTACCGCCAGCTTTGGGGTGGCCGAGTTTGGAACCGCTGAACGGGTGGAGCACTGGATTGACCGCGCGGACCAAGCGCTGTACCAAGCCAAACAGCAGGGCCGTAACACGGTCTACGTGGCTCCCTCGAGCCTGGGAGCCGCCTGAAGCTCAACACTGGGGTCCGCTCGAGCCGTTTTCCCAAAACTTCCAGAACTCGAGCAAATGTGAATTCACCTGTTCGAGCCGGAAACACTCGAGCAGGTGAGCGCTTCCTCGAGCTAGGGTCTTCACGCTTTGACCACAATTGACAAATCCATGACGTTCTTTATATCCCGAAAAAATCCTGTATTATATTCTTCTGGAACAGAGACAGCAGGCTCGAGCGGGATGGATAGCGCTCGAGTACGGAGACAGAACACCAAGTCTTCTGGAGGTTCACCCCTTGAAAAACACCCTTAAACCCGCCGACGCTGCTGAGCTGTACAGCGTTCCCTACTGGAGCAGCAGCTTTTTCAGGGTGTCCGACGATGGTGAAATGGAAGTGACGCCGCCGGGGGGCCTGTCGGCATCGATGGTGGATATGGTGGACGAAATCGTAGCCTCCGGCGAGTCGCTGCCGGTCATTTTGCGCTTTCCCCAGGTGCTCGGCTCGAGGGTGCGGCAAATCAACGAAGCCTTTCGCAAGGCCATCGAAACCTACGACTACCGGGGCAGCTATCAGGGCGTGTTCCCAATCAAGGTCAACCAGCGCCGCATGGTGGTCGAGACCATCGCAGACGCGGGTTACGACTACGCCACCGGACTCGAGGCGGGGTCAAAGGCCGAACTCGCGCTGTGTCTGGCCCAGGACCTCAACCCCGAGGCGCTGCTGTGCTGCAACGGCTTCAAGGATGACGGCTTCTTAAAATTAGCCCTGTGGGGCCGCTCACTCGGCAAAAACGTGGTCATTACGCTCGAGAAGCTGTCCGAACTCGAGCGCACGCTCCGAATCTCCAAGGAACTGGGCATCAAGCCCGCTTTCGGGGTGCGCTTTCGCCTGCACGCCAAAGGCAGCGGTCAGTGGGAAGAGTCGGGCGGCGACGCGGCCAAGTTCGGCCTCAACGCTTCCGAGCTGCTGGCGGTGCTCGAGAGATTGCGCGAAGAGGACATGCTCGACTCGCTGGTGATGCTGCACTGTCACATCGGCAGCCAGATTACCGACATCCGCCGGGTCAAGGTGGGCGTGCGCGAGATTACCAAGGTCTACGCCAACATGATGAAGCGCGGCGCACGCATCAAATACCTCAACGTGGGCGGCGGTCTGGGCGTGGACTACGACGGCAGTAAAACCACCTTTTACGCCAGCATGAACTACACCCTGGCCGAATACGCCTCTGACGTGGTTTACACCATCGCCGAGGTGTGCCGGAGCATGAAGGTGCCCACGCCCCACATCGTGTCCGAGTCCGGGCGAGCGCTCACCGCGCACCACTCGGTACTGATTGTGCCCGTGGTGGACGCCATAGGCCCTACCCGTGAGCAACCCATGCTGCTCGAGAAGGCCAAAGACCAGCACCAAGTGGTCACGGACCTTGAAGAGCTGCTCGAGGGCGTGAACAAGCGCAACTACCGCGAAGCTTTTAACGACGCCAACGCCGATAAAGAAACGCTACACAACCTCTTTGACCTGGGTTACCTGTCGCTTTATGACCGGGCTAGGGGCGAGGCCCTTTTCAACCTAGTGCTGCAAAAGATAGCCAAGTTCGTGCGCGACCTGGACTATGTGCCCGAGGAACTCGAGGACCTGGGTAAGATTTTGGCCGACAAGTACGTGTGCAACTTCAGCCTGTTTCAGAGCTTGCCAGACAACTGGGCCATTGACACGCTGTTTCCGGTGGTGCCGCTCTCGAGGCTCAATGAAAAACCCACACGGGACGCGGTGTTGGTGGACATCACCTGCGACAGTGACGGCAAAATGGACAAATTCATAGACCTGCGCGACGTTAAGAGCACCCTGCCGCTGCACGAACTCGACGGCAAGCCCTACTACCTGGGGGTGTTTCTGATGGGAGCCTATCAGGACGTGCTGGGCAGCGCCCACAACCTGTTTGGCAAGGTCAACGAAGCGCATGTGCGGGTCAAAGCGGGTGGTAAGTATGAAATCGAGCTGTTCGTGCGCGGTCAGAAAGCCCGCCGCATGATGGAAAACATGGGCTATGAAGAAGCGATGCTGCTCGAGAGCCTGGAAAAGCAGACCAAAGTGGCGCAGAAGAAACACGGCCTGACGGCGGCCCAGAGCGAGGAGCTGCTCGAGGATTACGTGGAGGAACTATTGGGTTACACCTATCTCGAGTTCGAGGACCCCGAGGTGGGCAGTTTGGAGCCGTAAAGATGATAGTTTATGAGCAGGCTCGAGTGACTTTCTGGCGCTCGAGCCTGATTTCTTGATTCGGATTTGGCATGAAGTTCTTGTGACCTACAAAACTCTTTATAAATTTCTCGAGCAATCCTTCATGAAAATTTTGAATTTATGGAATTTTACTCCATAAATTTGCATTTCTTGATTTGCCTATACTGCTTAATTACACAGTCATCACCAGGATGTCAGCGCCAGAAACGTGCTCTGTTGCGCGTCTCGAGGGCTATAAAAATTTGGCTGACCACAGGGTTTGAAAAAAGGCGAGTACTGGGCAAACCCTCCACTGCCCGAACTCTATTTGCTCATCAAAATCAAGAAGGAATCTTTCTAAGTGATGCGTGTGTTTTGAAAGATACCGCGTATTCTGGTCACACCGAGATGAACGCGTTTGCCGGGGGTTTATCCCTCGAGCGAATCAAAGGAGTGTCCCTTGTCCCTGGAGTCCCCCAGTGCCGCCAACCTGCCCCCTCTGCTGCGCCGCCTGAAGTTGATGCGCGAAGATACGGGCAGTGCCAGCCACCGGGTGATTGACCATATCCTTTCCGACCCCAACGCCTTTTTAGGCTGGACCATCGCTGACCTAGCAGTGTTCGCGGGCACCAGTGAAGCTACGGTGGTGCGGCTGGTGCAAAGTCTGGGCTTTCGCAGCTATCAGGACTTCAAGCTTCAGCTCGCCCGCACCCTGGCCACCCTGGAGTCCAGCGCCAGTTTGGTGGCTGAACCCAACGACCCGCCCGAAACGGTGCTGTCCAAGACTTTCGCCGCCAGCGAGGTGGCCCTGCGCGACACCCTCGAGCACCTCGATACCGCCAGTTTCAAGGCGGTGGTCGAGCTGTTGGCTCAGGCCCGCCGCATCGAGTTCATCGGCAGCGGCTCGAGCGGCCTGATTGCCCAGGACGCTTACCAGAAGCTGCTCAAACTGGGGCTGATGTGTGGGGCCAGCACCGACCCGCACAATTTTTGGCAGGTGTGCGCCCTGCTCGAGCCTGCCGACGTGGTGGTAGCGGTGTCCTTTTCGGGCCAGAACCCCGACACCCTGCACGGGGCGCGGTTGGCGAAAGATGCGGGCGCGGCGGTGGTGGCCCTCACCGGGCTGGGCCGCAACCCGCTGAGCAAACTGGCCGATTACACCCTCACTGCCTCTTCACCGGACAGCCCTTACCGCCCGGAGGCCATCGCCGCCCGCATCGCCCAACTGTGCCTGATAGACGCGCTGGTGGCCTCGCTACACATTCTGGCCGAACCCTTCTCGAGCAGGCGGGTGGAAAAAGCCAGAAACGCTTTGGTCAGGCAGCAAAAGTTGCGTCCGGGTTGACGCTCGAGCGTTCAGACTTCAGACTTTAGACTTCAGAAGTAAAACAAAGTTTTCTCGAGCAGGCCGAATCTTTGGCCTCTCCCGGCCCTCATTCCCCATTCCATCCATTCCCGTTTCATTCATCACCCGTTCAAGGAGAACCCATGTCCCTGTCTCGCACCCTGACCCTATCGCTCGTGGCCACCCTGCTCAGCTCTCAAGCCTTGGCCCAGACGTTTTCGCTCGAGCAGGAGAAGGGTAAAACCATCCGGGTGCTGCTCAACCAGCATCCCTGGACCAACGCGATTTTGCCGTTCATCCCTGAGTTCGAGAAGCAGACCGGCATCAAGGTGGTGGTCGAGACCTTCCCCGAGTCGCAGTTTCGCCAGAAGGTTCTGGTCGAACTGGCCTCCGGTGCGGGCAGTCTGGACGCCTTCATGCTGACACCCAATCAGGAGGGTACGCTCTACAGCCGTTCGGGATGGCTCGAGCCGCTCGATGCCTACCTGAAAAACCCCAAACTGACCCCCTCGAGCTACAAGCCAGCCGATTTTTTCAACACCACCCTCAGCGCGGCCAACATTCAGGGCAATTTGATTGGCTTGCCCGTCTCCATCGAGACCACGGTGCTGTTTTACCGCAAGGACCTGTTCGAGAAGTACAAGGTGTCGGTGCCGCGCACCTTTGCCCAGCTCGAGGCGGCGGCCAAAGTTTTGAGCGGCAAGGACGGCGCGGTGGGCATCGCGCTGCGCGGCAAGGGCGCGTCTTCGACCAGCCAGTTTGCACCCTACATGTTCGGCTACGGCGGAACCTGGCTCAGGGACGGCAAGAGCAATTTCAGCGCTCCAGAGGTACAAAAAGCCTTGGGCTATTACAGTGGCCTGCTGCGAAATTACGGCCCTGCCAGCGCCACTAGTATGAGCTGGCAGGAAATCACCAGCCTGTTCGCGCAGGGCAAGGTGGCCATGTTCACCGATGCCAGCATCTTTCGCAGCGTGGTCGAGGACCCCAAGAGTTCCACGGTGGTGGGCAAAGTCGGCTACGCACCGTTTCCCAGCGGCCCCAATGGGCGCAAGCCCAACGTGCTGACCTGGACCCTGGCCATGTCCAAGAGCAGCGCCAACAAGAACGCCACCTGGCTGTTCATGCAGTGGGCCAGCAACCCACAAAACCAGCTTCGGGCGCTGCTGGCCGACGTACCCTCGGCTCGGCGCAGCGCCTGGAACGCACCCGCCTACAAAGCCCAGGACAAGAACCCAGAGTGGAGCAAGGTCAATCTGGCGCAACTGGCCTACGCCAACCCGTTGTGGAACCCCCCGGTGTCCTCGGTGGGCGAGGTGCGCGACGTGCTGGGACAGGCCATCGTGGGCGCAATTCAGGGCGGCAGCGTGCCGGGTCTGCTCGAGCGGGCCAGAATGGACACCGACGCCATCGTGTCCAAAGAGAAGTGAGCCGTGACCCAAGCGCACATCGTTTCTCGAGTACGGGTGCAGCGGCGCTCAGCCTCAGCGTGGCTGGACCACCACCTGCGCTGGGTCTTTCCACTGCCCACCGTGCTGGTGCTGCTGGTCTTCACCGTTTTGCCGCTGCTGTTCAACCTGATTCTGTCCACCCAGGACCGCTCGGTCTCGAGCGCCCTGCCCAGCCGCTTTGTGGGACTAGGCAATTACGCTCAGGCTTTCTCGGACCCGCGCTTCTGGAACGCCACCTGGCTAATGACCGCCTTCGCGCTGATTGCGGTGCCGTGTCAGATGTTGCTGGGTTTAGGGCTGGCCGCGCTGCTCAACCGCCCACTCCCGATTCAGGGTCTGATTCGCTCGCTGGTGCTGCTTCCAATGATTGCCACACCGATGGCCATCGGCCTGATTTGGGCGCTGATGATGAACCCGGATTTAGGGGTGCTCAATTACCTGCTCGAGCAAGTCGGTTTGCCGCGCAGCCTGTGGGTGGCCGACCCCAAACTGGCCATTCCCGCGCTGGCCCTGATTGACATCTGGCAGTGGACCCCCTTAGTGGCCCTGATTTTGCTGGCGGGCCTGCAATCCATGCCCGAGGAACCCTTCGAGGCGGCCCGCATTGACGGGGCTAGCGGCGCTCAGGTCTTTCGTTTTGTAACCTGGCCGCTGCTGCAACCCGCCGTATTCGCCGCGCTCACCCTGCGCCTGATTGACGCGCTCAAGACTTTTGACATCATCGAGGTCATCACTCAGGGAGGTCCTGGCACCTCGAGCGAGACCCTCAACGTGTACACCTTCCATACCGGCTTCGAGTTTCTGAAGGTGGGCTACACCGCCGCGCTGCTAACCTTACTCTTGCTAGTGGTGGGCGCGGTAGCCGTGGGCGTGAATTTGCTCAGGAGGTCCCGGTGAGCACCCTGTCCCCTCGAGTCTACAGTGCGCGCCGCTCAAGCACCAAGAGTCGCCGCCGCACCACCGAAATCTTGCTGGCGGTTATTTTGACCCTGGCGCTGCTGGTGCTGCTCTTCCCCTTCGTGTGGATGGTGCTGGTGTCACTGCACAACCAGGCCCAGAACACCTCGGCGGTGCCTGCCTGGTTCTTTGTGCCCACGCTCGAGAACTACCGGGCGGTGATTGTGGGCAACAACTTTTTACAGTTCACCGCCAACAGCCTCGTCGTGGCGGTGTCGGCCACCGCGATTGGGCTGGTGCTGGGAGTTCCCGCCGCCTACGCCATCGCCCGCTTCAAGCAGCGCGGCTTGGCACTGTGGATTTTAGTGTCGCGCATCATCCCGTACATCACCTTTTTGCTGCCGTGGTTTCTGGTGTTCAGTCAGCTCAAACTGATTGGCAGTTTCACCGCGCTCATCACCACCCACCTGATTATCACCCTGCCGCTGGTGGTGTGGGTCTCGAGCGCCTTTTTCGAGGACATTCCACTGGACCTCGAGGAAGCGGGACAGGTGGACGGCCTGACCCGTGCCGGGGCCTTCGTGCGAATCACCCTGCCGCTGGTCACGCCGGGGCTGGTCACGGCGGCCATTTTAGCCTTCATCTTTTCCTGGAACCAGTTTCTGTTTTCACTGATTCTGGGAGGTCCCAACACCAAGACCGTACCGGTGGCGGTGTTCAACTTCATCTCCTATGGCTCGGTCAATTTTGGTGGCATCGCGGCGGCCTCGGTCTTGATTACCCTGCCAGTGGTGCTTCTGGCCCTGCTGGTGCAGCGCTACATCGTGCGCGGCCTCACCGCCGGAGGACTCAAAGGGTGAACGCTTTCCGGTTCAGACCCTGCAAATTTCCAAAAATGGCCTTGAGCGCCTTCTCGAGTTCATGGACTCCCATCCCCCCTGGAGGCCCCCGTGTACGTGCGTTCTGACCCCGTCGTGCTCAGCATCGACCTCGGCTCGAGCAGCCTCAAGGGGGTGGCCTTCGACCAGTACGGGCGGGCGCTGGCCGGACTCGAGGGCCGGGTCAAGTGTGGGCTGCGCTTTTCTCGGGACGGTGGGGCCGAAATCGACCTCGAGCGCACCGTAAAAGCTGCCGACGAACTGCTCGACGCGCTGCACGCCCGCAGCGGCAGCCGCGAGGTGCTGGCGGTGTCGCTGACCAGCATCGCCTCGAGCCTGATTGCGCTCGATGCCTCGGGCCAGCCCATCGGCGCGGCCCTGTCCTACGCCGACACCCGCAGCACCCATGAGGTTGCTGCCGTCCCGGACCGCCGCGAAACCACCGGTTGTCCACCCTTTACCGCTTACTGGCCTGCTCAGGTGCGCTGGTGGCGGGGGCGTCATCCTGCGCTCGAGCCAGCCTACTTTTGCAGTTTGCCCGATTACCTGCTGTTACGCTGGTTCGGAGAGGGCCTGAGCACCACCTTCTCGCTGGCTTCCTGGACCGGCTGTCTGGACCGTCACCGCCTGACCTGGGACCTGCCCACGCTCGAGGCGGCCCAGCTCGAGCCGCAGCAACTGCCGACCCTGACCGACTTTGACACGCCACGCCGGGGATTGAGTGGGGAATTCCGCAGCCGCTGGCCCAAGTTTGCCGAGATTCCTTTTTTTCCAGCGGTGGGCGACGGGGCCGCCGCCAACGTGGGCAGCGGGGCGCTGGGACCATCTCGGGTGGCCCTGACCATCGGCAGCACCAGCGCCATCCGGGCCGCGCTGGCCCAGCCCTCCCCTCCGCTGCCCGGTGGGTTGTGGAGTTACCGCATCAGCCGGGGGCACGCCCTATTAGGTGGGGCTGTAACCGAGGGCGGCAATCTGCACGCTTGGCTGCGCGATACGCTCAACCTGGGGTCGCTGCACACTCTGGACGAGCGTCTGGCCGCGCTCGAGCCAGACGGGCACGGCCTGACCTTTATTCCCTCGTTGGGCGGGGAACGCAGTCCCAACTACAACCCGCAGGCCAGGGGAACCCTGCATGGCCTGAACTTCGCCACGAGTCCGCTCGAGATAATGCGGGCGGGCATGGAGGGGGTGGCCTACCGATTGAGCGACCTCAGTGAGCGGCTCTCCAGCGTGCTCGAGGGTCGCCCCAGTTACATCGCCAGCGGACGCGGCTTACTCTCGAGCCGGGTGTGGCTCCAGATGCTTTCCGACGCGCTGGGTGCAGAAGTCTTGGTCAGCGACGCACCCGACGAGGCCACCGCCAGGGGCGGCGCACTGCTGGCGCTGGGAGCCTGCGGTCTGCTCGACCCCTTCGACCCACCACCGTTGCGCTCGGGCTGGGTGTTTGCACCCAATCAGGCGCACCACGAGATTTACCGGGGAGGACTCGAGCGGCAAAAAGCCCTGATGGCGCGTCTGGCACTGGAAGCAGGGGGGGTGCAGGTGGGCCAGACGCTCTAAAGCATTTTGCAGAAGTATTGAGCCGGTTTTGCTCAATACTTCCGACCAAAGGGAGTGGCAACAGGAAGGCGTTTTTCACGAAAATGGAGCCAGCCGAAACGCAGTGTAGGTGGCGCAATGATAGTGAAAAATGCTTTAGGGGTGGGTTTCAGGGTCCTCGGGCAAGCAGGATTCTGTTAAGATGAGGGTCCAGCGTAGGGGCGCACAGCCGTGCGCCCTTTTTGCGTCAAAGCACACGCTCGCAATGGACTCGACTCTCTAGTAACCCCTCGAACTCGAGCCACGAAGCGAAAAGAAGGAGCAACACCCTTGCAACTCAGGATAGAAAAGATAGTCACAGGCGGATACGGCCTCGCTCGAGTGCAGAACGACAATCTCCCGCTAGAGCTGAAACCCGAATCTGACCCCAAAGAAGCTCGAGGCGCAAATCAGGTCATTCTGGTCGAGGGCGCGCTGCCCGGTGAAGTGGTAGAAGCCGAACCCATCCCGTCTAAAGGCGTGCTGCGGGCCAGAGTGACCGACGTGCTCGAGGCCTCAAAGCAACGGGTTCCCGCCGAGAATCTGCCGCCCACCCTCAATCTGGCCCACGCCAGTTACGAAGCCCAGCTCGAGTACAAGCGCGAATTCGTGCTCGAGTCGCTCGAGCGAATTGGCAAGATAAGCGCAACCGTGCTGCCCACTCACCCCAGCCCGGACCGCTGGCATTACCGCACCGTGGTGCAGTACGCGATTTCAGGTGGACGGGTGGGCTACCGGGGCCGCGAGAGCCACGACTTTGTAGCCCTTGCGGGCGACCCCATCGCCAGTGAGCAGATTCACGACCTGCTCGAGCGCCTGAACCCCCGTGAGTTGGGCGAAGCCAAAGAGATTGTGTTGCGCTCGAGCCGCCTGACCGGAGAGGTCTTGGTGGCCCTGATTGGCGACGGAGACCGCTCTGGGTACGGCAAGGCCGCCCACCACCTGGCGGGCGTGGGGGCGGCGGGGGTATCGCTGGCTCCACCGGACAAGGTGCGCTTCGGCAAGGGAGCCAAGCTGCTGTGGGGCGAGAAAACGGTGCTCGAGAAATTTGGCGCGCTCGAGCTGTCGGTCTCGGCCACCGGCTTTGCCCAGGTCAATCCGCTGGCCGCCTCCGAACTCTACTTAAAGGCCCTGAAACTGGCGGGTAAGGGACAGCACGCGCTCGATTTGTACGGCGGCGCGGGGTCTATCGGCCTGAATCTGGCTTCCCAGTTTGAACGGGTCACGGTGCTCGATGTCTCGAGAGAAGCGCTCGAGCGCGGAGACCGCGACGCGAACCGCCTGGAGATAGGCAACGTGGAATTCTTTGAAGGCGAGGCCGCCGATATGAAGCGCGATGTGGACCTGATTGTATTAGACCCCCCTCGAGCGGGCCTGGATAAAAAGACCTTAGAACGCATCAGCGCCTCCAAAGCGCAGCGAACCGTCTACATCTCGTGCGACCCCTCCACCTGGGGCCGTGATGTAGGGGTGCTGGCTCGAGCGGGCTGGAAGCTGACTCATGTGGAACCGTGGGATTTTTACCCTCAGACGGCGCATGTGGAGGTTTTAAGCCTGCTCGAGCGTTAAACTCTGGCTATGAGTGGACTGGGCATGAGTGGACTGGGCATGAGTGAACGCGGAGTGATACGGACACACGCCTCAGCAGAGCGCGAACTCGAGGCCAACCGTGCCAAGCTTTTGCTGCGAATTGAGGGTGAAACGGCTTTTTGGGGCAACGCAGCCCTCACCCGCAGCCGTGAGGTGGCGGCGTTGGTCACGGCGCTGGGGGCGCAAGGTGTGCTCGAGGCCGACCTCCGCGTCCTGAACGTCACTTTAGCGGCTCAATCGGGCGCGCTAGGGCGCTCGAGCCGCGCCAGTTTCACGCTCGAGGTGAGTGTGGGCGACCTCGAGCGCCTGCCCGAACATCTGGGAACCGTCTCGAGCGCCAAAAATATCGAACTGTTACGGCTCGAGTGGGTTTACAGCGGTGAAGACCTGCTGGGTCAAACCCTGCTGGGCCAAGCCACGGGGCAAGCACAGGCTCGAGCACAGGCGATGGCCGACGCCCTGGGTTTGCACCTTGCCGGACTCCGCAGCGCTTCGGACTCGAGCGAACTGCCCCAACTCGAGTCGGTGTCGTTTACCCGAGATTGGATGAATCAAGAAATGGAAAGGTCGCGCAGAAGGGGTGCCCCCCCACTCGAGTTGGGCGGTGAATTACGAGGGCGCAAAATAGTGCGGGTACAGGTCCAGGCCGAGTTCTGGACTCAGCGGCCAGAGGATACCCAGTAGGGTTATCGGCTCGAGCAGACAGCGAAAAAGAGGACCCGTTAAGGTCCTCTTTTGAATGGGCAGTTTTAGATGGATTCAGCCTTTGGCTGATTACCAGCGGCTGCTGCTACGCTGGGGACGGCTGCTGAATTCGCCTTCGGGCGCAGCGCGAGTCACCACGATGTTCTTGGCCTGCGGGCCTTTGCCGCGCTGACCTTCTTCGATATCGAACTCCACTTCGTCGCCTTCGTTGAGCTTCTTGAAGCCCGAACCCTGGATGGCGGAGAAGTGCGCGAACACGTCGGCGCTACCGGGGGTCTCGATGAATCCAAAGCCTTTTTCTGCGTTAAACCACTTCACTTTACCTACAGCCATAATCAACTCCTGTGCTTCCTCGAGGCAAACTTAAAGGCGTGCAGTTAAATTCCTGCACGCCTGAATCATTCGCACGGAAGCTCACGTAGTATCTCATACCCTACGAAAAGCGACTACGCATTGGCTTACATATTCCTAAAACCCTCTCATGATTACGCTCGAGCGCGTGTGGCAGGGCAATGTGCTCGAGTGGGAGAGTGCTGGACCTCTTACGAGGTCGCAAACGTCGAGCGTCCAACGCCAAAAGCATCCCAGACGTTCTGCGTTCGACGTTTGCAAAGCGCTTGAGCTACGTAAAGCGCCTGAAGGCCAAAACCGCGTTCTGACCGCCAAAGGCAAAACTGTTGGATACGGCGTACTCAGCCTGGTGCTCCCTGGCCACGTTGGGCACGTAATCGAGGTTGAGCAGCGGGTCCGGCTCGAGGTAGTTGATGGTGGGCGGCAGGATACCGCTCTCGAGCGCCTGCACCGTGGCAATCGCCTCGATAGCGCCCGCCGCGCCCAGCAGGTGTCCGGTCATGGACTTGGTGCTTGAGACCGCCAGACTCCTGGCATGTTCGCCATAAACCGAGTGAATAGCCTGGGTTTCGGCTAAATCTCCCGCCGGGGTCGAGGTGCCGTGTGCGTTGACATAGCCCACCTGCTCGGGGTTAATCTGCGCCCTGGCCAGAGCTTGACGCATGGCCCGCGCCGCGCCGCGACCCTCGGGGGCCGGGTTGGTCATGTGGTAGGCGTCGGCGCTGGTAGCGAAGCCCACGATTTCGGCGTAGATGTGCGCCCCCCGTTTTTGGGCGTGCTCGAGCGTCTCCAGAACCACAATCCCCGCGCCCTCGCCCAGCACGAAACCGTCTCTCGAGGCGTTGAAGGGTCTCGAGGCGGTTTCCGGCGAGTCGTTGCGAAAGGAAAGTGCTTTCATGTTGGAAAACCCGGCCATGCTCATCACCGTGATGGCGGCCTCGGACCCGCCCGCAATCATCACCTCGGCCTCGCCCAGTTGCAGGGTGCGGTAAGCGTCGCCAATCGCGCCGGTTCCGGTGGCGCAGGCCGTAACCACCGTACTACACGGTCCCTGAGCGCCGTAGCGCATACTCACCGCCCCACTGGCCATGTTGCAAATCATCATCGGCACAAAAAAAGGGCTGATGCGGCTCGCACCTTTAGCGTGCAGCACGCCCGACTGCGTTTCCCAGGTCTCGATGCCGCCGATTCCAGTGCCGATGAGGACTCCCACCGACTCACTGTTCAAATCCTCGCTCGAGAGTCCAGCATCCTTTACGGCCAAATCGGCCCCGATAACCGCCAACTGCACAAAACGGTCCCAGTATTTCATCTCCTTTTTGTCCAGAAAAAGGGACAGGTCCTCGAGCACCTGACCGGCAAATTTGCAGGCCACGCCGGTGGTGTCGAACTTGGTGATGGTCGAGATGCCGTTTTTGCCCTCGAGCTGGGCACTGTGGTACGCCTCTTTGCCGATGCCGATGGGGGTAACGGGGCCGAGTCCGGTGATGACGACGCGGTTCATGGGGTCTCCTTTGGAGGGTGGTGGGTTATGAGTGGTGAGTCTGACTTATCAGTTTTCGGTTTTCGGTTACAGTGGCTCGAGCTTTAGGCTACGGCTTAGGCGTCTCAAAACTCAAAACTCAAAACTCATGACCAAAAAAACGAGACCCGAGCAAACGCCCGCGTCCCGCGCTCGAGTGAAAAGTTTAAGCGTCTTGCTTGCTCGAGATGTAATTTACCGCGTCCGAGACAGTGCGAATCTTTTCGGCTTCCTCGTCGGGAATGGTGATGCCGAACTTATCTTCAAAGCCCATCACCAGTTCGACAATCTCGAGGCTATCCGCACCGAGGTCTTCGATGAAGGCCGCGTCGGGCTGAACCTTGTCGGCGTCGGCGTTGGGGAGCTTATCGAGCACTACTTCTTTAACGTCATCAAATACGGACATGTGTATTCCTCCTGTGGTGCTTTTCCCATGCAAATTTGAGTGTGTGGGATGGTCGCGCTCGAGTCTAGCAGAAAGGCGGGTTACGGGTTATGGGTGACAGGTTACAGGGTGAAGGTCGGAACACTTGGGCGCGAATGGGTCGGATGGCAAATAAAAAGCGCTTCGGCTCGAGCAAATCTTTTGCTTTTCCCTGGCACCTGTAACCTGTCCCCTGTAACCTCACATCCCCCCATCCACCCCAATCACCTGCCCGTTGATGTAAGCAGCTTCACTCGAGCATAAAAAGCGCACAGTGGCCGCCACTTCCTCGGGTTTGCCGAAGCGCCCCGCCGGAATCTGCTCGAGGTAGGCCGTTTTGACCTTTTCGGGCAGCTCAGCGGTCATATCGCTTTCAATAAAGCCCGGTGCAATGGCATTTACGGTGATTCCCCTCGAGCCGTATTCTTTGGCCAGCGCTTTGGTCAGGCCAATCAGACCCGCCTTGCTGGCCACGTAGTTGGCCTGTCCAGGGTTGCCCCGCACCCCCACGACGCTCGAGAGGTTGACGATTCTGCCGTACCGCGCCCGCATCATGGACTTGATGGCGGCTCGACAGGTATAAAAAGCCGAGTCGAGATTCGTTCTGAGCACGCTGTCCCAGTCGTCGTCTTTCATACGAATCAGCAGGCCGTCCTTGGTGATGCCCGCGTTGTTGACCAGCACCTCGAGCGCGCCAAAATCGGCAATTACCCGGTCCACCAAGCTCGAGGCCGCCGCCCTGTCCGAGAGGTCGGCACCGTACACGCTCGCCTCTCCCCCCCCTAAGCGAATCTCCTCGGCCACCGCCTCTGCTGCTGCTTCGCGCCCCGCGTAGTGAACCGCCACCCGGTAGCCCGTCCGCCCCAGCTCGAGCGCGATGGCGCGGCCCAAACCCCTGCTCGAGCCGGTGACGAGTGCGTTTTGTCCATTGGCCATTTTGGTTCTCCTGTTGAGTTCTGATGCGTCGAGTTTGCGCCTGCGGCTGTCTTGGCCCAACTTCAGCACTGTCTTGAGATAAGCGGCACCTATCGGGCCATCTCGCTTTCCGGGCTGGGCCGTGGGTCCTTGGTTATTGGTTTTTGGTTCTGTGATTTAGTGGGTGCTTGAATGTCAATAGATGTATGAAGGTTATGGACTCGAGCGAGCAATACAGACCAAACCAATAACCAAGGACCAATAACCCGCCGCAGGCGCAACACCTCGCACTCAAGTCTGAGCTAAATACGCCTCAACATCTGCCGGAGTACGAATATTGAACAGCTTGGCATTCGGCAAAATTCGCTTCACCAAACCCGTGAGCACCGTACCAGAGCCGAATTCGATGAACTCGGTCACACCTAGCTCCTCGAGCCTGTGAATGGATTCCACCCAGCGCACGCTGCCCGTGACCTGCTCGCTCAGCAGCGCCCCAATTTCACCCGGATTTTTCACCTCGTGTGCGGTAACGTTGGCGATAACCGAAAACTCAAGCGGGTGAAACATCGTCTGCTCGAGGTCGCGCTCGAGCTTCTCGCGGGCCGGAGCCATCAGCGAGCAGTGAAAGGGCGCGCTCACCTTGAGCGGAATGACTTTCAGGCCGTTCGCCTTGAGCAGGGTGCAGGCTTCCTCGACCGAGGCACTTTCACCACTGATGACCGTCTGGGTGGGCGCGTTGTAGTTGGCCACGTCCACCACGCCGGGGGTTTTCAGGCAGGCGTCGAGCACGGTGTCTGGGTCGCCGATGATGGCCGCCATCGCGCCCTCACCCTCGGGCACGGCCTGCTGCATGTAGGTTCCCCTGGCGCGAACGAGTTTTAAAGCGTCCTCGAGCGTGAGACTGCCTGCCGCAACATGGGCCGAGAACTCGCCCAGGCTGTGTCCAGCGGCGTAGCGCGGCTTTAGACCCGTGTGCTCGAGCCACACCCGGTACGCTGCGAGGCTGGCCGTCACCAGCGCGGGTTGCTGGTTGGCAGTGAGGGTCAGCGTCTCGAGCGGACCGTCACGCATCAGGGTGGTGAGGCCAGGAACGAAGCGTTCGGCGGTGTCAAAACCCGCTCGAGCGACCTCGAAAGCGTCGGCAAATTCTGTGCCCATGCCGAGGGCGTGTGAGTTCTGTCCGGGGAAGAGTGCTGCAATCATGGGTTCACGTCCGTTGTTTGGATTATGAATTATGGGTTACGAGTGGTGAGTCTTTTTTAATGTTTCGAGGTTTCCCCAAATATCTGGCAATCAAGGATAAGAACTGAAATCTTTTACTCCTAACTCACCACTTCCCTTGTACCACCTCATGGCCACCGCCGACCACGCCAGTCCGCCACCGAAGCCCACCATCACCACGACATCACCGTCCCGGAGCTGCTCGAGCGACGCTTTGAGCGCCAGTGGAATGCTCGCCGCCGAGGTGTTGCCGTAACGGTCCAGGGTCAGGGCGACCTTGTTCATGGGGAAGTTCAGGCGTTCACAGGCCGACTCGAGAATGCGAACGTTGGCCTGATGGGGAATCAGAAAATCCAGGTCTTCAACTCCCAAGCCGGCTTTTTCCAGCACCTCGAGCGTAGCACTCGGCACGATTCGCACCGCAAATTTGAACACCTCGCGCCCGTTCTGGGTGAGTTTGGGGTTGGGATGCTCGAGCGCCGTGTCCACTCCCGGCAGGCTGTTAGTGTCGTTCATCAGGTACAGGTTCTGGCCTCCCTTGGCGTCGCCGCCCAGCGTGACGCTCAGAATGCCGTAGGGGTCGGGAACGCGCTCGAGCAGCACCACGCCCGCACCGTCACCAAACAGAATGGCGGTAGAGCGGTCGGTCCAGTCCAGGGTGCGCGACATGGTTTCGCTGCCCACGACCAGCGCCTTTTTGTGAACCCCGCTCGAGAGCAGCCCGTAAGCCACGCCCAGCGCGTGTCCAAAGCCCGCACAGGCCGCAGAAATATCGAAGGCCGCCACTGACGTCAGTCCGACTTGCAGCGCAATCAATGCGGCGGTGCTGGGAAAGATGGCGTCGGCGGTACTGGTGGCACAAATCACCAAATCCACGCCCTCGAGTGCATCTGGACGCTGCTCGAGCAAATCCTGAACCGCTCTGACTCCCATGCTCGAGGCGGTTTCTTCGGGTGCGGCGATGCGGCGCTCCCGAATTCCCGTGCGGGCCACAATCCACTCGTCACTGGTCTCGAGCAGCGCCTCAAATTCGGCGTTGGGCATGATTCGGGCGGGAACGTAGCCGCCCACTGCGGTGATGCCGATGCCCATTGAAAGTGCCTCCGTTTAATCTATCCGTCTTGTTATGTCCACCCGTTGCGGTGGACTAGAGTTTAATCGGTAATTTCATGGGCGACCTATGCTGAGTATGAAACCCAAACCCTCGAGCGCACCCTCTCAAAACGCCAGCGAACCAGAGCCTAGCATAGTCTGACCAGTTGGTCAATCAATTGTGCAAGGGGCCTCACCGTGTTGGGTTGTTCAAGCAAATCTTCGTGTCAAACAGGACAAAAACTTTTTCGGCTCGAGCGTGGTAGGTCCACCTGCTCGAGCAGGTCTCGAATTGCGCCCGCTGGTTTTACGATTTTGAGATTTATCCTCGAGTTGTACCCCTGACATCAGACTTTTCAGAAAGGGGTGCGCTATACTTCATTCGATGAGACGGCTCGAGTTGTTATGGAGTTCGCAAGAGCTTGGTGAATCTTTACACCGACACTGCTCCCCCTCAACCCTCTTTCAGACCCCCACTCAAACCTAGACCCCTGCCCCGAACCCTCGAGATATCTGCGTGTAAGCTGCTGGAGTTCGGGTGTTTCGTGTCGCTTGGCCACGCACCCCAGTTTCAGTCCCACCCATCTCCGCTTCCAGGCGCTGCCTTCCGCTTCATGGTTGTTCATCCCTCAAAGGAGTGACCCGCTATCTACACGATTACCTTGCCTCGATATATTCGGCGTATGCCGTCGCCAGCTCAGCTCACCGAGATGCTGCTCGAGTGCCCAGACGCACTCGACGCTTACTTGCCTCCATACCTGATGGCGGAGCTGTCGGTCTGGAACGAGCGAATTAGGACGATGGTAAAGCTCAAACGTTATGGGCATGTCATGCGGGTGGCTGCGCTGTCTTACGCCATCGCTGAAGCCAACGGTTTAGACGCGGACCGCGCCTTCACCGCTGGCCTGCTACACGACGTGGCCCGTGACCTAAGCTGCGCCGAGCTGTTGCGGCTTGCGCCCCCCGAGTGCCCCCAGGACGCCTGTCACGCGCTGGCGGTTCACGGGCGGGCGGGCCGCGCCCTACTGACCCACTGGGGCTACCGCGACACCGAGGTGCTCGAGGCGGTAGAGGACCACACCACCGGTCCCAGGGTCGGCAATCCACTGTCCAAAGTGGTCTACATCGCCGACGTGTCCGAGCCGGGGCGCGGGGTCAACGCCGACATCCGCAATCTGGCCTTTCAGGACTTGGACGCGGCGCTCGAGAAAGCCATCTTCAGCAAGGTCGAGTACCTTCAGGGCCGGGGCATCTGCGTGCATCCGCGCACCCTGGCGGTGTACGAGAGCCTCAAATTCTCCTCGAGCTTCGTGGGAACCCTCTCGTTTTGAAATTCTGCTTTTTGATTGCTCGAGCCGTGTTCAGGGCCACACTCTGTGATTCAAATCCACAACTCAAATTTTAAAGTTATTTGAACACCTTTCCTCGAGTAAGCTAAACGGTGCTGTGCAACGACGCCTAGACCCACCCCGCATTCCGGTTTCCCCGCCTCCGGTTTCCCGTTCACGCCGCCCGCTGTGGCGAGGGGTTCAGGTGGCGGGTTTACTCGTCTCGAGCCTTGCCCTGGTCGGCTACGCCCTGCTGGGCTGGCAGGGCAGCGCCCAAAGCGGGGTGCGGCTGCTGGCCCCTCTGGGTGAAGCGCCCAGTTTTAGCGTGCTCATCGCGGGTTTAGACGTGGAATACTGCGCCTGGGCCACGCCCCGTGCGCCCGCCCGCCGCTGTAAACCCGGTGAAACGAGTGGTTTGGTAGACGGCAACCACACCGACACCCTCATCCTGGCCGATTTTGCCAAGACCCAGGTGCGGCTGCTCAGCGTCCCTCGAGATACCTGGTTGCCCCGCGTGGGCCGCAAAATAAATGCCAGTTACAAGGTGGGCGGTCCCGAGCGGCTCAAGACCGACCTCGAGAGCTTGCTGGGCAAGCGCATCGATTATTACGCGGTGGTGCATACCGAGTACGTAGAAACGGTGATTGACGCGGTGGGTGGACTCGATGTGACCGTGCCCAAGGGTCAGAAGGTCGATTTTACCGACCGGGCAGCAGGAGTAGACTTTCACCTGACCGAAGGGCAGCACCACCTGGGTGGGCGTGACGGGGTGCTGTTTCTGCGGGTTCGCAAGGGCTTTGGGGACGATTACGGGCGCATGGACCGCCAGAAGTCGGCCATCGGGCAACTGCTGAACAAGATTCGGACGCCGCAGGGCCTGGGTGCGCTGCCCGGACTGCTCAAGAATTTTGGCAGTGGGGTGGAGACCAATGCCAACCTATCGCTGCTCGAGGCTATGCGTCCTCACTTACCTAGTTACCGCCTCGATGGGGCCACCCTGCCCACCCAGGAAATCCCCGGTTTTACCGGGCTGGCAGTGAACCGCGAGGCGCTCAGCAAACTCGAGAACCCTGATAGGGCGCTGCAAAACCCGCTCGAGAACGTTTCGGCCAGAATCGTCAACGCCAGTGGGGTCGAGGGTCTGGGGCGCAAACTTCAGACCTACCTCGAGCGCCGGGGATTCAAAAAAATCAGCGTCGAGTCGGGCGACAAGAGCGGCGAACCCAGTCAGGTCATCACCCGCACCGAACTGGCGGCAGCAGAGCGCTACGCCAGTTTGCTGGGCCTTTCAAAGCTTCAGGCGCTGCGACTGCCCGTAAACGCGGGCGAGGTGATGATTTATCTGGGTGCAGATGCGGGCGAGCGTTTCGCGGCCCTTCAGTCGCTGTAAGCCCGTAGCAGGGTGCATAATTCAGCTCGAGTGCCTCTAGACCGCGCAATTCGGTGTTGTAGCCCAAATGCTCGAGGCTCGAGGGTGTACACTGAAATGTAATCCGTTGGAGAACACGGCACAGCCGACTTCTCACGCAACCCTCTAGCACCCCAAAACCTCGTCAAAAGGCATCTCGTCCATTGACCTAATCACAGGCCGCACGCCCAAGTAGAAAGAGAATATGACTGACTTAACCATGACTGATTCCCAGACGACCCCTCCGCACACCCTGCCGACCCCCACTGATTTGCAGATGCTCAAGCGCATCGTGGACGCCGCCGAAGAGCGCCGCGCCGAAAACGTGGTGGCGCTCGACCTCTCCGGCGTCTCGAGCAGCCTCGAGTTCTTCGTGATTTGCAGCGCCACGGCGGGCCTACAAATCAACGCGGTGGTGCAAAACGTTCGCAGCAAAATGGCCGAAGCGGGCATCAAAATCCAGGGCGTCGAAGGACCCAGTGACCGCTGGACCCTGATGAACTTCGGCTCTACCGTGGTCCATGTGATGACCAAAGAAGCCCGCGAATACTACGACCTCGAGGGGCTGTGGAACGACGCCGAGGTTTTGAAACTTTGAAGCGGCGATTTGCTTGGGTAGACTCGAGGTCAGGTCCCACTCAGTCCAATGCTGGCCCAACGGTTTCTGGCCCAATAGTTTCTGGCATAGTGAAGCCGTGATAGAACTCGACCCCCAAGATTTCAACACCCTGTTGGGCAGCCTGCTCGAGCGCAGAGAAGCCCTGCTGTTTAGGAGCGAGGCCGGAAAGCGTGAGAAGAACGATGAAGACGTGGATTTATACGTCTTTTCCGGTCATCTCGAGGCCCTTAAAAGCGACGAGATAGACGGCGACGTGTGGGGCACGCTCGAGGACCTCGAGTACAGCGCGGGCAACGAGACGGAAGCCTGGGAGCAAATCAAAGGCTTTTACCTCGAGCGCGGCTGCACCCTGCTGAAAGTGGGTACAGACGAGTACATTCTCAGCGACGTGCTGGCCCGTAAATTGAAGCTTTTGAGTTAAGCAGAATTTGCTTCGAGAAATATCAAACTCGAGAAAAACAGAAAGGGACGCACTCGAGGCGTCCCTTTCTGTTTTTGCTGAAACTGTTTAGGCCGTCGCGTGATAGCCCGCCGTCTTGAGCTGACCCTTGAGGCGGTTCAAAATCGCGTTCATGCCGCGCAGGCGCATGGGGGTGATGAGTTCGGACAGGCCCATCTCGCGGTAAAAGTCGTCGGGCACGTTCAGAACTTCTTCGGGGGTGGCGTCCTCTAAACCCTCGAGCAGAATTCCGGCGAAACCGCGCACAGTGGGCGCTTCGGGCGGGGCCTCGAAGAACAGGTGAACCCTGTTGTTCTCGACCTCGGTGGCCAGAAAAAAGGGACTCTGGCACTCGTGAACCTGCTCGAGCTGGTCGCGGTGCTCACTGAAGCGCAGAGGCAGGGCCGGAACTTTCTTGCTGTACTCGAGCAGGGCCTGAAGCCGCAGCGACTTGGGGGCGTGTGCAAAGGCGTTGACCACGTTCTCGAGCTGGGGGGGGAGGGTGCGGCTCAGGGGGTGAGTGGACTCGAGGGGGGAGGGAGGAAAGGTAAAGTGAGCGGTCATTTGGCTAGAGGAGATGAATTTAGCGGTCAGCAATCAGTGTTGCGCCTCCGGCTGTCTTGTCCTGAGCGGCGTCTTGACGAAAACGGCACCTAGCGGGCCTCGCCGCACCTAACGGGCCAGGACGCGGGTCGTTGGTTTTTGGTTCTTGGTCGGTTTGATGTTGGGCGCACTCCCAGAGCAGAACGGCACCCCGTAGGGCCTGCTCGCGTCTTGGTCTGAGCGGCACGTCTTGGTCAGAGCGGCACCTACCGGGCCTATCCGCGTCTTGAGCAGAACGGCACCTAACGGGCGTCTTGGCGAAAGCGGCACTGTCTTGGCCCAAGGGCAGCACGTCTTGGTCAGAGCGGCACCTTCCGGACCTGACCGCCTCACGGGCTGGGCCGCCTATCGGGAATCAAAGCCTGCTCGCCTATCGGGCCAGACCACTCGAGTACGGACTAACCAAGAACCAATGACTTAAAACCCGCCGGAGGCGCTTTCTCGACTCTACTATCCGTACTATCCTTTCCCCATGACCCACCGTGGCAATCCCTGGGAAGCCGAACTGGCGGTGCTGGCGCTCGAGGAGGGAACCAAGAAGCTCTCCCAGACGCACCAGCGGCTGTTCAACGAACTCAACCTCACAGGGGAGCATTTTGACCGCTTGCTCGAGAGAGTGACCGATAAAGCCGATGCCGAGCGGCTCTATCACCATCCTAACGCGGGCCTCGAGTTGAGAAAGGCGCTCGAGGTGCGTTACGGACCCTTCTTAGTGTGACCTCTTGTCACGCTAAACTGCTTCCATGTTCAAATATTTGCTGACGCTCGTCAGTTTACTGCTCGGCTCGAGCACTTTGGCCACGTCCCTCAGCGTCTCGAGCGGGTTTGGCGACGCACTGGTGGTCCTGAATGGGGGTCTGGGTCTGCTGGCGCTCGAGACCGAAACCGACCTTTCACCGCACCTGAGTTTGAGTGCAGGATTGGATTATTCCGGGGCGATTTACACCGCTGCGGGCGTGCAGTACCACTTTCAGAACACTCTGAGCGGGCCGTTTTTGGGCGCTCGAGCCAGTTATTTCGACGGCGCGGGTCTGAGCGGTTACGGCCTGAATTTCTTAGCGGGGCTGCGGCAGAGTTTTCCCACCCCTCGAGACGAACGGGACGCCCGCCAGAACGGGCGCGGCCAGTACGACATCTTTCTTGGCTTCTCCCCCTACTTCCAGAGCAGCGCCGTGCCTGAATTAAGTGGCTGGAAGGTGGGCTTTTCGATTGGCGCTCGAGTGGGATTTCGCTTTGGCGGGTTTTGAGGGAGGGCAGAGGCAGAGGGCAGGTGTAATTCGAGAATGGGGGGCGTTCTCGAGCGGGCTGGAAGTACCCCCCCTTGCGTAGTCACGCAAGACCCCCCTGTTTTACAGGGGGGTACTTAAAAAGCTTGAGTGGGAAAGGCTTTTAGTTCCCCCTGTAAGACAGGTTCACGAAGTGTTGCGAAGCACGGGATATTTTTGTGAGCGGAGCGAGATGGCCCGATAGGTGCCGCTTATCTCAAGACAGCGCACAAAAGAAGGTTCCCGAAGGATTGCGAAGCACGAGTCCTTCCAGGCCCAATACGCCACCCCGCAAACTCGAGTAACACTAACCCCTCACCGCGCAATCCCCACACTCAGCGCGGCCTGGTTACGCTAAACTCGCCGCGTGAACCTGCACAGTGCGGCCCAAATTCTCGAGCTATACCTGCAAACCCTCGGCGCTCCAGCCCTGATGTTATGGGGACCGCCGGGGGTGGGCAAGTCCAGCTTGATTCGTAGCGTGGCTCAAAAATATGGCTACGCAGTGAGCGACCTGCGCCTCTCGCAGCTCAGCCCGGTAGATTTGCGCGGCCTACCCACCGTGGACCGCGAGAAGATGGCCTCGAGATGGTTGCGCCCAGTGTTCCTACCCGTGCTCGAGGACGTGACCGAGATGCAGGCCAGTGGCTCTAAGGGCCTGATTCTGCTGCTCGACGAGGTGAACACCGCCCCGGTGCAAACCCAAGCTGCCGCCTTTCAACTGGTATTAGACCGCGCTGTGGGCGAGTACCGCATTCCAGTGGTGAGTGGATTTCCCATTCACATCGTGCTGGCCGGAAACCGCGCTTCAGACCGCAGCGTGACCCATCAGATGCCTATCCCACTGCTCAACCGCATGGGACACCTCGAGATAGAACCCGACGCGGGCGAGTTTTACCGTTACGGCTTAGAGAACGGCCTGGACGCCCGTGTGCTGGCCTACCTGATTTACAGCGGCACCGAGAAGCTGCTGGCCCTGCCCTCGAGAGGGGAACACGCCTTTCCTACCCCGCGCAGTTGGGAGTTCGTGAGCCGCATTATTACCGGGCGCGAGTGGGACGCCGATTTACAGCGGGCGGTGAGCACCTTGGTGGGCGACGCGGCAGCTTTTGAACTCGGGGCGCACATCGAACGCTCGAGCAAGCTACCCAACCCCGAGGACGTCATCTTGCGCGGCTTCATTCCCGAGGGCCTCGAGCGTGAAAACGTGGCGGTGCAGTGGAGCTACGTGACCTCGCTCACCGCCAAAGTGATGGAACTGGGCAACGCGCTCGAGGACGCTCACATCTCGAACTGGGTGCGGGCGCTGTCCAGGCTTTCGCCGGAGTACGCCAACCTGGGGCTGGTGACGCCACTGCGCGGAGATTTATCCAAGATGGCGCGCTTTATCAGGAACGCCGACTACAAGGCGTGGAACACTCAGAACGTGGCCTTGCTGATTTGAGCGCTCGAGCAGGGCGGGCGCTCAAACTTTGAAAAGCAGGACGCTCGAGGGTAGGGCGGAACTTACCCCAAGCTAGCCCGCTCTAACAAGCATGAATTCATTGATGCGTCGTTTGGCTTGGCCCACCATTTGCTGTGGGCTGACTGCCCTGCTTGGCACCGGCTTAAGCACCTCCACCCCCACTCCGAAGGCAAACCCGCCCAGCCCTGCGCTCGAGGGCATCCACAAAATCAAGCATGTGGTCGTCATCATGCAGGAGAACCGTTCGTTTGACCACTACTTCGGAACCTACCCCGGTGCGGCAGGCTTTCCCATGAGCGGTGGCAAAGTCAGCGTGTGCTTACCCGACCCGGCCAAAGGAAGCTGTCAGGCCCCCTATCACAACCCCGCCAACCTGAACTATGGAGCGTCGCACAGCGAAACATCGGCGCGAAACGTGATAGATGGCAGCAAGATGGATGGGTTCATTCGGCAGGCCGAAGCGGACCGGGGCATCGTTTGCCGCGACCCCAATGACCCGCTCTGTGGAAAAGTGGGTGGCAAAAAGGCAAACGGTAAACCCGCTAAGCAGTCCGGTCGCCCGGTAGACGTGATGGGCTACCACGACCGCCGCGAGCTGCCCAACTACTGGGCTTACGCCGATAACTTCGTACTTCAAGACCACATGTTCGAGCCTAACGCCTCCTGGAGCCTCCCAGAGCACCTGTTTCAGGTGTCAGGATGGTCGGCCCAATGCAGCAAACCCGGCGACCCACAGAGCTGCGTGAGCAACATACAAAATCCCGGCTCTCCGCCCGATTTTGGCAAGCAGAAAAAAGCGAAACTCCCGACTCCCAACTATGCCTGGACCGACCTCACCTACCTGTTACACAAGGCGGGCGTTTCCTGGGGTTACTACGTGTTCCCTGGCACCGAACCCGACTGTGAGGACGACGCAGCAAGCTGCAAGGCGGTCAAGCAGACCCCAAAGACTCCGGGCATCTGGAACCCGCTACCGTACTTCGACACGGTGAAGCAAGACGGTGAACTCGGCAACATCCAAGACCTGAAGAACTTCTATACCTCGGCTCAAAAGGGCACGCTGCCTGCCGTTTCCTGGATTGCACCCAGCAACCCGGTCAGCGAGCACCCCACTGCACTGGTCAGCACCGGACAGGCTTACGTGACCAGTTTAATCAACGCAGTGATGAGCGGACCCGACTGGAACAGCACCGCCATCTTCCTGGCCTGGGATGACTGGGGTGGATTTTACGACCACATGGCCCCACCTCGAGTAGACCAGAACGGCTACGGGCTGCGGGTGCCGGGGCTGGTTATCAGCGCTTACGCCAAAAAAGGGTTTATCGACCACCAGACGCTGAGCTTTGATGCCTATCTCAAGTTCATCGAGGACGATTTCCTGGGAGGCCAGCGCCTCGACCCCCGAACCGATGGACGTCCTGACCCACGTCCTACCGTGCGCGAGAACGTTACCCTGTTGGGAGACCTGAGCACCGATTTCGATTTCGCACAGACGCCTCGTCCTCCACTGCGGCTGCCCACCACATTCGTTTACGGCCAGACTCTCCAGCCCAAGCCCTGATAGCCCCAAGCACAACGGATGGTTTATCAGCAGGCGGCTCGAGCGTGTACGGTATACATTTTGGTATGGCTCGAGGGTTCGGTTGCGCCGCACAAACTCGAGAGGTTACACTTGCGTCACACCATCGTCACACGGACAAGAAAACCCCCCGTACCAGACGGGGGTTTGCGGTGGTGCGGAAGCCCGGACTTGAACCGGGGACCTCACGCTTATCAGTTGACCTAGACGAGATTTTTGGCGATTCCTTGAAGTTCCTTGAAGTCCCTCGAGTCCGCTCTATAGCTCGAGGGACTTGCTTTTAGACCTCTCGAGATTCTTGGGGGTCTTTTGGCTCCGGTATACAAATTGGTATACGGGCAGTCGTTAAAACGCTAGTTGCTCTATCTGCCTCGAACTCCCTGAAATTCCATCCAGGGCGAGTTGCTTTTTACTGTCTCGCCGTAAAGTTGCCTCACAGGCTTCACAGCAGGTCTTAGCATCCTCTCTCAACTTGCGCCCAGGCTTTCCGGTGAGTTCGTTTCCACATTCCCCGTCCCCTTTTCGTGCGATACAGAACCGTAACCCTGCGCTTGAGAAGAGTTCAGATAGCTCGAGCATGGCCCACGAGAGCGCCCCGCACTTCAACCACACGCCATTGGGTGTCGCCACAATTTGGCCTATCAAACGGCCTCTCAAAAGGTCTGCGATGGTGTTCATATAGTGGTACACGCTGGGTTGGTCAATGTAGAAATCCAGCCTCATTTCAAAAGCACGGTAAATCGCAAGGGCTTCAACGTCTACTTGTGCTTTTGAATAAGAGTACCAGTTATATCTACTGGAATAGTGCGCCCGTTTGGGCCACACATTCACGCTCAACAGCATTTTCTTTGCCACGTTTATACCCAAGTCTTTAATGTCTACCTGTGTGTTGAGGCCACCCTCGAGCAATATTTCTTTGAGCTTGACATTCAAGCGGTACAGAAAATTTACATCAATTATAAATCGTTCCCACTCTTGTAGAGTATCGTCACCTTCCAAATTGAGCGGCGCGTGTTTGTTGACGACTTTTAATGTCTCTGCCATAAAAACTTCATCGTCAATAAAAACAACTTTTAAGAGCTTGAGCACGTCCCTATAAATTGGTCCTCGAGCAAGCCACTTGGTTATTCTCGCTTCCACTTCTGGGCTTTTTAGCCAGACTGGAATATCTGTCCAGTCACCTGGATAGGTCTCGTCTCTTTCCAGGCGGGGGTAATCGTTTAAACGCTCTACAGCATTAATCAGTGCGTACTGTGGCAGGCTTTCGTCTTCTGGCGGGAAGACCCACTTCGCCGGGAAGCGCGGTGGAAGCCATCTCACCTCGAGCTGAACGGATGTCGGCTTTCTTGTCGGCGTAATTTTCTTGGTCATTCTGAGATTATACGTCACAATCAATCTTGAAGGGCATCAAAGGCCCTCAAAAAGCAAAACCCTCGAGCAATGGGGCCTAATCCCGCTCGAGGAGTCCCAGGAGGACACCAGATGATAACCGAACCTGTGACCTTTAACCGCTCTCAAGCTTGCGAAGTGCTTGGCATCAGCAAAAACCTTTTCGACACCCTGGCCCGAACTGGACGGCTCAAGGTCATCAGGGCCGGACGGCGCGTCATCGTGCCCAGAACCGAAATCACCGCCTTCCTCGAGCGCGAGATACAGGCGGCAGCCCAATGAAAAATCCCAACGCGGGCAACGTTGGGAAACTCGAGCGGGGGCGCTCTACAGCGATTGTACCACGCCGCTCGAGCCTGACCCAAGCCCAGAAACGCCACATACTGCGAATCTTTCTGACCGCTCGAGCGCGAACAAATCCGGTAGCGGCCCGCTTGTTGCTCGAGCTGGGCCGCACGTTAGCCGGGGCGGTGGCCTCGTGAGCCGCTACGCACAAAGCGCCCTCGAGCGCGAAACTCAAGCCGTCATCAACACTGGAGAGGGCGGGCGGCGCAATCAACTCAACGCCTCGAGCTTTTCAGCAGGTCAATTAGTGGGCGCGGGAGTGCTCGAGATGGCCCAGGCCGAGGACGCCCTGCTCGAGGCAGCGCTCAGCACCGGGCTACCGCTAGAGGAAGCTAAGAAAACAGTACGCGACGGCCTGAACGATGGAGCCGCACAACCCCGCGACCTCTCGAGAGTAGGCAGTGGTGCCGGAAGGGTAGCCTACTCAAGCGCTTACATTCCTAAGCCCCATTCCAGCAGCAAGGCAGAGCAGGCGGGAAAGTGGCGTGTTGTCACCGACACCGAATTCAAGACCGCGCTCGAGGGCTGTATTGAATTGCAAGACGGTTCAAAAGCGTGGCGCGACTTAGAGGGCCGGGGCTTGCTCGAGACGGTACAGAGTGGCAATCTGGCGGTGTGGGAACGTAAGAAAGATGGCGCGTTAGTCTTCGCCATCACCGACCCAGACGGGCAGATAATGGGCTTGAAGATTCGCAAGTTTTCCGGTAAGTCGAAATACGAGTATCTGATTTCAGACCACGGAACCCCGCCCCTGTGCTACTCGAGCGGTCACAAGAAAGTCATCGTGAGAGAAGGGGAACTGAACGGCGCGGCCCTGGCTGCGGTGGTGCAACACTCGAACCTCGAGTACGACGTATGCGGTGTGGCAGGGTCTGAGAGTATCCCTCATCCTGAAATGCTCAAGGGCCGTGAGGTATTCCTCAGTGCGGACCCGGACACGGCAGGTCAGAAGGCGCTCAAGGGGTGGGCGGCCTTTTCTTTCGAGTGCGGCGCGGTGTCAGTCCACATCATGCCGATGCTCGAGACCGGCGACCCGTGCAACTTGCTGGGCGGTCAGGGCATAGAAGCCGCTACCGCGTGGTTCAAGGATGCGCTCGAGCAGGCCACGCCCGCCCTAGTGCCTGCGCTCGAGCAGGCCGCTGAAGTTCACCCCACCCTCAGCCCTGAAGCTTTGCACGGCTTAGCCGGGGAACTGGTTAGAGTCCTCGAGCCAAGTACGGAGGCTGACCCGGCGGCGGTGCTGCTGA
>Ga0123338_10000755_pt1 | contig 32372 bp, 25 predicted proteins | sample grotaG_FD_89793 | JGI IMG/M metagenome (GOLD analysis project Ga0123338, IMG submission 89793) | Glacier valley bacterial and archeal communities from Borup Fiord, Nunavut, Canada, to study Microbial Dark Matter (Phase II) -... | ecosystem: Environmental > Aquatic > Freshwater > Ice > Glacier ...
CCAGGGCGGGGTCGGCGCTCAGCGCCGCTTGTCGGCGCTGGGCGTCGGCGGCCTGGTCGGCCACGTGCTGGGCGGCCGCGGCGGCTTCCAGGCCGGGGCGCAGGGCGGCTTCCTCGGGGGCGGGCTGGCCGCGGGCGCGCAGCTCATCGAGGGCGGCCAGCACGGCGGCCTCGCGGTATTGGGCGTGGCCGCGCACGTACTCGCGCAGGGCCGCGTCGGGCTTGAGCTGCATTTTGGCGGCGTAATCTTCCATAAAATAGAATGAGGAATGAAAAATGAGGAATGAAGAATTGGAGATGGGGCGTGAAGAAGCACGGGCAAAGAACACCGTTCTCAATGCTTCATTCCTCTTTCTTCATTCCTCATTCAAAGAAACGCGCCAGCGCGGCGCCTACCCGGTGCACGTCTTCAAACGAATTGTAGAGCGGCACGGGGGCCAGGCGAATGACGTTGGGCTCGCGCCAGTCGCCGACGATGCCCTGGCTGGCCAGGAAGTCGAACAGCTCGCGCCCGCGCTGGTGCACCAGCACCGAAAGCTGGCAGCCGCGCTGGGCCGGGTCGGCGGGCGTGATGAGTTCGAGCTGGCGGGTGGGCAAGCCCAGGCCGCGGATGAGGGCTTCGAGGGCGGCGGTGAGCTGCTCGCTTTTGCGGCGCAGGGCGGCCACGCCGCCGGCCCGCTCCACCACGGCCAGGCTGGCCCGGTGAATGGCCATGGGAAACACCTGGCTGCACGAGAGCTGCCAGCCCGCCGCGCCCGCCATGGGCCGGAAGCCCTTTTTCATCTGGAACCGCTCGGCTTGGTCGTGGCCCCACCAGCCGGCCAGGCGCAGCAGCTCGGGCCGGTGCGCAAACCGCTCGTGCACGAACGCGCCCGACGTGCCGCCGGGCCCCGAATTGAGGTACTTGTAGGAGCACCAGCAGGCGAAGTCCACGTCCCAGTCGTGCAGGTGCAGCTCCACGTTGCCGGCCGCGTGGGCCAGGTCGAAACCCACCAGGGCGCCCGCCGCGTGGCCGGCCCGGGTGATGGCCGCCATGTCGAACGCCTGCCCGGTGTAGTAGTTCACGCCGCCAATGAGCACGGTGGCCAGCGAAGTGCCGAGCTCCTGGATGGTGGCCTCGATATCGGCCGTGCGCAGGGTGTGCTCGCCGGGGCGCGGCACCAGCTCCACAATCACATCGGCCGGGTCGAGGCCGTGCAGGCGGGCCTGGCTTTCGATGGCGTACTGGTCGGACGGAAAGGCGCCGCCTTCCATCAGAATCTTGTAGCGCGTGGCCGTGGGCTGGTAAAACGACACCAGCAGCAGGTGCAGGTTCACGGTCAGGGTGTTCATCACCACCACTTCCAGGGGCCGCGCGCCCACCACGCGGGCCGTGGCGTCGGCCAGGGTTTCGTGGTAGGGCACCCAGGGCGAGGCGCCGCGGAAGTGGCCTTCCACGCCCTGCCGTTCCCAGGAAGCAAACTCCTGCTCCACGGCGGCGCGGGCGGTTTTGGGCAGCAGGCCCAGCGAGTTGCCGCAGAAGTAGGCGCAGGGCCGCCCGTCGGGCCCCGGCGGGATGTGAAATTCCTGGCGAAACGCGGCCAGCGGGTCGGCCGCGTCGAGCTCGGCGGCGGAAACAGAAGTAAGCGGGGCGGTCATATGCGCAAAGGTCGGGGCAAAGCCGGCCTCGGTGCTAACAAAAGGTTATGGCCTTCCGGCGCCGGCGCCGCTACCGGGCCCGCGCCGCCGCGCCCCGGCTGCTGCCGAACCGCTCGGCCGGGAGCCCGAGCCAGTCCAGGGCGTTCTGGCCCAGCATCTGGGCCTGGAGGCCGGCGGCGAAAGGCATGGACTTTATCAGCTGGCCGGGCTCCAGCTCGCCCAGCGGAAACGGGTAGTCGCTGCCGAGCGTGATTTTGTCGGCCCCCAGCGTTTTCACCAGGTATTCCAGCAGCAGCGGGTCGTGCACCAGCGAATCGACCCAAAACTTGCCCAGGTAGTTGCGCGGGTTGTGGGGGTTGTCCACGGCGCAGAGGTCGGGCCGCACCTGCCAGCCGTGCTCGATGCGGCCGATGCTGCTGGCGAAGGTGCCGCCGCCGTGGGCCACGGCCACGCGCAGCCGCGGCAGCCGCTCCAGCACCCCGCCAAATATCAGCGAGCACAGCGCCAGGGTGCTTTCGGCGGGCATCCCCACCAGCCAGGGCAGCCAGTACTTGGGCATTTTTTGCTGGGCCATCATGTCCCAGGGGTGCACAAACACGCAGGCGCCCAGCTCCTCAGCGGCGGCAAATACCTCGAATAATTCCGGCGCGTCGAGGTTCCAGTCGTTCACGTGCGACCCAATCTGCACGCCGGCCAGCCCGATTTTCAGGCACCGCTCCAGCTCCCGGATGGCCAGGGCCGGGGCTTGCAGGGGCAGCGTGCCCAGGCCCACGAAGCGGGTGGGGTAGCGGCGCACCACGTCGGCGATGTGGTCGTTGAGCAGCTGGCTCAGGTCGAGGCCGTCCAGTGGCTGGGCCCAGTAGCTGAACATGACCGGCACCGTGCTCAGCACCTGCACCTGCACCCCAAACCGGTCGTAGTCGCGCAGCCGCACGGCCGGGTCCCAGCAGTTGTCCTGCACTTCGCGGAAAAACTTGTCGTCCTGCATCATCCGTGCGCAGCACGGCCGGTGGTGCTCCAGCCGAATAAAGCCCCCGTAGCCGTACCGCTCGGCCAAATCGGGCCAGCGCTCGGGCAGAATGTGGGTGTGGATATCGATGGAAAGCAAAGAAGGGGGTGAAATTGGTCGTGGTGAGCCAGGAAGAAAGGTGTTTGTCATCCTATATCTGGCGTACGCTTGCGAAGGACCTTATCACGGTTGCACCGAGTAAATTACTGCAAATCGGCCACGCGTGACAAGGTCCTTCGCAAGCTCAGGATGACAAAGGATTAGGCCGCCGGCACGGGAGCGGGCGGCTGCATCACGGTGCCGCAATTCTGGCAGGTGCGCAGGGCGTCCGAGGCCCAGAACTTGTTCATGATGGGCGGCAGCTGGGCCACGATGTCGGTGATGACGGCAAACTCTTCGTGCAGTTTGTGCCCGCAGTTCTCGCAGTACCACTGGAAGCCGTCGAGCTCGCCGGCCGCGCGGTAGCGCTCCAGCACGAGGCCCACCGTGCCGGCCGGGCGGCGCGGCGAGTGCGGCACGTGGGGCGGCAGCAGGAACATTTCGCCCGGCCCGATGGCGATGTCGACCGGCTGGCCGTCCTCGATGATTTTGACGGTCATCGTGCCCTCGATTTGCCAGAACAGCTCCTCGCCGGCGTCCACGTGGTAGTCCTTGCGGGCGTTGGGGCCGCCCACCACCATCACGATGAAGTCCTGGTTGTCCTTGAACACTTGTTGGTTGCCCACCGGGGGCTTCAGCAGGTGGCGGTGCTCGTCAATCCACTGCTGGATGTTGAAGGGACGCGTTATCATGGGCGGCGGCGGTTGGGGGAGAGGGACAACAAATCTAGCTAAGTTGCGGTGCTACTTTTGCCAAACGGCCGCCAGCATCCCGTCGGGCCGGCCCTTCCCGCCCCCATGCCCGATTTCCCCGCGTCTGTTTCTGCCAGCCCGGGGCTGAGCCGGGGGTGGCTGGCGGCGAGCGCGCTGGTGTACGCCGCGCTGTTTGTGGGGTATTCGTGGCCGCTGGCGCGGGAATTTCGCACGGCCTTCGTCGGCTTGCCGCACGGCGACGCCAACCAGTACGTCTGGAATGCTTATAATTTTCAGCAGCAAGTAGCGGCCGGGGCCAACCCGTTCCGCACGCCGCTGCTGCTCTACCCCGGGGGCTTGGGCCTGTGGCTGCACACCTACACCCCCGTGCTGGGCCTGCTGAACGTGCTGCTGCGCCAGGAAATTCTGGCCGTAAACGTGGGCTTGCTGCTCAGCTTTGTGCTTTCGGGGGTGGGGGCGGCGCGGCTGGCCGGGCGCTGGCTGCGCAGCCCGCTACTGTGCCTGTTGGTGGGGTTCGTGTTTGCGTTTTCGCCCTACAAGCTGGCCCACTGGCCCGAGCATTACCACCTGTTGCTCACGGCGGCGGTGCCGTTCTACCTCACGGCGTTTCTGAACGCCTTTGGTTTCCGGCCCGGCCGGCTGCGGCCGTGGGTGCGGCGGGGGCCGGCCGCGGCCGGGTGCGGGGCCCTGCTGCTGCTCACCCTGTTCAGCGACTACTACACCCTGGCCGGGCTGGTGTACTTCTCGGCGGGCTACGCGGTGTGGCACTGGTGGCGGCTGGGCGAGGTGGACTGGCGCCGCCGCCGGCCTTGGCTGGTGGCCCTGGCGGTGGCGGTGGCCGGGCACCTGGCCTCGCGGCTGTTGGACCTGGCCGGGGTGCCCGACAACGCCGGCTTTTGGTGGGGCGGCGACCTGGCCGGCTACCTGGTGCCGCCCCTCGGCAACCGTTGGCTGGCCTCGGCGGCCACCGACGCGCTGTGGCGCAGCCCCCGGTTCAACACGCCGGGCTCGGTCGAAAACGTGGTGTTCCTCGGCTACGCGCTGCCGGCCCTGGCCTTGGTGCTGGCCCTGTTGCGCGGCCGCCCCGGTGGGCCCGCCGCCGCGCCGATGCCCGCCGAGGCCCGGCCGCTGTGGGCGCTGGCGGGGCTGTTCTTTTTGCTCACGCTGCCGGCGGTCAAATTTTTGGGCCACTCCCTCGTGCGCTCGCCCACCGGGCTGGTGCATTTCGTGCCCTTCCTCAACAACATCCGCTGCCCCACGCGGTACGTGCTGCTGCTCACGCTGCTGCTGCCGCTGGCCACGTTCATCGGCCTGGAGCGGTGGTGGGGCCCGCATTCGGTTCAGTGGCGCGCGGGGCTGGGCGCGCTGCTGGCGGTGGTCATCGGGCTGGAGTTTCAGCCCCGCGCCTTGCCCCTGGTGCGGGTGGCCGACGTGCCGCGCGCCTACGCCCGTGCCGCCGCGCTGCCCGGGGCCACCGTCTACCCCATTCCGTTTGGTTTGCTGGATGGCTACCGGCAGGTGGGCCGCGCCGACCCCGCCGAGCTGTTTTACCAAACGCGCCACCACAAGGCCTTGCCGGGCGGTTACATTTCGCGCATTCCCGCCGCCACGTTCGCCGCTTTCGACACCGCCGATGCCGTGCAGCACGCCCTGTTGCGCACGCAGGAATCCGATTCGCTGCCGCCCACGCCGCCCACCGCCGCCCAAACCGTGGCCTTTCTGCGCCGCTTCCGGCCCGCGGCGTTCGTGGTGCACCCCAGCTTTCGTAATTCGCCGGTGCACCAACTACTGCGCCGGGTGTTGCAGCCCCTTGGCTATACCGAGCGGGTAGTCGACGGGTACGTGGTGGTGCGGCCCGCCGCCCTGCCATCGGGCCCGTAGCGGCTTTCGGGCCATTTGTAGCTTTTTCATCTTTTGCACCGAACATGGACCTTCTCCCTTACCGCGCCCTGGTGGGCGGCAGCACCCAAGGCATTGGCCGGGCCGTGGCGCAGGCCCTGGCCGAGCGCGGCTGCGGCGTCACGCTGCTGGCCCGCCACGAAGCCCGGCTGCGCGAAACGGCCGCGGCGCTGCCCACGCCCACCGGCCAGCGGCACGACTATGTAGTGGCGGATTTCGACGACCCCGACCACCTGGCCGGGGTAGTGCAAGCGTACCTGGCCCAGCACCCGAGCGGCTTCCACATCCTGGTCAACAACACCGGCGGCCCGCCGGGCGGGCCGCTGCTGGCCACGCCCGTGGCGGCGTTTCAGTTGGCCTTCAACCAGCACCTGGTGTGCAGCCATTTGCTGGCCCAGGCCGTGGTGCCGGCCATGCAGCGGGCGGGCTTCGGGCGCATCATCAACATCATCAGCACGTCGGTAAAAATTCCGCTGCCCGGCCTGGGGGTGAGCAACACCGTTCGCGGGGCCGTGGCCAGCTGGGCCAAAACCCTGGCCAACGAACTCGGCCCGCACGGCATCACGGTGAACAACGTGCTGCCGGGCGCCACCCTCACCCAGCGCCACCACGCGCTGGTCGAGAAAAAAGCCGCCCAGACCGGGCTGACGGCCGAGGCCGTGGAGGCCGACATGCTGAAGCTGATTCCGGCCCGGCGCTTCGGCCTGGCCGCGGAAGTGGCCGCGGCCGTCGCCTTCCTGGCCTCGCCCGCGGCCGGCTACATCACCGGCACCAGCGTGCCCGTGGACGGGGGCCGCACGGGCAGCCTGTGACGCTGCGCTTGACGAGGAAGAAAGAATTTCGGTCCCAACGGTCCGTTCTTCGTTCTTCCTTCTTCCTTCCTCCTTCCTCATGAAATGCAGCGCCTACCTTCGCTGCTTTCCGACTGCGTCCAACTCTTTCCCCGTGGTAAAATTCGACACGCTTTCCATCGTCATTCCGGTTTATAACGAAGCCCGCACCATCCACCAGATTCTGGATTTGCTGCGCGAGCTGAAGCTGGTCAACGACATTGGCAAGGAAATCATCCTCGTCAACGACTGCTCCTCCGATGCCTCGGCCGACACCATCCGGGCCTACGCGGCGCGCTACCCCGAAATGGGCCTGCGCCTGCTCGAGCACGCCGTGAACCAGGGCAAGGGCGCCGCGCTGCACACCGGCATCCGCGAAGCCACCGGCGATTACGTCATCATCCAGGACGCCGACCTGGAGTACGACCCCGAGGAATACAACCTGCTGCTGAAGCCCATCCTCAAAGGCTTCGCCGACGTGGTGTTTGGCTCGCGCTTCATGGGCGGCAACCCGCACCGCATCCTGTTCTTCTGGCACAGCATCGGCAACAACATGCTCACCTTCCTCTCGAACATGGTGACCGACCTGAACCTGACCGACATGGAAACCTGCTACAAGCTGTTTCGGCGCGACATCATCCAGGGCCTGCGGCTGGAAGAAAAGCGGTTCGGCTTCGAGCCCGAGGTGACCGCCAAAGTGGCCCGCGTGAAAGACGTGCGCCTCTACGAAGTGGGCATCAGCTATTACGGCCGCACGTACGCCGAGGGCAAGAAAATCGGCTGGCGCGACGGCTTTCGGGCCATTTTCTGCATCGTTAAATACGGCCTGCTGGGGGGGTAGGCAAGGTGGCTTCCGCGGCGGTGGTCTCACTGGTTCCGAACAGTAATGCCACCACGAACACCGACAGCAGGACGCTGACGGAGATAAGGTAGGCGTACGGAATCTGGATGAAAAAATAGAACGTGGCCAAATACAACTTCAGCCCAACCAGCGCCAGATGGCGGTAGTCGTAGCGGCGACCAAAACGCCAATAAAAGCCTGTCAGCAACGCCACAACCCCCGCCGAAGCCAGCACGTGCGTTCGTTGCACCCACGTAATTTTGGCGTCAAGCGCCAGCGGCACGTAGGAATAAAACCACGGCGCCGCGCTTAGGCCGTTGAAAATGTGCATGGGCAACCCGGAGTTCGCATCCAAATGAGTCCATTCGCCCAGCGTGGCCGCGCGGTATTCGGCCAGGGCGTGCATGAAAATGGTGGGGTCTTTGGAAAGAAACGGCACCACGTATATGCCCACAATGCCCGCCAGCATAATGGCCACCACCAGCAGGGTGTGCCGCAAGCCGGCCCCGCGCCACAGCAGCAGCAAGAAGAAAGGAACCCAGAACACCACCGAATAGCGCGAGAGCAAGCACAACACCAGCGCGCCGCCCTGCGCCCAGGCCGAACCGGACAGCACGCTGGCCGCCAGCAGAAAATAGTAGCAGATAATGGTCGGCTCCAACACTTGAGCGAAAATGAACGAGTCGGATTTTATAATCAGCCACAACGCAAAGGCGGGGAGCAAAGCCTTGAGGGCAAAACTTAGCCCGCCGGTGCGTTGCCGCAGCAGCGTGTATTGGTACGCGCCGAAGCCCAGCACCAGCAGCAAAGCCAGGCTTACCCAGCGGAAGTCGACGCCCAGGGGCTGGGCCGGTACATAGGGCAGCCACTGCAGGGGCAGGTGGTTGGGAAACAGCGGATACGGCAGGTTGGTCAGGTAGCGGTACACCACTTCGCCGCTGCGAAAACGGTCCACGTAGGTCTGCACGATGGGAATGACGTCCGATACGCGCACGTCCAGCGCCGAACCAAGTACAATGGGCACCATTTTGCGCAGCACCAGCAGCCCTCCCGCCAGCCACGCCGCAACGCCCCAGCCCAAGCGTCCCATCACCTGAGCCGCTGACGCCGGCACAAAGGACTGGTTGCGCAACGCCAGCAAGGCAGCAACGCAGAGCAGCACTCCGGACCCAAAAAACAGCAGCGGGCTCAAATGGGGTCCGAGCGAGTTGCGGAAACGCGAAAACAGCAACAGCTCGGCCGCATAGGCCAGCACGGCCACCAGCGGCCAGCCCAGCGGCGAACGCCCAGCGCGGCTAGCGAAAAACGAAGCAACTGGAATGCCCATAGCAACAAGCGAAAGCGTAAAGTATTGACTCTGGATAGCCAAGCCGGTGCTATTCGCGGGCCTTTACCCGTAGGTCGTCGAGGTAAACGGGTTCGGGGCTCGAGGCGCGCCACAAGAAAATGCGGAGCTCTGCCTCCGCGGGAAGCCTCGTCGGCAGCACAAACACGCGGTGTATCGGCGTCCACTTGCCAAATTCCTGCACTTGGTCGAGCAGATGCAGTTCCTCGTTGTATAACGCATCTCCGCTTACCCCCGAAACGGGTTGAACTTGCACGTTGAGTGAAGCACTCGCTTTGGAGGAGGGCAAAAACACCCACGCATCGATTTCGACGGCGCGAAGAGCGTGTACGCTCGCCTCGCGCAAAGGCAGGCGGTAGGTCAGGCTGTACTCGCGGGTGGTATTGACGACCGTGGCGAAACGACCGGAGTGGGCGTGCTCCCGCGTGAGAGCATTCACGTCGGCGCCCCAGCCGGCCAAATTATCAAAGTCGGTTTGGGTGATGTAGTCGCCGACGTAACGGCCGGCGCCAGCATCACCACAGCTTGCCAACGCAACCATTAGCCCGAGCCCCGTCAAGGCCCTACTCTGCGCGCTCAACCTGCAAGTCGTCTAGGTACACGGGCTGCGCGCTCTGGTCGCGCCACAAGTAGAGTTTTAGCAGCGTGGCGTAGGTCGCATTGGCAGGCAAAACCATCGTCTTGTCCACCTCCGCCCATTGATTGAATTTGTTGCCACTGGCAGCAACCAGCTTGAGTCCGTCGTAAAATATTGTTTTGTTTGTAGCGGGCTCGGTTAGTTGGGTGACGAGCGTTGCGTTGGCGTCTTTGCTCGGCAGCCAGACCCATCCGTGCACGCGCAGCTTGGTGACCCGGGTATTGCTCAGCTTGCCCAGTGAATTTGTGAAGCCGCCGCCGTATTCAGTCGTGCTGTTTACGCGGGCCGAGTAAACGCCGGAATGAGCCTTTTCTTTGGTTAGGTAAGGGAGGCTACCGTCCGGCGCCCAGCCGTCCAGTTCTTCGTAGTCATTGCTGGTTAGCAAATTTTCGGGTCGGGGTTTAGCATTATCGCCGCAACTGACCAAGGCGAAAAGCATCAGCAGCGCAGAAGCAGAGAAAGCAGGGGACATGGAGAATGAATGAGGACGAGTAAAGAAACAAATGTAGCAGCAAAGGCCTAAAGAAAGCGGACGAAAACCATACCTTTACCCCGTATGACATTTGCTGATTCTGTGTGTTTTCGGTTGAAACGCTTTGCCCACGGGTGGGGCTATTTGGCCACTGCAATGCTCTCGCTGGCCTTGTTGGCGTGGGCAGCCTGGCCGCTGCTACGGCACCCCAACCAGCATTATCTGGCCAGTGGCGGCGACGGGATTCAAAGCTACTTTGCCACGGCCTACTATGCGCTGTACGACGGCGGAATGCGGTTTTCAGGTATGAACTATCCCTACGGCGAGCACATCAGCTATCCGAACATGCAGCCGCTGATTGCCGCGGGTATTTATTGGGCGCAGCAGTTGGGCCTGCCCGCCGCGCGCTACGCTGTTGGCATCACCAATGCTTTGGTCTTGTTGGGGCTGTGGGCCGCACCCGTGGCCCTTTATGCCGTGCTGCGTCGCTTTCAACTGCCGGTGTTATACGCCGCTCTAACCGCCGTATGCATCGGCTACCTTTCGCCACAGGTGCTGCGCTTGGGCGGCCACAACTCGCTGAGTTACCCGTGTTTTTTGCCTTTGCTGTGGTACTTTGTCATCCGGATGCAGGAGGAGCCCCGGCGCTGGCGCTGGTACGGGTGGTTTGTGGTCGTGAATGTGCTGGTAGGCGGGGTGATGCTGTATTTCTCGGCGGCCGCTAGCTTTTTTCTGCTGGGGCATGTAGCAGTACTGGCGTGGCGGCGGGCTCCGCGCGCCCAACTCGGGCGCATGGCCGGCGCTGCTTTGCTGTCGCTGCTGGTGCTGCGGGCGTGGCTTTGGCTCACAGACCCGGTGACGGACCGTCCCGAAAACCCTTATGGGCTGCTGGTATATGTGGCATCGGGCCTGGGGGTATTTACTCCGCCCCCCGGGCCCCTGCGGGACATGACCGCCGCTTTATGGCCGGCCGAGGCGGCCCCGGCCGAGGGGCAGTCCTACATTGGTTTGGTGGTAAGCCTTATTCTGGCGGCGGCGTTGGCCGTGAGCCTGCAGTCGCTGGCTCGCAGCCGCCAATGGTGCCGGTTACTGCGCCCCGCCACGGTGCCGGCCCCGCTCGGCGCGGCCCTTTGGGCTAGTGGGGCGTTGTTGATTTACGCCTGTGGGTACCCGCTTAAGTGGCAGTGGATGGCGTGGATAACCGACCATTCCGGACCTATGAAGCAATTCCGGGCACTGGGACGCTTTGCGTGGCCTTTCTATTACGTGGCCGGGGTGGCCGCGGCCTATTATCTCCACCGTTTTTGGCAGCAGCAGCGTGCAATTCGCCCCTGGCTAGCCGGCTCGGTGGTCGCGCTCGCCCTGGGAGGCTGGGCTGGCGAAGCGGCCATGCAATGGAGGCATAAAGCCTCGGAAATAAGCCAGAGCACGGGCGCGGAGCAGTTTCTGGACCGGCAGTCTTCTTTGCCTCAACTATTGAGTTGGGCGCATCGTCAACCTACTGACTTTCAAGCTATTTTGCCGTTGCCTTATTACAACATGGGTAGCGACAAACTGGATTTTGGTGGCAGTCCCAACTCCATTTTCAACGCCGAACACCTTGCGTGCACCACCGGCCTGCCGCTGCTGGCCACCTACGTTTCGCGCCCTTCGGTTGGGCAAATGCTGCGCCATGTGCAACTACTCAGTGGCGTATCGATTCCCAAGTCTTTGTTGCGAGACTTTCCTTCCAACAAACCCATTCTGCTCTTGGTGAGCCCCGCCGCGATGTCGCCGGCTGAACTCCGCATCATCGGCTTGGCCACGTCTTTGGGCGTGCAAACGGCCGAATACGCCCTGTACGAATTGCCTTTGGAAGTACTGGGGGCGACTAATTTGGTGCAAGAACGAAAGCAGGCAGCCCAGCGGTGGCCTTTACTAACTCAGCAGCCCAACGGGCTGCGCACGACCACGCCCAGTGGGGTGCTATCCGAATCGTTCGACCAAAGCCCAGACCGCCGCAGTCGCCTGGGTGCCGGCGGGGCTTTTTACGCCGCTCCGCAGCAATTCTCAAAACTCTACGATGGGCCACTGCCCTCGCCGGCCGACTCGGGCCGCTACGAAGCCTCTGTGTGGGTAAATGCCAAAACCGGGTACGGCTGCGGGAACCTGCAAGTCAAGCTGTACGCCGCCGATGGGCAACAACTGGACCACCAAGTGGCGGATGGGCGGGTGACCACCGAAATAGATGGTGACTGGGTGCGGGTGGCAGTGCCCTTCCGCCGCACGGCCGCCGCGGCACGGTTGGAAGTGTTATTCGACAGCCGCGACCTGCTGGCTGACGACCTGCTGGTGCGGCCGCTGGGCACCGATGTGTACACCCATGTGCAGCACCGCGGCCGGTCCTGCTTGGTCAAAAACACCTACTTGCTCGACCGCTGAAGGTCTGTAGTTTGTGGGGCTTGGCGGCGGGCTTGGCGGGCATCCTTGTGCGACAGACACACGGCTTCTACGGGTGGTAAGGCCGGCAGTTCGACGCGGCGCCGGCCGCCGGTAGCCGCCGGCAGTCCTAGGTTATCCTGTCGCAGTACCACGGTGTAAGCTCCCGGTTGCGACGGGTAAAAAACTGGATGAAGACCGTAGAGCACGGGCTCGGGACCTCGGGGTCCGTCGATGCGCCAGCTGTAAACGGACGTGACGTCCGGTTGCGTAATGGCTAGTTGCCACGCGGGTAGGTAATTGATGATGCGCCGAAAAAAAGATGCTTCCGGGCAGTTTAGCAGCGGCAGGCCCGCGCCGGCCACAACGGCGAGCGTGGGCAGCGGGGCGCGGGGTTCCCAGGCTTCGAGGACGGCCTGGACCACGGCGGGGTGCGCCGCCAGGCGGTAGTCGGGTACGCCCGCTTCGGGGTGGGCGGGGCGGCCCGGCGGCGGCGCCAGGCCCGCTTGGGGGTTGTTGCCGAGGCGGCCCGGCACGGCAAGGAAGCTGCCGTGTGTGGTAAGGGAACGCACTTGTGCGAACTGAACGCGCAGCCAATCGGCTTGGCAGCCGTCGTCAAGGGCCGCGCTGAACCAAGCGGCGTCGTCCCAGCCCCACGTGCCGCTGTTGCCGGGCCACAATACTTTGGTGGCCGCCAACTCTCCGGACGGGAGCCGGTTGACGGTGCTGCCGTGGTCGAAGTACACCATATAGGGTGCTTGGCTGGCGTAAGTAAAGCCCAACGGCGTCCGGCCGCCGCCGTCGGGCGTAAAGTTGAAGCCGTGGCAGGGGTCTATCGTGGCCAGGTACTGCCCGGCACAGGCCGGAGTGGCCAAAGCAGCAGGGTTCACGGCGGGGCAGCGGTAGCCGGTGCCGCGTTGCGTGCGTGCGCGCTCGTCCAGCGCGGGACTGGTTTCACGGGGCCGCATGGTAGCCAAGTTGAGGTCGTAAATTAACCGTCCGGGACTATCTTCGAACTTGACAATGGTGCGGTCATCGCTGTCGGCCATGGGTTCGGCTTCGAGCAGCAGCCCCGGACCGGGCGCCCCCGGCCGCAAGCGCGCGTACCGCCGGATGCGGACCATGAGTTGGGCGGTTTGGTGCAGCCTGGCGGCGCGGGCGGTTCCTTGCACCATGTACAGCCGGGCCCACACTTTGGGCTGGCCCATGTGCAGCGAGGTGAACCCAGCGTCGAGAAAGCAGGTGGCCTGATAAAACAGCCAGAGCCGGCCTTCGAGGCGCGTGATGTCAGGCGAATAAGAATCGCCCATGAACCGGTAGGCAATCCGAAAGAAATTGAACCGCACATCGGCGCGCGGCGCGCCAGCGGCGTCGAGGTAATGCGTGGCGGCGGAATCCGCTAGAATTTCGTCCCGGAACTCGGTGATAACGCTGGGGGGAATGGTCACAAAGTTGGCCCCCGAATTGGTGCCCACCGGGCCGGGGCGCATCCACGGCTCGCACGGCTGGGCCGGCGGGGCGCACGTGCGCCCGGTGCCGATGTTTTCGAGCACACTGGCTTGGATGAAAGGCCGGGGCACGCCGGCGCAGTCATACGCCGCGTTGATGCGGCGAACGGTTTCCGCGGCGGCCTGCAAAAACGGGGAGCCGGGAATGAATTTTTCGGGGTAATCCCAGCTGCTGGCCGCGTACTGGACGAAGGTGGCGCGCAGGCGCACGAGCAGGACCACGTCTTCGGCGAAATTAGCCGGGCAGAAAGGGAAGGCGCAACTCCCGCAGCAGGCCAGGCTGTCGCGGTAGCTGCGCGGGTCGGCGGCGGGGCCACCGGTGTAGCAGGGCAGGCCAGAGGCCGTGGTGTTCCAAGCAAACGGGGCCGGCACCAGCTCGTCGCACAGGCCGTTCATGGCCACGGCCCGCGCCAAATACGGTTCCAGGGCCAATGTGGTCGTCGTGTCCGGCTGCGGAGCTAGGCCCGCCACCGGCGGGCAGGCCAAGGGCTCAGGGTGTCCGGGCTGCGCTACAGCCCGGGACCCTGCAAACAGCAGCAGCCAACAAACTGCCCACGCCAAGCCGTGCGGTGGAATTGCCATGGGTGGTGTTGAAAATTAGAATGATGCCCCCGAAAAACGGATGGCCGCTGGGTTATTGTTGCGGCGTGCCCCAAATAACGATACTGCCCGGTAGGGTGCGCGCAAACGGCGGCAGGCTTTGGCCGGGGAAGTCCGGAAAAAATGCGAAGCGGGCACCGGCCGCGTTCAATCGACTCATATCGGCTTCGGAGGGCAGCCAACTATAGGCATTGCGCCCGCTGTAAAACATAACGTCTACTTCGCTGCCGGAAGGGGAGTTGAAAATGGTGTAGCTGGGCGGCACCTCGCGGGCCAGCTGCCGATAGAGGGCGGCGTTGGCCGTACGCACCTGGCGGTTGAGCGGCATTTGATGCAAGCCGTACGCTCCCTCTTGAAAATGGACCGCAATGATGCCCCAAGGCCGAGACGAAATTAATACTACAACCAAGGCCCCAACGGTCAGCCAAGGAGCGGGGTGCGATTTCCGTGCCGCCAGCCAGCGATGCGCATGGTCGAGGGCCAGGCCACCGAACACCAGCAGCAACGGGCTCACCACGTAAGCATACGAATACATGCGGGTGGCGGCCAGGGAGAAAAATAAGTACACAATGCCGATGGCCCCCAGCGCCGGCCCCCAGGGCCGGCGGCGGTGCATGCGCCAAGCCAGCGCTACGCCTGCCCCAATTAGAAAAGCTACAAAGCCGTAATGAATGGGGATAAGCTGAAAATGATAGTACCACGGCTCCGCATGGCCCTCCAATGCTTCGGTGAAATGGCGGGCGTTGTAGCCGCGCTCGTAGGCGCTTTCCATTGGGAAGCGCCACGCCGCGTAGAACTGCCACGGTAGAAACACCAAGCCGGCCAGCGCCGCCGCCACCAGCAATTGCCCGTAAGCCCCAGCCTGCTTGCGTCGTACGGGGTTCAGCAGCAGGGCCAGGCCCCACACGGCAAATACTACCAATCCCACTAACCATTTGCAGAGCACGGCCGCCCCCGCCAAGCCGCCCACCGCCAGGGCCCACCGCCAGGGGTGGCCGCTGGCTTGGTACTCGTAGTAAGCCCACACGCTGGCCGTGACGTAGCACGTAAAGGCCACGTCGTTGTGGTCCATGCCAATCAGGCCGCTTACCTGCTCGAGCTGGTAAAAGGCGAAGGTGGCCAGCAGGGCGGACAGATATCCCGCGTCGCGGTTGAAAATCAGGGTTCCCGTGCGGTACACCGGATACAGCAGCAGGGTGCTCAGCAGGGCACTGGGCAGGCGCAGGGCCAGTTCATTCACGCCAAATAGTTTCATGCTCAAGGCCATTTGCCACATGAACAGCGGCTGCTTGTGCAACCAGACATAGTTGCAGCACCACGCCTGAAACTCGTACGGCAGCAGGGGCATGGGGTGGAGCCGGGGCCGAAGGGGTTCCGTCATGAGGTTGCGCGCTACAATGGCGTGAAACCGCTCGTCCCAATCGTGCAGAAAAGGGTCGAGTCCCGCCATAAGCAGCCGTAGGGCGAATGCTGCTCCCATGAGCCACAGTAGGCCCTGGCCGTACTGGCCCCGCTGCCACGCCCGTAAACTAAAGCCCGTGGACAATGCGGTAGCTGCCAGAAAAACGTACATCATGGGAACAAATTTCACCACAAGGACTGACTAACGCGGGCGAAAGTACGGGCGTAGTTTGCACGGGCGCCAAAAAACAAGTCTAACGGCGGCAAAAAGACCGGTTGAACGGCCATTGGCCAAAAGGTTGAATGTTACTTTGCTGCCACCATGTTCCGCATCCAGAATTACCTCAACGGCCGGCTCGTGCCGCCCCAGTCCGGCCGCTACCTCGATAACGTGGACCCCGCCACGGGCCAGGTTTATGGCCAACTGCCCGACTCCGGCCCCGAAGACGTGGCCGCCGCCGTGGCCGCCGCCGAAGCCGCCTTGCCCGCCTGGGGCGCGCTGCCCGCCGAGGACCGGGGCCGCTTGCTGGTGCGCATCGCCGACCTCATCGACCGGAATCTGGAGCGCCTGGCCCGGGCCGAAAGCCAAGACAACGGCAAACCCCTGGCCCTGGCCCGGGCAATGGACATCCCGCGGGCGGCCAGCAATTTTCATTTCTTCGGCACCGCTGCCCAGCATTTTGCCACCGAGGCCCACGTGCAGGCCGGCGTGGCCGTGAACTACACCGTGCGCCACCCCGTGGGCGTGGTGGGCTGCATTTCGCCCTGGAACCTGCCGCTATACCTCTTCACCTGGAAAATTGCGCCCGCGCTGGCTGTGGGCTGCTGCGTGGTGGCCAAGCCGTCGGAAATCACGCCCGCCACGGCCTTTTTGCTGAGTGAGCTGTGCATCGAGGCCGGCTTGCCGCCGGGCGTGCTCAACGTTGTGCACGGCACCGGGCCAGGCTGCGGGCAGGCCATCGTGGAGCACCCGGGCGTCAAGGCCATCAGCTTCACGGGGGGCACGGCCACGGGGCGGCACCTGGCGGCCACCGCCGCGCCCCTGTTCAAAAAGCTGAGCCTGGAGCTGGGCGGCAAAAACCCCAACCTCGTGTTTGCCGACTGCGACCTGGCCGCGGCCGTGGCCACCGGCCTCCGCAGCAGCTTCGCCAACCAGGGCCAGATTTGCCTGTGCGGGTCGCGCATTTTTATCGAGCGCCCGATTTACGAAGCCTTCAAAGCCGAATTCCTGACGCAGCTCAAGGACCAAAAAATCGGCGACCCGCTCGACGCCGGTACCAAGCAGGGCGCCTTGGTGAGCGAAGCACATTTAAATAATGTGCTGGCCTACATTCAATTGGCGCACGACGAGGGCGGCACGCTGCTGGCCGGCGGCCACCGGGCCACCGTGCCCGGCCGGTGCGCGGACGGCTACTTCCTGGAGCCCACGGTGTTCGAAAACCTGCCCTTCGACTGCCGCACAAATCAGGAAGAAATTTTCGGACCCGTGGTCACGCTCACGCCCTTCGATACGGAAGCAGAAGCGCTGAAAATGGCCAACAGCACCGAGTACGGCCTGTCGGCCACCATCTGGACCCGCGACCTGCAGCGCGCCCACCGCGTGGCCCACGCCCTGCACAGCGGGGTTGTGTGGGTGAACACCTGGCTGCACCGCGACCTGCGCACGCCTTTTGGCGGCATGAAAAACTCCGGCGTGGGCCGCGAAGGCGGGCTGGAAGCGCTGCGGTTTTTCACCGAGGCGCAAAACGTCTGCGTGAAGCTTTAAGCCGGCATCTCCACGCCCGCGTACACTTCCGCCAGCGGCACCTGGCAGCCGATGCTGCCCAAATCGAGCACGGCGGCCGGGTCGCTGATTTCCATGAACAGCCAGTTGCCGTTGGGCTGGCGCGTGTAGAGCTCGGCGAGCAAGCTTCGCGAATCCAGCATCAGGTACTGCTGCAGGCTGGGAACCTGGCGGTAAAGCATAAATTTCTCGCTGCGGTCTTTGTCGGCCGTCGAATCGGAAAGCACTTCCACCAGCAGCGTGGGGTTGAGCAGCGTTTCGGGCTTGCGGGTTTCGTTGAAGCTAGGCGGGCCGCACACCACCGTGACGTCGGGGTACACGTAAGCGCTGCCGTTGAGTATTTGAAGGCGCTGGTCGCTGCCCACCACGGAGCAGGCCTTGCCGCGCAACTGACTGCCGATGGCCACGGTCATGTTGGCGCAAATGCGGTTGTGGGCGTAGCTGGCCGCGGCCATGGCCCTGACCTCGCCGTAGTAATATTCGTACTTTTCCACGGCTTCGCCTTCCAAGCGCAGGTAGTCGTCGGGCGAAACAAGGGCGGTGGTATCGGTTTGGCGAATGGGCAAGCTCATGGCGGGAAAGGAATCGGGGATTCTCAAAAGTACGAATTCAACCCCGCGCGCCGCCGTACCTTTGCCGGCCGAACCACCCGTGCCTTCCGTGCCCCACCAGCAGCCCGATTACTACGCCCACCCCACCGCCGTGCTCGACGAAGGCTGCCAGGTGGGCCGGGGCAGCCGCATCTGGCACTTCTGCCACATCTGTCCGGGGGCCGACATTGGCGAGGACTGCAACCTGGGCCAAAACGTGTTTGTGGCCGACGGCGTGACCCTGGGCCGCAACGTGAAGGTGCAGAACAACGTGAGCCTCTACGGCGGCGTGGTGTGCGAAGACGACGTGTTTCTGGGTCCGTCGGTGGTGTTCACCAACGTGAAAAACCCCCGCAGCGCCGTGCCCCGCAAGGGCGCCGGCCAATACCAAACCACCTACCTGGAGCGCGGCGTGAGCATCGGGGCCAACGCCACCGTGGTGTGCGGCGTGCGCTTGGGGCGCTACGCCTTCGTGGGCGCGGGCAGCGTGGTCACGCGCGACGTGCCGGCCTACGCCTTGGTGTACGGCACCCCCGCCCGGCCCCAGGGCTGGATGAGTGCGTTCGGCCACCGGCTCGAATTTGACGTAAGCCGCCGCGCGACCTGCCCCGAAAGCGGCGAAGTGTACGAGCTGAGCGCCGACCGGCAAACCGTGAAGCCCGTAGCCCGCGCAACCACCAAGTTGCCGAAAATCAGCAACTAACAACCAGTAACTACTGTGTACGACCAACTATTGCGCAAAGAGGCCACGCTGGCCGTCATCGGCCTTGGCTACGTGGGCTTGCCCATTGCCCTCGAATTCGCCAAGCAGCTGAAGGTCATCGGCTTCGACATCAACGCCGGCCGCGTGGCCCAGATGAAGCAGGGCATCGACCCCAGCGGCGAGCTTGAAAAGAAGGATTTTGACGGCTGCGACATCACTTTCACCGATTCGTTGGAAGTGCTGCGTCAGGCCCAGTTCTACATCGTGGCCGTGCCCACGCCCATCGACGAGCACGCCCAGCCCGACCTCAAGCCGTTGCTCGGCGCCTCGGGCTCGGTGGGCAAGGTGCTGAAAAAAGGCGACTACGTGGTGTTCGAAAGCACCGTGTACCCCGGCTGCACCGAGGAAGACTGCATCCCGGTGATGGAAAAGCTCTCGGGCCTGAAGTTTCCGCACGATTTCAAGGTGGGCTACTCGCCCGAGCGCATCAACCCCGGCGACAAGGAGCACACCCTCACGCGCATCGTGAAGGTGGTGAGCGGCTGCGACGAGGAGTCGCTCGACGTCATTGCCAAAGTGTACGAGCTGGTGGTGACGGCCGGCGTGCACCGCGCCAGCAGCATCCGGGTGGCCGAGGCCGCCAAAATCATCGAAAACACCCAGCGCGACGTCAACATTGCCCTGATGAACGAGTTGTCGATGATTTTCGACCGCATGAACATCAACACTTACGAGGTGCTGGAAGCGGCCGGCACGAAGTGGAATTTCCTCAAGTTCTCGCCCGGCCTGGTGGGCGGCCACTGCATCGGCGTCGACCCCTACTACCTGACCTACAAGGCCAAAGAACTGGGCTACGATGCCAAGGTGATACTATCGGGCCGCACCACCAACGACAACATGGGCGCCTACATCGCCCGGAAAACGGTGCAGATGATGATTAAGAAGGGCAAGGACGTGGCCCGCAGCCGCGTGCTGGTGATGGGCGCCACCTTCAAGGAGAACGTGGAGGACATCCGCAACTCGAAAGTGGCCGACGTGATTCAGGAGTTGAAAAACTTCTCGGTGAACGTCGACATCGTGGACCCCCACGCCAACTCCAACGAGTTGCACCACGAGTACGGCTTTCGCCTGACGCACGACGGCGACGTGCGCACCGACTACGACGCCGTGATTGTGGCCGTGAGCCACGCGCCCTACGCCGAAAAAGACGAGGCCTACTTCCAATCCATTACCTCCGACAACGCCGTGCTGGTCGACATCAAAGGCCTGTTTCGCGGCAAAATGAAGGAGCTGCACTACTGGAGCTTGTAGCATGTTGTCGCTGCGCCCGCAATGACAGAATAATCAATCATGAAAAAAATCCTCGTTACCGGGGGGGCCGGCTACATCGGTTCCCACGCCGTGGTGGAGTTGTACCAGGCCGGGTTTCAGCCGGTTGTTGTCGACGATTTCAGCAATTCGCAGGAGTCGGCCCTGGCCGGAATTAAGGCCATTCTGGGTACGAAGGTGCCGGTGTACCGCATCGACTGCGCCAACGAAGCGGCGTTGCGCGGCGTGTTTCAGGCCGAGCCGGACGTGGCGGGCGTAATTCATTTCGCGGCCTTCAAAGCCGTGGGCGAGTCGGTGGCCAAACCGCTGGCGTACTACCAAAACAACCTGGGCTCGTTGCTGGCGCTCCTGGCGGTGATGCCCGATTTTGGGGTGGACGCGCTGGTGTTTTCCTCGTCGTGCACCGTGTACGGCATCCCCGACGCGCTGCCCGTGACCGAAGCCACGCCCACCAAAAAGGCCACTTCGCCCTACGGCGCCACCAAGCAAATGGCCGAGGACATCCTCACCGACGTGGCCGCGGCGGGCGGCCCGCGCACCATTTTGCTGCGCTACTTCAACCCGATTGGCGCCCACGAATCGGCGCGCATCGGCGAGCTGCCGCTGGGCGTGCCCAACAACCTGGTGCCGTTCATCACCCAAACGGCCGCCGGCCTGCGCGAGAAGCTCACCGTGTACGGCACCGACTACGACACGCCCGACGGCTCCTGCGTCCGCGACTACATCCACGTGGTGGACCTGGCCCAGGCCCACGTGGTGGCGGTGCGCCGTCTGCTCGAGCACAAGGCCGCCGAACGGGTCGAAACCTTCAACGTGGGCACTGGCCGCGGCCACACCGTGCTCGAAGTGGTGCGCGCGTTTGAAGCCGTGAGCGGCCAAAAGCTGAACGTTCTGCTCGGCCCGCGCCGCCCCGGCGACGTGCCCGCCATCTTCGCCGACGCCACCAAGGCCGCCGAAGTGCTGGGCTTCAAAACCGAAACCTCGCTGGCCGATTCGCTGGCCAGCTCCTGGAAGTGGCAGCAAACCCTTTAAATGTGGAAAATTAATTGATGTGGAAATGTGAAGATGAATCTGGTTTTCATTCGCAACAATTTCCACATCTCTCACATCACCCACATTTTCACGTCTACAAGCATGAAAATCCTCATCACCGGCGGCGCCGGCTTCATCGGCTCCCACGTCGTGCGCTTGTTCGTCACGAAGTACCCCGAGCACCAGATTCTCAACCTCGACGCGCTGACCTACGCCGGCAACCTGGAGAACCTGCGCGACGTGGAAAACGCGGGCAACTACCGCTTCATCAAGGGCGACATTTCCGACCAGTCGTTCATCGACCAGCTGTTTGCCAACGAGGAGCCCGACTCGGTGATTCACCTCGCGGCCGAGTCGCACGTCGACCGCAGCATCACCGACCCCATGGCGTTTGTGAAAACCAACGTCATGGGCACCGTGAATTTGCTGAACGCGGCCCGCCACCTGTGGCAGCCCGGCGGCTACGAGGGCCACGTGTTCTACCACGTGAGCACCGACGAAGTGTACGGCTCGCTGGATTTTGGCCCCGAAATGTTTACGGAGGAAACCAGCTACGACCCCCGCTCGCCCTATTCGGCCTCGAAGGCCAGCTCCGACCATTTTGTGCGCGCCTGGCACCACACCTACGGCTTGCCCATCAAGCTGAGCAACTGTTCGAACAACTACGGCCCCAACCACTTCCCCGAGAAGTTGATTCCGCTGGCCATTCACCGCCTCCGCACCGGCCAGCCGGTGCCGGTGTACGGCAAGGGCGAAAACGTGCGCGACTGGCTCTTCGTGAAAGACCACGCCACGGCCATCGACGCGGTGTTTCACCAGGGCAAAAACGGCGACACTTACAACATCGGCGGCGTGAACGAGTGGCAGAACCTCAAGCTCATCGAGTTGCTTTGCGACGTGGTGGACGAGAAAACCGGCCAGGCTCCCGGCACCTCGCGCCAGCTCATCAAGTTCGTGACCGACCGCGCCGGCCACGACATGCGCTACGCTATCGACAGCAGCAAAATCATGAACGAGCTGGGCTGGAAGCCCTCCGTGACTTTCGAGCAAGGCCTGGCCCAAACCGTGGACTGGTACCTCGCCAACGAGGACTGGCTGACCAGCGTGACCAGCGGCGCGTACCAGGAATATAACTTGAAGCAGTACGCGGGACGGTAATTTTTAAAATGTGATGAATGTGGAAGATGTGAAAATTGGTTTCTACACCTCATCAGCAATTTCCATATTTTCACATCTTCTACACTCATCACATTAAATTTCTGTGTACGAAACCCCTTTCCACGAGCAGCCGCTCGACAACCTGGCCTTTCTCGTTACCGGCGGCGCGGGCTTCATCGGCTCCAACATCGTGGAGTATTTGCTGAAATACGGCGTGAAAAAAGTGCGGACGTTGGACGACTATTCCAACGGCTTCCGCAAGAACCTGGCGTTGTTTGGCGGCGATACCCGCTTGGAAATCATGGAGGGCGACATCCGCGACGCGGCCGTGTGCGCCGCCGCCTGTGCGGGCGTGGACGTGGTGCTGCACGAAGCCGCCCTCGGCTCGGTGCCCCGCTCCATCAAAGACCCGGTGCTGACCAATGACGTGAACGTGGGTGGCTTCGTGCAAATGCTGACCGCCGCCAAAGACGCGGGCGTGAAGCGCTTCGTGTACGCCGCTTCGTCCTCGACCTACGGCGACCACCCCGGGCTGCCCAAGGTAGAAGACCGCATCGGCAAGCCGCTCTCGCCCTACGCCGTGACGAAGTACGCCAACGAGCTGTACGCCGACGTGTTTGCCCGCACATACGCCATGGAAATCATCGGCCTGCGCTACTTCAACATTTTCGGCCCGCGCCAGGACCCGGGCGGGGCCTACGCGGCCGTGATTCCGCTGTTCATCGACGCCATTTTGCAAAACCAGGCGCCCACGCTCAACGGCGACGGCGGCCAGACCCGCGACTTCACCTTCGTGGAAAACTGCGTGCAGGCCAACATCCGGGCCGCGCTGGTGCAAAACCCCGAGGCGTTGGGCCAGGTCTACAACATCGCCGTGGGCGACCGCACCTCGCTGGTGGAGATGTACGACATTCTGCGCGAAGAAGCCGGCTCGGACCTGGCGCCGCAGTTCGGCCCCGACCGCGCCGGGGACATCCGCGACTCGCTGGCCGACATCTCCAAGGCTAACCACTTGCTGGGTTATCAGCCGGAGGTGCGCATCCGCGAAGGCCTGCGCCAGACCTTGGAGTGGTTTAAAGCCAACCAAGCGTTTATCCAAGCACGTAACTAACCATCTGTCATCCTGAGCAGAGCGAAGGACCTTATCGCAGATAAACAGTTGGCAGTAAACTAATTGTGTGAACGTGAGAAGGTCCTTCGCTCCGTCCAGGATGACAGGAACAACCTACAGAAGTAAAATGAAAGGCATCATCCTCGCCGGCGGCTCCGGCACCCGCTTGCACCCGCTCACGCTGGCCGTCTCGAAGCAACTCATGCCCGTGTACGACAAGCCGATGATTTACTACCCGCTGACGATTCTGCTGTCGGCCGGCATTCGGGAAGTGCTGATTATCACCACGCCCCACGACCAGGAGCAGTTCAAAAAGTTGCTCGGCGACGGCCGGAACCTGGGCTGCGACTTCCGGTACGTGGTGCAGGAGGTGCCCAATGGCCTGGCCCAGGCCTTCGTGCTCGGCGCCGATTTCATCGGCCAGGACAAGGTGGCGCTGGTGTTGGGCGACAACATTTTCTACGGTGCGGGCTTGGAAGAACTGCTCAAAGCCAACAATGACCCCACCGGTGGTGTGGTCTTCGCCTACCACGTGCACGACCCCGAGCGCTACGGCGTGGTGGAATTCGACGCCGACAAAAAAGCCCTCAGCATCGAGGAAAAACCGGCCCAGCCCAAGAGCAACTACGCCGTGCCCGGCCTATATTTCTACGACAACGACGTGGTGGAAATCGCCAAAAACCTGGAGATGAGCCCGCGCGGTGAGTACGAAATCACCGACGTGAACCGCGAATACCTGCGCCGCGGCACCCTCAAGGTCGGCATCCTCGGCCGCGGCACCGCTTGGCTCGACACCGGCACGTTCGAGAGCCTGATGCAGGCCGGCGAGTTCGTGAAAGTCATCGAGCAGCGCCAAGGCCTGAAAGTGGGTTCCATCGAGGAAGCCGCCTACCGCCAGGGTTTCATCGACGCCGACCAACTCCGCGCCATCGCTGGACCACTGCGCAAAAGCGGCTACGGCGACTACCTGATGAACCTGCCCGAGCAGTTGCTGATGGAAGGATAGGTGAGGTGTGAAATAGTGAGGTGGTGAGTTTGATGTTCCGCTTGCGCATGTCGCGCCGATAGAACATTAAACTCACCACCTCACTATTTCACACCTCACCTATCCTTCCAGGTACTGGTGCACGAACTTGATGGCCATGCTGCCCTCGCCCACGGCCGAGGCCACGCGGGCCATGGCCCCGGCGCGGCTGTCGCCGGCGGCGAAGATGCCCGGCGCGCAGGTTTCGAGCAGGTAGGGCTCCCGTTCTTTCTTCCAGATTTCGGCGTAGCGCGGGTCGGCCACCAAGTCGCGGCCGGTGAGCAGGAAGCCTTTGGCATCGCAGGCCACCTGGTCGCAAATCCACTCGGTGCTGGGCTTGGCCCCGATGAATACGAACAGGGCGCGGGCCGGGCGCTTTTCCACGGTGCCGTTCACGTCCACCACCACGGCTTCGAGGTGGTCCTGGCCGCATACTTCTTTCACCTGCGAAAAAGGCAGCAGTTCGATGTTGGGCGTGGTGCGAATCTGCTCAATCAGGTAAGCCGACATGCTGGCCGCGAGGTCGGCCCCGCGGATGACGATGAACACCCGGCGGGCGTAGGTGGCCAGGTACATGGCCGCCTGCCCGGCCGAGTTGCCGCCGCCCACGATGTACACGTCCTGGGCGTCGTAGCTGCGGGCCTCGGTGCGGGCCGCGCCGTAGTACACCCCCGCGCCGCTGAGGCGGTCCATGCCCGGCACGTCGAGGGTGCGGTAGCTCACGCCGGTGGTCAGCACCACGGCTTTGGTGCTGATTTCGGTGCCGTCGCCCAGCGTGAGGACTTTGTAGCCGTCCTGCAGGCAGAGCTTGGTGACCTTCTGCGGGGCCAGAAACTCGGCTCCGAGGCGCACGGCCTGGGCCCAGGCGCGGTGAGCCAGCTCGGCCCCGCTCAGGCCCGTGGGGAAGCCCAGGTAGTTTTCGATGCGCGAGCTGGTGCCGGCCTGTCCGCCGGGGGTCATCCGCTCAATTATCAGGGTTTTGAGGCCTTCGCTGGCCCCGTACACGGCGGCGGCCAGGCCCGAAGGCCCCGCGCCCATCACCACCACGTCGTACATGTCCTGCGAGGCCTGCTGCGTGATGCCCAGCTTGGTGCCGATGTCGGCCGGCGTGGGATTGGCCAGGGTACTGCCGTCCTCGAACACTACCACGGGCAGCTGACTGGCCTCGTATCCTTTGCTGGCTAGCAATTTGCGGCCCTCGGCGTTGGCTTCAAAATCGAGCCACTGGTAGCCCACCATGTAGCCGCTGAGGAAATCTTTCAACTCGTGCGAGCGCGGCGACCACTGGAAGCCAATCAGGCGCAGGCCGCCGTACTTGGGCTTGTGCGCGGCCTGCCAGGCGGCCAGCAAATCGTGCAGCGTGGGGTACAGCAGTTGCTCGGGCGGGTCCCAGGGCTTCATCAGGTAATGGTCGAGCCGGGCCGAGTTGATGGCGCGCACGGCCGCCTCGGTGTCGGCATACGCCGTGAGCAGCACGCGCTTGGCTTCGGGAAAAAGGGCACGGGCGTGGGTGAGCAGCTCCACGCCTTCGAGGTCGGGCATGCGCTGGTCGGCCAGCACCAGGGCCAGGGGCTCGTCCTTGGCGTGAAGCTCTTGCAGGGTGGTCAGGGCTTCGGGGCCGGAGCCCACGCGCAGGATGCGGTAGTCCTGGCTGAATTCCTGGCGCAGGTCGCGGGCAATGGCGGCCAGCACCTGCGGGTCGTCGTCAACGGCGAGAATAATGGGTTTTTTTGCTGACATAGCGGAAGAGTTTGAACAGTCAAATCCCCATCCTTGGCAAGGAGGGAAGTTTTCAGAGTCACGCCAGCGGCGCGGCCACCGGCAGCCAGGCGCAAAACTCGGTGTGGCCGGGTTCAGACTTAACCTCCAGGCGCCCGTCGTGTTGCCGGACGATGCGCTGGGCAATGTCCAGCCCCAGCCCCGAGCCGTCGCCGGCCTGTTTGGTGGTGTAAAACGGCTCGAATATGTGCGGCAACACCTCGGGCGGAATGCCCGAGCCGTTGTCAATTAGAAACACCCGCACAAAGTCGCCCTCTCGGCGGGTGCGCAGCGTCAGCTCGCCGCCTTGCGCGGGCAGGGCGTCAATGGCGTTGTCGAGCAGGTTGGTCCACACTTGGTTGAGGCTGCTGACCTGGCCGCGAATCCGGGGCAGGCCCGGCGCGTAGTCGCGGCTGACGCGGACGTTCTTCTGGCGCAGCTGGAAGCCCAGCATGTTGAGGGTACTGTCGAGACCGGCGGCCACGTCGAGCAGCTCGCGGCCGCCGTCGCGGTCCATGTGCGAGTAGGTTTTCACGTCGCCCACCAGCTTGCTGATGCGGCCGCCGGCCTCTTGCACGTCGCGGATGAGCTGGCGCGTGGTGTGCTGGCATTCCAGCCAGGCAAAGGCCGCCGGGCGGGCCGGCAGCGGCAGCACCGCGGCGGCGGCGGCCAGGGTCGGCTCGGTCAGGCCCATTTCCAGCAGTCCGGGGGCCAGGCGAAAGCCCTCGGTCACGCCTTGGGCTTCCAGCCAGTCGGCCAGCTCGCCTTCGCGCTCCGAGCGCTGCAGCGCCGACAAGGGCCGGGCGGCCGGAGCGGTTTCGGCCTCCGGCACGGCCAGGGCCGCGAAGGCGCACAGCGCGCGGGGGTCGGGGCTTTTTTCCAACAGCTCCTGCAGCAGGCGGGGCTGGGCGGCGGCGCGGGCGGCCAGGGCCTGGGCCGCGCGGGCAATGGCGGCGGCGGGGTTGTTGAGCTCGTGGGCCAGCCCGGCCGAGAGCTTGCCCAAAGCCCGCAGCTTGTCGTCGCGCTCCTGGGTGCGCACCTGGTCGCGGCTGCGGTCGTTCATCACGGCCACCAGGCGCTGCACCAGTTCGGCGCTGGCCTGCTCCAGGGCCGGAAACTGGTCGCGGTGCAGCCGGTACAGGAGCGTGTCGCCGGTGGCCTGCCCGCTCACCACGCGCAGCCGCGAGTAGGGCAGCACGCCGGTCACCTGGCCCGTCTCGGCGCGAAAAACCGGGTCGCGCTGGCCGCCTTTCACCTGAAAGAACTGCACCCCGCCGCGCACCACGGCCAGCATGAAATCGGCGGGCGAGCCGGGCTCGAGGATGACCTCGCCGTCGGCGTAAGCGCGGGTTTCGCCGTGGGCCAGCAGCCAGGCCAGCGTGGGCTCGGGCAGGCCCGCAAAAGCAGTGATGGTGCCCAGGTCGGTGGCAGCAAGGGGAAGGGCGGCAAGCATATAATCAGAATTAGGTGCGAAGCGGAAGGCCGAGCGGCCGCGGGGCGGCCCAAACCGTACCTTGCGCAGCCATTGCAGACGGTTCGGCCGCCCAAATGCTTTAGGTTTGAAGCAACTTTTTTGCCCCCGGCAGCCTTGTAAAATATTGCCCTCTCATTAAAAAAAAGCCTTTTCATGGCCAAAGCCAGAACCGTCTATTTCTGCCAATCCTGCGGCGCCCAGTCGGCGAAATGGATAGGGCGCTGCCCCGTGTGCGGCGAGTGGAACACCTACGTCGAGGAAGTCATTCAGAAGGAAACCGTGGCCACCACCACCGGCCAGTGGAAGCCCGCCAGCACCGTGCCCGGCGGCAGCAAAACCAAGGCGGCCAAGTCGGTGCCGCTCGGCGACATCCTGGCCGAGGACGAGCCCCGCATCCTCACGCCCGACGGCGAACTGAACCGGGTGCTGGGCGGGGGGCTGGTGCCGGGCTCCATCGTGCTGATTGGGGGCGAGCCCGGCATTGGCAAAAGCACGCTCATGCTGCAAATTGCCCTGAGCCTGCGCCAAATGAAGGTGCTGTACGTGAGCGGCGAGGAAAGCGAGGCCCAGATAAAAATGCGCGCCGAGCGCCTGGCCGACGGCCAGCACCCCGGCTGCTACATCCTCACCGAAACCAACACCCAGAACATTTTCAAGCAGATTGACCAGGTGCAGCCCAACCTGCTCGTCATCGACTCCATCCAAACCATGCACTCCACGCTGGTGGAAAGCGGGGCGGGCAGCGTGAGCCAGGTGCGCGAGTGCACGGCGGAGTTCCTGAAATTCGCCAAGGAAACGAGCACGCCGGTGTTGCTCATCGGCCACATCACGAAGGACGGCAGCATTGCCGGGCCCAAAATCCTGGAACACATGGTGGACACCGTGCTGCAGTTTGAGGGCGACCGGCACCTGAGCTACCGCATCCTGCGCACCACCAAAAACCGCTTCGGCAGCACTTCGGAACTGGGGATTTACGAAATGCAGGGCGACGGCCTGCGCCAGGTGAGCAACCCCTCGGAAATCCTGCTCTCGCAGCGCGGCGAGAGCCTGAGCGGCATGGCCATTGGCGCCACGCTGGAGGGCAACCGCCCGCTGCTGGTGGAAGTGCAGGCCCTCGTCACGGCCTCGACGTACGGCACCCCGCAGCGCAGCAGCACGGGGTTCGACACGAAGCGGCTGCAAATGCTGCTGGCCGTGCTGGAAAAGCGCGCCGGCCTGCGCCTGGGCCAGCACGACGTGTTCCTGAACATTGCCGGCGGCCTGCGCCTCGACGACCCGGCCCTGGACCTGGCGGTGTGCGCGGCGGTGGTGTCGTCGCTCAACGACCTGCCCATCCCCGGCAACGTGTGTTTGGCGGCCGAAGTGGGGCTAAGCGGAGAAATCCGGGCCGTGTCGCGCCTCGACCAGCGCTTGGCCGAGGCCGAAAAGTTGGGTTTCCGGGAGATGTACGTTTCGCAGTTCAACGGCAAGGGCCTGGACCTGGCCCGCTACGGACTGAAAGTGCAGCCGGTGGGCCGGCTCGACGAAGTGCTGAACGGCCTGTTTGGCTGAGGAAAAAGGGCCCTGATTATCAGCCCGTGGCCTAAGGGCTGGGGCTGAATTTGCCGGCCGCCCGGCGGGGGGGCGGCCAAAATATTTGGCGGGCCGATTGGATTTTATAAACCAAAATGCCTTATCTTCGGAGGGCTGATTGGCTTTTCCCGCGAAAACATGGGCTAAGCCGGTGGGTCCGTACTCCTTCCAAAGCGCCTCACCGGCGGCTTGCTGCTCGCTCTAGTCTGTTGTTATGATGCCTTTTCTATCAAACCGCGTGTGTTGGGTATTCGGAGCGGTGCTGCTGCTGGCCCCGCTGGGTGGCCAGGCGCAGACCGCGCCCGCCCACCCGGCCGGTTCGTCCGATACCCGCACGCATTCCACAAAACCGAAGCACCACCGCAGGACCCACCACACCAGTTCGTTGGGCCACCAAAAAACACGTATTGCGGCGTCCCCGGGGCCGGCCGCAACGCCGGTTGCGACGCCCACAGCGGGCCCCGCGCCAACTTCTGCGGCGCCCGTTGCCACGCCGGCCCCCACCCCGGCGGCCCCGGCCCGGGCGGCGATGCCCAGCTTGCCGCCGGCCCGCGCCGCCGCACCCCCGGCTCCCACGGGAATGGCCACCATCACCGGCCGCGTGAGCGGCGCGGCCACCGACTCGGTGGCCGTTTCGCTCCGCGAAAACCCGTTGGACCCCAAGGAAAAGCTGTTTCGTGTGCATCTCGCCGAGAAGGGCGAATTCAAGCTGGTGGTACCCGTGAGCGGCCCCACCAAAGCCGACTTGGTGTACGGCGACGACGTGGCCCCGCTGTTTCTCGACCCGGGCACCGACATCGACGTGCGCTTTAAAGGCGACGACATGTCGGGCACGCTCAAATTCAAGCCCAACGACGTGCCCACGGGCTTTGCCACCAAGTTTCGGAACGGCAACAACCTCACCACCGAGCAGCGCCACCGCCAGCAAGCCGCCAACGCCAACAATTATTTGGTGGAAGCCGACGCCCAGTTCGTGGAAAACGACGGCTTCCAAGTGCTGCCCGATAACATTCAGCTGTACGAAGCGCCGTTCCTGTCGTTTTTGGAATACCGCCGCAAGCACGAATTCGAGTTCCTGGAAGACCACGCCGCCAAGCAGTCATTCACCCAGGATTTTTACAACTACGCACACGCCGAAGTGGTGTACGCCTACGCCAATGACCGGCTGACGTTCCAAGACTTGCGCGAACAGGTGGTAAACACCGAAGGCCGCCTGAAAATGGAGCCCACGTACTACAGCTTCCTGCGCGAGCCGGGCCTACTAAACGAGCCCAACGCCGCCCAGAGCGAACTGTACCACGAATTTCTGCTCAACTACGTGCACTTTTCTGTGGCCCAAGCCAGCCACCAGCGCACCGACCCCGACTTTTACCCCACCTGCTACGCCCTGGCGGCCAAGCAGCTCAATGGTCCCACCCGGGCCATCATTCTGGGCCGCGTGCTGCAGGAGTCGTTCCGCTTTGGTCACGTGCGGCAGTCGGCCGCCATGCTGGCCGACTTTCGCACCTACGACCCCAAAAACCAGTACTACGGCACGTTACTCAGCGATTTTAACCGGCACAAAGACTTCGCCATCGGCGCCCCGGCGCCCGACTTCAAGCTGGCCACCGCCACCGGCGACACCGTGCATCTGCACGATTTCGTGGGTAAGCTGGTGTACATCAACTTTTGGAAAACCACCAACGGCTTGTGCCTGCGCGACTTGGCTTACGCCCAGGAGCTGATGCGCAAGTTTGAAGGCAAGAACATCACCTTTGTCAACATTGCCCTCGACGAGAACGAGCAGGCGTGGCGCCAGCTCGTGACCATCAAAAAACTGCCGGGCGTGCAGGTGCGCGTGGCCGGAGGGGGCTTGCGCTCACCCTTGGCGCACGCTTACGCCCTGCAGGAAGTGCCGACGTATTTCCTGGTGGGAGAGGACGGGACCTTTCTCAACACCAAGCCCAAGCGCCTGAGCAGCCGCGCTGCCATCGACGAAATCAACCAGTCGTTTGGCAAGGCCGGCACCTACACCAGCGCCATCGAGTTTCCGGCCACCAAAAAGTAAGCCGGCGGCCTGTTGTCATCCTGAGCCTGCGAAGGACCTTATCACGCCAGAAAAGCCGTTGGGACAATCCTAATGCCAGCTGTTCTGCCGTCGTAAGGTCCTTCGCAGGCTCAGGATGACGTGTTTTTAACGGTTTAGTCCCCCGGTTTCCATGCTCTTTCCCTTTGCCGATACCCGCAACCTATTGTCCAAGGCCACGCCGTTGCGGGTCTGGAACACGCTGCAAATTGTGGGGTCTTACGTCCTGAGCAAGCTCACGGGCCGGGCGCGGCTGCGGGGCCTGCCCATGGCGCTGAGCTTCGAGCCCACTACTAGCTGCAACCTGCGCTGCCCGGAATGCCCCAGCGGGCTGCGCTCCTTTACCCGGCCCACGGGCATGTTGCCGGCCGACCTATTTCGGCGCACCATCGACGAAGTGGCCGGCCGGCTGTGGTACTTGATTTTTTATTTTCAGGGCGAGCCGTACCTGCACCCGCAGTTTTTGGACCTGGTGAAGTACGCGGCCGACAAAGGCATTTATACCGCCACCAGCACCAACGCCCACTACCTGAGCGACGACAACGCCCGCCGTACCGTGGAAAGCGGGCTCGACCGCCTCATCATCTCGCTTGACGGCACCACGCAGGACGTGTACCAGCAGTACCGCGTGGGGGGCAAGCTGGAAAAAGTGCTCGAAGGCACCCGCAACGTGGTGAAGTGGCGCAAAGTGCTGCAGTCGAACACGCCGCGCATCATCTTCCAATTCTTGGTGGTGCGGCCCAACGAGCACCAGATTGACGACGCCCGGCAGCTGGCCGTGGCCTTGGGCGTGGACGACGTGTGGTTCAAAACCGCGCAGATTTACGACCACGCGCAGGGCTCGCCGCTCATCCCCACCATCGATTATTACTCGCGCTACCAGCACAACGGCAACGGTTCCTGGAGCCTGAAAAACCAACTGCTCGACCACTGCTGGAAAATGTGGCACTCCTGCGTCATCACCTGGGACGGCCTGGTGGTGCCCTGCTGCTTCGATAAAGACGCCGAGTACCGCCAGGGCGACCTCAAAACCGAAACCTTTCGCCAGCTCTGGCGCGGCCCCAAATACCAGCAGTTCCGCGGCAGCCTCCTCAAAGGCCGCGACCAGATTGAGATGTGCCGCAACTGCTCCGAAGGCACCAAGGTGTGGGGGTAAATGTGATGTGAGGATGTGCTGATGTGGAAATGTGCTGTTCCTCGTGAACAATAATCTTCACATTTCCACATCAGCACATCTTCACATTAGACCTGATTCGGAAAAGGTGGCTAAGTTATCCCGCGAGAGCCAGCCGTAATTTTGAGCATGGATTATGTTGCCCTGCGCGAAAAGCCGCGCCAGTTTTTAGCACTGAGCAGCCTGCACG
>Ga0123338_10000757_pt1 | contig 32289 bp, 27 predicted proteins | sample grotaG_FD_89793 | JGI IMG/M metagenome (GOLD analysis project Ga0123338, IMG submission 89793) | Glacier valley bacterial and archeal communities from Borup Fiord, Nunavut, Canada, to study Microbial Dark Matter (Phase II) -... | ecosystem: Environmental > Aquatic > Freshwater > Ice > Glacier ...
CTTGCTTCTTCTGGTCATCGGTAAGCGAATCCAGAAACTGGTTCGCTGCCTTGGTCATCATCGCCGGAGCCGACGTGCGCTGATACGCGGCCGTCAGCAGAACAACTGATGCGACAATACAAGCTCCACGAAGAGCCACGCCGCGGGAAACCAAAACTTTCATGCGGACAAGTGTATAACACAGGACCAAGCAGGTGCTATGCGCTCTGAAAAGCCGGCCATCGCAGCAGCGGCGTGCCGTCCAGGCGCTTCGATAAATCGATGGGGCTTCCCGTGTTCACTTCGGCCGGATCTACCTGATAAGCCCAAACCTGAAACTTGGTCAGGAATGCGTCCCCGTAAATTGTCGAGAACGCTCCGTCCACCGCGTCCATACCGCACGCAATCTTCACCCGTCCAATCCTCGGCGTATTGAACCGCGAATCCATGCTGTACCACTGCCCCGAAAGATACACCTCGAAATAGGCGTGAAAATCCATCGCCGAGCCCGGATCCAGCACGCCGATATCCGGAAGATGCCCGGTCACATAACGTGTCGGAATATTGAAGGTCCGGCACAGCGCAATCGCCGTATGTCCGAAATCGCGGCAAACCCCGTATCCGCGTGCGATCACTTCAGAAGCAGAAATATCCGGGCATCCCGACCCGTACCGGTACTCGATATTCTGGTGCAGCCAATCGCAAATCCCGCGTACTGTCGCAGCACCCGGCGGAAGCGACCCGAATCGCTCCGCCGCAAAGCGCATCAGCTTGTCGGAATCGCAATATCGGGAAGGCAGCGTATATCGCAGGAGCGAGACCGGGACGCGGTCCAACTCCTCCGAGGGTTCCCAGGTGGGCAGAATTTCCGGCATGGAACTCACCGCCACCAGCGCATCGTGCCGAATTGTATTCGAGCCTTGCCGCAGAATTACCCGGTCCACGATATTGCCATGCGAATCGATTTCTTCGGTTGCGGGCAAATCCGGCCCCAGCGTCAACATTTCCTGCACGATGCGTTGAGTCGGCGAACGCCTGGGCCGCAACACGAAAAATGCGGGCGTCGATACCGGAACCTCGTACATCAATTCGCAGCCCAGCCGCACGGTGAAGTTGAGTTCGGGATGCACGGTCATTTCTCTTTTAGTATTGTAATCGGCACCGTCAGCCCGCTTTGTAATGAATCACCCTTACGGCAACGTGATTTGCGTGTAGGTTCTAATATAGTTCTCTTATGGATTCTGAGGCTCAAAAGCGAACAATTCTGGTGGTGGACGACGAGCCGGAGGTTCGGAAGCTTGTTGGCGCCATGTTAACTCGCGATGGCTATAAGGTGATCGTGTCCGATTCTGGAGAGCCGGCGTTGAAAACCTTCTCAAAACAGGGTTCGGCGGTTGACTTACTTCTGACAGATGTAGTTTCGCCCGGAATCAGCGGGCCCGTTCTGGCCGATCAGTTGATTGAAATGCAGCCCGGCCTTCGCGTACTTTTTATGTCCGGGTTCGACGGCACGCAAGTTGTGCAGCGCTACGTACTGGAACGGGGATTTGCCCTGCTGACGAAGCCGTTTACGATGGAACAATTGCGCGAAAAGGTAAAAGAAGTGCTAGCCAGCCCGGCTCAAACCGCGGCATGAACCAGTGGGCCGCGCGTGTGCGCGCATTTTCGCCGCGGCAGGTGGCCTTTAGCATTTTTATCCTGGCGTTTGCACTGCGTGTCGCGGGCGTTTTCATAACTCATCAATATCGCGATCTGGAGCGGTTCGAACTGGAACGTGTGGCGATCTCGGTGGCCAATACCGGGATATTCGGCAATCCCTATGCGATCCCAACTGGACCGACGGCCCATCTATCTCCGGGATATCCGCTGCTCCTTGCGGCCCTGTTTCGCCTGTTCGGGACGGGCATTACGGCTGAGATTGTAAAGCAGGTTTTTGCATGCGCCTGTTCGGCCGCGGTGTGCTCCGCAATTCCGACCGTGGCGAGCGTACTACAAATCCCAGCAGTGGCATCGATCGGTGCGGCCATTTTTACCGCACTTCTGCCCATCAAGTTCAAAACGGAAACACAGGGGGATTGGGAAACGCCATTTGGCGCGTTGGGTCTGATGTTGGTTATCGTTCTGACACTGACGACCTGGCGGGAAGGGCGGGAGCGAAAGTTGGGCATAGGTTTGGCTATGTGGACAGGCCTCGCGTGGGGCATAGTGCTGCTATTCGTATCGGCATTCTTGCCGTTGTTTTTAGCACTGCTCGGGGTCGGGATGGCCGTGGTCCGAAGTACCGGCTACTTACGATTCGCGGCAATAGTGTGCGTGATGGTAGCGCTTTGCCTGGAACCGTGGACGTTGCGAAATTGGCGGGTGCTGGGGTCGCCTGTCATTACTCGAGATAACGCCGGCCTGGAATTGCGCTTATCGAACAACAATTATGCGGGGCCAAGCGAAGAACGGAATTACGAGAACGGTGTGTATCACCGCTATCATCCTCTGCAGAGCGCGGCGGAGGCGGCCAAAGTACGCGACATGGGTGAAATTGCCTACAACCGCGCTGCAATGAAAGAGGCGCGCGCCTGGATTGAGGCTCATCCGGCCCGGTTTGTTGAATTGAGCCTGCGGCGTGCTCAATGGTATTGGTTTTTTAGTGACCGGCGCTTCTTGGCAAAGGCGCTGTTATTGGGGCTGTATACGGCTCTGGGGTTGATTGGGCTGGGTTATTTGTATGGACGCGACCGATTGGCGTTTGTCGCGGTGCTGATGGTCTTGGCGATCGTGCCCCTCCCCAATTACCTTGTACATGTGGGGCTGCGGCACCGCTACATGATCGATTGGTTGCTGGTTTTGCTTTCAGCACTAACTTTATGGAAGTGGACCGCGGGGCGGGAACGGACGCCTGCTACAAGCTCAGGTCGGCCACACTGAGAGTCCTGATTTCGCCATCCACGCCCCCGATTACGCGGGCTGTGTGTTCGTACGCGATGGCGTCGCCGGTTACGTAATGAGTGATGGTACCTTCGCGCCATGCTGGTTCCGGTACGCTGATGCTGACAACCTTGGAAATTTCTTCGGCACTGTCAACCAGGTGCACATCGGGGCCAACCACCCGGGCGATGGTCTCCCGCAGGACAGGGTAATGGGTGCAGCCAAGGATGAGCGTGTCGAGTTCCGGGCGCCCGTCCAGGTAATGCCGAACCAGAAGTTCGGCTTCCGCTGAATTGGCCAGCCCTTCTTCCACAACGTGTACCAGCAGCGGGCAGGCTTGCGCCCAGACGCTAAGACCCTGGGCTTCCAGCTTGCGCTGATATACGCCGCTCGCAATGGTGCCCTTAGTCCCCATAATCCCGGTGCGGCCGCCTCTTGAGGCTTTCTTCGCGGCGGCAACACCCGGTTCGATGACGCCCCACACCGGGACCGGGAGTTCTTCCGCCAAACCGGGAAGCGCGGCCGCGGAAGCTGTGTTGCAGGCTACCACCAGAGCTTCCACTTTGTTGGCCAGAAGGAAATTTGCGATCTCCCTTGAAAACTGGCGAACCATCGCCGCGGGCTTGCGGCCATACGGAACCCTTGCGGTATCGCCTAAGTATAGAAAGTCGTGGCCCGGGTGGCGGGAGTGTAAAGCCCGCAGTACCGTGAGCCCGCCAACGCCTGAATCGAAGACGCCGATCAGCACTTAGACAGACCCAGAATGGACACCTCAAGTTCGCGTGAGAAGTGAAGCAGGGGCGGGCCGGAGAGCGTTAGATCAAGAGGTCGGGTCATGGTGTTGAGATCGAACTGAGCGCGCGCCGGTTGCAGTTCCCACGGACGGTGGTGGATGTCGCCCCTGTAAAGAGAGCCAGTTGAGTCGGTGGTGTAAAGGGCGTATCGCTCCGTCAGGAAATGCGCCAGCGAGCCGTGCACAGAAACGCTCGGTCCACCTGTCGGGGCATAGGTGACGTTGCAGCAGGCTTCACTCTCCCGCCGAGCGCTGGTGTAGTGAAACGATTCGTCTTCCCGGCAGGTCATCGTGGCATCGAAGTAAGGCAGGTGAAAGAAGCGTCTCGCGATCCTTACCGCTAAGCGGCTGGCAGCATCCAGGCTGAAGAAGTAAACGCCCGGAACGCCAGCCACCGTGGTGTAGGTGCGAACGTTGAGCTCCAGTGTTTCTGAAAGCACCGGAATGGCTGGCAGCCCATAGGGCCTTATGCCTGTCATGCGGAAGGGGATGATGCCAATCCACGCGCTGCCGGAGTGTTGGTCGGGCACAAGCATGGGCGGCATGTGCGGAACCAGAGCTTGCGGGGCCACCGGCCAATGTGCAAATAAGAGGTCCCTCCAGGTTTGCTTCATAACGGGATAGCGAGCAGGCACTGTCAACAACGTACTATGAAAACTTGAAGGAAGCACAGGCATTTTCGGTGAAGCGGGCGGAGGTGGAGTTTCACAACTTCGCTTCCCTGGGTGAGCCGAAGCGCGCCTTGGAGCACTACGCGCTTCAGAACAGAAATCGCGCGGCCGTAATTCGAAAGCATCTGCCCTTTATCGGGCTTGTCCCGGACGCTATGACGCCATTCCTCGAAATTGGCGCAAACGTGGGGCATTCCAGTTTCATGCTGGCCACCGAATTTGGGGCAGAAGGATTCGCGCTCGATATCTCGGCCGACGCATTGCGGCACGGGCGGCGAGAGTTCCAGATGCCCGTGGTTCGTATCGCGGGCGATGCGGCGAAGCTGCCGTTTGCCGATGAATCACTGCAGTTCGTGATGGCCTTCCAGATGTTAAGCCAGTTTTCCGATATTGAGCAGGTATTTGTGGAAGTGAAGCGGGTGCTCCGGCCGGGTGGCGTGTTTTTCTTTGCTGACGAACCCATGTTGCGGCTCCTCTCCTTGCGGCTCTATCGCGCGCCTTATTACAACCTGATGCGGCCCTGGGAGCGGAAGTTGTATGACTGGGGCTTGCTGGGATATCTGGTGAAAGACGTGATCGGCGCGCAACAGGAGGAAAGTTTCGGCATCCGGCAAAATCACACCATGTATCTCGCGGATTGGGAGCGGCTGATACGAAAGCATTTTGCTGCGCTCGAATATGAGACTTTCGTACCTGAGCGTGGGTGGGGGGAGCGTCTAGTAGCGCGCCGCCTTCCGGGAGCGCCACGGCTGCTGGGGGGAACGCTTGCCGCGTTCTGCAGGAAAGCGGACGCGCCGGCCTCCGCCGCGGCAGAAATGGGTTCGTTTGAGCAATTTCTTCGCTGTCCGGATTGCGCGGGAACTTTCCGCCGGGATTCGGAACAAACGCTGGAGTGCACCGGATGCGGTTACCAGGCGCGGGATGAAGGCGGAGTCTACACCGTGCTGCCCACGCGGGAGCGGCAAGAGCTGTACCCGGGTGACCGCGCCGACATCATCGATTTTTCGCTGCCAGGTCACCAGGCGCGATTGGGTGACGGCTGGGGTCAACTCGAAGGCCGGGACGGCGCGGAATACCGTTGGGCCGGGGCGAAAGCGAAAGCCACTTTGGCACCGGTGGGGGCCGGTAAATTGCGGCTCCGCATCCGCGGCCATGCGCCGGAACAGGTGTTCCTGCAAGGCGAGCCAGTGCGGGTTCGGGCCACCGTGAATGGCCACTCGCTTACGGAGATGGTGCTCAGCCGCGCGGGCCTGTTTATCTATGAGGCGGACCTGCCGCAAGCGGAAAGTTATACTATTGAGGTCGCGTGTTCGCCTACCTTTTCCGCACCGCCCGACGTGCGCGTGTTCTCGCTCACTTTCAGCATGTTGCGTCTGGTGCCGCGCTAGTCTTCGCAGTCGCGTTCTGCGGCATTGTGCGCGCGCAGGACAATTACGAGATTCAGGTCTATGGTTCGGACACGCTGACGCCGAAGGTCACCATGGTGGAGTTGCACAACAACTTTACATTTTCGGGCGGCAAAGATGAAGTGAATGGTGTGCAGGCCACGCAGCACTCCTGGCACGAGACAATTGAAATCACGCACGGCCTGAATTCGTGGAGCGAGTTGGGGTTCTACATATTCACCAGCGCCAGCACGCGTCACGGATACCAATGGGTGGGAGACCATATCCGGCCTCGTGTGCGCATTCCGGAAGAGTGGAAATGGCCGGTGGGAGTAAGTCTCTCTCTCGAGTTCGGATACCAGCGGCACAAGTTTTCAGAGGACACCTGGAGTGTAGAGATCCGCCCTATCGTGGATAAGAAACTCGGCAAATGGTATCTGGCCTTCAATCCCACGATGGACCGAAGTTTTCACGGCCCCGGCACCAGGAGCGGACTCGGGTTCTCTCCCAATTTCAAGGGTGCCTACGATATTACGAAGAAGGTGACCGCAGCCGTTGAGTACTACGGAGCGCTTGGTCCGGTTACCGGGTTCGATCCGTTCCGCGATCAGCAGCAGCAGATAATTCCCGCGGTGGATATTGATTTTGGTAAAAATTGGGAATTCAATTTTGGTGTGGGTGTGGGTTTCACCCATTCCACTGACCATTTGCTGGTGAAGATGATTCTGGGCCGCAGATTTACATTCGGAAGAGGCCAGAACCATGTATCGAGTGGCGGATGACACCGGCGGACACGAAAGCCCAACGCAGTTTCCTGCTGAGGATTGTTCAGCTTGGTCTTGCAGGCTTGATGGATGGGTCCATTTCCACCTTGGCCCCCATCTTCGCAACCGCTTTGCGACCCATGTTCCACGAACGGTTTTTCTGATTGGACTGGCGTCGGCGGTAGGCGCGGGAATCTCGATGGCGTTCTCAGAAGGCCTTTCCAATGACGGAGAGCTAACAGGCCGAGGCGACCCTATCCGCCGTGGAGCGATGACGTTCGTGGGCGGCTTCCTGCACACTCTGCCATTTCTGATATCGAACATGCAGAATGCCTTAATGCTGGCTTATCTGGTAGTCAGGTTCGAACTGCCGATTATTCGCCTATGTGCGGTACAAATCTTTCGCGACCAACTTTGCAGTATCCTGCCTCCAGGTAATTGTAGGTGGCGCGCTTGTGTTTGCCTCAGGCGTGGATTGGGAGTGCTTGAAGCCCGCACGCCCCTAAGCGATCTAAAGGACGCGCGCTTCGTACCCTTTCAACGCCGGCTCAGCGATACGCCGCAGACGAAAGTAACGATTGCGGCAGGCTCTGCATCGGCAGGAGTAGACCGAGAACATAGAACGAACATGATCGAGGATGCCGGCCGATCTTGACACCCGAATACTTTTCGAAGCGCAGCGGGGGCATTCGATACTGGAGTTGATCAGTGCGCTCAAAGGAATTACCCACGTGAACAAAGCAAGAGTGAGAAGCCCAACGCACAACAGCAACAGCCCTAAACCCAAGCTCTTGGATATTGCAAAGAGCGCAGGTAAAGTGACCACAATTCAGCATAACCAACAGACAACCTGGAAATATGTGAGTTGTATGACAGTCCGCTGATCGATTGTGGTCAGGCTGACAATTAACCGGATAGTAGTTTACTGAAGCCGTGGTTGCATCTCGCAAGAATATTACTTAACCCAACAACCTGTAACAAAAGAATTGTGTAACGTCCGTGGGCTGCCGTACATTACTTGGCATCATGAAAATCGGCTCGCCCCTGGCTTTCTGTCTACTCCTCTGGACCAGTGTCCTGCCCGCCGCCCAACCGATAGACAAGACCGTTCAGGCGATTTTCGACAACAAACTCGACGATCTGGCACTTTACCTGAAGAAAGGCGGGGACGCCAACGCACGAACCGGGCGAGACAACACTCTGCTGATGTATGCTGCGGCGTCCGGCGAACTGGAGACCGTCCGTATGCTGCTGGACAATGGCGCTGATCCAAACCTGAAGAATGCGTTCGGGGCCACAGCTTTGATGTGGGGCGTTTGGGACCCGGCGCGCGTAAAGCTGCTTGTGGCGAAAGGGGCCGATGTCAACGCGAAAGCGAAATCCGGCACAACCCCTTTGCTTCTGGCTGCCAAGAAAGCGGCGGATGGAGAATCGGTTGATATTCTTGCCAGCCATCATGCCGACGCGTCAGCTATTGACGGTTTCGGCACGAATTTATTGCACGCGGGTGCCTATGCGGGCAACATGACCGCGGTGCGCCTGGGGCTTGCCAACCATGTGGACGTGAATGGTAAGAAGCGAAATGGGATAACACCCCTAATGAACTCGGCCGCGGACGGCTCGGTGGAGATTGCCAGGCTGCTTCTGAAAGCCGGGGCTGACCCGAATGCCGTTTCTGTGCCGCTTGGGCCGCCGGTGAAACACGGGATCATCGCTTTAGGTGGTTTTACACCGCTGATTATGGCCATCCCGTATGGCCCGCCCGCCATGACGCAACTTCTCCTGGACCATGGCGCGAAGGTAGAACCCATTGATGCGCGGGGCATGACCGCTCTGCACGCGGCTGTTGCAAGCGAAGCTCAAAATTCAGAGATTGTGCGGCTTCTGCTCGCGAAAGGTGCGGACCCGGCGCTCAAGAATGCGGAGGGTAAGTCCGCCCGGGATTGGGCTTTGAAGTTTGCGCGTCCTGATGTTCTTAAGCTACTTGGGATCGTGTTACCAGAAGCGGATCGAACGTCCAGCGTGGAACAGAAGCCTGTTACAACCATGGAAGCATCCCGCCGCGGAATCGCCCTGATGGAAACCAGCACCAAGACTTTCTTCCAGCAGAGCGGCTGCGTCAGCTGCCATTCGCAAAACATGACGGGCATGGTGGTGGGAGCGGCCCGTCAGCATGGCCTGGGCATGAACAAAGATGCAGCACAGGAGCGGCTTGCCACTGTAAGTACAAGTTGGGCACCTCAGTCCGAGCGATTGCTGGTGCGCGAAGATCCGCCGGGCGGAGTCAATATGGTCGCGTACTCATTGTTGGGTATGGCCGGTGAGGGCTACACCCCTGATTTCGTTACAGCGGCCATGGCCCGCAATTTGGCTGTTCAGCAGCTAGCGGGCGGGAACTGGCACCGGGGCGGAATTGCACGAGTTCCCATGGAAGACAGCGATATTACATTGACCGCAATCTCGATCCGTTCTCTGGCGCTATTTAGCAATGGCGGAACACGCTCGGAATACAACGAGCGCATCAGCCGGGCTGCAAAGTGGCTTGCATCAGCGAAACCTTGTTATTCGGAGGACTTCAATATGCGCCTGCTCGGCTTGAAATGGGCGGGCGCTCCCGCAGCCGCCGTCGATAAGGCGGCACGTGAGGTTTTGTCGAAACAGCGCGCTTCCGGCGGTTGGGGACAAAACGATTTCCTGCCCGAGGATGCCTACGCTACAGGACAGGCGCTTTACGCCCTATCCGAAGCCGGAATGGCTGGAAATGCTGCGTTTCGAAAAGGTGCAGACTATCTGCTCCGTACACAGGCGCCGGACGGATCGTGGCATGTGGTCAGCCGTTCGGTGAAGTTCCAACCTTACTTTCAGGGTGGCTTTCCCTATGACCATGATCAGTGGATCTCCTCAATGGGAACAGGTTGGGCCACCATGGCTCTGGCCAGCGCCGCCAACCTTCCCTAAAACCGTTTGAAACCCGACGCTTCCGGCCTTCATCCTACTCTTTGGAGGTGAGAGTTGAGGCAAGTGGTTAGTTTTACGGGGATTCGTTCTGCGATTTTTTTGGTTTGCGCGTCATCTTGGGCCGCGTCATCGCCTGGCGCGCAGAACCCGGAATACGACAAGGCTCTAAAAGTGTTCAACCGTACTTACTACGGCAGCGCCGTTCAGACGCTTGCTGCCATTGCGGAACGCAATGCGGCTGAGACGGAATTGCTGGGCAAGAGTTATTACATGCTCGGAGCTTACCGGGACGCGACAGATGCCTTCCACCGAGCCCTTGAAATGGAGCCGAATAATGCGTCGTTCTACCACTGGCTAGGCCGCGCTTACGGGCGTCGCGCGGAAACGGCATTCCCGGTGGCCGCTCCTGGTTACGCGTCGAAGGCGCGGACGAATTTCGAGAAATCGGTTGAGCTGGACCCAACCGATGGCGAGGCGCTGAACGACCTGTTTGAATACTACCTGCAGGCTCCCGGTTTGCTCGGCGGTGGTCTGGATAAAGCTGCAAAAATTGCAGAGAAAATTTCGAGGCTGAATGCGGCCGAAGGTGCGTTCGCCCGCGCCCGTATCGCTGAAGAGCGCAAGGACTGGGGCCAGGCGGAAACCTTGTTGCGACGCGCCGCCGAACTTGCCCCGCAACAGCCCGGAAGATTGCTCGATTTAGCCAAGTTGCTCTCGAAGCGGGGCCGCTACGACGAGAGCGATGCCACATTTGCGAAAGCTCATCAGGTTGCACCGAATGCACCCAAGGTGCTTTTCGCAGAGGCCTCTGCTTATATCAAGGCCAACCGGAAGATGGACCAGGCTCGTGAATTATTGAAGAAGTATCTGGTGATGAACACCTCGCCCGAAGACCCTTCAAAGACGGAAGCCCGCAAGCTGCTCAGCAAAGTTTCATGAAGCTGGGCGAGAGCTTCCACTTCAGTGTCCAAGCTCTGCGTGCAAACCCCGTCCGCAGCCTCTTAACCGGCTTGGGAATGGTAATCGGTACGGCGAGCGTGATTCTGGTTGTCACCATTGCGCTCACTAGCCAAAATTACATTCTTGAACAGATTGAAGGCGTGGGCAGCAACATGGTGTTCGCGCAATATGAGATTGGAAGCCAGCAAACCGCGGCACAAGTGGACGCTGATTTTATCAAGCTGGGCGACGTGGAGGCGGTTAGGGAAGCAGTCAGTGACCGCATTGTGGCAGCCACGCCGATCATGAACAACTTTGACCGCATGGTGATTCAGGGCAAAGAGCAGGACGTCCTGATTGTGGGCTCAGACCAGTTCTACAAATCGGTACGCAATCTGGTGGTTCTTGCCGGAAGATTTCTCGATTCGAACGATGTGGCTTTGCGCCAAAAGGTCGCGCTGCTTACCGACAAGTTGGCCATTCGCCTGTACGGGAGTCAGACTGCCGCCGTAGGGCAGGTGATTAAACTGCACGGGCTTCAATTTACGGTGATCGGCACTTTTAAAGAGAAGGTCTCCAGTTTCGGACAGAGTGAACTGAACAATGAAACCATTCTGATTCCCATCACCCTGCAACGCTACTTCACACGCGTGGAGCGAATCGACCCACTTTACGTGCAAGCAAAGACGCCGGAAGATGTGGAAGCGGTGACGCAAAGCGTGACCAAGGTGCTCGAAAGCCGGCACCGTTCCGGAGCGAAATACAAAGTGGAAAACCTGTCCGCCATTCTCTCCGCCGCGAAGAGCATCAGTTTTGTTCTCAGTCTGGTGCTGCTGCTGGTTTCAACAATCGCTTTGGTGATTTCAGGCATCGGGATCATGAACATCATGCTAGTGACCGTTACAGAGAGGACGCGCGAGATCGGCTTGCGCATGGCGGTGGGGGCGTCGCGGCGAGAGATTCTGCTGCAGTTCTTGACTGAGGCTGTAATCATCAGTCTGGGTGGGGGAGTGTTGGGCATCCTGCTCGGCGTGGCGATGCCGTTGAGCGTTCAATTCTTCACCGACGATATGCACATCCCAATCTCGATGACTTCCATCGTCGTAGCGTTCAGCGTCTCTTGCGTGGTGGGCCTGGTATTTGGAATGCTGCCTGCCAGCCGCGCCAGCAAGCTGAACCCGACCGAAGCGTTACGCTACGAATAGCATGTTGCGCTTTCTAATTCTTCTTTCGCTGGGCACCGTTCTTCACGCCGAAATCTACACCTTCACCCTGAAACAGGCCGTGGACCGGTCGCTTCGGCAAAACCCGGATATTGCACTCGCACGGCTTGACGAACAGAAGGCGCTGGAAGGCATTCGCGTGGCGCGAGACCCGTTTGCACCGCACGTCGGAATCGGAAGCGGACTCGCTTATTCAAGCGGCTTCCCTCTGAGTATCGAGGGTGCCGCACCCAGTGTGGTTCGAGCCCAGGCATCGCAGTCACTATTCAACCGCCCACAGACATTCGCCGTAGCGCAGGCGCGGGAGAACGCGCGTGGCGCAGGCTTTATAGCAGCGTCGAAGCGGGATGAGGTCGCTTACCGGACCGCATCGCTTTTTCTGGATGGAGATCGTGCCACGCGATTGCAAGGGCTTGCAGCTAAGCAGGTGGATAGCCTTCGAAAAGTAATTAAAACCGTGCAAGGGCGCGTGCAGGAAGGGCGCGAGTTGCGGATCGAAACCAAGCGGGCCAATCTTGATTTGCAGAAGGCCTTGCAACGCCAGGAAGCCCTGGCCGCAGACCAGGATTTTGCGGAACGGTCTCTGGCCATTGTGCTCGGATATACGGCGGAAGACCACGCGCGCGCAGCGGCGGATGAACGCGGCGCGGTAGAAGTTCCGCTTACCGAAGATGCCGCGGTAGAGCAGGCGCTGGCTTCTAATAAAGAGCTAAAGCGGCTGCATTCGGCCATGATCGCCAAAGGCTTTGAGGTGAAAGGCGCCCAGGCTGCGCGCTTGCCGAAAGTAGACTTGGTAGCTCAGTACGCTCTTCTGGCTCGTTACAACAATTACGACCAGTTCTTCAATCACTTCCAGCGGCACAACGGGCAGCTTGGAATGAGTTTTCAAATCCCGTTGCTAACAGGACCCGGAGTAGCGGCTGCGGTGGCGCAGGCAGAGGGCGATTCCTCGCACTTAAAAATCGAGATGGACGCCGCGCGAAATCGCATCTTGCTGGATGTTCACCAAAGCTTTTCTGAAATCAAGCGGGCTGAAACCGGCCTTGCTGTAACACGGGCCGATTTGGATCTCTCGCGCGAAAATCTGGGTGTGCTGCTGGCGCAGTTCGGCGAGGGCCGCGTCACTCTCAGGCAAGTGGAAGAGGCCCGCTTCCTGGAGGATGAAAAGTGGATCGCGTTCTACGATGCGCAGTTTCTGAGTGAGCGTGCGAGGCTGAACCTATTGCGGCAAACCGGCGCGTTAGCTTCCAACTTGAAATAGTCTGGCTTTCACAGCCGCCGGCTCGCTTCGCCCAGTTCACTGGCGCGGCTTCGAATTGCCAGGGAGCCCAGCAGGCGCGAGCGGCACATCAGCTTCAGCATCTCTTTGAAATCCGGGTTCTGCCAATACGTAATATGAGCAAGAACCGGAACGCTGGCTTGGCTATCGTGCACGTTGATCACCCGCCAGGGCCAATTGTCACTAGGATCGTAGTAACTGATTGCGGCGCTCACGGGGTCCAATTTGGACCAGAAGTTTATCCACGGCATGCTTTCGCGAATAGCGGGCTCACTGATCAGTGGCTGCAAACACGTCATAATGCTGGTGCGCAGATCCACCCGGTCCTGGCTCTCATACCCAAAAAGAAACGCTGCTTTATTCAGCGGTGAACCGAAGGTGAGAAGCCCTCCAAAGCGGCTATAGCGGGAATCGGAGCCCCCCAATTCGCGGTCTTCCGCCAGAATCCGATTGATCGTGTCAAAGGCGATCACAGTACCGAGTGAGTGGCTCACCACAATGATGTTTTCGTATTGCAACTTACCGGTTCTGTCTTTCCGCTCCATCACATCGCGGCACAAGGCATAGCATCTGCGCCTGATTTCCTCGCGAAGGCTATAGAATTCGTTGGCATGGGACGCCACCAGATAGGCAACCAGATCCCCCAGGAAAGTAGTCAGAATCTTCGGGATTACCAGATACCCGAGAGCTACGGCCAACGACATCAGTGAAATTAAGATCCATGCAATCGACAGGTTGTCACTCACCGGATAAAGAAGTGATCTGATGTAAGCTACTTGAAAAATTCGTTCCAGGTTCGGATCGAGCGAAACGATGGAACAGGTGTGAGAAACCAAGACCGGTGAAGGCCTGTTCTCATGCCCGGTCCAGTGGCTCCTCAGGCTCAGGCCCAGCATCGCGCATGTCAGTGGCTGCAGAGCCATAAAGCAGAACAAAAGCAAATAAAGAAGCCGTCCCTTCAACATCGAACGCGAGGTACTGACTCGCAACCAAGCCACAATCGCGAAGATTCCCAGACATATCACCGCAAGCACGGTGGAAAGGAACAACCAGGTCCGCAGATCCCTAAGAAGACACTGATCGAAGATCCTCAGACCGCCGATCATGAGTGCGTAGGCCAGCCCCACCCAGGAATAGCCTATAGCCACGCAGATGATGGAAATCAGAAACAACGAAATCCAGCTCAGCAACAAGGGCGTAGAAAGCGGAATTTTGAATGTGCGGGATTCTCCGAACAAGTGCCTATTGAAGGTTGCCGAATTGAACAGATAGCTGCTCATTCCGCTGGCGGCCGCACCGAATAAGAAGCGCAGCACTTGGGGAGAGGAAACTTTACCCTTGGTCCATGGCGACCAGTAAGCCTCAAACAGGTCAACGGCCTCGTCAACCACGGTCAACGTGGCGCAGGATACTACTCTCAGATCACCCGGCCCGGACGCTATAAAAGCTGACGCTTTGCCCTGAACCTCCGCGTCCAGGCTTTCCGCCACGGTGCTGAGAGTCTCGTATTGTCTTTGATCCCCCATCCCGTGAAAAACAATCACTGCGGTCTTAGAGGGTAAGTTCGGGCCATCCACGATGATTGCGAGTGTATCACCGCGCGATATCACTTAAAATAGTCCAAAATAGTTCCATTATGATTCGCTCTTACGGCCTATACCTATGGGCAGCGCGATGAACAAAATCGGTCTAGTTCTTATTCTGGCTGGTCCTTTGGCGTGGTCTCTCACATCTCCCGCTCAGCTCACGGTGGTATCCGCCACTAACAGACAAGTTCAGCTTTCCTGGGCACCTGCGGGAACAGAGACAGACGAGTATATCGTCGAGCGCCGGGCTCTCGATTCCGCCACATTTATACGGGCAGCCATACTGGTTCCCGATATTAACAAGGCTCTCGCGACGGCATTCATAGATACCAACTTCGACGCCTTTACGCCCTACGTATACCGGGTGCGCGCGGTGAATACCGTCCTCAACCCTCCCGACGTTTCGGACCCCACTAGAGAAGTTACAGTAGGTCCCCCGCCCTACGGCTATACGCGCGTGGCAGCGACACCCGACAAGTTAGATTCTCCCGCTCAATTCGGGGCAAACACACAGATCGTTCTCGATCGCAGTGGCGACCCCATGCTGTCCTATCTAAACCTGGACCCGAATCTGGATCTGGATTATTCGGACACGGAAATCCGGTTTGTGCACTGGGATCGGGCTCACTATACGTGGACCGCTCCGGTGGTTGTGGCGCTTAGCGATATCGACAGCTCTCTTCCCAGCAACTATTCGTTCCGGCTAGCCATGGATGCGTCAACCGGCGCTCTGGGTATCGTCTACGTAGACAATACCGGTCTACCGACAAACCAGATCTCTCTTGCCGATTCCACGGATAACGGTCTAACCTGGCGGAAGCGGAAAGTGGTGAGCGGACGGGATCCTTATTATGTGCCGGCACTTGCTCTCGGCACTGGCCGCATCCATCTTACTTTCGCGGAAGCCTTCGTCGGAGTAAGATACGTGACCGGTACCATGACCGACAGCCCTATGTCATGGAGTATCGAAACCGTCCCGAGCCTCGGATTCCCGGAGTACGGGTTCGGGTCTGACATTGCGTTGGATTCAGAAGGGAAACCCGCTATTGCTTACTTACTCCTCGGTGATGATTTTCGGGAAATTTTCTATCGTCCCGGATCGGCTCCCTCCGTGGCGAATGTCAGCATGCTGTCGCCTGGCGACGATTCGCAGCTTCGGCTCGCTTTCGCCGGGACAAAGCCGAGCATTGCGTTTGCAGGCCGTTTGGATTCCCATTACTTTGAAGATTACGACCACACTCTCTTCGTGCTCACGTCGCCCGATTCCGGCACTACCTGGAACCCTCGCGTGAATATTAAGAGCGATGGCAATCGCGCTATCGGTGGACCCATCGACTTTGCCTTCAGTTCGAACGGCACTGGCGCACTGACCTCACATGACGATGGCGGTAATTACGGTGGAGAGGTGTGCGGGTATCCGAAGCTTTCGCTCTCCTCCGATCTCCAGAGTTGGACAACCTGCGGCATTACCACCACCATCCGTTCCCGCGAGAATTCTTCGGGCGTTCGCTTCGCCTTCAATGACACTTTGTATCTCACTATTTCGGTCGGCCAATATCCCTTCGATCCTAATGACCCCAAAGAAGTCGCAGCCGGTCTCTACTTCTGGCGGGGGCCGGTCGGCTTTCAACTTCCCACCGGGCCTCCACCGCAGTAATTTAGCCCAAACCCGGAAGTTGTCCCGTGCTATCACCGAATGATTTTTCTTCGATTCCCATTCGGTGCAGCATGGACAGATACAGGTTACAAAGCGGAGTTTCTTTAGCAAACCGCAAACGCCGGCCTTGTTTCAAAGTGCCCTTCCCCCCGCCTGCCAGCGCGATTGGCAAATCGTGTTCCAGATGCAGATTGCCGCACTTGATGCCGCAACCGAACATGACCATCGAGTTGTCCAAAAGTGACTGACCGCCTTCGTCTAAGCCCTTCAGGCGATTCAGGAAGTAGGCAACCTGCTCCACGTGCCAGGTCACGCACTTCTCGTACTGCGTTTTGCGCACTGTCTCTTCGGCGTGATGAGAAAGCGAATGCATCCCGCCCTTCACCCCGTCGATGAAACTGAAGTCTTCATTGGTCTGAGCGTCCGCGGTCATGAAAGCACCAACGCGCGTTGTGTCGCTCCAAAGAGCTAGCACCATGATGTCCATCATCAGGCGGATGTGCTCCGGCCGCGATGCGGGAATGCCGGGGCCGGGCCGCTCCAAAGGAAACTTGCCCTGGTTGATCCAGCGTTTCTGAGGCTTCAGCGAAGCCTGCAAGCGCAGTTCTACGTTACGGACCGATTCGAAATATTCGTCCAGGCGGACGCGGTCGCCCGAACTGCCTTCTTTCCGGAGTGCCTTGGCCTGATCGCGAAGCACGTCCAGCACGCTAGTATCATCGCGCTGCAAGGATGTCAGCAGGCGCGGATCTTCTGGGTTCAGGCTGGAAATCACGGGCATTTTATTCGAGCGGAACAGGCGATCAAAGGCCAGTTGCGGGATGATCTCTTTCGGTACAGGAGTGTGCGGGTCGCGCCAGGAAATGAATGATCCGTACATGCGCGCGAATCCACCGCCCGCCGTATCGATGCCGGTGCGCGTCGCCTCTAGGCCAAGTTCAAAGCTGGGCAGCGCCGTACGGTCGCCGATTTTCTGCGCCATCAGTTGATCGACAGTGGTGCCGCCGCTGTCCAGATCATCGCCGGAGGTGCGCTCCACGTAACCGCCGGAGAGCCAGGCGGGAACCTTGGGCCAATGGCCATTGCGGCCAACGGTCTTGGCATTCCACAAATTTTCCAGCAGCATGAAATCGTTCTTCAGCGATTCAAGCGGCTTCAGATGCGGTGTCAGCTCGTAATTTTCAGCATCACCGGCAGGCGTCCAAAAATCGGGCCGGACTCCGTTCGGCATGTACATGAAAACAGATCGCAATGGCGGCTCGGAAAGCTTGTTGGCAGAAGCGGAGGTGGCCGCCGCCGGAGCCATTCTTTCCAGCCACGGCAGAGCCAGAGCCGCACCGGCACCGCGTAAGACCGTTCTGCGTGAAATTCGTTTTGCCATTGCCGTCTCCTGTTTATTTCACTACCATGGGCCGCTGAATCTTCGGCGGCGGCGCTGCTGAAGTTGTAAGTGCTACTGACCCACCCTGACTGTTCCGGAACGGAGTGCTGAGCACCACGTCGCGGATCATCGTACGGGCCCGGAAATCATCTTTGCGTAGGGTGTCCGCCATGTGCTGCACCGTGCAGCTGTCGCCATCCTGCAGGCTGCGCCCCAAAGCATACCCAAGAACCTTGCCTGTGAAGTGACGCAAGAAATCATCCTTCCTTTCGAGAAGCACTTTGCGCAGTTCCACGGGACCATCGAACTTTTCGCCGGAGGGTAGTGTGCCGGTGGTGTCGATAGCGGAACCGTCAAATTCCTTATCGCGCCAGCGGCCGGTCCAATCGAAATTCTCCATGGCGAAACCAATTGGGTCCATCAGGTTGTGGCACGCCGAGCAACTGGGGTTCGCACGATGGGCGAGTATTTTGCTGCGCATGCCAACCGCCGTCTTCGCCGTTTCCGCACAATTCTCTAAACAATGAACCGGTTCGAGCGCGGGCACGTTGGGTGGCGGCGGCGGAACCGGAGTGCCCAGAATCGTATCGAGCACCCAAGCGCCCCGCAGCACCGGACTGGTCTGCCTATAGTGCGACGTCATGGCCATGACGGCCCCGGATTGCAGGATCCCGGCGCGCCGCTCGTCCGGCCACTGAACCAGCTTGGGCTGGTCGCTATGGAAATCTTTGAACTGCTTCTCGAGTTGGTAAAACTTCACCAGCCGGTCCGTCATGTACGTGTAATCAGCGGTAAGGAGTTCAAGGACACTCCGGTTCTCGCCCAGTATGCGTTCGAAGATCAACACCGGCTCCGCACGCAGGTCTGCCGCAACCGGTGGCGTATAGAAAGCCTGCAGTTCGGTAATCATTGGCGCGGCGCGGCCACCGACATCCTGCGTGCCCAGCCATTGCCCGATGAAGGTACTGGCGAAGGTGCTGGATTTCGGGTCTTCCAGCATACGGTCTACCTGCTGAGTAAGTACTTTCGGATCCTGCAGCCTGCCTTGAGCAGCTAGCCCCGTCAGCTCGTCGTCCGGCATGGTGGACCACAGGAAATAAGAAAGCCGGGTGGCCAACTCATGTTGACCCACGGGGTAGATACCGGGCCTTTGACTGCGGTGCTCTATTTTGAAAAGAAAATCGGGACCGGCCAGCGCAGCTTTCAAAGCAAGTTTCATTCGCTCTTCGAAGGGGTCGCCCCGCTTGGCCGCCCGGTCATAAAGTGTTAGCAATGGGTCGATATCGGCGGGTTGTACCGGCCTGCGATAAGCTTTCTGCAGAAACGTGCGCAGAATCTGCCCTGCTGCTCTGCGGCCCTGTAACGGCTCATTGCCCGGTTCGGTGCCAAGCAACCGGTAGTGCAGCGCCAGCCGTTCCGGCGCGAACACAGACTGCTTCTGCTGGATCGAGAAGCTCACAACCGGAGCCGGCGATTCTTCTGCGGCCAGCGACAGCATCCGCAGCCCTCGTGCCAAGTGAACCTGCACGCCATAAATCGGAGGACGCACCGTTCGGCGCTGCGCACCGGCCCCTCCGCCGAAGCCCCTGCCCGCTTGAAGTTTCAGCGGCACCGCGGTTCCGCCGTCCACCTTTAGCATCAGCTTGCCCTTCAGTCCAGTGCCGCCAACGGTAATACGCACGTCGTAATTGGCATCCATATAAATGGATTGCGCGACGGAAAGCTCAGCGCCGGGCGCAAGTTCCCGCAGCCCATCCTGCTCTGCCGCGTTCGGGATCATCTGCGCGGCCGTGTAAGTTGCGGAAAGATCCGGCGTCACAATCGCGCGATCCAGAATTTGCTGTGCAGCCTCAAGGTACCGCTCCATCAGGATGGGCGGGATAAAAAGCGTTTCACCGTTTGTGTCGAATCCAGCGCCACCGGTCCCATCGGCGGGAAATAGCTCAGAGACGTTGAAATCGATTCCCATCAAATCGCGAATGGTGTTGTGATACTCGCGGCGATTCAACCGCCGCATCGCAACGGCTCCCGCGTATTCGCCCCCGTCGCACGCCGTCTCGCGCAGGCGGTTGTCGATCCAGTTCGAAACGCGCATGCGGTCGCCTTCGGTTAGCTTGGTTTCAACCGGCGGCATCGTGCGGTTCCGCAACTGTGCTGCGACATCACGCCAAAGACTGCGGTTCGTACTAACGTCTGCGTCTGTTGCGGCTTTCAGAAAGTTGATCCGGTTTTTCGGATTACCGGGGTTGTGACAGGCTGCGCAATTCTGGACGAGGACAGGCTTGATGGTTTGCGCGAATTCGCTGGGCGTCTGAGAGAAAGCGGGGGCAAAAAGAGCCAGCAGCAGAGCGGCTCGCGCGGACTTCATCGCTCGCCATGATATCAAGTATTCCAAACCTGCCCCGCGCCGCTCGATAAACTTAAGATTCGCCTATGAATCAGTACGCATTCCTGTTCCCCGGCCAGGGTTCGCAGTTCGCCGGGATGGGGAAATCCCTGTCTGACAATTTCACCGCGGCTCGCCGCGTATTTGAAGAAGCCGACGATGCCTTGGGGTTCTCGCTGTCGCGGCTTTGCTTTGAAGGTCCGGAAGAAGAGTTAAAGCTTACGGAGAACACGCAGCCGGCACTCCTTACGATTTCAATCGCGGCATACGCTGTTCTTGCTGAACGTGGAGTGGTCCCGAAGGCGGTTGCGGGCCATAGCCTGGGCGAATACTCCGCACTGGTGGCGGCGGGTGCTTTGCCCTTTACCGACGCTTTAAGGCTGGTGCGGAATCGCGGGCGCTATATGCAGGAAGCAGTGCCACCGGGAGTCGGAGCCATGGCGGCGCTTCTTTATTTGCCCGAAGACAAATTGGAGTCCGTTCTTTCTGACGCCGCACAGGGCGAAACGGTCAACGCCGCAAACCTGAATAGCCCGGAACAGATCGTGATCGCCGGACACGCCGGCGCGGTCGGCAGAGCCATGGAACTGGCGAAAGCGGCGGGTGCAAGGCGAGCGAAGCTGTTGCCCGTTAGTGCCCCGTTCCACTGCTCTTTAATGAGCCCAGCCCAAACCAGGCTTGCGCCAGAATTAAATTCGATTGCATTCCAAAACCTTGTGTTTCCGCTAATTAACAACTGGCGCGCGAACATGATCCACAGCGCGGAACAGGCTCGCCAAGGGCTCTACGAGCAGATTCCAAATCCGGTATTGTGGAGCAAGACCATGCAGGTTTTTGCCCAGCAGCAGATCGAACATTTCGTCGAGGTTGGCCCTGGCACGGTGCTCGCCGGCTTGGTTCGTAAGAATTCGCCCGCAGCCACCTGCCTTCCTTTCGGGGAGTCCTCCCATCTGGACAGCATTTTCGTATAATTTATTACACAAAGTTTGCAACTTTTTTGAAAATCGGGTATGCTCCATCAATTCAGCTTTCTTTAGTTAACAGCTGAGTAGTGGGATCATGATGGTTTAGCTTTGCTCCTTAGGGGTAAGGAGCGATTGGGGATATTCATGTGCGGAATCGCGGGTTTTACTCACGACAGCCGGTGGTCAGACGTGTGTCTGATCAAACGGTTAACGGCAACTCTATTTCATCGCGGGCCTGACCAGCAGGACGTCTTCGTCTCGCCAGAAATAGCCCTGGGAGCCGTTCGTCTCGCAGTCATCGACCCGCTAGCGGGTGCGCAACCCCTCCGAAGTGCGGATGGCCTGACTGTAGTCGCCTTTAACGGTGAGATTTATAATCATCGCGAACTGCGGCGGGAACTCGAAAAGCAGGGCGTCGCTTTCCGTTCGGAATGCGACACAGAGGTGGTCCTTGAAGCCTTTCGTTTTTGGGGAAAGGACTGTCTCCGGCGGTTCCGGGGTATGTTCGCGGTTGCGTTCTGGGATGTCCACCGAAAGCAACTCATCTTGGCGAGGGATCGCGCGGGCATCAAGCCGCTGTACTTCGCACGGCAATCCGGCCAGATCCATTTCGGCTCGGAATTGAAGGCGATCTTTGCGCATCCCGCAATCCGCCGCGTGCTTGACCATCAGGCGCTGGAAGATTTCCTCTCCCTCAATTACGTACCCGGTTCACGCACCCTGATCCGGGGAATTGAAAAACTGCCTGCTGGACATTATTTGGAATGGATTCACGGCGATGCTTGCATACACCGCTATTGGACTCTGGACCCGACTCCGAATACCGCCTGGACCTCGGGCGCCGCGGAAGAACGCCTGGATGAATTACTGCGCAGTTCCGTGCGCGAACACCTGGTGGCCGATCGCCCGCTGGGTATCTGGTCCAGTGGAGGACTGGATTCCTCAACTATCCTGCACTATGCGGCTGAGGCGCGCTCCACCCCGCTCGACACTTTCTCCGTGGGCTTCGGCTCGCGGTGCTGCGATGAAACGCCGTACTTCCGTGAGATGGCCAGCCGGTACGGAACCAATCATCATGAATTGCAGTTGACCCCCGGTAATCATCTCCTTGGCGCGATTGAAGATTTCGCACATTTCTCCGATGAGCCGAATGCCGACGCCGGGGGGCTACCGGTCTGGTTTCTCTCCCGGATGACTTCAGAGCACGCCACGGTCGCTCTTTCCGGTGACGGCGGCGATGAACTCTTCGGCGGTTATCTTACCTACATGGCGGACCGTTTGGCTGGCCCGTTGCGCTTGCTTCCCCGTTCTTTTCGGCAGGCCGGCTTGGCCGCACTGCAACGGGGCCTTCCCTGCTCCGCCAAAAAGATCAGCTTCGAATACAAGCTGAAACGATTGCTGGAGGGCTCACTTCTTCCCGCTGACGACGCGCATCTTTTTTGGAACGGTGCTTTTACGCCAGATCAAAAAAGCGCGCTACTGGGTCGCCCCTCCTTCGGCCCGAACCTGTTCTATGGTTTGCCACCCGCCTCGGAAATAGGCGCGCTCAACCGGTATATGTTGCTCGATCAGCAGTTCTATCTTCCAGACAACATCCTCGCCAAGGTAGATCGCATGTCCATGGCGCATTCGCTCGAAGTCCGGCCGGCATTTTTGGATCACAGGATCATCGAGTTTGCGGCCAGCCTTCCCGAAAACTTAAAAATCCGCGGCTTGCAGCAGAAGCTTATCCTCCGCCGGTTGATGAAAGACAAACTCCCCAGCACCATTCTGAATCGCTCGAAAAAGGGCTTCGATATTCCGGCTCACGATTGGTTCCGGGGGTTTCTCCGGCCTCTTTTACACGACACGGTAAACCGCCGCACAGTGGAATCTTCCGGATTATTTAACTTTGCTGAAACGGAACGGCTGATCCGCGATCATATGGAGAGACGGATCAATGCGGGATACCAATTATGGGGTCTGTTGACTCTCTTCCTCTGGCTGAAGAAGTGGAACGTCGAAACCGTGCCAACAGAGGATTTTTCAGAAGATTTATCGGTTCCGGCAATCGCCGCAATGAACTAATCGTACTCCTGGCCGCAGCTGCAATTTTTCTGGTCTCTGTCATCAGCCCACCAGCATTGATGGACGATGTGGATTCCGTGCAGGCGCAGATCGCGCGCAACATGCTCACCTCCGGCGATTGGGTGACAGCGCATCTGGATGGTGTGGCTTACCTCGAAAAGGCACCGCTGAAGTACTGGATGATCGCCGTATCCTACATAATCTTTGGCGTTCACGATTGGGCCGCCAGGATTCCCATCGCGATTTCCGCCATGCTGCTCTGCTGGCTAACGGCACGTATCGGGCTGTGGGCTTTCCGCAACTCGCCGGATGCGGGCTTCTATTCAGGACTTGTACTGGCCACGTGCGTGGGTTTGTTTCTCTTCACCCGCATACTGATTCCAGATGTCATCCTGACGCTTGCCATCACTGCCGCGCTCTACAGCTTAGTGCGCGTTCTGGACGAAGAAGAATCGCGCCCGTTCCGCTGGGCCATGCTGTTTTGGTGCTCCATGGCGGCTGGCATCCTGTTGAAAGGTCTGATTGCGGCATTGTTCCCGGTAGGTATAGCGGCAGTCTATCTGCTGATCACGGGACAACTCTTCCGCCTCAAAACGTGGAAGCGTCTCCATATTGGTCCAGGCCTGCTGCTCTTTCTGGTGATCGCTGCTCCCTGGCATGTTCTTGCCACACTTCGTAACCCGCCCTATTTCGACTTTACGCTTCACAGTGAATCCGGTTCCTATCGCGGTTTCTTCTGGTTCTATTTCTTCAACGAACACATACTGCGCTTCCTGAACACTCGGTATCCGCGCGATTACAACACGGTGCCGCGGCCCCTGTTCTGGGCATTTCACCTCATCTGGTTCTTCCCCTGGTCCGCTTACCTGCCCGCGGTAACGAAGCTTCCGTTCCGTGGTCAAGATCGTGCGTCTCGAATGCGCCTGCTTGCGCTTTGCTGGATTGGCTTTGTCATGCTTTTCTTCAGCCTTTCCACAACCCAGGAATACTATTCCATGCCTTGCTACCCAGCTATCGCATTGCTGCTAGGGTCCGCCATGGCGAGTGACAGCAAGACGCTGAAGCCCGCCACGAAAGTGCTCGGGGTCCTTACCGCCGCTCTCAGCGTATTGCTGCTCGCCGTGTTGATCGCCACGCGAGGCCTGCCCACCCCCGGCGACATCTCTATTGCGCTCAACTCCAACCCGGACCTCTACACCTTGTCGATGGGACACATGGCGGACCTTACCCTGCAAGCTTTCGCTTATTTGCGCTTGCCCCTGGCACTAGCCGCTTTAGCCATGGCGATAGGCGCAGTGGGATCTCTGGCGCTGCGGGGACGGCGCGCTTACCTGGCGCTGGCTGTCATGATGGTCCTCTTCTTTCAAGCCGCACGAATGGCGCTGGTCGTATTCAACCCTTATCTCGGATCGAAACCATTAGCCGATGCTCTCAACTCGGCACCTCCCGGCGAATTGATTGTAGACGACCAGTACTATTCGTTCTCCTCGGTATTCTTCTATGCGAATCGCGAAGCGTGGCTCTTGAATGGGCGGGTAAACAATCTGGAGTATGGATCGTATGCTCCGGGTGCGAAGAATCCGTTTTTGAAGGACGAACAATTCGCGGAGCGCTGGAGATCTCCAAAACGATATTACGTGGTGGCGGAACTTAAGCCCTCTCAGCGCTTGCACGCCTTGGTTGCCGGTTCGTATTGGCGCACCGTAGCAGAGAGTGGCGGCAAACTCCTCGTTACAAATCAGTAGAGCAGCAGTCAGATCCAGCGGGCGCGCCGCAGGTAAAACAGCAAAGCAATTGTCGTCGCAATCATCATCAGGCTGACCATCAACGTTGCATGCGGCGAATCAACCAGTGGCAAACCTTTGGTGTTCATTCCGTGGTACCCGGAAATCACAATAACGGGAAGCGCCACCGTACCAAGGATGGTCAGTACTTTCACCACTTCGTTGGTTCTATTGGCTACGCTCGAAAGGTAGACATCCATAATTCCCGGCTAATCAGCGCGTACTCGGCTCTTTAAAGGTGCGCGCTTTACGTCCCTGGTGTTCACAAGAATCCGGCGCAATTCAATCAACGAGCGGTTAGTCTGAAAAATCCGCGCAAGCACTTCAGGCGTTGGGTCCTTCAATACCTGCTCTTCTAAGTCATCGCTGCTGGACAAGACATACGACACGACCGGCAGGTAGGAATCCACCGCGCCGTCGCAGATTCGGTGGAAGATCTGATCGGGCCGCAAGCGTTCTTGCATGGCGTGAATAGGCTTCAGCAGATTCTGAACGCTATCGCACTGCGCTTCCTGCACGGTTATCACCCAATCCGGTCCTAAAAAAATATCCAGATCGCGAAATTCAAGCGTTCCGCTCTCGTTCACCCACCGGTTTTAGAACAGTGAAAATTTAACCTGGCGCTCTTCCACCTTGCCGCGCTGATTCCGAGTGCGGCAATCCTCAATGTGCAGCGGGTGAAGGTGATACTCCTCCGCAAGACGGTCGAGTTCAGCGTTCTTCGGCTCCAGGATGTCTTACCATTTCATGAGCGCAGGCTGTTATTTCTTCTTATCGATGCGGAAATCATCGAAGTAGGCGACCGTGTCGCTCTTGGTCCACACCCCTGTCTTGCCTGGCTTCACGAAGGTCTGGTCCTCCACCTCGAACAGCTTCCGGTGATTGAAAAAGACAATAGTGTGCGCGTCGCGAAACTGGATCTTTACCAGGTTCCATTCCTGGGGGTCCACGCGCCGTGAAACCGCCGAGATCTGCCCGCTGCCGCTTCCCTGCACAATTGCGGTCGCTTTGCCATCCACCATTTTGTGAACGGTGATTTTGTCTTCAATCGCGCTCAAATAGAGAGCGTAGTAGTTGTTCGGGTCTTGATAGCGCCAGATCAGACCAGCTATCTGGTCGGCCTTGCCCGAAATCATTTTCAGGTTGACGCTCAAGTCACCATCGCGGCAGTACCCATGGTCAAAAAGAGCTAGCGCAAAATGAGCGCGGTTCTTGTCTGCGGAGAGCTGGGCCAGAACATTCGGCTTGCTGGGCGCGGTGCTATCCGGGTGTACCATCCATCGCCCGGGGTCTCCGCGATGGGTATTGGCGAGCGTCCATCCTTGCGGAGCGCTACCGATCTTGCCGCCATCGAAATCCACGGTTTCCGCGTTCCGTCCAAACCACCCGAAGCTGATGATCAGAAATGCAAAGACACGCAATGTCCGCTCTATCCTCTGGATTGAGTGTAGCGTGCCAGTGGTGTCGCGGCTTGCCGGACCGCAAGTAAAAATGAAGATGACGAGAGCGGATGCTACCCTGAAAATTGTCCGTACATCAACAGCAGATACAGCGCGCACTCAACTGGCTGCTTCATTCGGGAATTCAATCCTCTGACGGCGGCGTAGCCCGGTTTTACCGTTCCGATCAGCAAAAAAATAACCCTCTCTCAATGGAGATCACCGGTTATCAAGCCGGCACACTTGCATGGCTCCACGTGCAAACAGGCGATGGCGATTCCCTGCGCGGTGCTATCGAAGTAGCCGATTTTTTGGTTGATCGCGCCTGGGACCGTACCCTGGGTGTCTTCCCGTTTGAATACCCCCAGCCTTCGCCCACCTATTTCTTCGATAACGGAATTATCGTGCGCGGGTTGCTGGCTGTGTGGCGCATCACGAAGACTCCGCGCTATTGGGAAGTTGCGCAAATCTGCGCGGAACAGATGCTGCGTGATTTCGACGCCGGATTCGATTTTCATCCAATTCTGTCTCTGCCTGCTAAGACAGCGGAGTTGCGCGATCCGCGATGGTCACGCTCGTCCGGCTGTTATCAGTTGAAAGCCGCACTAGGCTGGCATGAGATTGCTCATCTTGCAGACCACAAGGAGCTGCACACCGCCTGGGACCGATTGAGAACTCAGGCCCTCGAAGGGCATGATGAATTTCTCCCCGGGCATACCGATGAAGAGCGCGTCATGGACCGCCTCCATGCGTATTGCTATTTTCTGGAAGCACTGCTGGCCACGCCTCAGAGCCCCGATTGCGCCCGTGCTATCGCAATAGGCGTACAACGCGTGGCGTATTTGCTGCACAAGATTGCACCCGTCTTTGTACGCTCGGATGTCTATGCGCAACTCTTGCGCATCAGGCTCTATGCGGACGCCTCTGGCGCGCTGCCGCTCGATTCCCATACCGCCGCTTTCGAAGCAGAGCATCTTGCCGCCTTTCAGCTTTCAAGTCCAGATCCGCGCGTCGATGGCGGCTTCTGCTTCGGGAAAAAAGGCACGGAGATGTTACCGTATGTGAACCCCGTGTCCACTGATTTTGCAGTCCAGGCTCTACACCTTTGGCACTTGCGCCAGACGGGTGTGGCCCTGCCTCCGGTTGCCGGATTAGTGTAGTGTCCGCGCCTGTTCAAGTCGCTTGGCTGACCGGAACGGAAGAGCTGAATAGAGAGTTGGTGGCGAAGCTCACCGCGCGTCATCCTGACTTACCTGTCCTGACCGTTTCAGAATTTCCGGTGAGCGCCGCGCGCTGGATTCCGTACCATCCCCGACGCACGTTCAGAGAGAATCTCGGAGCCATTCGTGCCGCACTCCGCACGGAAGAGATTCGGCTTGCCGCGATGATTCTGATGCCGCGAGTTCCTTTTCAGAGCCTGCGGTTGATCGCGATCCTGACCTCGGGCGCACAGATCGCGGTATATGACTCCAACTTGAATGCGCGGCCCTGGCCGGCCCAGTTGCCACGTTTCGCCAAAACGTGGATTGCGTGGCATATGCGCCCGCAGAGCCCGGTGCCGCGCTGGGCTCGCCGGCTTCTGCACCCGCGGGAAGCGCTGGTTCCTTTGTATGCAAAGCTGGCGCATATATCCGGAAGACTGCGGCACACCGGCAGCCCTGCGGCTTCCATGTTCCCACCGGTTCCTCTACATCCTGGTACTTCCGTGATTATTCCTTCGCGCAACGGAGTGGAGTTGCTCAACACCTGTTTGCCTTTGCTGTTGCGCCAAGCCCCTGAACAGATCGTCGTGGTGGACAACGGCTCGAACGATGGAACGGAACAGTGGTTGAGTACGGAATATCCATCCATCGAAGTAACTAAGTCTGCGGAGCCGCTGTCGTTTGCAGGGTCCATCAACTCAGGGCTTCAACATGTACGGCACAATCGCGTGCTTCTGTTGAACAATGACATGCTTATTGAGCCACTCTTCCTGCAGGAACTCATCGGCGCGTTTGTGAGCAACCAGGACCTGTTCTGCGCCACTGCCCAAATTCTCTTCCCCCCCGGACAGCGCCGCCAGGAGACAGGTAAGGCTGTCCTTCGCGAGCCGCAGTCCGCAGCAGAGTTTCCGGTGCGGTGCGAACTTCCTCTGCCGGGAGAGGACGGAACGTGGGTGCTGTACGGAAGTGGCGGCTGCTCGCTGTTCGACACAGCAAAGCTTCGTACGCTGGGCGGTCTTAATGAGACTCTGGAGCCCGCCTACGTGGAAGACCTCGATCTGGGATTTCGGGCTTGGCGGCGTGGCTGGCCCAGCATATTCTGTTCAGGCGCACGCGTCGAGCACAGGCATCGCTCCACTACAGCGCGCTACTGGACAGAACAGCAACTGGATGCCATGGTTCAGTTGAATTACTTGAGATTCCTTGCCACCTCGATCGCGAGTCCGCAATTGTTCCGCCGCCTGTGGGACCAGGCCATTCGCAGGCTGCATCTTGCAGGCTCCGTAAACGTGTTGCGCGCCGCCGTCACGATCCCGCTTCGTTCCATCTCTCAATATTCTGGTTCAGCCGACGAGCAACGGTTCCTGTCACTGACAAACGGTGACACTGCAGTGTTCCCGGGTCGCGCGCCTTCCGGCAAACCCGTGATTGTGGTTGCGTCCGCCTACCTGCCCTATCCACTCTCGCACGGTGGCGCAGTGCGCATATTCAATCTGATAACGCAGGCCGCACGCGAGTTCGAAGTGATCTTGGTGAGCTTTACGGAGCAGTGGAATCAGCCGCCCGTTGAGTTGCTGGCGATCGCGACAGAGGTCGTACTTGTCCGCCGCAGCGGAACGCACTATCGTATTTCCACGGACCTTCCTGACGTGGTGGAGGAGTTCGCCTCAACCACTTTTGCAGAGGCTCTGCGGCAAACAGTTAAGAAATGGAAAGCAAGTGTTGTGCAACTGGAGTGGACGCAAATGGCTCAATACGCAGGCGATTGCGCGCCCGCAAGAACAGTATTGGTAGAACATGACATCACCTACGATCTCTACCATCAGATGTCGCAAAACAAACCGGACGATTTGGAACTCCAGACCCAATCGGAACGCTGGCGCAGTTTCGAGGTCGGCGCGTGGATGCAAGTGGATTGCGTGGTCACCATGTCCGATAAGGATAAGGAAGCAACTGGCCTTAAGCATGCCCGCGCCCTACCGAACGGAGTAGATCTAGTGCGTTACCGGCCGTCCGAGGCGCCGGTCAAAGAGAACACGCTTTTATTTATCGGAAGCTTCGCCCATCATCCCAACAGGTCAGCCATGGAATGGTTCCTGGCGGAAGTCTGGCCTCTGCTGGAACAACAGGCACCCCGGCTCCACATCATCGCGGGGACGCATCATCAGCGCTGGCCCATCACGGCAGCCACACCGCGCGTCAGCATCGAAGGTTTTGTCGCAGACGTTCGGCCAGCTTACAGGCAAGCTGCCGTGGTGATTGCTCCGCTTGTTGCCTCGGCGGGCACCAACATCAAAATTCTGGAAGCCATGGCTATGGGAAAAGCGATCGTGAGCACACCCAGCGGAGTGAACGGGCTTCAGGTGGAAGGTGTTGCGATTGCCTCGTCCGCGCGCGGCTTCGCCGAGACTATCCTCACCCTGCTGAAAAATGGTGAACTGCGCCTCAGCTCTGGCTTGCAAGCCAGAAGTTGCGTTGAGCAGCACTACAGCTGGACTGGCATCTCTCAATTACAGACTGCCCTATACCGTGAACTCGGTGCCGTCCTACCGGACTAAATCGCGGAACGGAATGGTGACAGATCCCATGGCGCCCGAAGCGCTGTCGCGCACAATCACGCGAAGCTGAGTGGCCTTCACCTCCATGTTGAGCGGCTTCTTATAGACCAAACCCTCGCTGACCAGTTTGTCGTAGTTGACTCGCGTTAGGTTCAGGTCCACGCGATCGTCCTGGCCGCCGTACTGACGGCCCGCATCGTCCTTTTGAATAAACACCAGATCCAGGCGCCCTGTCCAGCGGTCGCCACTTGGCTGCAAACTGATTCCGCGCTGATCGATTTTTACGCCAATAGTCATCCGGCCTTTCTCGGGCCGGTCCGGCGCAACCTGCACCATGAGCCCCAGCGCGCTGGCGTCGAGAGGACTAAACACGGCGTCCCGTAACTCGCCTCTGCGCAATTTGTCATCCTGCGGCTTCTCCGGTTCATCGAAATAGCCTTTGCGGTACCGGAGGTTCAACCCTGCCCGTTTCACTAACTTGACGTCAAGCATATGAAATTTTCCGTCAAAGTTCTCAGAAGCCGGGTAGTAGCCAATGGTGTAAGTCACCTGCGAATCGCTCACCGCGTCGCGGATAGCGTTCCTCAAATCATTCGTATTGTAGTAGGCCCTGCCACCGGTGCGGCTCGCGAGTTCCCTCATAGTCTCCTGGTTTTTCACGATCGGTCCCATGCCGAGTTTGGGCGAAAGATCGATTCGCCGATTCGCTGCGCTGAAACGCGCGTCCGCCACCAATCCGCGCGCATCCACAGGATAGATTGCCAGGTTTGCGTTGTTCACTGCGCGGACGGTCCGGTCAATATCCTCCCCGAAAGTACGGTGCTCGCGCGAGGGATCGCGAAACTCTTCTACGCTGTCAAATCCGATATCGAGCGGAAATCCGCCGGATACCCAAATCAAATTTTTACGGCCGGGCAGGCGGGAAAGATGGTTGGCGATGAATTCGAGCGCTCGAAGTGTTCCAATCACGCGATTGACCGTGAAGAAATCCGCCTCCACCCCACTCCCTCCTCGGCCGTTGAGCCAGCCGTCCAGCGCCACGGATTCGTTATCCATCGACGTTGGTTCCGAAGCCGACAAATCCGGAAGATTCTGACCGTTAAATCGCTTAAGCCGGTCAAGCAGCGCGGAGGAGTCAGTTGTAAAGTCATGAAGAACTCGAAGCCCGCGGCCCAGCGTGTAAATTCCCACCCTGTCGCCGGGTTGAATCGTTTGCAGGAACTTCACCACCTGCGCCTTGGCGTACGCCTGGTCTTCCCATTTCGTATTCAGGCCATCCAGCAAAATGATGGTGACGCTCGAGGGTGTTCCCGCGCGCTGCTCTAACTGGTTGGTGAAAACATTATCGGGCAGCTTCTCCGGGGCGGAAGGCAATTTGCCGTTCGATTCTACCGAAAACTCAGTGATCTGTTGCGGCTTCCCGTTATCGCGGATCTGGAAGTCTTCTTTCTTCAGATCAGCCGCCGGAACGCCCTTCTTATTTTGAACTACCACGCTGATCTGTACCAGGCGCGTGGTGGCCCGCAGAACGACGGGCGCCTCTTGAGCCGCAAATACAAAGCCAGAAACGCAGGCGCACGCACAACTAATTCTGCAAAGCAGCTTCATGGGAATCGTCGGCGTGGTACGAACTCCGTACCAGCGGCCCAGCCTCTATATGACTGAACCCCATTTCCCGGCCTGCGTTTCGGAGTGCGCGAAACTCGTCTGGCGCGACATACCGCACAATGGGCAAATGCTTGGGAGAAGGACGCAAGTATTGGCCGAGCGTAAGAATGTCCACGCGATGTTCACGTAAGTCACGCATCACCTGCAAAACTTCCGATTCCATTTCCCCCAGCCCTAACATCAGACCGCTTTTCACCGGCGTGCCGGGCGAGAGCTCTTTGGCATAGCGAAGCATCTCCAGCGAACGTTCGTACCGGGCGCCCAGGCGAACCTGCCGGTAAAGCCGGGGAACGGTTTCCGTGTTGTGGTTCAGCACGTCAGGTGCACTTGGCTGCATCACAATCTCCATGGCCGCGTGGCTGCCCTGAAAATCCGGAACCAGCACTTCCACTTTGCATCCCGGGATGCGGGCGCGGATCGCGTCTATCGTGAGCCGGAAGAGCTCAGCGCCCCCGTCTTTACGGTCATCCCGATTCACGCTTGTGACCACTGCATAACGCAGTCCCATGATCTCGCAAGCTTCCGCTACCCGGGCAGGCTCATCATAATCCACTGCCAGAGGCCCGCCTTTCTGCACGGCACAGAAGCCGCAGCGCCGCGTGCAGACATTGCCCAAAATCATGAATGTTGCCGTACGCCGGTTCCAACATTCTCCGACGTTTGGACAAGCCGCGCTTTCACAAACA
>Ga0123338_10000758_pt1 | contig 32285 bp, 29 predicted proteins | sample grotaG_FD_89793 | JGI IMG/M metagenome (GOLD analysis project Ga0123338, IMG submission 89793) | Glacier valley bacterial and archeal communities from Borup Fiord, Nunavut, Canada, to study Microbial Dark Matter (Phase II) -... | ecosystem: Environmental > Aquatic > Freshwater > Ice > Glacier ...
GAAGGCCGCGCAGGCTGCGCTCGAAGATCCGGTTCGTATACGCGACCGCGATGCTCGGCTTGACGTAGAGCCGGCGACCCGCAATCAGGCTCGCGAGGCCATGCAGGTGCGACCACAGGCCGACGGCCAGCTCGGTCACGTCATCGTCCGCGAGAACACCGCTCGAGATGCCCGCTCGAACTTCGCGCTCGAGGATCGCGAGCGCGGCGTCACCTGCATCGGCCGGACGATTCTTGTCGACGAGCCGCGGCCGGATCATCGCCCGGTAGTAGCCGGGCTCTTTCACCGAAAACTGCACGTAGGAGCGCGCGAACTGCAGCAATCGATCGATACTGCGCGCGCCCGACTTCGCGAGCCCAGCCTCGAGCTGCATGCTCAGTGCGCGATACCCGTCCTCGGCAACGTCTGCGATCAGGTTCTCGCGGTCGGCGAAGTGCCGATACGCGGCGCGATGATCGACACCGACATTGCGGGCGACTTCGCGCAAGCTGATCGCATCGGCCTCAGTCGTCGCGAGCAGCCGCACCGTCTCGGTCTTCAGCGCCCGCTGGAGGTCACCGTGGTGGTAGGCACCGGTCGGCTTCACGCGACTTCTGACTGCAACTCGACCATTCGATCCGTCGCAAGTATACCTGGTGCGAGCGATTCCATCCTCTGCAGCGTCGATCGACCGGGTGGAATGAGCATCGAAAAAACGACGAAGCAACTGGGCTCTTCCTCGAGCCTGCGCCTGCTGAACGTCAACTTCATCTACCCATTGGGGCGATGTAGTTGTCGCTCAGCAGCCAACCGCTGCCGCATGACGCCAACGCCAACGCCAACTCCGCGCTTGATCGGGGTCGGCATTTTTGCTATACGAACGTTCGTTCATTCAGATGCCGCGCACGCGTCAAGCCACGACCGAAGCCACGCGCGCCAGGCTCGCGCACGCCGCCCTCAAGCTGTTCCTGCGCCATGGCTTCAACGGCGTCGGGCTGCGCGCCCTCGCCAAGGAAGCGAAGCTATCGCTCGGCGCGGTTTACACGCACTACGAGAGCAAGGACGCGCTGTTCGCCGCTTTGATCGAGAGCCAGTACGCGAGCTTCGCGGCGGCGACCGAGCCCCTCGCGCGGTTCCTGGTGACCTGCCGGTTGCCGGATGATCTCGAGAAGTTCGGCGCGATGATGGGCGAGATGGTCGCGCGCCATCGCGCGTACCTGACGCTCGTCTACGTCGACATCGCGGAGTTCGGGGGCAAGCACGCCCGGCCGCACTACCAGGGGCTCGCCGCGAGGTTTCGCGCCGCGATGCCAAGCCGCCGGCAGCACGCCCTACCCGCGTGGGCCGATCCGGGCGTCGTGCTCACGATCCTGTACATGCAGTTCGCCAACCACTTCGTCGTCGAGAAGCTGATCGGTGCCGAGCGCTACCTCGGCATGCCCGATGACGACTCGATCAAGGTGATCGCGAAGCTGTTCATGCTCGGCCTCGCACCGCGCGAGCGACGTCGTCCGTCCACGAAGAAACCGGAGGTCTCGTGAAGTCCATGGTTCGCACGCTGCTCGTCCTCACCTCCGCCCTCACGCTCGCCGCATGCGCCGAGCTGTGGGCCGGAAGTATCGCAAAGAACGTCGCGACTGGGCTCGGCTCGATCAAGAGCTATAGCGGCACGACGATCGAGACAGGTCTCGCGGACGGCCTGGCGGTCGGGGTGCCGATCGAGAAGTCAGTGCTCTACGCGAAGGGTGGTCTGCTCCGGGTCGAGACCACGACCGCCGGGGCGCACCAGGGCGAGCTGTTCATCTACGACGGGGAGGCGATCACGCTGTGGTCGCCGCAGACGCTGGTCGGCGTGCGGATCCACGGCGTGCATGCTCCCAGCACAGGCGAGATCATGCATCACATCGAGCGCCTCACTCGCGCGAGCCTGGACGCGTACACGTTCGCGCTCGAAGACGAGGGCGCGCACGTCGCCGGCCAGCGCGCGATGCAGTGGCGGGTCCGTCCCGCGCGGCGCGCGCCGTTTCGCTTCGAGCATCGGGTGTGGAACCAGGACCCGACGACCCTGCCGTTGAAGATGGAGTTCACCGGAGATGGCAAGGCGCTGTGGTACTCGTTCGCGTACTCGGAGCTCGCGTTCGATCCGCCGATCGCGGCCGATGCATTCGCGTTCACGTTCCCGCGCAATGCGGTCGTGTTCGAGTGGAACCTCGACGGCCCGGGCCTCTCGCTCGCCGAGGCGCGCGAGGAGATGAACTTCAAGGTCGAGGTCCCGACGAAGCTCCCGGGGGGGCATGCGATCCAGAAGATCGTGCGCTCCCCCCACTGCCTGCCGATGATCGTTGTCGCGATGGACCACGATGGCACGATGATGTCCCTCGTCGAATCACGTGCCGGCTTCGCGGGCGAGACCAGGCCCCTTGGCCTGCCGGTCACCGTGGGCGGCCAGCCCGCGACGATGGCGTTCGTCGGTCCGTTCACCATGATCACGTGGATCAAGGACGGCACCCAGCTCGCCCTGACGAGCAACCTCGATTTTCCGTCCCTGCTCGCGGTCGCGGAGAGTGTGCAGTAGGTGGGCTCGCCACTCGTGCTGCTCTATGCCGCGGGCCTGACGGTCTCGGGCCTCGGCATCCTTGGCGAGCTATGCGTCGCGCGCCAGCTCTACACGTGGCGAGACACGCTCGCGAACCTCGCGATTTATGCAAACTACTTCGCGCTCAACGTCGTCTGGGCGCACGGCATCTTCGCCGCGTATGCATGGGCCGCGCGCCACGCGGTCGTGCACCTCACGATCGGCGGCTGGCACGTCGGTCAGCATGGGCTGGCGTGGGAGTGGCTCGCGCTCGTGGTCGCCGAGGACCTCTGCTTCTACCTGTTCCATCGCGCCAGCCACCGCGTGCGGATCCTGTGGGCATCGCACGTCACGCATCACTCCTCGCGCGCGTTCAACCTCTCGGTCGCGTTTCGGCAGAGCTGGATCCCCTTCCTGGGTGTCGTGTTCTGGTTGCCGCTCGCGCTGGTCGGGTTCGATCCGCTGATGATCATGACGGTCCAGGTCATCAGCCTGTTCTATCAGGAGCTGCTCCACACCCAGCTCGCGCCGCGGCTCGGCCCGGTCGAGTGGATCTTCAATACGCCGCGCCATCACGCGGTCCATCACGGCTCGAACGCGCCGTACCTCGACAAGAACTACGGCGGCGTGCTCATCGTCTGGGATCGCCTGTTCGGCACGCTCGCGACGGTGAGCGAGCCGATCCGGTTCGGATTGACCCACGATCTGCGGAGTCACAATCCGATCGTGATCGTCGGCCACGAATGGTTCGCGATGGCGCGCGAGGTCTGGCGGCGTCCGTTGCGAAACAAGCTCGCCGCGGTGCTCGGACCTCCCACTCCGCCCGAAACCTGACCTTTGGCGATCGCGCGCCGGTGCTAAGCGCCGAAGCACTCAAACTCGGGGTGCGAGCTATCGCACGAGCTCGGACAGCTCGGCAGCGAACGAACGCCCGATCACGGCGATCGAGTCGCCATCGGGCGAACAGCGGACCAGCAGGGTGAGCTCGGACTCGCTCGAGAGGATCGACCGGACGCTACCGTCCGCGGCCAGCCGCTCCACGGCGTAGAACGGACCTTGGGTGGTCCCGGCCGTCACCAGGGTTCCCTCGGGGCCGAACGCGACGCTGCGCACGTTCGACAGCTCCGATGCGACCGGCCGGGGCGTGCCGTGCTCGGGGCCCAGCTCCTGCAACGTCGTCGTGGCGAGGAATATGTGACCATCGCCGCGCAACGCGACATCCGAGATCGTCGGGGCCTCGTAGATCAGCTTGCCGACCGTGCCGGCCACCGGGTCGAGCTCGAGGATCTGGTCGCGCAGGTCGTGGCGGCGCAGGGCGATGCATGGCGCGCGGCGGTCGTCGGTGCAGCGTACAGCGACCAGGCGATCGGCGATGGTCCAGCGGCGGGCCCCGGTCTTGAGATCATAAGCGTCGACGTCGCGACCGTTCTCGCTCCGGGTCGTGGCGATCAAGAGGTCACCCGCGAACGTCGCGTTAACCGGTTCATGAGCGATCTCGAGCGGCAGCTCGGTAAAGGGGCCGGTCGCGGGGCCACGCGAGAGGTGCAGCGTGTTCCGATTCCACACCAGCAGCTCTCCGTCCGGGGTCCAGCCGAGCTCGGCCGAGAGCCGCGCGGAGTCAAAGTCACGAGTCGTCAAGGTGCCGCGTGCGTCGTTGCTCACGAGGCGCACGCGCGAGATCGGGCTGCCATCGACGAATAGCAAGCGCCCACCGCCCGCGGCGAGCCGCATGATCCACCCGGACGGTTGCCGGTAGATCTCCTTAGGGGGTCCGACATGATCGCTCGAGACCACGAGCTCGTTGAGGGTCGGCGAGACCTGGGTGCCCTTCGCGAAGACGAGGTGAGTGTCATCGGTCCACACGACCGCTGTCGGGTTCGAGAATACCGGTGTCCGAAATGCTTCGCCTTCGAGCGACACGATGACGAACTGATTCGTGTTTTGCTCGAGGTAGGCGAAGCGATGGCGATCCGGGGCGACCGAGAGCGTCCGGATCTCGTCAAACATGATTGGCCAGCGCCGGAGCTCCTTGTCGCCTGCGACGTAGAGCAGCGAGGTCCAGCCCGTCCCCTGGCCGGCGGCATACAGGTCACCGCCAGCGACGCGTGCGACCCACACCCGATTAACCGGTTGAACGGGCGACGCGCTCGCGCCTCGTGACCGATGCCAGCTGATCCGCTCGCCATGTGTGCTCGTCGAGTACCCGAGCTCCTCGTGATCGAAGCCGAGGCCGAGCACGCGACTCGTTCCGCGCTGGAACGGAATGGTCAGCGGCGTATCGCCTGCAACGCCATGGAGCTCGATCAGGTCGAACCCGACCGCGATCTGGCGCCCATCCGGATCGATCGCGACCGCGGCAAAGCTCGGCACCCGGAACAGCGGCTTCTTCTCGGCGCGACGAGGCGTCGCGCGCGCGTTCAACAGCGCGCCCGTGCTCGCCGCCGCGATCACGAGCGCGGTCACACTCGCTGCCAGTGCGATCCGCCGCCGCCGGCGTGCGCGCAGCCCGCTGGCCGCCTCGAGTGCGCGGAGCACCGACTCGATATCGGGCCACCGGTCCTCGGCGCGCGGTCCCATCCCACGCACGAGGACCTCGCGGACCGCGGAGGGGACGAAGTTCTCGTCCTTGCTGCTCGCCGGCTCGGCCCCCTCGATCCGCTCGATCAAGGCGGGGATCGCATCGAGGCCGCGTTCTACGCCCGCGAACGGCCGGACCCGATACAGCGCCTCGTAGGCCGTCACGCAGAACGCGAACTGATCTCCCGACGCGTCGCCAACCTGACTGCGGAGCTGCTCGGGGCTCATGTACAGGGGGGTGCCGAGGAGCGCGCCGGTCGTCGTGAGACCCACTTCACTCACCGCTCTCCGGGCGGTCGACGCGTGCTCGCGGGTCTGACCGAGGGTCGCGAGGCCGAAGTCGCCGACGCACACCCGACCCGCGCGATCGACGAGCACGTTGTCGGGTTTGAAGTCGCGATGGAGCACCCCCGCGGCGTGCGCCGCCGCGAGGCCGCGCCCCGCTTGCAGCACGAGGGCGAGCCGCTCGCGCCACATCTTCGACGGCGCGAGATCCGGCCGCCGCAACCGCTCGGTCAAGGTCTCGCCGTCGATGAGCTCCATCGCGATGAACAGGCGCCCGTCCGCCTCGCCCGCGTCGTAGACCGCGACGACGCCGCGATGCGACAGCTTCGCCATCGCGCGGGCTTCGCGCAGCATCCTCCGCGATGCCTCGGGTGAGCTGGCGAGCCTCGGGTGCACGACCTTGATCGCGACCTTACGTTCGAGTTGCGGATCGAGCGCGACCCAGACCACTCCCATCGCGCCAGCGCCTAGTCGAGCGTGCACCTGATAGCGCCCGATGCTCTCGATCTCCGGTCTGGGGTCCGCGTCGGCGAGCGGCGCGGGGTCGGCCACGGTGGCGCCCAACGCCGTCGACGAATCATCTGGTCGCCCCACGGCCATCCGGCTTCAGTATGCCACGGCGCGAAGGCGGTTCTCATGTGCGCGGCGCTAGCGCCTGGGAATACAAGCGCCCCAGACCGGACAGCGGCGCTCCGCGTTCCATGCGTCGGCCCGCCGACGCTGCTGGGCCGCGGTGCCCGCACCGGGACGGCGATCCTTGACATCGAAAGATGCGCAGAGGTTCTGCCACTGCATGCCGCCTCTGTGGGGCCATTTTTGCTGGATCGCTGTCGGGCGTTACCCCGCAACGCCGGTTCGAGCGGTTACTTACAATGAAAGGTTCCGATGGTGAACGCGTTTCTTGGCCATGACGCACCGTCCGCCCTTCCTGTGGTCTTCCTTGCTCCTCGCGAGCGTAACGCTCGGCTGCGCATCGGGCGGCCCGAGATTAGCGTCCGCTCCGGTGGCCGCCTACGCGACCCCCGCTGCGCGCGAGGCCACGGCATCTGTGGTCTCCGCCCCGCCCGCTCCGGCCGCCCCGCCCGCCCCGCCCGCGACGAGTACGGCCACGGGGTTCACAGACGCCAACACGGACAACTCGCTGATCAGCAATGGCAACATCTCCGCCACCTCGGAGAACCTGCTTTCGGTCGCGAGCGGGTTTCGTCGCGAGGTCTACCGCCTCGGCGGTCGCGTGTTCTCGGAGCAGGTGCACTTCCGTGCCGAGAGCGAGGACGATACGCGGAATACTTCGACCGCGATCTATCGGATCAAGATCTTGCCGCGCCTGCTCCCGGACATCCTGGACTGGCTCGGCAAGCACTCGACGATCACCGTGCAGGAGGTGTCCTCGATCGTCGCGATGGAGAGCGAGGCCGATGCCTCGATCGTGCGCGCCGACGTCCAGGCGCGTCTCGCCAAGATCGAGCTCCAGCTTGCCGATCCGACGCTGGACCACCAGTACCAAGCCGCTCTCGAGCAAGAGCGAACGAAGCTGATCGGCGCGGTGATCGCGGACCCCAATGCGCTGGCCGACAACACCAAGCGCGTGGCTGTTCTCGAGATCCGGCTCGAGGCACCGCACCCGCTCGACCTCTACGCGAATGGCATCTTGTTCGGTCAGGCGCGCGGTTCGGTCCTCGGGCTCGGCGTCCTCGGTCAGTCACGGGGTAATCGAATCGGTGGTGGCGTCGGGATCGGCGGTCATTCGCCGGTCTCGACCCTCGAGGTCATGGGCTACTCGGCGCCAACCATGGACAGCCATGCGGGCGTGACTGTCTCGCTCGGCTTCGGTGGGTATTCCAAGGCGTTCGGCGGTGGCAAACGCGCCAGCATGAACCCGTACGTCGGCGGTCGGCTCGGCTACGCCTACCTCGAGGCGAACTACGTTGCGGTCGCGGCCGAGCTCGGGGTCGAGATCGTCAAGCAGCACGGCGTCATGTGGACGGTCTCTGCACGGCCGATGGCCCTCCTGGGAAGCTCGTCGCAAGCCGCGGTCGAGGTCGGATCGTCCTTCGGCCTCGCGTTCTGAGCCCATCACCGCGTGATCAGAGCGACCAGCCAAGGTTGAAGTTGAGCAGGGGGAACACGGTCCTGTCGCTGACCGTCTGCGACGACATCGTGCTCGAGATGTCCGGATCTACCTGCGGACTCCGCGAGAGTGCGACGGCACCCTGATCTTCCCCTTGTCCTACCGGGTGAAGCCCTTCACCTCGTTGGTCGACTCGCACTTGAGCGGGTGGTCAGGGCTTCACGACTGCTCGATGTTCACGAACCTGAGCCGGAGCCCCGACCCGGCGTTTGGTCGTCGCACTTCGCGATGGCGTCGACGGTCTGCGCTGCGAGCAGGCAGTCGACGTTTTTGATGTCCTCGGGGGTCGGGTTGTCCGCGTGCCAGACGGTCGCACACTGCTCGAGTGCTGCGGCTCGTCGCTTCGCCGCATCGGGCTGGCGCGGACCGCTCGACGAAACGGCCATGACCGAAATCACATGATCGGTGAGCTTCTCGCAATCGATCTTGTTCGGGGTCGGCGCAGTAGAAGGCTTTGCACCGCCGCAGCTAGCGGCGAGAGCTACGATGACTAGCTTGCTGGGATTCATCAGATCTGCGAGTAGCACGCACGGTCGATGGTTCACAATGCAGTTGCGGTGACGGCAACGGGTGCGAGCGCAATGGCAACTATTCGCTTACGACGTGAACCGTGAGCTGTCCGAGTCCCTCGTAGCCGACAATGGCGCACGTGGCGTCGCCGAGCGACGGCTTCGCCCCAGGCCACTCGAGGGATCCCAGCACCTGATTGTCGGTGATGTACGAGCGAATCTGCGCGCGCTCCTTCGGAGTGCAGTCGATCCGAGAAGCGGGGATCAGGACCCGGGTCCCGTCCGCCAGGCGTGCGGCAGCGGTGATGTCACTTCCATGCGGGCGAATTGTCTCTTCGTTGGTGAGCGGGCCAAGAAAGGCCGAAGCGGACGTATCTCCGGGGACGTGGATGTCCGGACGGTGAAATTCGACGCCGACCCATTCCTGGGCTGTCACGGCGCGAAACGGAAGCGATCGCGTCTATCCGAGTGCGGACAGAGTCACGTCGCCGACCCCTGGTCCCACCGCTCTGATCCCGAACGTGCAGGTGTCGTCGTTTGGATTCGAGTGGTGCGGGCAAAGCTGGACATCCATGAAGGGATCGCTGGGCATGATTTTCGGTTCGAATGTTCCGCGAGGCACGCGCTCGAATCGTCGATGGCGCACAAGCTCAGCGACACGTGAGCCCCGACTGCGGTCGAAAACGCGGGACCGATCGGGCTGCCATTCGCGATGGTCAACGCGAATCCCGTGGGGGTCGAATAGCGAACCGGAGAACGATCGGTGAACTCTGCTGACCCGTCGGCAGCACGCGCGCGCACGCTGAGAAGAACGTCCCCCGCTGCCGACGAGGTGACGTCGACCCCGACACTGCCGTCGGTCTTGATGGTCGCAACGCAATCGTCTTCGCAGCCGGCTTCTACGATCTGGATGTCCTCCAAGGTTGGCTCCAGCGGCCCGCAGTTGCCGGTTGCTGAGAAAGCGCAAGTTGCCGCTTCATAGTCGAGCGTGCGCTCCACGTTGATCGCCGTCGTTGCTCCGACGGCGACGCGAGCGTAGGGTCCGAGTTAAAACGCAAATTGCCGTCGAGCCCGTTCCGATCGGCCCGGATCTTCTCGACGCCACAGCCGGATATGAGTAGTACGCAGCCCGCCAACATCCGGACATACATGATCGCCGCGCCCATCCCGTCGGGCACGGTGAAAGAAGGGCTCTATTCCGACACGCTCGATCCCTATCACTATCTCGCCTGGCTTCTTCGAGATCGACATGACGCGCGAAGGCATGTCGGCCGCGAATCGCGGGTTCTGCCTGCAGTACTGCCCGCTCGGTCGCCTCGGCGAGCTGCCCGAGATCGCCGAGCTCGTCGCCTTCCTCGTCGGTCCCGGCGGCAATGACATCAACGGCCAGGAGATCCGCGTCAATGGCGGCCTCGGATGAGCGCCATGAGCGTACGCGTTGGCATCGAAGCGATCGCGGCGCATCCCGGCACGCTCGTGCTGCCGATGGCCGCGCTGCTCGCGGCGCGCGGGCGCGATGTCGACGAGCTCCGGGATTCGATGCGGATCGATGAGCGTTCGGTCTGCGTGCCGTGGGAAGACCCGGTCACGATGGCGGTCAACGCCCTGCCGCTGCTCGGGGAGAGCGAGCGAGAGACGATCGGGCTGGTCATCGTGGCCTCGGAGAGCGGCGTCGATCAAGAGGGGCTGTCGTAGCGCGTGCGCAACATCGAGATCAAGCACGCCTGTTACGGCACGACCGCCGGCGTGCAGCTCGCCGCGAGCTGGGTTGCCTCCCAGGCTCATGCGGCCGGCGGTGCTGTTCCGCGGGGCGCACATCGCCGTGACGTGGATCGACGAGCTCGGCCGTCGATCGCTAGCCGCGAACGTCGGTGATCAAGCGGCGGTAGCGCTCGCGGCAACGCGGGCAGCCAGCTGCGGCGATCACGTGATGGCGACCGCCCTCGCCCACCGCTCGCGCAGGTCATTGGAGCCCGCACGAATGACGGCATCGCGCTTGCTCTACGTCCGGCCATGAAGAACTCAGCTATCATTCTGTTCAGCACACTCGGTTTGGGACTGGTCGCGTGCGCGACTGATCCGGCGTTCGACCAGGACGGTCACGGCCAGATCCCGCAGCCGTCACCGGGCGGTGGCAAGGGCGACAACGGCGACAGCGCCGAGCATACGTTCGTGGCCGCGACGGTCTCCGGTACCGAGCACGCGACGCTCGATACGCGCCTCACGCCCTACGTGCCGACATGGCGCCTGGATGACGTCCTGATCTACGGATGCGAGAACTGGAACTTCAGCAACGGGAGACAAGGTCTAGAGCTGGAGCTGACCGAGCTCGTTCACTCGTCGTTCACAGCGGACGGCTCGGATTCGACGCGCAGCCGCAGCCGGCTCGATGTCTATGTCGCGCCGCCATACAGCGGCTCGGGCGATTACCGCGCCGAGGGCTCATTCTCGCCGACCAGCGACGCGGCTGCCGCTGGGCGCGCGTACTACGCCGCCCAGGGCTGCACGGTCCACGTCACCAAGGGCACGGAGCTTACCGGCACCTTCGCATGCATGCTCCCGAACGCCGCGGGTGCGACAATTACGATTGCAGGTAGCTTCAACTGCCCCGCCACGGGCGAGGCCGTGCCGAACTTCATCGCGTGGACGCCGCCGAGCTTGTAAGGGCAACGTACGCTACGGGCATGCTCGATGCCGGGGCAGGTACCAACCCGGTCGGCTTGGCGATCCCGCTCGATATCGCGAACCAGCTGCTATGAGCCCGCGCTGTGCATGCCGTTCCTGCTCGAGGAGCCGGGTGCGATCGAAGACGGTGATCGAGCGCGCGCCGATCGCTCGCGCACTCGCGGATGCCGCACCACCGTGCGTGCCGTTCGGGGCGCTCGTGACGGCCCGAAGCGGGCGGCCACCGCTCGCGATCGACATCTCGCAAGGAGTCGGCAAGAAAGTCCGAGTATCGGACGACTTCGACCCGCGTCCCTCGGCCTGATGCTCAGGGATCTTGGCTATTACGCCGCAGCGACCCACATCAACTTGAATCCTCGTGATCCTCGTGTTGCTCGTCACGATGGTCTATGGCCCGCTCGCCGCGTACCTCGTCGAGCTGTTCCCGGCGAACATCCGCTGCACGTCGATGCCGCTGCCCGATCACCTCGGCAACGGCTGGTTCGGCGGGATGTCGCCGCTCGTCGCGACCGCGATGGTCGCCGCGTCCGGCGATCTCTATCGCGGGCTCTGGTACCCGATGGTGGTCGCCGCGTTCACCGAGGTGCTCGGCGCCCTGTTCCTGCGCGAAACTAAGCCGGGCTGCGATATCCACGCCCGAGCCGCGTTATTGTCCAGGCGATGTCTCGATGGATCGTAGTCCTGGGGAGCCTGGTCGTGGGCGCGCTGTTCGCGGGGGGTGCCTCCGCGGATCCGTGCAGTGATGCGACCGCTTGTTGCAACGCCGCGATGGACGCGATGGGCCAGCCTCGCTCCGCGTGCGCGAGCGTCGCGAACGCGGGCGCGGCGCAGTGCACACAGCTCCAGGCGAGCTTTGCACAAGCGATCGCCGCGATACACAAGCCGGTCCCGCAGGTCTGCCTCGCCGCTCGCAGCGGCGGCGGAGGCGACGGGGCCGGCAGCGCCGGTGCAGGCAGTGGCGGGGCAGGCTCGGGCGCAGGGAGCGCGGCACCTCCAGGCGCCGGCCCTCGCGATCAACCGCCGCATCCGCTGCCGGCCGAGACCGACAAGCCGGCTGCAAGCCCCGACAACAAGATCAGCTGCATCATCGAGCGCCTGACCGGCAAGCGCGTGGTGCTGACCGGCACGGTCGAGAACCTCCAGGTCAAGTGCTCGGGCATCGTCGACGACAGCGGCGTGCTCGAGCCGGTACCGACGCGCTCGGCCTCGGGTGGCGCGGTGAAGATCAAGTGGACGGCCGCGACCACCGTCGGGAAGCTCAGCGTGATCCTTCTCGATAGAGCGACCTACGAAGCGCCCGACAAGGTCACGGGCTCGGCCAACGAGAACGTGATCCGCGCGCGCGTCACGGTCGACGGCCCCGGCAAGCTCCACGAGTCCGTCGATGCGGTGCGCACGATGCACGCGGTCAACAGGAAGCTCGAGCTCACCGTGACCGGCCACGTCCAGACCCACTGCGGGGCGAAGGGCGGCGGCACGGTGACCGTGGAGTTCGAGGTCGAATGTCAGCAGAAGCTCGAGCTCGAGATCGGGACCGACTTCACGGTCTCGAGCGCGAAGCCTCGCAGCTGCACCAGCTCGTCGTGGAAGGCGATGCGGATGTGCGCGCCGGGCGGCACCCCGTTGGTACCGCAGGCGAAGTGGTCGATCGCGTCCGCGATCGGCAAGGTCGATCCGGACTCGGCCGTGATGGAGCTCCACATCGAGGGGGACCGCGTCGGCTGGCCGGATATCCAGTGGCCGAAGAAGGTCGACCGTGCGCATACGAACTCGTTGTTCCCGAGGCCTCTCAGCATCGGCCCCGATGACAACGTGATGCGCGTCTTCGGTTCGATGACCGATAACGCGATCATGGGCAATCAGACGACGTTCGAGCTCGAGGCTCGTTAGTCACCGCCAGAGCGCGATGCCGCCGAGCAGGCCCGGTCCTCACCGTGCCGCGACACCTGGAGACTCGTGCTGTCTCGGGCGTTCGAGGCACGCTCGTTCCTCCAGAGCTTGAAGCGCGCTGACACGACCTACTGCCTCGAGCCGCTCCGAGCCGGAGCCCCCGCCTACTGATTACACGTGTATTCTTTTTGCCCGTCGTAGACGTAGACGGCGCCGCAACCCGCGTTTTGCCACAAGGGCGTCGTCTTCAGCGTCAGCGTCACCTGCGTGACCGTCGTCGTCATCGGGAACCACTTCTGGCAATACGTCAGCACCACGATGGTCGAGCCCGACGAACAATCGGGATCCCAGGCCCACTCGCCGCCGAACGGCCGGTGGATGTTGACCTTGCCGGCCCAGTAGCTGATCCGGCCGAGCTCGGCGACCGCCGGTGCGTCGGTGGGCCCATCCACGCCAACCAGGCTGGCATCGATCACGAGCGACGCGCCATCGCCGTGGTTGTCCTCGGCTCGAGATGCATCGACATCCGTACGGTCAGTCGAGAACCCGAGCCGACCGCAGCCGGCGGCGATCCCCAGGACGAGGAGCCCGTAGCCGAACGACCGCACGTCACTCACAAGTTTATCGTAGCTGATCCGTGCCGCGAGCGCCGGCCAGATTTCGGCCCTGGACCGTCCCGTGTAAGGATGGGTGAGGACCTCGGCGTCCTCGACCGACCCGCGCAGCTGCGCAACGTCCGGTCTTCGCGATCGTCAGTACCATCTCGATCGTGAGCTCGGACGCGACCTGCTGCTCGCCATCTTTCGCCGGATCTTGAACAGCGCAGGCTTGGTCTCGTTCGAGCCGTCCCTCGACAGCGCGATCCGCATCAACTCGCTCGGCGCGAAGAACGTGCTCGATCTCGCGCGCAAGCTCGGCGCGAAGCTTGTCTCGATCTGCTACGTCGCGGGTCCGCGCGAAGGCCGATCTCGGGCGACGACGTGTGGAAGACGAGCCCGTGATCGGCTACTTCCCGCGCAGCTCGGCGATCTCGCGCGATTGGGTGGTGACAACGAATTATGGGATCGCGATTTTGATCCAGCCGCGGAGATCGCGGATTGCCTCAAGCTCATCGAGCAGGCGTGAGAAATCGAACGACCGCCAGCACATCTCAGAATTTCGCGAGCGTGGCGCCGAGACGCTCAAGACGCAACGTCGCGATCCGGACGATGAAGACGATCTCAAGATCGCCGTCGCACGCGAGCGCAAGATCTGGCTCAACGACGTGCTCACCAAGTAGGGCAAGGAGCGCGCCCGCCAGTGGGGCTGGACCAACACGTACACGTACACCAAGAGCCTCGGCGAACAGATCATCCTGTCAGACTCGTCGGTGTCCTCGACGATCGTCCGGCCGGCTCCCCTGCCTTGAGCAACTCACCGCAGCCACGACCCCGACCGCGACGGCAACCCTGACGACCACCCTGGCGACCATCAGACTCTATCGATCGCTGACAGCGAGCTCGTGCGGACGATCGGTTGCACCATCGCGCAGGCGTGGAGTGATCGTCCCCGGCCCGACGCGCCCCAGCATGCGCAGATCACGGCTGGGAGCGAGCACGACGCGCGGCACGTCGCTTGCCTATGCCTGCAGCATGACGATCTTCAAGCTTCGAGATGTATCCGCAGGTGTGCTCGTGGCCGCGCTCGGTGCGGGCTGCGCGACGGATCCCTCGATCACCGAGGAGAACACCAGCATGACCGAGTCCGCGCTCTCGAACTCCGAGCAGAGCGCGTTCAACTTCTTCGTGAGCAAGGGTCTGACCAAGGTGCAGGCCGCCGGCGTGATCGGCAACCTGGTGCAGGAGTCGAGCGTCAATCCCGGTGCCGTGGAGTACGGTGGCGGACCGGGACGCGGCATCGCACAGTGGTCGGTCGGAGGTCGCTGGGATTCGAGCTACCACGACAACGTCACGTGGTACGCGAATGCCCACGCGGAGTCGCGGTGGGCGCTGAGCACGCAGCTCAACTTCATCTGGTACGAGCTCTCGAACTACGGCTACGGGCTGGCATCGCTGCGCGCGGCGTCGACGGTGACGCAGGCGACGGTCGCGTTCCAGGATCGTTTCGAGATCTGCGGCACCTGCGATTCGACGCGCCGGATCCAGTACGCCCAGCAAGCGCTCGCGGCATACGGGGGTGCGGGCGGCGGTGACAATGGCCCGGGTTGCTACTCGCACACGCTCGGTGCCGAGATGCCGGACAACGCGTGCGTGCAGAGCAGGTCCGACGGGCTGTGGTACCAGTGCGCCGATGGTGCGTGGGTCGATCGCTGGACCGATCCGGACGCGTGCAATGGCGTCCACCCGCTGTGATCCTTGCATCGGGACAGCACCGCGCGACCTAGGGCCCGTAGCTGACGAGCGGGTCGAGTCCGAACGGCGCGACGAGCACCAACGTCCCGGCGTCGATCTTCTGCATCTCCGCGAGGCCGGTGTCGAGCGCTGCCTTGATCGGTGCCGGCAACATGTTGCGGTCACGCGTCGCGAGCTCGGCGGTGAGCGCTGCGAACACCGTGTGAAAGACCGCGGTATCGCGCACTGCGGCTGCGAGCATCGCATGATCGAACCGCAACGCGAGGCGGACATCCGCATCGTCCTCGATGACCTCGGCAAGATAGCCCAGCGCCGCTCTTGTATGGGCATGGTCGAGCATCATGCCGTCGAGCACCGCGCTGTGACTGGAGGCGGCCTGCGCCGACCGGATGTAGAGCAGCGGGAGCTGGTCGCTCTTCCACCCGACGCCGAGCACGGCGAGCAGCTCGGACATCGCGTGCGGGTTGGAGGTGGGCACGTTCATGGCGAGCCGCGCCCCCGCGAGGTAGGCCACGAGCTCGGTCCCGACGATCTTTCTGGATGTGCGTCCGGTCCGCACGCTCCCCGGATCACACACGGGACCCGGCGGGCGACTCGCGCACCCGACCCGTCGGAGCTCGTGCTGCGTCTCGAAGTGGCTCATCTCCACCACGAAGAGCTCGTCCTCCGGCAGGCTGGTCCCGACATTCGACAGGAGATCGTACGCGCGCGCGCTGCGCTGATCGACCTTGCCCTCGACGATCTCGAACGTGGTCGTCAACCACCTGTCGACCGCCGGCGCGATCGGCGCTCGCAGGCCGCGCTTCGAGATCGCGTGGCACGTGGCGATCTCGCCCGCGGCGTCATTTGACTCGTCGGTTTGCCCGTCGCAGTGCACGTAGACCCGCGTCAACCGGGCGCCCGGCGCGACGCGTACAGCACCGCCGGGCACCCACAGATCGAGGCCGCCCCACTTCTTGAGCTCGAACGACGGCTGGAGCGTATGGACCGCAGCAGGTGCCGCCATCGCCGATGTCGAGAGCAGCATCAGCAGCACCAGCGCGAAGCGAGAGGCCATCACTGCCGTTGAACGTGCGATCCGCTCCGCCGAGGCACGCCACCCTGATGACATCGCCTGTCACGCGATGACCCGACCTTGCCGCTCGCGCTGCCGCCGATCAGCGGCGCGACCGCGACGGGCCTCGACGTGACCGTGAATGCGAGCTCGGTCCCGGCGAGCGCGGCGTGCGTGCTGCGGATCATCAACGGCGCCGTCGCCGATCCGACCAACCCCAGGCATCGGGTGGGGTGCGACGCCCTGGGTTTCGCGCGCCGTGGAGTGGCGAGGCCTGTATGGTGTTCGCGATGGCGACCGCCACCGCGTGCCCCGACGAGGCCGTCCTCGCGGGCTTCATCGACAGAGACCTCGCGGAGCAATTCGCGGAGGATGTGCGCGACCACCTCGACACCTGCTCCGACTGTCGCGCCAGCGTGCTCGGCTTCGTGCGAGTCGCGAGTGGATCCCGGCCCGGTCTCGGACCGAGCTCGCTCGACGCGCTCGCCGCCGGGACCATCCTCGGCCACTTCGCGATCGGCGAACGAATCGGCGCGGGCGGCATGGGCGTGGTCCACGCCGCCCGCGACCTGACGCTCGATCGAGAGGTCGCGATCAAGCTCCTCCGCGCGGATGAGCCGGCGGCCGGCGATCGCCTGCTCGCGGAGGCGCGCACGCTCGCGCGCATTCGCCACGAGGCGGTCCTCACCGTGTACGAAGCGGGTCGCGTCGAGGGCGTGGTCTTCATCGCGATGGAGCGCATCGCCGGCACCACGCTGCGCGATCACCTCGCCGCGCGCCGGCCGCTGGCCGAGGTCCTATCCCTGTTCCAGCGCGCGGGGTACGGCCTCGCCGCGGCGCACTCCCACGGCATCGTCCATCGCGACTTCAAGCCTGCCAACGTGCTGCTCGAGGTCGATGGCGACAAGGTGCTACGGGTCCTCGTCGCCGACTTCGGGCTCGCCGCGTACGCGAGCGAGGCCGTCGCGGCCGCTGGCACGCATGCGTACATGGCCCCCGAGCAGCGGGCGGGCGCCGCCGCGGACGCGCGCGCCGATGTCTACTCGTTCGCGAGCTCGGTGCGCGAGGCGATCGGTCAACAGCCCCACGCGCGACGGCGGCGGCAGCTCGAGCGCCTGCTGACCGCGGCGCTCTCCGACGATCCGGCGATGCGACCCGGCCTCGCCCGCGTGCTCGCCGCGCTCGGACCTCGTCGAAACCGGAGGGACCTGATCGCGATCGGGGCACTCGTCGTGTGCGGGCTGGCTCTCGCCGCGGTGGTCGCGACGCGGCCAGAACCGATCGCCGCCGAACGTTGCGACGCGGGCATGGCGTGGGATCCCGTCGCGTGGCGTGCGACCGCGTCCGCCGTCCCGACCTGGGTGCAGCGCCGCGCGGTCACCGTCATGGCGGACCGCGCCGGCGAGGTCGTCCGGCTCGGCGCGCCGGCGTGTCTCGGTCCGGCCGCCGAGCGTCACGCGTGGATCCGCTGCCGCGCGCTGCAGGCGGGCACCGAAGGCGTGACGCTTGCGTCGCTCTCGGTGCGCTGGCCGAGCTACGCCGGCCTCGACGATGCGCTCGCGTTGCCGTGGCCTTCGACGTGCGTGTCACGTGCAGCAACCCTCGAGGCGGTCCTGGAACCCACCGGTGACGGCGATCGCGCAGCGCTCGTCGCCGCTCGCGCGCAGCTCGATCGGTTGCGCGTCGCGCGACTCGCGAACCGGCCGGCGACGGACCGCTCCGCCTTGCGCGCGTCGCTCGCGGCGATCGCCGCGCCCTGGCCGATCGTCCGCGAACGGCTCGCCGTGCCGCTCGCGCTCGAGGACGCGCGCGCTCTGCCCATCCAGCGCCGGACCGAGGTCCTCGAGGCCGCCGTCGCGCTCGCCGAACGGTCGGGAGATTCCGTCGGCAGTGCGTACGCGTGGCTCGCGCTCGCGCAGGTCCGCGTCGCGTGGCCGCCCGACGAGGCGACCACGCGGCGCGCCTTCGAACAGGCCGGCTGGGCGATCGAGCGGATCGGCACGCCGCCCGAGCTCCAGGTCACGTGGCTCGGCCTCGCGACCTCGCGAGCGTGGCAACACAGCGACGCCGCCGCCGCGCGCGGCTACGCGGCACGCGCACGCGAGCTCGCCGGGGCGTCGCCGACCCAGCGCAGCGCCGCCCTCCACGCACTCGTCGCCGCCGCGGGCGCGAGCGCCGACTTCGCGACCCAGCGGGCGGCCCTCGAGGAGATCCTCGCCGAACCGATGCTCGCGGCGCCAGAGAATGCGCTCCAGGCCCACCTGACCTATTCGATCTACGCGCAGTGCTTGTACGAGCTCGGCGACCAGGCTGGCGCACTTGCCGCGATCGACCGCGCGGACCGCCTCGGCAGGACCGCGGGGATCGAACCGCGCGCCCAGGCGGACGTGAATGTGACCCGCGCCGGGATCGAGCTCGAGCTGGGTCACCCCGCGACCAGCCTCGAGCTGCTCACCGCCGCCGAGACCCTGCTCGCGGCCGATCCCGACGATGCAACGCTCGGCCAGCTGTTCTCGCTGCGCGCGAACGTGCTCCTCGCGCGCCACGATCTGCAAGGCGCGGCCGCGGCCGCCGAGGTCGGCGCTCACATCACCGAACGCCGGCTCGGCGCGACCTCCGAGGAGTACCTCTACGCGCTCGCGACGGTAGGCGAGCTCGCGCTTCGCCGAGGAGACCTCGAACGCGCGACCATCATCACGACGCGCGTCGAGGCCGTGACGCGCGCGACCTACGGCGCCGCGGCGTCGCGGTCCGCCTTCGCCACGTCTCACCTCGGCACGGTGCTCGCCGCGCGGGGCGAGCTCGAGCAAGCTCGCGCCAAGTTCGCGAGTGCGATCGCGGTCCTCGCGGCGGCCCACGACACCACGCCCGAGGCCGCGGAACCGATCGGGGCACTCGCACGGATCACGAGCGATCCTCGGACCTCGCGCGAGCTCGCCGAGCGCGCCCTCGCCGCCTGGCGCGATCAGCCCGCGTGGCACGATCAGTATGACAGCCTCGCGGAGTGGCTCGCGGCTCACCCGCGCGGCGCGCGCTAGATCGCTCAGGATCAGTCGACGCTGAGCGTCTCGCACGCGCGGACGAACGCGGGCCGCTGCGACTCCTCGAACGTGGCGACCTCGCAGGTGAGGACGACCTTCGCGCTCTCGAGGACCGCCGATCCGAGATACTCGGTCGCGTCCGTGAGGTTGCCCTCGACCATCTTCTGCGACTTCTTGGTGCCGTACGCGAACGTACCCTTGCCGCCCGCGAGGTCCTTGGTGTCGAGCTTCTTGTCCATCCGACCCATCAGCTGCGACCGCAGCTGCGCGGCTGTGCCATCGCCCTTCGTCCACCACGTGACCGACACGAACGTGCCGATCCCGGAGTGCTCGCCCGGCATGGCGAAGCGCATCGAGGTGTTGCCAGGTCCGGTCTGGATCGGCTCGTTCGCGACAAACCCTGCGGGCAACCGCAGCTTGAAGGTCGGATCGGTGTGCGCGTACTCGATCGTCGCGCCGCCGCCCGCCGGGGCCGACGGCTCGACGGGCTTGGCCGCCGCCGGTGCGTGCGCGGGAGCCGCGGGCTGATCCTTGACCTCGACCTTCTCGGTCTTGCTGCACCCGGCGAGGCCGGCGAGGCCGGCGAGGCCGGCGAGGCCGGCGAGGCCGGCGAGGCCGGCGAGAGTGGAGCCGGCGAGCGCCGCGACCAGCGGCCGGCCGAGGAGATGCGTCAGAGAGTGAGCGGTTGACGAGGGCGGGGCGATTCGTGAGGTGTGCATGTTGTGCCTGTATATGCAGGCCCGCGCGCGATGTTGCACCGCACCGGGAGCGCAACGGTTACCGAGGCTTGGCCGTTGCGGTATGCTCCGCCGGTGACCGCCTTGGTGGCTCCTGTCGAGCGCGCCTTCGCACGCGGACGCGAGGCGTGGCCGGCGATCATCCTCAGCGAGGCGCAGTTCGCGGAGCGCGCGACGACGATCGACGAGGCGCACCTTGCCGCGCACGCCGCCGAGCTCTATCTGTGCGTGGCCTGTGCGGTGCACGATCCAGCGGCGCTGCGCGAGCTCGACGGCCTGCTCAAGCGCGCGTTGCCGCTGGCGCGGCGCTACTGCCCGGATGCCGCCGCGGAGCAGGAGCTGCTGCAACGCACGCGGATCCACCTGCTCGTCCCGGTCGCGGACGCACCCCCACGCATCGCGATCTACGACGGTCGAGCAGCGCTCGCGACGTGGCTCGGTGTCGTCGTCACGCGGATGGCGCTCTACCTCGCACGCACCAATCGAAATGCGCCCGAGATCGCGACGGAGTGGTTCGACGTCGTCGCGAGCCTGCCGACGGGACAGCCCGAGCTCGAGGCGGTGCGCGAGCGGTACGCCGCGCTGTTCAACGGGGCATGGCGCCGTGCTGCGAACACGCTCACCTCCCGGCAGCGGACCCTGCTGGCGATGTGCTTCGTCGAGCGCTGCTCGATCGAGACGATCGCTGCGACCTACGCGGTGCACCGCGTGACGGTGTGGCGCTGGCTCGAGCAAGCCAAGGAGGCGCTGCTCACCCGAACGCGCGAGCTGCTGGTCAGCGAGCTCCCGGCGGATGCGCCCGGCACGCAGTCGCTGCTCGAGCTCGTGGGCAGCCAGCTCGATCTCGGCCTGTCCGCGTTCGTCGCGGCATGAGCCAGGCGCGGGTGATCGCCGCGCTCTGACGCGCGATGCAACGTCGGTGGTGCCCGGCAACCTCATGCGAACCCCACGGATCGTCCCGCCCTCGTTGTTGTCTCGGCCGCTTTCCGGCCTACCCCTGCTCGTTGCCTTCGCCGGCTGCAGCCTGCTCCCGGCTCAGCTCCGAGGCTCGTCGTCGTCGAGCTCGGCCGCTCCGTCGGGAGCTGGCAACGACGCCACCTCGCACAGTGCGGCCGCCGCGCCCGCCGGCGACGTCGATGCGCAGCTGCTCAAGATGCTCGGTGATGAGGCCCGCTATGGCGCCTCCGATGTCCAGCACAAGCCGTCGGTCTGCCCGGTCAAGCCCGGCCAGCGCGCCGTGGCGGTCTGGGTGAACGGTGCCAATGCGCGCGGCGAGCACGACCTCGAGTGCTTCACCGGTGACGACATCGCGTTCCGATCGCTGATGACCGCGACCAGCGCGAGAGAAGTCTATGACCGGCACCTCAACCAGACCGTCGGCGACGATGTCGCGACCAAGGACAAGCTCGCGATCCTGGTCACCCCGGCCGGTCCCACCGGGCCCGCGATCTGGGGCTTCGAGCTCGGCGCCGTGGACGCGATGATCAAGATCCCGCTCAAGCCCGGCGTGGACATCAGCAAGCTCAGCCGCACGCAGCTGTTCGCCAAGTTCGCGGAGGTCACGAGCACCGACCAGGCCATCGCCCAGGTCCTCACGCGTGATCGCGCGAGTGCCATGACAGCCGACCTCGCCGCGACCCGCACGCGGCTCCTGACCGAGACCGCGGCCTACATCAAGTCCAAGGCTGCCGAGTGGGCGAAGCAGGAGGCCGAAGAGCTCGCCAAGGTCACCTTCCCACGCCCGGGCATGAGCGACGCGCGGCTCGTGAAGGTCGTGCGGGATTACATGGTCGACCGCACCGACAAGACCGATATCGATCCCAAGCTTGTGAAGAAGGTGCTCGTCACGGGCACCAACTGGGCGATCCGCCACGATGACTACGGCGTGATCCAGGGCAAGGTCAGCGATGTCACGGTCGGCGTCGCGCGCGCCGATGCCCGTTGCGCGTTCGTCACGCTCGAGGTCCAGAAGGACTACGCCGGCGGCGGCACGTACAACGAAGCTCCGTACGTCAACGGCATGCAGACGGGGTGGACGTCGATCCTCTGCGATCGCATCAAGTAGCGACACGGTATCGCGCCGCCGTGGCGCGTGCTGCGGTCGCGTCACAGGCTCTCATGGCGCCGGCGATCCGGCCGAGCAGGTGATGATCGCGGTCCGGCAACGCGCACCGTGATCGGTGCGGGCCCGCCTTTCGAGATGCGAGCCCCCCCGAGCGCCACGATCCAGCGATCGGCGGGGCCGCGCGCGATCACGTGCGCGAGCTCGGCTTTCACCCGTGTGCTCACAGGTTGATGTCGAACTCGGCGCGCGTACGCGGGACATCGAACTGGCCTGGCTCGACTTCGTGCACTGTTTTCCTATAAAACTTGACGTCGACACCTTCGACTGGACAGCACTGGTCTGGGCGGCGGCGCCGTCCCGATCCACCGCTTCGGGCGTCGGGTTGCCCGGTCCCACAAAGCCGTGCGCGGCGGAGATCACGGCCTTGGAGCCGCGCACCGCCACCGAAACGCTTGCGTCGTCACCGAGGTCGCCGATGACGATGTCCACGCCGGCGGGGAGCGCGCTCGTACGCGTGCGGTCGCGCGTCATCACGCGCACGCGCTCCCCAGCGTCCACGAGCTTCCGTATCAGCTGTCTGCCGAGCGTGCCGGTGCCCCCTGACGAGAATCACTACATCCCCCTGTCGGGGCTGCCATTCTGCGCTGCCGTGAGCCTCTGACGGACGCCGGCGTCCGCGCCGGAGGTTGACGAGTCCACCGGTTCAAGGAACATGCGCCCGCTCACGATGCAGCCCTCCTCGACCCGGAAGATGAACACGCCCCGCATGCAGTGCGCAGCGCCGTCGCGCCTCGTGCCCACCATCTCCCATTCAGTCCACGCGCTGCTGCCGTCTCGGGCGAAGCCGAGGAGACTGGCCGTCAGGTCGCCGACGGCACCGAGGATCTGCGTCCAATTCCGTCGGACGTGTTCCCTCCCTTGGAACGAGCGCGCGGGGTGGAGGGGAGAGTCGAGCGTGTAGCTCTCCCCGAAGCAAGCAACGATGGCTTCGACGTCGTGCGCGTTCGTGGCGCGGAGCAGGCGCTCGATGGTTGGCATCGGATCAGCGTTCGCTTGACTCATGGGAGCTCCTCGTATTCGGGACATTATACTGTAGCGAATACGTAGTAGTGTAGGAAGTGTGCTTGGTCCGTGTTCCTCGAAAGGGGCTACGGCGCAACGACGGTCCTTGCCATCGCCGAGCGTGCCGACGTCTCAGTCGAGGCGATCTACAAGGTTGTTACCACCGTGCGCTCGAAGGGTGAGGGCCCACGCCGGCGGAGCAGCGATCGAACGCCATGAACGCGAGCGAGGAGGATCTTCTTGCGTTCGGCCGGCTTGGGAGCGCGCGTGAACCACACGTGGACCTCGGCCCATTCGAGGTAGCTCGCGTCGCCGGCGCCGACGAAGGGGAACGGAATCGCTGACGGCGCCGGGACGGCAGGTTTGCGCTTCGCTGCGGTGGACACACGCGGAGAGTAATCGCGAATCACAGCGCCCTCGCGCTACTGGTGGCACTATGGCGCGCATGCCGTGTCGTCTGTTTTCGATCGTCGCGATGCTTGGGGTCTCCGCCGTCTCGCACGCAGCTACTCTCCGCGTCGGACCGAGCGAGACGTACACGACGATCGCCGCCGCGGCCGCGGCATCGGCAGATGGCGACGTGATCGAGATCGACGCGGGCACGTACCACGAGGCGGTCATCTGGCAGCACGCGCAACTCACGATCCGCGGAGTCGGAGGCCGGCCCGTGATTGACATGACCGGCCAAGCGATCTCGAACGGCAAAGGCATCTTCGTCAGCGCCGGCGCGGACGCGGTGTTCGAGAACCTCGAGCTCGTCGGCGCGTCGGTCACCGATGGCAACGGTGCCGGGCTCCGCTGGGAAGGCGCCGGAACGCTCGCCGTGCGCGACTGCGTGTTTCGGAGCAACGAGGACGGCATCCTCGGCGGCAACGTTGGCGGTCTCCATCCCGAGAACGTCGCGACGATCGAAGGCAACGAGTTCGTCGACAACAGCCGCGGCACGCCGGGCCAGACCCACAGCGTCTACTTCGGAGAGGCCGACACCGTCACGTTTCGCGGCAACTGGAGCCATGCGCTGTATCCAGGCGGCAGCGATGTTGGCCACCTCTTCAAATCGCGCGCCCGCCACAACCTCGTGCTCTACAACCGCCTGACCAGCGAAGACACGCCCTCGAGTTATGAGCTCAACTTGCCCGAGGGTGGAGAGGCCTACGTGGTCGGCAACCTCATCCAGCAACGGGTCGGAGGCCAGCGGATCATGATCTCGTTCGCTGATGGTGACGGGACGCAGTACCCGAGCTCTCAGCTCTACGTCGCGAACAACACGTTCGTGAGCGAGAGCGCCGGCGACGCGACGTTCGTCCGTACGATCCAAGCCGACGCGAAGCTCGTGCTCACAAACAATCTGTTCGTCGGGCCTGGCACGTTGACCAACGGTGGCATGCCGACCCTCATCGGGAACCTCGCGACGCAAGCGCCCGGGTTCGTGGACCAGGCCATGTACGACTATCACCTCGCGGCCGGCTCACCCGCGATCGATGTCGGCATGGATCCGGGAACCAGCACGGCGATGTCGCTGCTTCCAGTCCAGCAGTACGTGCATCCGCGAATGGTCGAGTCGCGCGCGGCGGTCGGCGTCCTCGATGTCGGCGCGTACGAGTTTGGCAACGTGCCCACAGGTGGCGACTCCGCGATCAGCGGCGACGCGGGCACGAGCGCGCCGTCGATGGCCTCTGGCTGCGGTTGCAACGCACGAGCGCCGTCGCGCGCCAGCTGGATGTTGCTTGCCATCGTGGGGTTCGCGCTCCGGCGGCGACGTCAGGCCTAGCGAACGCGCTGGGTCCACGACGCCTTCACGAACGCCATCGACCGAATCTCCTCGACGGTCGCTTGCTCCTCGAGCCACCGCGTTACCGCCGCGACGGTACGAGCAACCTTCGTAAACGACGCGCGTAGAACGACCGTGCTCTTGTCGTAGACACGTTGCGCAGCGCAGGTCTTCAGCGACGCGGCAGGTGCGCTCGAGACCTCAGCGCTGAACGCCCCCCCGCGTTTCCGAATATGTGCGCGGAGCGAGCAGCCTGTCCTTCATCAACTCGGCGTCGAGTGGTGCGATCGTGAGGTCCGCTGCGGAGCCCACGAATGGCGCGATCGGATACGCGGCGAGCGCGCCCTCGATGAGCTCGATCGCCTGCTCGACATCGCACTCCGTTCGCGTCGCGCCAATCTCGACGATGTAACCACTTCCCGTGAGCGGCGGTCGAATCGCAGGCAGCCCGGCATTCACTCACGGATAGTGGGAGCTCGCCGCAAAACAGAGCTGATAGTGAGACGTGAACGAAAAGAATCGCGTCGGCAGCTCGCGCTCGAGGAGCCGTTCGAGCAGCGGCCTCGAAGCTGCGAGCGTATCGTCGGGATCACCGAGTCGGTCGCGCACGAGTATCCAGTGCCAACGCGCAGCTTCACCGCGCTCGAACAGTTCGGCGTGGTTCTAGATCACGACACCATCGGTCTTTAGATCAGCGAGCGTCGCGCCGTGTAACCACTGCGAAACCGCCGCCGCTGGGTCTGCGGTGACGTCCCCCGACGCAACGTGCGCGGGACCGAGCATGAACGAGGCGTCAACCGCCCTGCCCTCGCCGACGTGCAGCTGGCACGACCGACCCTCTCCGTAGATCCACAGTGACGACGGACGCCGACGCCGGGGTTCCCGCTGTTCTTGCTGAGCGACAATTACATCTCCCCGCTGGGTGGATGTAATTGACGTCAAGCACAGTTCTCGGATCTCACCGCGATCGTCGCGGGTCAGATCCTCCAGAGCTTCCAGTCTGCGTCGACGAGCTTCGACGTGACGCGGCCTACTACCAGACGAGTAGGTTGCTTGCCTACGTCTACGTGATCGGCGGCTACGCGCCGGTGTAAGCGGACCCGTTCACGGGCCTGCCGGTCGAGGCGGGTCCCACGGATCTCGTCGAAGGCCACCAGCAGTAAGGAGCGGCACGTTCGTCACCTTGCCCGCGACCGAGGATGCTTACCTCGTGCGCGTTTACTCACTCCGTCAAGCAACTTTCAACCGACATCGTCGTCGCGGTAACATGGTGCCATGACGTCGAGTAAGTTCGGTCTGGTTAGCCTGGTGATGCTGCTGTTCGCGTGCGGTGGCAAGCATAACGCGAACGTCGATAGCAACGGCAACGGCAGCAGCGACGGCACGGGCGCGAACTGCGCGACGTTCGGGGGAGCATGCACGGGCGACATCGATTGCTGCTCGGGGATCTGCGATCCGACGACCGCGACCTGCGCCGTCAACGTCGCGATGTGCGGCGCCGCGAACACCGGCTGCTCGGCGAACACCGATTGCTGCTCGGTGAGCTGTGTCAACAGCGTGTGCTCGGGCACGCAGTGTGTCGCCGATAACGCGGCGTGCTCGACCAACGGCGAGTGCTGCGGTGGTTCGTGCGGGTCTGGCGGCACGTGCACGCCGCTCAACACGACGTGCAAGACCGACGGAAACCCGTGCGCCGGTGGGACCGAGTGCTGTTCGCAAGCGTGCAACGCGAGTGGCCACTGCGGCCCGTCGTCGTACTGCACGCAGGGCGGCGACTCGTGCGCTCACGACGCGGAGTGCTGCGGTGGAATCTGCAACATCGCGAGTGGCCAGCAGCTCGGCACGTGCACGCAACCGATGACCGGCGCGACCAACTGCTCGGCGGGTGTCGACGGGACCGTCTGCACGGACTGCGGCGGCTGCTGCAGCCGGCTCTGCGAGATCTACGCCCCGACCGGCGTCAAGATCTGCCAGCCCGCCGAGGGCTGCCGCGTCGATGGCGATCTGTGCCATCAGGACGGCGACTGCTGCGGCGCCGCCGGGACCGGGCTGCCGGGTGCTGGCCACGTCACGTGCATCAGGCAGAGCCCGACCGATCCGGTCGGCGTGTGCCGCAACCCCATGGCGTGCGCGCCCGAGGGCGAAATCTGCCACTACCAAAATTATCAGACGTGCGGAAACTCGTCCGCGCGTAACGACTGCTGTGGTGGCCTCGGAGGCAATCCGTCGGCCGTGTGCAAGCTCGACCAGCTCGGCATCCCGCGCTGCTACGGTCTCGGCACGGTGTGCCGCCAGGCCGGCCAGACCTGCGCGGACTCGCTCGATTGCTGCAATGGAACGCCGTGCGTCTCGAATGGCATGGGCCAGCTCGTGTGCGGCGCCACGGCGTGCCAGCAGACGGGCACGACCTGCACGCAGACCGCGGACTGCTGCAACGGTTCAACGTGCATCTTCGGCAACGGCCAGACCTACGGCACGTGCGGCACGGGCGGTTCGTGCCAGCAGAGCGGCCAGACGTGTAGCGCCGCGTCGGCGTGTTGCAGTGGTGCGACCTGCATCGACACGACGACAAACGCGGCGTGCGGCGCGACCCAGACGACCGGCTGCGCGTGCTACGCGCCGATCTTCTGACAGGTAACGCGCCGACGCCCCGAGCCGGGCCCCGCTCGCTGCCGCGGTTGCGCGCGCCGTTGACCGGCGCGGCATGGCACCGCGCTCGCTGTTTTGAACGTCGAAGAACCTAACCGAAAGATCGAATGTCTACCTCGCTTCGCCTGCTCAGGATCTCCACCACCCTGCTCGTCGCCGCGTGCTCGGGCAACAACAACACCCCGGCGGATGCGCCACCGCCCGATGCGGCGCTCGCGCCGGCGGTCACCGCGGTCATGCCGAACCCGCTGTGCTCGGACGGGATGACGCTGACGATCACCGGCACGAACTTCAGCCCGAACGCGACGGTCACCATCGATAACGCGCCGGTCTCGGCGACGGTGACCGACGCGATGGACATCACGGTCACCATCCCGGCCGGCACGATCGTCAACGGTAGCAACGCGATCACCGTCACCAACCCCGACGGAAAGTCGGCGATGGGCACGCTCACGGGCGAGGCCAAGCCGCTGATGTTCTTCGTCGACCCGAACGTGCTGGGTGCGAACATGACAGCGCGAGTGTCGGTCTACATGTCCGGCTTGACGACGACGGTCACCAGCGTGTCCGTGCAATTACACGCTGGCGGCTCGGCGATGCAGCTCACCAACGTCGCGGCGGTGCCGAACCACACGAACCAGATCCAGGCGACAGTCACGAGCGGCACGCTTGCCGCCGGCGCGTACGACGTCAACATCACCGACGGTATCTGCACCGCTACGCTGGCGAGCGGGCTGACGATCGTCGGCACCCCGGACATCACGGTCGCGAAGGTCCTGCCTCCGTTCGGCGATCCGACCCAGGCGACCGCGATCACGATCTCGACGTCGGGGTATCCGCTGACCCAGACCCCCCGCGTCTATCTCTCAAGCGGCGGCACGGCGACGGCGCTCTCCGCCGTGAGCTGGCAATCAGCGACCTCGGTCTCCGCGGTGGTCCCGGCCAACGCACTCGCCGCTGGCGACTACGATGTCATCGTGATCGATCCGGTCGATGCAAACGGCGCGCATGTCGGCTTGCTCGCCGCAGGCTTTCACGTGGTCGCGACCCCGCCGGCGATCGCGAGCGTCACACCCACGACCGTGGTCGCGACCCAGACGACGACCCTCGCCGTCGCCGGCTCGGGCTTTGCGACCGGCACAACACCGACCGCGTACTTCACAGAGTGCACGGCGCCCGCGGGAGTCACCCTCCCGACCCTGCCGCTCGCGCTGTCGCCGATCAGCGGCGCGACCGCGACGGGCCTCGACGTGACCGTGAATGCGAGCTCGGTCCCGGCGAGCGCGGCGTGCGTGCTGCGGATCATCAACGGCGCCGTCGCCGATCCGACCAACCCCTGCCCCGCGGGTGGCACGTGCGTCCCGTTCGTGGATTTCTCGGCGATCGCGTTCGTCTCCGGCTCGGGTAACCTCGGGACCTGGACGCCGTCGACCGGTTCGAATACCGACTCGGTGCTCCAGCTGCCGGCCGCTCGCTCTCGGCTCGGCGTGGTCGCGGGCCACGTCACCGCCCAGGCGCGGTTCTTCTATCAGGTCGGCGGCGATGACGGCACGCTGGCCAATGCCTCGAGCGCGGTGGTCTCGACCCAGCTCGACGAGCTCGGCAACCTGCTCGGCTGGACGACCCAGCGCAACGGCATGGTGGCCGCGCGCACCGGCGCCGCGGTGATCCGCGTCGGGCAATTCATCTACGCGATCGGCGGGTCGAACGGCGCGGCCGCGCTCGCCACCGTGGAGCGCGCGAGGATCCTCGATCCGCTCGACGTGCCGGCCGTCCCGGCGATCGATCTGGCGCCGAGTGCGCCCGGCCTGGCCGCGGGCACGTGGGTGTATCGCGTGACCGCCGTGCGCGCGGCGAACGACGCGTCGAATCCCGCGGGCGAGACGCTCGCCTCGGACCCATTGAACGTCACGCTGCCCGATCTGTCGAACCTGACAGCGACTCCCCTCGCGAAGGTGATCCTGACCTGGCCGGCGATGCCGAACGTCGTCTCGTACAACATCTACCGCACGCCCGCGACCGGCGAAGACGCTACGCAGGTCCAGCTCGTCGCCAACGTCGCGCAGGCTGCCACGACCATCTCGTTCGAGGACACCGGCCTCGCGACGACCGCTCGGTCCCCGCTGCCGATCGGCGCGACCGGCAGCTGGCACGCGGTCACTAACCTGACGACCGCGCGGTTCGGTGGCGCGGCGGCGATCGCGCAAGGCCCGGTCACCGCGACGACGAGCTCGATCTTCCTGTACGTCGCGGGCGGCGGCACGGATGCGACACTTGGCACCGCGACCCTCCTCGATAACTACGAGTGGACGAAGATCGTCATCAACCTCGCCGATGGCTCGCAGACGGTCAACACGTTCGCGATCGGTCGCAACTCGGGCAACACGGCGAATCAATCGATCGGCGGCGCGCGCTCATTCGCGACTACGTTCGCCGCGGACCACGGGTTCAAGTCGCAGGTCACTGCAGGCACCACGCACGTGTACTTCGGCTCGGGCCTCGGCAAGGCGACCAGCTTCTCCTTGGTCAATGCGATGCAGACTGGCTCGACCACGACGGCGAGCGCGACCGGCGATCTCGGTACGCTCGTCTCGACCAGCGCGAACGCCAGCGGCGGCGCGGCGGCGGTCTCGTTCGCAGGCTACTTGTTCACGCTCGGTGGCCTCAACAGTGGCGCCACGCTTCAGAATGCGTCCTCGGCGCAGCTCTGCCCGGCGACCGGCTGCACGGGCTCGAGCCCGCCAACGCTGACGAACTGGAGCAATGGCGGTGGCGGGACCCCGAACGTGCAGCGCCTGTTCGCCAAGGCGCTGGTCGAGGGACCGTACATCTATTTGTTCGGTGGCAGCACGAACACGACCGGGACGAACGCGACGCAGTCGATCGAGCGCGCGGCCTACTAGCTCACCGCTGGGCTCACCGTTAGTTCGTCGAACCGAGGACGCGCTGACAGTGCTGCGTCGACGCGTTCCAGTTGCGCTGGATCAGCCAGTTGCGACCACCGAGCGAGAGGTTGTACTTCGAACCGTTCGTCGCGGTCTGCTCGGTACCGAACGTCCACGCGCACTTGTCGGCGTTCTCGGCGACCTGGCGGTCGTACCAGGCGTTGAGATCCGGATCGCTGACCGCCTCCTCAAGCTCGTGCGCGATGATCGAGGCCATACCGTCGGCGCCAGGGTTACCGTTCGGCGAGGCGCCGATTGCTGCTCGCACGACGTCAGGCAGCGATCGGGGTTGCCGACGAACGCGTACTTGATGTCGGTCCCGTTCATCGTCGCGTGGGTGCCAGCCGCACGGAGGATGACGCCGTCCTCATCGAGCCCAGCAGCCTCGAGCTGGGAGCGAGGGCCGGCGGCCCGCGGCGGATGAGTGGCGATGGCAGATTGCAAGGCGTCGGCGTGCGCTTTCATATCGGCACGCTAGCAGCGTTGCAAAAGTGAGTTCAAAGGAGGCTGGCGACCAGCCCGGATCGCGACTGAGGATCAGAACTCAAGTGCTCTTTCACAGGATCACAATTGCACCGACGCCGGAAGTGCTTCGTCCTCCGCAGGCCCCGTCGCTCTCGGCTCGTCGTCCACCATTTCGCGCGAACTACGTCACAACATCGCGACAGCCACGCGCGGAGTGCTTGCGCGTATTTCCGGGCGGACCCGAGGAGCGCTCCAGCTCGTCTCTACCGCCCCTGCACGCGAGGTAGACTCCGGCCCACGTCTAACGGCCGCCGCCCGGCGAGCGCGTGCGCACGCTCGTTCGTGCGCGTGCGCTGATGACGCGGCAGTCAAGTCTTGGTAGCTGCTCGGGCCTGGTCAGTGGCCCGGAAGCTGCTCCTGTCTGTGCCCGGAGGGTGGTAGACGTGGCGGGCGTCTCGGGTTCGAGCGCCTGCCGACGCCGTACCCGTCCAGGAGCTATATTATGCAGCGAGCCCTTGCCTATTTTCTCGTCTCAACTACCGCTCTCGTCACCGCCTGCGGCGACGGGGATGGAGCCAGCGCGGACGCCCCGCAGCACAACCCGCCGAACCCGTTTGGGCTCGGTCCCGCGCCCGTCCAGCTTGGGACGCCCACCGATCCCGCGGCCCCGGCGAGCTTCGTCGTGCTCGCGAAGACCCAGATCACCAACGTCACCGGCTCGTCGGTACGCGGCGGCAACCTTGGACTGTCCCCCGCCGCCGCCAGCTTCATCACCGGGTTCGCGCTGGTCGCCGATCCGAGCAACGTGTTCTCGACCTCGGCACAGGTCCCGGCGCCCGGCAAGCTATACGCCAGCAACTACGCTGTGCCGACGCCGACCAACCTGACGACGGCGGTGCTCGCCATGCAGGCCGCCTACACCGACGCAGCCGGTCGGACCAACCCGGACTTCTTGAACCTCGGCAGCGGCGACCTCGGAGGGCTGACCCTCGCCCCAGGCCTCTACACGTGGGGCACCGGCGTCACGATCCCCACCGACGTCACGATCTCGGGTGGCGCGAACGATGTGTGGATCTTCCAGATCTCGAAGGATCTCGACGTCAGCAGCGCCAAGAGCGTCACTCTCGCGGGCGGCGCCAAGGCGAGCAACATCATCTGGCAGGTCGCTGGGAACGTCACGATCCACGCCAACGCGCACTTCGAGGGCGTCATCCTGGCGCAGACCGCGATCACGCTGCAGACCACGGCCACGATGACCGGCCGGGCGTACGCGCAGTCTCTGGTGGCGTTCGACAACAACGAGCTCACCGCGCCGTGAGCGTCCGGCCGCCGCGCGCGTGCGAGCCAGGCCTGCGCGGCCCTACGAGCCGCGCGATGATGGGGAGATGCGCTCGCCGGGCAGCGACGAACGATTCAGCATCCGTCGTCTCGGCGCTGCGCCTACGTCTTGGTCGCCCTATCCTCTAGACTGCGCCCATCGAGTCGTCCCGCTCATCCTGTTCCTCGTCCTCGGC
>Ga0123338_10000764_pt1 | contig 32079 bp, 29 predicted proteins | sample grotaG_FD_89793 | JGI IMG/M metagenome (GOLD analysis project Ga0123338, IMG submission 89793) | Glacier valley bacterial and archeal communities from Borup Fiord, Nunavut, Canada, to study Microbial Dark Matter (Phase II) -... | ecosystem: Environmental > Aquatic > Freshwater > Ice > Glacier ...
CGCTGTTTTCTTTTCCGTCTCGCTGCAGGAATTAAAAAATGCTGCACATAGCACTATCATTAGTAAATTTTTCATTGGTATATCACTTTAAAAACTTAATAGCAGTTAACAAATCATCGGATCCGTTTAGTAAACACTGGCTATGATCTCCTGCTAAATGAAAACCAATACCAGGCTGCTTTTTAACTTTGATTTTTAAAATAAATTTTCGCAAAGGTAACGGATAATTGGAATCAGGCAGGTTTATGGTATTTTTGCCGCTATTATAAACAGATTTATTCAGTACTATGTTAGTTGGATTACAAGATGTTACGTTTGAGTTTGGCGCAAGGACCATTGTCAGGGATGCAACCTGGCATATTCAGCCCAATGAGCGCATTGGTTTGATAGGATATAATGGGACGGGAAAATCTACCCTGCTAAAAGTTTTTGTCGGCCAGTACCTGCCTTCTGAAGGCAGCGTGGAAAAGGGTCGTGAAACAACCATCGGCTATCTCCACCAGGATCTTTTAAGTTACGAATCAGGTGATTCTATCCTGCGCGTGGCGATGGGCGCTTTTGAAAAAGTATTGAAACTGGAAGAAGACATCGAAAGAATAGGCAAAGAATTGGAAGCGACTTCAGACGAAAAATTACTCCACGAATACAGCGATAAACTGCACGAGATGGATTTGCTCGATGGTTACAACATCCATCATAAAACAGAAGAAGTGCTTCAGGGTCTGGGTTTCGCCAACGCTGACCTGGATCGTCCCTTTAAAGAATTTAGCGGCGGCTGGAGAATGCGCGTGTTGCTTGCAAAGATGATTCTTCAGCAACCTGATCTGCTGCTCCTTGATGAGCCTACCAATCACCTCGACCTCCCTTCAATCGAATGGCTCGAGAAATACCTGCTTCATTTCAGGGGTTCCGTAGTAATTGTGTCGCACGATAAATTTTTCCTGAACAGGATGGTGACCAAGATAGTGGAGCTTTACCAGAAAGAACTGCATTTCTATATCGGCAACTATGATTTTTACGAAAGTGAAAAATCACAAAGGGTAGAATTGCAGCAACGTGCTTATGAAAATCAGCAGGATTATATCCGTCAGCAGGAAAGATTTATTGAAAGATTTAAAGCGAAAGCCAGTAAAGCCGCCGCCGCTCAAAGTGTGGTAAAACGACTCGACCGGCTTGACCGCATTGAAGATGTTGAAATTGAAAGGCCTAATATTAAAATCAACTTCCAGGTTGATAAAACTCCGGGAAGAACATTGGTGACGTTAAAAGATGTAAGCAAACACTTTGGTAATATCAATATCGTTGACCATGCTTCAGCGGAAATCGACAGGGGTGATAAAATAGCGCTGATAGGCGCGAACGGTAAAGGTAAATCTACCCTGCTCAGAATAATTGCCGGTGCAGAAACTTTTGAGGGTGAACGTAAATGGGGCCATAACGTAGATGAAAGTTTTTATGCCCAGCACCAGATGGAGGCATTGAACGGTAACAATACCGTTCTTGACGAAATGAAATTATGCGGCAGTCAGAAAACCGAAATGGAGCTGAGAACACTTCTCGGCTGTTTTCTTTTCAGCGGTGATGATGTGGAGAAAAAAGTTAAAGTGCTGAGTGGTGGAGAGAAGGCACGCGTAGCATTGGCAAAAACGATTGTTAGTAAAGCAAACTTCCTTATGCTGGATGAACCTACCAATCACCTCGACATACATTCCTGTGAACTGTTGATCGAGGCATTAAATAAGTATGAAGGAAGTCTTATACTGGTTAGCCATGACCGTTACTTTATTTCAAAAACCGCTAACAAGATCTGGGAGATCGATGAACAAAAGATCAGGGAATTCAAAGGTACTTATGCGGAATGGGTCGAGTGGAAAGAAAGAAGAGCGGTTGAACTAAAAGCACGCAAGGCTGCTGAAGTTTTACTACAGCCTAACAACAAAAGTCAACCGGAAAAAGGCAGTAAAAATAACCAGGAAAAAACAGCCTACAAACCTGTTCCCCAACAGAAAAATACCAGCATCAATAAGGAAGTAAAAAAAGATCTTCAAAAACAGCAACGCCTGTTTCAGCAACTGGAGGAGCAAATCGTTTCATTGACAATGCAAAGAAATAAGGCAGAGTCGGCACTTACCAGTTCAGAGATATATTCAGATGCAAAAAAATTCGGTAATACTGAAAATGAGTTTAAAAAAGCTTCTGAAGAATTGAAGAAGCTTAACATACAGTATGAACAGGTTTTCGAAGAGATAGTAAAGTTGGAAGGAATGCTTAATAGTTAATAGGTATGATCAACGAATAGCGGTTACCTGTTTGCGAAGTATTACAGGTAACCATTTTTAACAATTAAATATTTTTCTTTAATAATTAATCATCATCTATTATCAATAAAAATGTTTCGCCGCGTTTGCTTGTATGCATTTATAATTTTTTCTCAATCCAGCTATTCCCAACAAGTGACGGGCCGTCCGAAAATCGGACTTACACTTAGCGGTGGCACTGCAAAGGGTCTTGCTCATATCGGTATTTTAAAAGCTATTGATTCGGCGGGACTTAAAATAGATTATCTAACCGGAACCAGTATGGGCAGTATTATTGGCGGGTTGTATGCGATTGGTTATTCCGCCGATTCTATTGAGAAATTAGCACGTAAAACTGATTGGGATATACTCATTACCAACCAATCGTCTCTCAGGAGCATCATCATGGAAGAAAAGGAGGAGTACGGAAAATATACTGTAGAACTTCCATGGGTGAACCATCATTTCATTTTGCCAAGTGGTTTGCTGGAAGGCCAGGAGCTCTGGCTCAACCTCGCAGAGTTGTTTGCTCCTGTATCGGGTATAAAAGATTTTTCCAAATTCAGCATTCCTTTTAAATGTATTGGCACCAATGTCAGTAATGGTGAAGCCGTTGTAATGGATCACGGCGAAATTGTTACGGCAATACGGTCAAGTATTGCTATTCCCTCCGTTTTTACAGCTGTTGATTATGAAGGTAAAAAAGTTGTTGACGGTGGCATCGTCAGAAATTTTCCGGTACGCGACGTTAGGGAAATGGGTGCCGATTATGTCATCGGCAGCAATGTTGCCACGGGGCTCTTTCCGGGCAAAAAAGTTTTTAACGCATTGCAGATATTATTGCAGATAGCGTTTTTTCGCGAAGCCGATGACAGGAAAAATGAAGTCCCGCTTTGTAATATTTATATCCCGGTGCATCTGGAGAAATATGCATTAGGAAATTTTAATCAGTCGGTGGAAATTATAAAGGCAGGTCTGGAAGAAGGCAGGCGTATGTACCCCGTATTTAAAAAACTTGCCGACTCTCTTGACGCGATCTATGGCAAACAGGTCATACTTAAGAACAGGTTACCATCAGTGATTAAATCAATTATATCTTCAGTGGAAGTTAACGGACTGGAGCACACTACTAAAGATTTCTTTGTTCATACGATGGATTTTCTTACCGATAAATATTACAGCCCGGAAGATCTTTCCAACATGGTACGTAAAGCTTTTGGCACACGTTACTATAGCCGTATTGTGTATTCACTGATTGAACAAAGCGACTCAACAAAAAAGATTGTTTTCGATGTCATTGAAAATCCGCTCACATTTGCAAAGTTAGGGATACACTATAATGAATTTGGAGGCATCAGCATCATTGCAAATCTAACTAGCAGAAATTTTATACTGCCGGGCAGCAGGGATCTGGTAACAATTAATCTTGGCGAGAATCTCAGGCTACGCGCTGAACACCTGCAATACCTTGGCAGGATGAAAAAGTTCGCTTTCCTCGTTTCAACACAAACGGAAAGATTAAAGTTTACTACTTACAATAATTTTAAAGAAGAGGGTGTCTACTACCAGAACTATTCAAATGTTGAAACCAGGCTTCAATTTTCTGCTAACCGGATTTTTACAATTGGCGGCGGAGCACGTTATGAAAGAATTCGATATTATCCTTCCATCACCTCTGATCTCGACATAAAAGGGAAAAATAATTTTTCAACTGCCTACATTTTCCTTACCCACAATTCCCTCGAAAGGACCATTTATCCTAAGACCGGTGTTAAACTGGATGTTGAATATGACCAGGTGTTTAAGCAGGATCCTGACATCGTTTTGTTACGGAATGGTAAGCCGATCAGCAACACGGATTCTATTGGTTTCAGGTATAATCAATACCGGCGCATATTAGTTAATATGGAAGCTTATGCCCCGGTTACCAGCCGCGCCACCTTTTTGCTACAGGCACAAACGGGTATTAATTTTAATTATAAGCAGCATATCATGAATGAGTTCCCGATCGGCGGACTCAACGCGCTGTTTCGCAACCAGGTAACATTCGCCGGTTTAAAAGAAGGCACGCTCTACTCACCCAGTGTAGCAAGCCTTCAACTGGGCTTGAGATACCAGTTATTCGCAGGTACCTATTTCATTGGAAGAGCAAACGGCCTGTTTAATAATTTCATCACTAAAAGCACGGTACAGAATATTCCTGATTTTCTTTCCGGCTACTCATTGACGTTCGCTTATAACTTTGCACTTGGGCCGCTAGAGTTGAGTGCCATGTACTGTGATCAGTCAAGACAGCTGATGACTTATATTAATATAGGGATAGCATTTTAGAGATATGGAGGTATGAGGTATGAAGTGAAACTTTCCGAAACGATTGTTATGAAAAATTAAATGCCTTCGCCTGAAACACTTTGCCTTGAGATTTTACTTTATATCATACTCAGCGAAATAATAATCCCCTATCTTTTTTAGTATACTATTACCGCTAATCAAATTTTCAGGCAATCTTTTAAAGCCGGCATCATGCGACATGAAGATAATTTTTGTTATCCCTTCATCCTGTAACAATTTCATGAGCATATTGAAACTTTGCTGATCTTCAGCAAGGAAAATTTTCTTTGTATCAAACAATACTGCATATTCCTGCGCGATAAATTGATTTTGTACCACCAATACATCGCAGCTTTGTTTCTTTAAAAAATCCAGTCCGGGTTTTACCCTGTATGCATAATCCCGCTTCAGCGTGCGCCGCGCGAGGTAAACATTTAAATACATGCTATAAGCTGCAACAGGTATCAGTATCAATAAGAGCCACTTATTAAATTTAATCAAACCATGCTCCATTACAACAACGCTCAGCATAATTATCACAGGTATAACATTCAAAAAATACCGGGGACCCCATTGCTTACCGCCTGCATTGGGCAAAGCTAAAGGAGCAATCAGTAAGAACAGCGTAATGATCACCGTTAGTTGCCTGACTATTAGCGGAAGTGTAATTCTTTTTCCAGAAAGATAAAAGATAATTCCATAGAAAAGCCCTGTCAGTGGAAAATAAAGAAGGAGTCTTCCGTTAAGGTGAAATAAAATAATCATCTTATCCATTAAATATTTTTTGAAACCTTCCGGTGCCGACAGTTGAACACTGTGTTGACCAAGGATAATTCCATACACCAGACTATTGAATATAAGATATGCCAGCACTCCGGTAAGCAAAGAGGCTATGAATATAATATTGGCTTTATTCTTTTCTTTTAAATTATTAAATAGAATAATCATCACCAGCAACAAACACAACAGTAACATTTCAGGTCTTAACCAAACCGACATGCCAGTCATCAATCCCGATAATACAGCATAAAAATCCGATACACGCTTAAGCAACAAAAAAACGATCGCGCTAAAAGACAACAGTATCGATAAGCTGTGTTCCCAATAAAGCGCGCCATAAATAGTTAAGGGAGAACAAAAGGCAAGTAATATAAACGCTACCGAAATCACCAACGGTTTAACTCCTGTCTTTTTCATAAAAAAAATAAACCATAGCCACATTGCCGTTAAACTAAGAAAGGGAACAATATATATTCCTTTAAATCCAGCATATTTATACAGGCAGGAAGTCAACCATTGGAACGCAGGCGGAAAAGAAATCACTTTACCCTGCGGGGAGTCATATACAAAAGGCGCTTTGAAAGGATAGAAACCCCGGGACCAGATCTTGCTGACCCACAACGGAGCTTCAAGGTTTAAGGTAGTATAGCTTCCTCCACCGGCTATTTGTTTTACCATCAAAAATTTCAGTCCTGCATCACCGGAAAAAAATACGCCTTCTTTGATCGTAAGCAGCAGGGTAACGAGGAAACATGCAGCAAAGAAAAATAATATGAAAGGCAGCAAAGAATATGGTTGCCTGATATTGTGCGCATGCCTCTTCACAAAAAATCGATGGTATCAGATTTTTTCGCGATGCGAAAAGCTGCGTTGATCAGTCCTACATGACTGTAAGTCTGAGGGAAATTGCCCCACTGCGATCCATCCAGTCCAACATCTTCACTAAAGATACCTAAGTGATTACCGTGCTGTAATAATTGATCGAGTACTTTACGGGCATCGTTCACTCTTCCCACACAAGCCAGCGCATCTACATACCAAAAAGCACATACCAGGAAAGTAGTTTCCGGCAAACCAAAATCATCCGAATGTTTATACCGGTAAAACAATCCCTGGTCACCCATCAATTCTTTTTCCAGTGCGGCTATATGATCTTTAGCTTTCTGTGAATTATGATCGAGGTAACCCATGGTGACCATCATCAGCGTACTTGCATCCAGGTGGGTAGTCCCGAGTGCCTGGGTGTACACTTTTCGCTCTGGGTCGTAGCAGTGTTCCAGCAGCATGGTAGCTTCGGCTGCGAGTTTTTCAGCCTGCATCATCAGTGGTTCATCGCCAAACTCTTTCGCTATTTTATAAGCCGCCATAGCGCCGGCCCAATGGAACAACAGTGTGTAAGTATGTACCTGTTTGTAATTTCTAAATTCCCACAGCCCCGCATCTTCGGCCCGCATTGTTCTTTCAATCTGGTCGAGCAGCCAGGGTACCATTCGTTTAAAACTTTTCTTTTTAGGAAAGGTCAATCGTTTATCTATGTACAAAGGCAGCAGGCTCACCAGCACCTGACCATAAACATCATTTTGAATTTGTATGTAAGCCTTGTTACCAATTCTTACCGGCTTATTATTTAAATAACCTGCAAGATCCAGTTCAATCTCTTCTATCTGATTTTCACCGGTAATGGAATACAGCGGTTGTAAAGAATCACCTGAATTACTGATGATGTTTTGAACAAAATCAAAATATTTTTCAAGTTCATCGAAGTGACCTATCTGGTTATATGCTTTCAGGGTGTAATGAGCATCGCGAAACCAGAAGAAACGATAATCCCAGTTTCGGGAGCTTTCCTGGAACTCAGGCAGACTGGTAGTACCCGAAGCTATGATAGCGCCTGTATCTTCATACTGATGTAATTTTAATATCAGCGCGGAACGGATAATTTCATCCTGGTAGATACTGGGCACATAACTGCTCTTAACCCAATTTTGCCAGTAAAAAGTAGTCTTACGAATAAACTCTTCGGCTGTCTCCTGCAATGGAGCCTCCATTGGTTCACCAAAGGTGAGGATTATATACCTGTCCTGGTCAAGGATAAAACCCTGTTCCTGTAACACGTAATTTAATGGTACGTCGGTAGTCACCCGTACCTGGGCGGTAAGGTTCAGGTAACGGATATGGTTACTGCCAGTAACAACATCAGGCACTATCTTACCGTAATCGCCGGTAGGCCTGCAACAAATTTTTATCACCGGGTCACCACTTATCAGTTCTATTTTGCGTACCAGCATCAGCGGTTTAAACTGACGTTCATGAATGGTCATCCTGGGCGCACAGTCAATTACCCGAAACCTTGATTCAGCGGTACTAAACTCTGTGCAAAGAATATTTGTATTAGGAAGATAATACTGACGGCTTTGATAAAGATCGGTAGCCGGCTGGATAAAAAAATGGCCACCCTTCTCTTCATCAAGCAATGATCCGAAAATAAAACTACTGTCGAATTTTGGCAGGCACATCCATTTTACATCAGCATGCATATTGATATAAGCGATGTAAGAACAATTACCTATTACACCCATATTGTATTTATGAATGGACATCCGATTCTTTATTTTGTGGTATTAATAATTTTGATAGTATAGGCAATACACTTTGCTGCGAGCGTATATTGTGATCCGCTGCCGTTGCACCCAATCCGATTTTAATAGTGAAAGCTTTGCCTTTTAAAACCTTGAACATATCTTCATCGGTAGTATCATCACCCATGCATAATATAAAATCGGGCTCTTCGGCTTTTATCAGTTTGAGGGCGGTAATGCCTTTATCAAATCCTTTTAACCTTACCTCCAGCACCTTATTGCCATCTATAACCTGCAAGGCGCTGTTGGCGGTTAACTGCAAAAGGTTGTTCATCAGCTCACGTGATCTCATAAAGCCAAGATCAGGATGTGTATTGCGGTAATGCCATACCATGGTGTTTCTCTTCTCTTCTATAAAAGAGCCGGCGCATCGTGTAACGAATAATTGGAGAATAGGTCTTATCTGGTCTTTCCATTCAGGCAGTATAGTGCTTTGCTGCTCCCATTCTCCACCTTTTAATTTTATAAAAGCGCCGTGTTCCGCCACGAGGTGTAAAGGAAGATCACCGAGCCAGTTGTCTAAAGTATCAGCGTCGCGGCCACTGATGATCGTCACTTCATTTTTTGAATCACCGGTTAGCTGTTGCAGCACGTTAAGCAGTTCCTCCTGTGGCATGGCCAGTGATGGTATCCGGGTAAACGGAGCAAGGGTGCCATCATAATCCAGCAGTATAGACCTCTTAGATGCGTCATAATATTGCTCAATTATCTTCTGCATAGTGGAGAGGTCCAGCAGTTTTACCGAAAGTTGATGCTGTTCTTCTTTTGTATCGTTCAGTTGTTCCAGGAAATCATCTACCCATTTGAAGATATCATAATCTTTTAGTCTTTTCTGCATCAGCGACATGCGGTGCTTTTGTTCTACCGGCGACATGGTTAACGCATATTGTATGGCGTTAGCCACTTCACCGGAATCGGTTGGGTTTACCAGTATAGCTTCATTCAATTCACTGGCTGCTCCCGTGAGTTCACTTAAAATTAAAACTCCTTCCTGTGATGCGCAACTGGCAACATATTCCTTCGCAACAAGATTCATTCCGTCTCTTAACGGAGTAATCAATGCAACAGCTGCAGCCTGGTACAATGCACACAGCTCTTCAAATGCAGTGTGGCCATAGCGGTAAATGATGGGTTGCCATTTCAATGTTGACAACCTGCCGTTGATATCGCTGATCTTTTCTTCGATCTGTTTTTTACGCTCAATATAAGCAGGTATCTCATCGCGTGATGGTACTACGCTTATAATAAATACAACTTTTTCTTTCCATTCGGTGTAGGTATCCAAAAATTCTTCAAACCCGTTTAACCGGTACATCAGTCCCTTTGAATAATCCATCCTGTCTACAGAAAAAATAATTTTTTTCTCAGCGTACGTTATCTTGATTGTTTCTTTCAAAGCCAGTATGTCGGGATTATTTGCTGCATGGGTAAATTTTTCAAAATCAATACCGATCGGAAACAGATCCACTTTAACCAGGTGATTATTGAATTGCAGTTTGTTGAATTGGTGGTCGATGCCTAACAGCATTTTAGCTGACTGGATAAAATGCTGGGCATAATCATGGGTGTGAAACCCAACAAGGTCTGACCCAAGCACTCCCTGCAATAAACTTTTTTTCCATTTTGTGGGGAGCAGCCGAAAAATTTCGTAGGAAGGAAAAGGGATATGAAGAAAAAAGCCAACGGTAGCTTTAGGTTTAATTTTTCTGATCATCTCGGGTAGCAGCATTAGCTGGTAATCATGAATCCACACGGTGTCATCTTCATTCATTACCGACAACAATTTATCACAGAAAAGCGTATTCACCTTTTCGTAAGCTGTAAAGTTATCCTTCTTAAATTCTACCAGTGAAGGAAAATAATGAAACAGTGGCCACAAAGTAGAGTTGGAAAATCCGTTGTAAAAGGCAGCATACAATTCCGGTTCTACAAAAACCGGTTCTATCATAAAATTTGTATTTTTAGAAGAAGGGGTTATTTGTTCCCATTCCTGGGGTGTAAAGTCGGCGCTGCCAATCCACATCTTACCTGTAAAGTTGTTATGGTCAGTGTGTGCTTGTTCAAAATAGCTGTTAAGCGCAGATACCAGCCCTCCGGAACTCGGGCGTAATTTTACCGGATCATCTTTTTTATCAATCGAAAATGGCAGCCGGTTAGATATAATGATTAGTCTCCCCATAGGAAAATAGATTAAGATTATAGTTTGATGCTTTATTACTTAGTGCTCTGGCGGTTATTGTTTTTTTGCCACGAATACGCAAAGCCACGAAGAGTAAGTGTCTTTCTGCAAATGTTATATTTTTATTTAGTATAATCTCAATTATAAAATTGGTAAAATTCACAAACGGAACTCAGTAACAGTTGATTGATACATATTAATCATTAATAATTACTCCCTTTATTTATTAATTACATATCTTAGTTACTGCTTAAACTAAACCGGCACCTATGCAAAATAATGGACCTATTATTATAGTAGACGATGATAGAGAAGATTTAGAATTATATAAAACAGTACTTAAATCGCTAGGTGTAAGAAATGAAATTTTACTTTTTGAAGAACCTTCGGAGTTCTTGAAATTTATGCATAAAAGTAACGAGAAAGTATTTCTTATTTTGTGTGATATTAATATGCCGCAGATGGATGGATTCGAGCTGCGCCATGAATTAAACCTTAATCCATCATTGGCCTCAAAAGCCATTCCGTTCTTATTTTTTTCCACCTCCGGAAATATCAATCATATCTCAAAAGCTTATCAGTCCTCTATACAGGGTTATTTTTTGAAACCTTCAACATTAGAAGAAATAAGTAAGATGTTCAGGTGTATAGTTGATTATTGGGACTTGTCTTCACATCCTACATTGTAATAATTACGTTCAGAATATCTATCTGAAAACACCAGTATTTACTAGTATTGAACATTTAATATTTGGTAATTTGTAAGCGAATGTTTTCGTTGAGAAAGACCAGTGTCATTTCAATCATCGAATGTCTTAAAAAAAATTGCCGTCAGCTTTCAGTTATCAGGAGGAAAGTATATATCACTTTGAATTGCTGACTGCCGATAGTTGACGGCTAATAACAAAAAAGGTCGATGTGGGATTGACATGTTACTAATGCCTATATTCATCCAAAATAAATACATACGAAAAAGGGTCTAAATCAAATTGTTATGCCAGGCAATTCATCTTTCGTAGCATATAATTATCGTAAATTATTATCAGGTTGCAGTGAAAGGCTTTTAGTAAAGAAGGAAGCTGCGCTTCTCTGGCAGAAAAATATTAAACGCGCGGTTGATATTGTCGCGGCTCTTTCAGGATTGATATGCTTATTCCCCTTAATGATCTATGTCGCCATAAGAGTAAAACTAGATTCGAAAGGGCCTGTATTTTATTTCCAGGAAAGACTTGGTTTCAAAGGAGTCCCTTTTATTATATATAAATTCAGAAGTATGGTTGAGGGCGCCGAGCAAAACGGGCCAACGTTGTCTTTTGTAAATGACAATCGGGTCACTAATTGGGGCAGAACCATGCGGACGTGGAAATTAGATGAGTTACCACAGTTATTCAATGTACTCATTGGCACTATGAGCCTAGTGGGACCCAGGCCCGAAAGAAAGTATTATATCGATATTGTATCTCCTATATATCCTTATTTCGATTATCTCCACCAGGTTAAACCCGGACTGACTTCACTGGGGATGATAAAATTTGGCTATGCCCGGAATGTAGCACAGATCATACAAAGAATGAAATACGACGTCGAATATGTTGAGCGTTACTCTTTACTTTTAGACTTCAAGATTCTTTACTATACGCTTCCATCCATTATCGGGAGCAAGAAAGTAGTTTAATTTATTCTTTTTGTGTAGGGTTCACAACTGCCACTAATAGCTTCCTCAGGCACCTGTGCTGATTAACCCTTAATACAGCATTCTTCCCTGACGGGTATTATCTTGTGAGAAATCGGGATGAACATTTATAATTTAGATTAGCTGGTAGTCAAAGTCACCGGAAATTAATCAACCTTAAAAGCAGCACACTATGGTAGTTACCTATCAGCCCTTTTCAATAGCACCTTAGATGCTTCCGTACCAACTTTTGAAATTCTTTTTTCTATAGCTGCAATTACCTGTGGTTTAATAGCATCTAACCAGTTGGGATTATCATGGGGAGAAAAGTTCCAGTCATTGTCCGCATTTTTACACAAAAATAGCAGGCCTCTTTCACCATCTTTTACATAAACTTTAAAGCACAGACTATCAGAGTCATGATTTTCCTGTATTATATACAGATTGAATTCCTTGTTATCATGGATTATAAACTCTGTGAATCTGATTATCATAACGCTGTTTATGATACTCATAAAAAAATCAGACCAGAATTATAATGTCTAACCAGTGGAATCACGTTTAAAGACAGAAAGATTGTATGTCAAATAATGTACAACCACTGAATTTGGGAACCTGACAGTTGTCGATCGCGGGTATTGCCTTCACATTGCTAATGAATGATAATAGCACCAAGTAAACCTCCTATGACAATACCGCCGAAACCGAATTTCCATGCCCTGGAATTTCTTGATCTTTTCTCTTTGATAAGCAGCTTCTGTGTATCAGTCAACAATTGCTGAGTAGTGTTAAGGTGAGTTTCGGCGTTATTTAAAGACATGGATATTGATTGTAACCCTGTCCTGGTACTGTCAATAAAATTCATTGTATTACCAGACAAGGATTGGAAGCTTGCATTTAGTTGCCTGTAGTAAGCCTCTTTTTCCACCAGTATGCTATCTTGTTTTTTGATAATGTCTTCGTAAGAGTTAAGAACACGTTTGTAAGAACTGTTTGCAGAACGCCCTTTATCATAATAGGACTGGTACAGATGAAAAGTTATTTTATTCATGATAACGGTACTGTCAATGTGAACAGCTACCGAATCTCCATTATTGATAATATATGCCGTCTTGCTCATTGAATCAATAAAATTCTTTATTGGTTTTTGCGATAGCCCATTTAAGCATACGGCAATTGATAGGGCTAGAAAAAAAAGACATTGATAAATACCCCGGTGGATCATAAAACTATAATGATTTGATTTGAATGACCGGCGGCATGGAATCCGTTTTCTCTAGTGCTTGCTTAGCTACTGAGGCATTTTTTTTTAGCTCATTAAGTATTGTAATACTCTTTGTGTCAGCATTATTTTTGCTGTTATTGAGTTGGTCAACCGAGCTCTGCACATTGGTAATATATGCTCCGAATGTTATCATGCCGGTGTTGATAGCATCAATTTTAGCTTTGGAAAAACTTATGTCAGAAAGAGCCGAATCGACATGAAGCTGTGACTTAGTTATATTATTTTGAATAGCCTGCAGATTGCTGCTTCCATGAAATATAGACCAGGCATTGGCAATTGTAAGTGCGCCTAACACCGTACCCAGGATAATTTTATGAGACTTCTCCATTATTATATTATTAAGATCAATGATAAAAGTTGTCGGGAAGAACTAATTACAGGTATATTTTAGTAATGATATTGTTAGCAGCAAGAAGCTGCCACATGATACATGGCATACTAAACTATACACTAATAGTTCTCCTGAATCATATCATAAGTAATATTAATATAAATTAATTAAAATTGCAATAGTGGTTTAGCCGGCAGCTTTAGCCTCAGGCCAGCGCAACGTTTTAATCCGCAGATCATTTGACTCCTGATAGCAATATCTAAGTCAGCTATCATAAATAAGCATAATTTTAGAACACCGCCATAGCAACAGGTATCTGTAATAGTAAGCATATTTTAAACATATCTGTATCCGGGTATACAAATAAAATAATCACTATGAAAAAAATTCTTATTATTGAAGACAACCAATCAATAAGAGAAAATACCGCTGAGATTCTGGAACTGGCAAACTACCAGGTAACTACCGCGGTAAATGGTAAAACGGGTATAGAGCATGCACTTGAAACAATACCAGACCTGATAATTTGTGACATTATGATGCCTGAACTTGATGGTTTTGGTGTATTAAATATTGTGCAGCGAAATCCGGCACTAAATGGTATTCCATTTATTTTTCTAACCGCAAGAGCAGAAAGTATCGACATCCGGCGTGGTATGGGATTAGGAGCTGATGATTACATAACAAAACCCTTCTCGCCTACCGATCTCCTTAATTCAATAGAGAGCCGCTTAAAGAAAGCTGAAAAGATAAAACATACACCACCGGGGATTGATGGTGTTGATGAATTACACCATATCGCCGGGGGTGACGCGGCGCTGCTTTCTTTTGTAAAAGGAAGAAGCATAGACAAATTTAAAAAGAAACAACTTATTTATTCTGAGGGCAATCATCCTATAAGATTGTTTTATGTTCAGAAAGGAAAAGTAAAAATTTTCGTTAGCAACAATGAAGGTAAAGAGTTGATTGTATCACTTTGCGGAGTTGGCGACTTTTTCGGTTACACGCCACTGTTTGAAGAAACGCTGTATAAAGATAAAGCCGCTGCAATGGAAGACACAGAACTGGCGATCATTCCCAAACATGAGTTTGAAGAACTGATGCGTATCAACCGGGAAGTAGCTCAGAAGTTTATCAGGTTACTGGCTAGAGACGTTGCTGACAAAGAGCAGCACTTGCTAAACATAGCGTATGATTCGCTGCGCAAAAAGGTTGCTGATGCGCTATTGAAACTGCAAAATAAATATGGAGAGAATGACCATGGCAACTTTAGTATAAACATTAGTCGTGAAAACCTTGCAGCCGTCGCGGGCACTGCTACAGAATCATTAATAAGAACGCTGAGCGATTTTAAAAATGAAAAATTAATTGATATAAAAGACAGTATCATCAGCATAACAGATAGCACCAGGCTAAAGAGAATGCTCAATTAAAATATCATCATGGACGTATCCACCCTTCTTCCTGAAACGCAGGAACTTCAGGCGCTCTTCAATTCAACCATCGGCATAGTGATCACCAATAGTGAAGGCCGCATCATTAATTTCAATCCTTTCGCTGAAAAACTGTTTGGCTACAAGAGAGAAGAAATTGTTGGACGGCTTGTTGAAGTGCTGATCCCAAATAATTATACCAGGCACAAAAGTTACAGGGAATCTTTTATTGAACATCCTTCCAACAGGGTCATGGGCGAGGGCAGGGAGCTCTTCGCGCTTCGCAAAGACAACACTGAATTTCCCGTAGAGATAAGCTTAAGTCATTACAGTGTCGAGGATAAAAATTACGTCATAGCCTTTGTAATAGATATATCGGTACGCAAAACAAGCGAGGCGCTTGTATTAAGACAAAAGGAAAAACTGGAAACGATTTCCGCGCAGGTAACCCGGATGAATACAGAGCTGGAAAAAAAGGTGGAAGACCGTACTAAGATGTTGAAGGAAACTTTTGTAGAACTGGAAAAATCACAGGAAGAGTTGCGCAACGCGCTGGAAAAAGAAAGAGAACTGGGTGAACTGAAATCACGGTTTGTAACCATGGCCTCACATGAATTCAGGACTCCTTTAAGTACTATACAAACTTCTGCCTATATAGTGCAGCAATATACCACCGCAGAAGACCAGGAAAAAAGAGATAAACACCTGGCTAAAATTCAGAACGCAGTACAGGTGCTGACTTTTATTCTGGAAGATTTTTTGTCGCTTGAAAAATTGGAAGAAGGACATGTACAGGTAAACCTGCAGTTGATGACGCAGGAAAACATCTCTGCCGAAATAGACAGTGCGCTTGATGAGATGGCACCGGTGTTAAAAAAGGGACAAGTCTTCCAGTTCAATCATACCCCCCTCACAGACATCATCACGGATAAAAAATTGTTGCGAAATATCCTATTGAATCTACTAACCAATGCCATAAAATATTCTTCGGAAGATACTGTCATAACTATTACCAGCGGCGTACAAAAAAACCAGTTAAAGATAGCGGTGTCCGATCAGGGTATAGGCATTCCTGAAGCTGAACAAAAGCATTTGTTTGAACGATTCTTCCGGGCAACCAATGCATCTACCATACAGGGTACGGGCCTGGGCTTACATATTGTAAACAGGTACCTTAAATTAATAAAGGGTACTATCGAAATGCAAAGTGAATTGAATAAAGGCACAACATTTACAATACTCCTGGATACCCGGATGACGTTGTAAGAAATTTATAATCCAAAAACGCCGGGCTAGTCAAGTTGTATTTGTCCGCCTTCAAAATTTTGATTGTCTAAAGTCCAGTTGCCTGTGTAAGATGTCCCGACCCATACTTTGCCGGATTTTCGTAATACTTTAGTAATCACTTTCAATGTTATCCAGAAATTATTTTCTAGTTGCGACACTGTATTATTTCCATCAATGTTAATCTTTTTAGAACCCTTAAAACTGCCGAGATGATTTAACATTGTTTCAGGTTTAATCTTCGCAGGCTTGTACTGAACATTTTCAGTGACTGGATGGTATAAAAAATCAATCCACAAAAATGGATACACTTTATTAAAGTCATCCTGGATCTGTTTTACAATCGTATTATCGGTCACTTCTATGTTCATAATAATTCCCTCCGTTTATCAGCATGCGCTGCCTGCTCAATTTGGCGCAAATTATTATTATTACCTCCGCGGTTCTATGACAAAGGAAATATAAAGTACTGATTGTCGTCAGTGTTACAGGTTGGGGTATTGCTTTCAGTTATCAGCTATCAGCTATCAGCACTTCACTGCCTGCAAGGTTTCGCAACAAGATCTCTTATCCAATTGGAATTCGACAATTGATCCACGGAAGTCACGAGGCCTCTGTGATCTTTGTGTTTCCTCCCTCTGGCAATTCTCTGTGTTAAAGAAGCTTTTTTATATTATTGCAAATTTGCCACTTGCTAATGATTAGTGCTATTCCCAAAGTTATTTTATTCGAAAAATAACCCCGATCTTCTACGATGAATGATAGCTGAAAGCTGATAGCTGATAGCCATAGCTGATGGCTGTCATAAAATTCAATGACAGCAATCATTTTCAGCTAGCTGGTTTGAAAATACTTTTGCGTCTTGTAAATAACAAACAACAATGCTCAAAATTAAATTATACTGTTATGGAAGTAAGAAATGAAGAAGAGGAATTCTTTCCGCACGGCGCCATTGTTTTCTTTGTATTGCTTATTACGCTGTGCCTTGTAATATGGTATGGAATTTATTTTTTAATGCTGTCACGCACCTAAACCGTTCTCAATGTCTGTTATTGATAAATATGAAAAAATAGTAATGGCAATCACCGGATTGGTAATAGCGCTTTTTATATTTTCTATTCTTTACGCGAAAGATAAATATAAAAGTAATCTTCCGGAATGTATTCCTTTCAACAAGGCATATACTGTTGCTAAAGTAAATAAGATTGACAATAAAACTTACCAGGTATTCGCCGTGGCGCAGATGTGGCAGTTTCAGCCTTCTGAAATATATATACCCGTAGGAAGCGAGGTTGATTTTTACTTAACCTCCAAAGATGTGGTACATGGGTTTAACATAGCTGACAAGAATGTAAATATGATGGCGATATATGGAAATATAAATAAAACTACCGTCAAATTTGAGAAGCCAGGCATTTACTATATTACCTGTCATGAATATTGCGGCATAGGCCATCAGAATATGCAGGCGCAGGTTATTGTAAACGACCCTGCCAACTAACACTGCTGTCAGTTTTCATCTTTATACAACTAAACATTAATTAGCAATTCGTTATAGCTTATTGCGAACACGTCGACATCACTTTAATATAAAATAACAGTCAGGTTAGGACCAATATTGAAAACAAATTACCGATTATGAAAGTAAGCAAATCATTAAAACATGTTATCCTGCTGGAGTTAGGCATCCCCGTTACACTGTTGATACTTGGTTTGTATCATGGTTTGATGCAGACGATCTACAGGGCCGGCATCTTACACCAAAGTTCATTTCTCAAACTCGAATATTACCAGGGACTCACTTTGCATGGTGTTATAAATGCCCTGGTGCTAACTACCTTTTTCGCGGTAGCGTTCGGGCATGCAACCATGACATTTTATTTGAAAAAAGAACCAAACAAATTTTTAACATGGCTTAGTTGCTGGCTTATGATCCTGGGAACCGTGCTGGCGGCATGGGCAATGCTTGCAGGTAAAGCCTCGGTATTGTACACCTTCTATCCCCCATTGAAAGCGCATCCGTTTTTTTATTTAGGAGCCGCTTTGTTGATAGTAGGTTCCTGGATCCCCTTGTTCGACTGGGCAAAGATGTATGTCTCCTGGAAAAAGAACAATGAAGAAACAAAAACGCCAATAGCCGTGATAGGCACACTGGCAAACTTCACCATCTGGTTTGTATGTTCATTGGCGGTAGCATACGAGGTGCTGGCATTGCTGATACCATGGGCGATGGGGTGGACCGATACCATAAATGTAACATTAGCAAGAACACTGTTCTGGTTCTTTGGCCACGCGCTTGTGTACTTCTGGTTACTACCTGCATATATTATGTTTTATACCATGCTGCCAAAACTGGCCGGCGGTAAATTATATTCAGACCTTGCCGGCAGGATCACTTTTTTCTCTTTTATAATCTTTTCCATACCGGTGGGCGTACACCACCAGTTCAGCGATCCTTCTATCAGCCAGGGTATAAAATTTTTCCAGGGCCTGCTGACTTTCGGCGTTGCCATACCCAGCTTCATAACAGCTTTTACGCTGGCGGCTTCCCTTGAATACGCAGGCAAAAAGCGTGGCGCTAAAGGATGGTTCGGATGGATGGGCAAGCTGCCTTACCTTGACAGTGAAAATTTTTTATTCGCATACTTTATCTGCGGACTTATCCTTTTTATATTCGGTGGCTTAACCGGGATTGTAAATGCATCCTATTCATTAAGCAGCGTAATACACAATACAGCATGGCTACCAGGGCATTTTCACATGACCGTCGCAGGCCCTGTTTTTCTGGCTATCATCGGCATGAGCACCTATCTCTATGCTAAATTATCTGGCAAAAAAATATTTCTTCCAAAAGTGAATGTTATCGTTCCTTATTTATGGATGATGGGTGTGTTACTGTTTTCAACAGGTTTAATGTGGGGCGGTTTAATTGGCGAACCCAGGAGAACCAACCTGGGCATGACTTACCTTAACAAAGCCAGTCCGCTCTTTCATCCGGAATGGGTACCGACAACCTTGCTTGCTTTATGCGGAGGCATTATCATGTTTATAGCGGGGATGATGTTTATAGTTGTGTTCTTCGGTACCATGTTCAGTAAAAAGAAAGAAGAAGCGATGCTGGAATTACCGGTGAGTGAAGCCTATCATGATGAGAAGCGCATCCCTATATTCGACAGGTTCAAACCATGGCTTGTGATCATGGGAATTATTATCGTTGTCGCTTACACGCCGGCGATTTTAAACGCTAATAAAAATCCCGGCATGGGCGCTCCGCCATTCTCGACAGACAATCCCGCACCGATTATCAAAGACAAGAAAGATGAGTAGCAAATCATTAACAAGGTTCTTTATACTAATAATAATCATCCTGTCATTTTCATCTTATGGATTGATGCGTTGGTACGAGAACAAATCAGGCAGGCTGCCGGTGTATGGTTTAAATCAGTCAGCAACTGAAAAAGATAAGCCGTCTCCCATAGGCAACTTCTATTTACTTAATCAGGACAATGCGGGATCAGGTACTGAAAAGTGGAATGGTAAAATTGTCGTGGTAAATTTTTTCTTTACTCATTGTTCAGGTGTATGTCCAAAAATGACTGGCAACCTTATCAAGGTTCAGGAAGCTTATAAAAATGATACGGGTATTATCATTAATTCATTGACTGTTGATCCTGAAAGCGATAGTGCTTCACAGCTAAAAATATATGCCCGCAGGTATGGAATACAAAGCACCAAATGGCAGCTACTCACTGGCGATAAAAAAGAAATATACCGGCTGGCAAGGAATGAGTTTAAAGTGCTGGCCACTGATGGAGATGGCGGTGCCGGCGATTTTATACATAGCGAAAAGATTGTGTTGGTGGATACGCAAAAAAGAATACGCGGATATTATGATGGCACTGACATCAACGAAATGAAACAACTTATAAAAGATATCTTAAAACTTAAAAATGAAAATTAGCTATTTAATCTGCGTATGTTTATTGGTCGCCGGGCAATTGAAATGTTTTGCAGATCCTGTGCCCGAAGCCGGAAAAAAGATTTTTACCATAAGATGCGCCGCATGTCATAATATTAACAAAGACATGACCGGACCTGCTTTAGCAGGTGTTGATCAGCGCCGTTCAATCGACTGGATTATTAGTTTCATTCACTCTCCACAGAAAATGATCAAAAGTGGTGATGCCTATGCTACGGCCTTGTTCAACAGGTTCAACAATATCACTATGCCCGATCATGCCGATCTTAAAGAGGACGATATAAAATCGCTTGTCAGTTATATTAAGTCGGAAAGCAACCAGGTGAGTATAGAAAAGCCTCCCTTTTCAAGACCCGGAAAACGGCGGCCGGCATACGAGCCATTGTCTATTACCGGTGATTATGGATTCTTTATCAGCTTCCTTGCTTTCATTGCTATCTTAACAGGGGTGATGCTTGTTGCGGTTGATGTAAAAGCTATTCAGCGTAATAGACTAAAGAATAAGGAGGGGGAAGGAAGTAATTTGCAGTAATATCGTGATGAATAAAAATACATCATTAAAATTCTTCTAAGCAAATGTCTGATGTTAAACAATAAGCTATTGCTTCTAAAGGGAAAGGAAAATCAGGAGGGGCAAGAATGATTACTTACCGGCAGGTATTGCAAACCTCGGTTTACCTGCTCACCATTTACGACAAATCCGAACAGGAAAATATCCCGGATAAAAAACTCAGGGAACTGCTTAAAGGGTTTCAGTAGTAATGCACTGAAAAATCTGTTGCTGTTTTTGGCGCCATTTTCTTTGCTGACAGCAACTCAAAAATCCTGACGACAATCAAACTTTTTCATGATGGTCAGCAGCATTTACTTTGACCGGTAAAATTATTTTTGAAGCTCAAAACAATAAATCATGAAAACAATAATAATTGTAGCAACCGATTTTTCTGCTGCCGCGATGAATGCCGCCAAGTACGCCGCAGACATGGCACTATCAATTAAAGCCGATTTATACCTGCTGCATATCTGCCCCATTCCAATTAGTTATACGGAGATTACTATGGTGATAGACATGGAAGCACTGCAACAGGGGGCGGAAGGAGAAATGGATGAAGTATGTAAAGCGTTAACCAGGCAGACAGCCGACAAAGTATATATAGAAACGAAAGTAATAACCGGATCATTTTTTGATGAACTTGAATCGGCTTGCAGGGAGATCAGTCCTTATGCTGTGGTGATGGGTAGCCAGGGTACTACCGCGGCGCAACGATTGTTGTTTGGCGGACACACGGTCCACGCGATGAAACATCTGCTGACGCCACTGATTACCGTACCGCCAAACGCACACTTTGGCTCTTTAAAAAGAATCGGGCTGGCATGCGACTTTGAAAAACCGGTAGATATTCTTCCGATAGATGAAATGATAAAAATGGTAAAAGACTTTCACGCTACACTTTATGTTCTTAATACCGGCAAAAAAAATGTCATTGATCCTGAGATTGTTTTTCAGTCGCGTATGTTACAGGAAAAACTGATAGACATAAAACCTGTTTTTAATTTTATCACCGGTGACGACACTAATGATAGTATTATGGATTTTGCTAATAAGAATGAAATTGATCTGCTGGTTGTATTTCCTAAAAGATATGGATTACTTGATACGATCATTCATAAAAGTCATACCAGGCAATTTGTATTGCATAGTCATGTCCCGGTAATGGCGTTACAAGCTTAAATGTCTTTCCGATAGCTACAGCCGTTTTATAGTTAATGTGATTTTATTTACCTAATGCTAAAACTTTACCCTAATTTTCAGTAGAGGATTTAATTACAAATTCCGTCCCATAAATAATCTTTATACAACGGACGAAAATTTTTATTGAATGCAGTCAGTAAATAATTGTATACTCACCATCAACGGCGGATCGTCAGGCATAAAATTTTCCTTGTACTCTATAGCCGTGCCACTCAATTTAGTCATGCATGGTGAGATAAAGAATATAGCATCAAAAAATTCATCCCTGCAATTTACTTACGTCCCTGGTGTGGTTAAAAGTTTTCCTCTTACCGCTGGTGACCTTGGTGATGCCGCAGACATACTAGTTGATTGGCTGGAAAAAGAGAATGCATTTTCTTACTTAAAAGCAATCGGCCACAGGATAGTACACGGCATGCAACATGCGAAGCCGGAACTGGTAACGGAATCTTTAATGGATGAATTAAAAAAGATAAGCGCTTATGATCCGGAACATCTTCCCGGTGAAATAAAACTGATAGAAATTATTGGGAAGCGGTATCCGGCTATCATGCAGGTTGCATGCTTCGACACTTCTTTTCATACCTCGATGCCAAAGGTTGCGAAGCTGTTAACCATTCCGCGCAGCTACTATGAAAAGGGAATTCAACGATATGGGTTTCACGGACTTTCATACGCTTATCTTCTGGAAGAACTGGAAAGAATAGCAGGTAGTGAAGCAGCGCTCGGGAAAATAGTAATAGCACATCTGGGTAACGGCGCCAGTGTTACCGCCATCGTCGATGGCAGGAGCGTCGATACCAGTATGGGTTTCACTCCTGCCTCGGGGTTGCCCATGAGTACACGCACAGGCGACCTCGATCCGGGTGTTGCCTTGTATTTCATGCAACAGGAAAAGATGAGTCCGGAGGCATTCAACCTTCTTATCAATCACCAGTCAGGACTGCTTGGACTATCAGGAACAAGTTCCGACATGAGGGAACTCATCAACATAAAAGATACTGACAAGCATGCCGGAGAAGCGATAGATTTATTTTGTTACCAGGCTAAAAAATGGATTGGATCATTCGCTGCTGTGCTGGGTGGAATAGATACCCTGGTGTTTTCAGGTGGCATCGGGGAGAACGCTCCGGAGATAAGGGAGCGGATATGCGCCGGTCTTGGATTCCTGGATATTCAACTGGATAAAAACAGCAATCACAATAATGAACCTGTTATTTCCTCAGCCGAAAAACGTGTAACCGTCCGCGTTATCAGGACTAATGAAGAATTGATGATAGCGAAACTTGTTTACAGTGTGCTTAATCAAATCATAAAAAATTAAATAATTATGCCGGAACTAATTATTAAAGAAGCAAATAAAACATTGTCACCAGACCAGCTTAGTAAGATGAATGCTTACTGGCGCGCGGCGAATTATATTTCTGTGGGGCAGATATACCTTTATGATAATCCATTGCTTAAAAAGCCGTTGACACTGGAGCATATAAAGCCGCGGCTGCTTGGACATTGGGGTACCACGCCCGGACTGAATTTTATTTATGTTCACCTGAACCGCGTCATCAAAAGAGATGATCTTAATATTATTTATGTTACCGGTCCCGGACATGGCGGCCCGGGCCTTGTAGCTAACACTTATCTGGAAGGGAGCTATAGTGAAATGTATCCTGAGATTACGGAAGATGAACAAGGCATGAAAAAATTGTTCAAACAGTTTTCTTTTCCAGGTGGCATCCCGAGCCATGTGGCCCCTGAAACACCAGGCTCTATTAATGAAGGTGGTGAACTGGGCTATTCACTGGTACATGCTTATGGTGCCGTATTTGACAATCCAGACCTTCTGGTAGCATGTGTTGTTGGTGATGGCGAAGCTGAAACGGGCGCGCTGGCTGCAAGCTGGCACTCAAACAAATTTCTGAACCCGGTACATGACGGTGCCGTTTTGCCGATACTTCATTTAAATGGATATAAGATCGCCAACCCAACGGTGCTTGCCCGGATCCCCGAAGAGGAATTAGAACAGCTTTTTATGGGATATGGTTACAAGCCTTATTTTGTTGAAGGGGATGATCCTGAAGTGATGCATGAACTGTTTGCAACTACTCTTGATAGTGTAATGGTCGAAATTAAAGCGATACAACAGGAGGCACGAACGAATGGCTTTACCATGAGGCCGCGCTGGCCGATGATCATTTTACGGACACCCAAGGGTTGGACAGGCCCGAAAATAGTTGATGGCCTGCAGGTGGAAGGCACCTGGCGCGCTCACCAGGTACCGTTGGCAGAACTGGCGACAAAACCTGGTCATGTGAAGATGCTGGAGGAATGGATGCTAAGTTATCAACCGGAAGAACTTTTTAATGAGAACGGTAAATTAAACTGGGAGATAGCACAACTTGCGCCTGAAGGAAACCGGCGCATGGGGGCCAATCCAAACGCTAATGGCGGACTGCTGCTCCATGATCTTAAACTACCCGATTTTAGAGATCATGCGGTGGAGGTTTCGGAGCCTGGTGTTCATAATGCTGAAGCTACCGTAATTATGGGCGCCTTTATTCGGGATACTATGAAACTAAACTGGGACAGCAGGAACTTCAGGATATTCGGACCGGATGAAACAGCTTCTAATCGCCTCGGCTCCCTGTTCGATATAACCGAAAGAACATCAACCGCGGAGATATTAAAAAGTGATGACCATATCTCTGCCGACGGAAGGGTTATGGAGGTACTGAGTGAACACTTGTGTGAAGGCTGGCTGGAAGGTTACTTACTAACGGGCAGGCATGGGCTCTTTTCCTGTTACGAAGCTTTCATACATATTATCGACTCTATGTTTAACCAGCACGCCAAGTGGTTAAAGGTATCAAGGAATATTCCCTGGCGCAGACCCATAGCATCTTTGAATTACCTGCTTACTTCGCATGTATGGCGACAGGATCATAATGGCAACAGTCACCAGGATCCGGGATTTCTCGATATTGTCGCAAACAAAACCGCAGATATTATCCGCATTTATCTTCCCCCGGATGCTAATACACTTTTGTCTGTTACCGATCATTGCCTGCGAAGCCGTGATTATATCAACGTTATTGTAGCAGGTAAGCAACCGGAACTGCAATGGCTGGATATGGATGCCGCCATAAAGCATTGTACCACCGGACTGGGTATCTGGGAATGGGCGAGTAACGACAAAGGCAGCGAACCGGATGTGGTGATGGCCTGTGCAGGCGATGTACCTACTCTTGAAACGATAGCGGCGGTGCAAATTTTACGCGAGCATTTCCCTGAACTGAAAGTACGCGTTATCAATGTGGTGGATCTGATGACCCTGCAACCGGAAAGCGAACATCCGCATGGACTAAATGATAAAGACTTCGATATTCTTTTTACAAAAGATAAGCCTGTCATCTTTGCTTTTCATGGCTACCCTTTACTGATACACCGCCTCACTTATCGCAGAACAAATCACAAGAACCTCCATGTACGCGGATACAAAGGAGAAGGCACCACTACTACCCCTTTTGACATGGTGGTGCTTAACGACCTTGATCGCTATCACCTCGTTAGTGATGTGATTGACAGGTTGCCTTCACTTGGTTCAAGGGGTGCCTATACCAAACAATACCTGCGTAACAAACTGCTCGATCATAAAGCTTATATCGGTATTCATGGTGAAGACATGCCGGAGATATTAAACTGGAAATGGAATGGAGCGTAAAAATTTGCTATCAGCTTTCAGCTATCAGGAGGAAGTTGTGTAACACATTAAATTTTTGGCAATTGTTATCCGACGACTGATAGCAGATTTTTAAGTTAACATTATACACCTTATGTCAAGGTAAACCTTACAACTCATTCTGCTACATCTTATAAATGTTTACATTGCATTTATGCTTTCTACCCGCCATGAAATTTTTATAGAAGTGGCATCTAATTTGAGTTTCTCCAAAGCAAGTGAAGTACTGTTTATCAGTCAGCCTGCCATCAGTAAGCACATGAAAGCACTGGAGGCTTTTTATAAGACGACCCTGTTTGAAAGAAAAGGCAGCACCATAAACCTTACCCAGGGTGGACTGCTGTTATTGAACCGCTTAAAGGAAGCGAAGAAAATTCAAAATCAATTAGAGTTTGAACTGAGTGTGCTTAAAGATATATTAAAAGCAAAAGGACAACTAAAGTTAGGCGCCAGCACAACAGTAGCGTTGTACATCATCCCGAAAATATTATCTGCATTTCATCAAAAATTCCCGGAGATAAAAATCAGTCTCCTAAACAGGAATACCGATACCATCTTAAAAGCGTTGCTCGACCATGACATCGATATTGGAATTGTTGAAGGAAAGAAAAAGAAATCCACTATCCTGTACCAGCCCTTTATGACAGATGAAGTAGTGGCTGTTTGCAGCGCGAGGAGCCCTATCGCTAAAAAAAAATCCCTCACAATTGCCGAGATAAAAAATTATCCTGTAGTACTGAGGGAACAGGGGTCAGGAACATTATCTGCATTGAAAGATGTGCTTGAAAAAAATGGCGTTAAACTTTCAGACCTCCATGTAACAGTGCGGCTTGCAGGTACGGAAGCACTTAAAAATTTTCTTATCCAGGACTACTGTCTCGGCTTTCTTCCTAAGGGCGCTATACTACGGGAGTTGAGGGATGGCGACCTGGTAGCTGTAAAAATTGAAAAATTTCAGATCTCGCGCGATTTCTTTTTTATTCAGCGGCATGGTACGGAAAATCATGAGCTTAATAAAATATTTATCCGCTTTTGTAAAAACGAGCTATAACCAAAAGTTATAGTCTATAATTTTATTTACCTGCCAGGGTTATAGTTTCAGTATACTTTTAGGAATGCAAACGTTAGTTAAACTATTTACATTCGCTACTTCGCTCTCCTGTTCACAATGCGGAAAAAAGTATTCATTTTCAGTCCCGCAAACTTTTGCTAATTGTTGCGATAAACCACTGACCGTTGATTATACCGACCCTGACTTCTCTAAAAGTAAATTGCAGCGCCGACCATTAAACATGTGGCGCTACCGCGAAATGTTGCCGGTATTACAAAGTGAAAATATTATCACCCTGGGTGAAGGCTTTACCCCTATATCAGGATTAGAAAAATTAGCTGCCAGGTATGGCTTTTCAGATCTTTTATTGAAAGATGAATCTTCTAATCCAACCGGCTCTTTTAAAGCAAGGGGTATAAGTGTGGCAGTATCAAAGGCGAAAGAGTTTGGGATCACCCATTGCATTATACCTACAGCAGGCAACGCAGGCGGGGCTATGGCAGCCTATTGTGCTAAAGCGGATATAAGTTGTACAGTAGTAATGCCCTCTCATACGCCCGAAGTTTTTAAACAGGAATGCCGGTTGTATGGCGCTGAACTAATATTGATCGACGGACTGATAAGTGATTGTGCTAAAAAAGTTATGAAGCTAAATCAGTACGGTGATTACTTTGATATGTCTACTTTAAAAGAGCCATACCGTTTGGAAGGAAAGAAAACGATGGGTTATGAAATTGCCGAACAACTTAACTGGCAATTGCCCGGGGTAATAATTTATCCTGCAGGTGGTGGTACCGGTTTAATAGGCATCTGGAAAGCATTTAAGGAAATGGAAACACTTGGCTGGATAACCGGTCCCCTTCCGAGAATGATCGCGGTGCAGTCGGAGAATTGCGCGCCACTATTGCATGCTGTAAAAGACCCGCTGCACTGGAGAAATGCTTTCATTCCGCAGCCTACAATAGCTAACGGACTCGCGGTACCTTATCCTTTTGGAATGAATATGATGCTAAAGGTTCTGAGTGAATCAGGTGGAATGGCAATAGCAATTTCAGAAGATGAAATTATCAGCACTGGTAAAGAGATAGCCAGAACCGAAGGCTTACTGATATCGCCCGAAGGAGCCGCGACCTTTAAAGCCTTGTTGCATTTAAGCCGCACCGGAATAATCAATCCGTCAGAAAAAGTGTTGTTGCTAAACACAGGCAGTGGTTATAAATACATAGATAATTATGAGAGAAGATAGACAGGTTATTTTCTATTTATCTATACCACAAATCGAAGCTTCAAATTATTTTGCCTGTCTGTTACTTCCTGTCGAAACATTGGTAAAACTTCTTGTGTTGCCTATGCTGATCTTATTGTCAGCTAATTTTTTTTCCCAGATTTTAACCTGGTCTGATTCAGTCTGTAAGGTAACGGGATTGGGCAGTGCTGCGTTATCACCTGGCTGAATGTTTATCGGGCTTCCTGCAACAACTACATAATCCTGCCTGTCGGGTAGTGGTGCATTAACTCCCTGCCTTACATAACCGATTGTATTTTTTTCGATAACAATATTTTTAAAAACATCCGGACTAAGTCCTGATCCGTTCCATATAGCACAGCCTCCCCAAAATCTATCCGACTTAACACCGTTTGGATACTTGCCAGAAGAAATAATCGTGTTGAACCGGGCACTGATATCATGACCATGACTTATATTAATACCACCATTGCAGGTAGATATCACCTGGTTGTTAAAAATTTTAATGTACTGTGATGAATTCTCAAACTTGTTATGACCCGACTCGCCTTCTATTGCAATCCCTGAGCCGGTGTAATGATCGAGTGTCAATGGATAAGGGTATGCACCCCTAATGAAATTATCATGTATTAAAAAGGAGGTATCTTTTGTGCCGCCTGAATTTCCTAAATTGATATTATCCTCCACCGAGCTTGAATCGGGGTCATTATGAAAATAGTTCCAGGCTATTTCACCTGTAACCGGTAGTACGGTATTAAAAAGAATGGCGGCACGATGGTCGCCATCCGACAAGTCAGCCTTGCGCTTATCTGTGTTTATAAATTTGTTATACCTTATTGCAACGCTTTTAGTGCCTTCATCCGAATGATCTATCAACAGGCCGCCGGTATGGATAACATTGTTGTTTGTAAATAGCAGGGATTGGGGATGATAATCGTCCAGCGCCCGTCCCCACTGGTTTTTACCCGTAGGTTTTTGTCCGGTGATAGTATTATGATGGATGTACAAATTGCTGCCACCATACGCTTTGATAGCTATTCCCGAACTAACAATATCGCAGCCTGTGATCTCGACGGGCTCATTGGTAAAAATAGTAACAGCGGGAATGTTGGAGTCATCGCTTTTAAAATTACCGGTATAAATTCCGCCTCTCTTAATTTCTATAGGATCCGAATATTTTTTTGTCGAATGCTTACAGGATATTATTGAAAACGCCACTAAGCAGGTGAAGATTATTTGCTCTCTTGTAAGACTCATCCGATGCATTGCCAGCATGTGTACATTTATTTTAAACGATGACTTACCCTTATTTGTTAATGGCAATAATGGATTAGGTTATTCCACGCAACCGGATCGTTAGTAACGGTAAAAAGTTTAAAAATAATATTTTTATGGATAGCCACAAAGACCCTAAGTCACAAAATAATAATAGAACGATGCACTGCTTCTTTCTTACAATTTCTATCATACCAAAAATCTTTAACCGGCTTTATCTATATTTAGGCATCTTTATTTGATTCACACACAATCAACCATGGATCATCAGGAAAATAATTTTGTGCTGGAGGTTAAGGGATTGAATGTTTTTTATGGAACCTTCCAGGCTGTAAAGGACGTATCCTTCGAAGTAAAACCAGGAGAGATATTCGGACTGCTCGGTCCCAACGGCGCAGGTAAAACGAGCACGCTTAGCAGTATCGAAGGTTTGATAAAAGCACAAAGTGGTTCTATTACAGTGGCTGGTTATAATGCAGCTGAGAAGCCGCGCTATGCCCGCGCCTCGATAGGTGTTCAACTGCAGTTTACAAGTTTTCAACCGGAGCTTACCGTTAGTGAAATCGTCCGGCTTTATGCGGGCATTTATGGAGTTGCCATGCCTCAGGAAAAACTGATCGATTTGCTGCAGGCGATAAAGCTGGAAGACGCGGGTAGTAAAAAATTCGGTCAGCTTTCCGGCGGACAGCAACAACGGGTATCACTGGCTATTGCCACCTTGCATAATCCCAGCCTGGTATTACTTGACGAGCCAACATCGGGACTCGATCCTCAAAGCCGCAGGCAGCTTTGGGAACGCATGGAAGCAATGCGCGAAAACGGTCATGCAGTTATCTTAACTACTCACTCAATGGAAGAAGCGGAGGCAGTGTGTGACCGCGTCGCTATCATTGATCATGGAAAATTGATTGCCATAGATACACCACAAAATTTGATAGACAGGCATTGCAATCAACCCGAAGTGATCAAAGTTTCAAGAAGAGGAAAGATAACACTCGAGGATGTCTTCATCGGACTTACCGGTAGTACAATCAGACTATAAAAATATGGAAATCAACATACCAAAAACTTCAATGGCATTTGCAGCCCTGCTTCGTGCGGATCTGACGACGCAATGGCGCAACAGGCGTTCTTTTGTACTTGTTTTACTGGTACCCGTTATTATTCTTATCTCATGGAAAAGTGTGATAGATAAACTCGGTGGAGCATTCGCGCTCTCTTCCTGTATGACGATCGGACTGGTAGCTATCGGTCTTATGGGCTATTCCAATAGCATTGCGCGGGATCGGGACAAAGGAATTTTTCAGAGACTTCGCGTAGCGCCAATGCCGTTATGGTGCATAATGGCAAGCCGGTTAAGTGTTCAACTGATGATGATTTTATTACTTACTATCATTGTATTTATTGCGGGTTATTATATTGACCATATCACCATTGCACCTGTTGGATACGCACTGACATTTTTTACCGCACTGATAGGTGGCGCCGTTTATCTGGGTATCGGTCAGGTTATTGTTGGCTTGATTAAAAATCCTGAAACTGTAAATTCTACCAGCAGGCTTATCTATTTTATTTTTATTATGGTAGGCATGTTTGGAGAATTTGGACTATTGGGAGAGCAGATAAAAAAGATGGCGGTATGGTCACCCTACGGAACAGTAAAACATGTTATATCAGCCGGTATGGAACCTGGCAAATGGAATGGAGAAACAAGTATAGCCTTACTGGTTACCCTGGGCTACGCCATTATTTTCTCAGCGATCGGCATTAAAAAATTCAAGTGGGATTCAAGATGATCTTAAAAGAAGGAACTAATGAAACGTCAGGCAGTGAGTTTTTATAAAACTAACACTGTTGATCAATCATTCTATTGCACAATGGACCTGTCAGTCAGGAATGTCATTGCATCTATACCTGGGGCAATATTCCTTCCTCGAAAAACGAACACGATGATAAAAAAAATACAGACCTTAGCCCCGAATACAACGCTCAGCAAAATCTACGCTGACTTGTATAGAACTTGTAGGATTTATTAAAAAACATGTATAGCTATTCCCGGACGAGTCAACACGTGTCATAAATGAAAATTGCCTGTATCGAAAACGGACAGTTTATTCGAGCGACAAAATAAAGTTACCTGATAATCAAAGGCTAAGAAATATGTCATAATAATTGCGCGTAAACTGCTTGGCAAAATTAAGCCTTACACTATGCTAAAAAATTATTTTATAACCGCTTTCAGAGCTCTTCTTCGTAACCGAAGTTATTCCATTCTAAATATTACCGGATTAGTTGTAGGTATCGCTGCCTCGTTTCTTATCTTTTTAGTTATACAATACAAACAAAGCTTTGACAAATTCCATACAAAAAAAATAGGATTTACCGGGTGGTAAGGGAAGGTAAAAAAGCGGAAGGAAGAGAGTACCGCGCCGGAGTTCCATTTCCCATGCCAGGTGGACTTAAAACAGATTTTCCGCAGGTAGAAATTTCAGCTGCTATTCTTGGTGACGGTGGTATTCAGGTACTCATTCCGGGGGCTGACGAACATACGGAAAAGAAATTTATTGAAGAAGGCGTTTTTATAACGGAACCACCGTTTTTTAAAATGTTTGATTTTAAAATACTGTCGGGAGATCCGCTATCCGCGATCGCCGAACCCTCTACATTGTTATTGACAAAATTAACAGCAGAAAAATATTTCTCAAATTGGAAACTCTCGGTAGGTAAAACAATCAACATTTATAATCAAATGATGAAAGTCACCGGCATCCTGGATAATCCACCAGTAAATTCTGATTTCCAAATGAA
>Ga0123338_10000766_pt1 | contig 32057 bp, 26 predicted proteins | sample grotaG_FD_89793 | JGI IMG/M metagenome (GOLD analysis project Ga0123338, IMG submission 89793) | Glacier valley bacterial and archeal communities from Borup Fiord, Nunavut, Canada, to study Microbial Dark Matter (Phase II) -... | ecosystem: Environmental > Aquatic > Freshwater > Ice > Glacier ...
GTCACCGGCTTCGCGCGCCTGTACGGCATGCCGATCGGGATCATCGCCAACAACGGCATCCTGTTCAGCGAGTCGGCGCAGAAGGGCGCCCACTTCATCGAGCTCTGCTGCGAGCGGCGCGTGCCGCTTCTCTTCCTGCAGAACATCACCGGCTTCATGGTCGGCAAGAAGGTCGAGAACGCCGGCATCGCGCGCGACGGCGCGAAGATGGTCACGGCCGTCGCGACCGCGCAGGTGCCCAAGCTCACGGTGCTGATCGGCGGCTCGTTCGGTGCCGGCAACTATGGCATGTGTGGCCGCGCCTATTCGCCGCGCTTCATGTGGATGTGGCCCAACGCGCGCATCAGCGTGATGGGCGGCGAGCAGGCCTCGGCCGTGCTCGCGACAGTCAAGCGCGACGGCATCGAGGCGCGCGGCGGCACGTGGTCGGCGGAGGAAGAGCGCGCGTTCAAGGCGCCGCTGCTGGAGCAGTACGAGCACCAGGGCCATCCGTACTACGCGAGCGCGCGGCTCTGGGACGACGGCGTCATCGATCCGGCCGACACCCGCCGCGTGCTCGGCCTTTCTCTCGCGACGACCTTGAACGCGCCGATCCCGGCGACCAAGTTCGGCGTGTTCCGCATGTGAGGTCGTGATCGTGTTCGTGGCACACGCGGACTTGGGCCGGCGGGCGGTGTGCTCCGCCCCATGTCCCCCGGCCGGAGGCTGAAGCCTCTGGCCTTCTCCAAATACTTGCGCTCCGCACACCGTCCACCGGCCCAAGTCCGAACCGCGGCAAGCGACAGCTCGCGCGCGACGCCGCGTGAGCTAGGACTGACGAAGGAGAAAATGAAACGATGTTCAGCAAGATCCTGATCGCCAACCGCGGCGAGATCGCCTGCCGCGTCATCAAGACGGCCCGCAAGATGGGCATCGCGACCGTCGCCGTCTATTCCGACGCAGACGCGAATGCGCGCCACGTGCGTCTCGCCGACGAGGCCGTGCGCATCGGGCCGGCGGCGGCGCGCGAGTCGTATCTCGTCGCCGAGAAGATCGTCGCTGCGGCGAAGGCGACCGGCGCCGAGGCCGTGCATCCGGGCTACGGTTTTCTTTCGGAGAACGCGGCGTTCGCCGACGCCTGCGCCGAAGCGGGCATCGTCTTCATCGGCCCGCCGGCGTCCGCAATTCGCGCGATGGGCTCGAAGTCGGCGGCCAAGCAGTTGATGGAGAAGGCCGGCGTGTCGCTCACGCCGGGCTATCACGGCGACGATCAGGACGGCGCGATGCTTGCGCGCGAAGCGAGCCGCATCGGCTTTCCGGTGCTGATCAAGGCGAGCGCGGGCGGCGGCGGCAAGGGCATGCGCCGCGTCGATGCGGCCGCAGACTTCGACGCTGCGCTCACCTCGTGCCGGCGCGAGGCCAAGAGCGCGTTCGGCGACGACCGCGTCCTCGTCGAGCAGTACGTGCTGAAGCCGCGCCACATCGAGATCCAGGTCTTCGCCGACACGCAGGGCGCCTGCGTCTATCTCTTCGAGCGCGACTGCTCGGTGCAGCGCCGGCACCAGAAGGTGCTCGAGGAAGCGCCCGCGCCGGGCATGACGGCCGAGCGCCGCGCCGCGATGGGCCAGGCCGCGGTCGAGGCGGCGAAGGCCGTCGGCTACGTCGGCGCTGGCACGGTCGAGTTCATCGCCCATCCCGACGGCCGCTTCTACTTCATGGAGATGAACACGCGTCTGCAGGTCGAGCATCCGGTGACCGAGATGATCACCGGCCTCGACCTCGTCGAATGGCAGCTGCGCGTCGCTGCCGGCGAACCGCTGCCGCTGCGCCAGGACCAGCTCGCCATCCACGGCCACGCGATCGAGGCGCGCATCTACGCCGAGGATCCCGACCGCGGCTTCCTGCCCTCGACCGGCAAGCTCGTCCACCTGACGACGCCGCACGCGTCGGCGCACGTCCGCATCGACACCGGCGTCGAGGAGGGCGATTCGATCACGCCGTTCTACGACCCGATGATCGCCAAGCTGATCGTCCACGACAGCGACCGGCCGGCAGCCTTGCGCCGCATGCGCGACGCGCTCGCGCAGTACCGGATCGTCGGCGTCGCCAACAACGTCGATTTTCTCGGCCGTCTCGTCGCGACGGCATCGTTCGCCGGCGCCGATCTCGACACCGCGCTGATCGAGCGCGAGCACGCGGCGCTGTTCGCCGAGGCGACCGAGCCCGCCGACGATGTCTGGCTGCTCGCCGGACTCGCCGAAGTCGAGCGCGACGCCGCTGCCGCGCGCCGGGCGGCCGAGCGATCAACCGATGCCGGCTCGCCGTGGAAGATCGCCGACGGCTGGCGCGTCAACGGCCGCGCCGCGCGTCGTCTCGGCTTTCGCATCGGCGAATGGACGCGCGAGGTCGACGCGACCGCGCTGCCCGGCGGCGGCTGGCAGCTCGCGCTCGGCGACACGCGCGTCGCCGCGTCGGCGGTGCTGCACGGCGACGGGCCGATTGCAGCGATCCTCGGCGAGCGCAAGGTCGCGGCGACGGTCGTCGTGCAAGGCGAGCGGCGCCACGTCTTCGTCGACGGCGCGAGCTTCGTCGCGACCTTCATTGATCCGCTCGGCATGACCGGCGCCGAGCACGAGGAAGAGGGCGCCGGCCTGATGGCGCCGATGCCCGGCAAGATCATCGCGCTGCTTGCCGCGGTCGGCGCGACCGTCGACAAGGGCGCGCCGCTGCTCGTCCTCGAGGCGATGAAGATGGAGCACACGATCAGCGCGCCGCGGGCCGGCACGGTGAAGTCGTACCGCTACGCGGCCGGCGATCAGGTCGCCGAAGGCGCGGAGCTGGTCGAGTTCGACTGAGGCTCGGTCGCCGGCGCGGGGAACAGCGCTGCGACCGCTGCGGCCGGATCGTCACCGCGGCGAAACGCGATCGTCGTGACCCCGCCCGACGACGATGCGGCCGCGACCGTGAACGCCTTCTTCGGGCACGCGCTCATGCAGGTCGTGAGCACGACCCGCACGCGCGGCACCTTCGCGTCGCGGCAGGCGCGGCCGAGCTGCTTGGCAACCTCGCGCGCGCGGATCTTTTTCGGCCCCTTGCTGCGCTTCTCGCACGCCTTGCAGACGAGGACAACGCTTTTCCAGCCGGGGCGAAGCGGTGCGGGCGCGTCAGGCGATCGGTCGTGCGGCATCGACCGAGTATCGGGGCCGACGAGAAGTCGCGTCAGCCGCGCGGCTCTTCCCAGTCGAAGCGCCAGATCGCGATCGCCGCGAACAACGCGCTGAAGGCGAGGAGCGCCGCGATCGGCGCGATCGCCGCCGAGAAGCCCAGGCCGCGCCAGGTCATCGCGTCGAGGCCGTCGACCGCCCAGCGCGTCGGCACGACGAGCGAGGCCGTCTGCAGCCACGGCGGGAAGATGAACGACGGCACCCAGGCGCCGCCCAGCATCACCATCACCAGCGTCGCGAAGATCGCCAGGCCGCGCGTCGCTTCGGGCGTCTTGCCGATCGCCGCGATGAGCAGACCGAAGCTCGACGTCAGCAGCGCGAACGCGACGGCGATGCCGACGAAGCCGGCGACGCTGCCGTCGATGCGCACGTTGAAGAAGGCGATCGCCGCCGCGTAGATGATCGCGAGCAGGATCAGCGCCGTGATCGCGCCGCTGACGATGTGGCTGCCGAGCAGCAGGCCACGCGAGAGCGGTGCGGCGCGCAGCCGCTTCCACAGGCCCATGCGGCGCGCGAGCAGAACGCCGACGCCGACCTCGATGCCCATGAAGAGGATGAATTGCACGCCCATGCCGGCGAACGAGTGGGCGTAGCCGTTGTACGGCACCTTGGCCGCCGCGGTCGAGGCTTCCGCATGGAGCGTGAAGGGCAGGCTGAAAGCGGCCCCGCCGCCCGTGCCGAGGCTGTCGCCGACGGCCTTCATCACGTGCTGCGTGAGCAGGCCGCGCACGAGCGGCATCACGGTCGCCTGCGAGGGATCGAAGTGAACGGCGATCTGCGGCTTCGCGCCGCCGCCGATGAGCGCACGCGGCGCTGCGTCGCCGAAGCCGGCAGGCAGCACGATCGCGGCGCGAACCTTGCCTTCGCGCGCCTGGGCGATCGCGGTCGGCTCGTCGAGCAGCTTGACCTCGAAGGCCGGGTCGGCCTGCACCGACGCCGCGATGGCGTGGCTGAGCGGGCTCGCGTCGCGGTCGACGACGGCGATCGGGATACGCGACGGCTTGCCGTCGTCGCCGCCGCCGAAGAGCGATCCGAAGAACGCCGCGATGACGATCGGCGCGACGATCGACATGATGAGCGCGCGCCGGTTCGAGAAGTAGAGGATCAGGTCCTTGCGGACGAGGGCGCGCAGGGCGATGAAGTTCATGGTCAGTCCCTCAGTTGACGGCCGGTGAGCGACAGGAAGACGTCCTCGAGGTCGGCGCGACCCGACGAGATCCGGTGCACGGTGTGGCCGTGCGCCGCGAGCCACGAGAGCAGCGCTGGCGCGGTGCGGCCGAGATCGGCGACGCCGGCGGTGAGGCGCGTTCCGTCCTGCGCCGGCCGCGCGATGCCGGGCTCGCGGGCGAGTGCGGCCAGATCGACCGTGCCGTCGACTTCGATCTCGAGAGTCTCGACGACAGGCAGCCGCTTGTAGAGGCCCTGCAGCCTGTCGCTGGCGACGACGCGACCATGGTCCATGATGACGACGCGATCGCAGAGCCGCTCGGCCTCTTCCATGTAGTGCGTCGTGTAGAGCAGCGCCTTGCCGCGCTCGCGCAGCGACTCGAGGTTGTCGAAGATCGCGTTGCGGCTCTGCGGATCGACGCCGACCGTCGGCTCGTCGAAGATCAGCACGTCGGGATCGTGGACGAGGGCGGCAGCGATGTTGAGGCGCCGCTTCATGCCGCCGCTGAATGTCGACGGCTTGTCCTTGGCGCGGTCGGCGAGGCCGACGAGCGTCAGCGCAGCGTCGACCCGCTCGCGCAGCAGCGTGCCGGCGAGGCCGTAGAGCGCGCCGAACAGCTCGAGGTTGGCGGCGGCGCCGAGGTTCTCGTAGATCGAGAGCTCCTGCGGCACGACGCCGATGCGGCGCTTGGCGTCGGGCGTGTTCTCGGTCAGCGCGATGCGCGACGCGCCGTCGCCGACGAAGACGCGGCCCCGGTCGGCGCCCACCAGGCCGCACAGCATCGCGACGGTGGTCGACTTGCCGGCGCCGTTCGGTCCGAGCAGGCCGACGATCTCGCCGGCCGCGACGGAAAGCGACAAGTCGGCGACGACGGCGCGGCTGCCGTACGATTTGCACAACCCCTGGGCTTCGAGCATCGGCATGGGTCTTCTCCTTCGTTGGAGGACGACTCTAGCGAGCGTTCCCTCAAGCGGAAGGGGCGAGCGACCGATCGACGGCAGCGCGGCGCGAACGGCAGGCTGGCGGCGCGACCGGCATTCACGACACGAAGGAACGAGCGATGCGCACGGTGGCCACGGGAGAGTTCGACGGCGGCTCGGTCTTCATCGACGGCGACTGGAAGCCGCTCTCGGAGGCGAAGATCTCGCTGTTCGACTGGGGCTTCACCCGCTCCGACGCGACCTACGACGTCGCCAGCACCTGGCACGGCGCGTTCTTCCGCCTCGAGGACCACCTCGACCGCTTCTTCGCCAGCCTGGCCAAGATGCGGATGACGATTCCCTACACGCGCGCCGAGGTGCGCGCGATCCTGCACGGCTGCGTCAAGGCCGGCGGGCTGCGCGACGCCTACGTCGCGATGGTGTGCACGCGCGGCGTGCCGCCACGCGGCTCGCGTGATCCGCGCCTGGCGACCAACCGCTTCTACGCCTACGCGCTGCCCTTCGTCTGGATCGCGCCGCCCGAGAAGCAGCTTGCGGGCATCGACCTGCATGTCAGCGGCCGGATCCGGATCGCGCCCGAGTCGGTCGACCCGACGGTCAAGAACTACCACTGGATCGACCTCGTGATGTCGCTGTTCGACGCCTACGACCGCGGCGCCGACACGAGCTGCGTCGTCGATGCCGCGGGCAACGTCGCCGAGGGTCCGGGCTTCAACGTCTTCATGGTCAAGGAAGGCGTCGTGCGCACGCCCGAGCGCGGCGTGCTCGAGGGCATCTCGCGGCGCACGGTGATCGAGCTGTGCGGTGCGCTCGACATTCCTCTGCGCATCGAGCCCGTGCCCGCCGGCGATCTCGCCGGAGCCGACGAGGTGTTCCTCAGCTCGACCGGCGGCGGCGTGATCCCGATCGCCGGCATCGATGGCCAGGCGCTGCCGCGGCCGCTTCCCGGGCCAGTCGCGCGTCGGCTGCAGGACGCCTACTGGGCGCTGCACGAGGACCCGCGCCACCGCGATCCGGTCGCGTATTGACTCACCGGCGGTCGCCGCTCTGCGCGGCGCGACGGCTTCGCCTCTTGCAAGCCGGACGGACTGCACCACGTGGGCAGGATGGTTCCGCCGATCGGTGGATTCGACTTCGTCGGGCGCGGCGTACCTTCGCAGCCATCCTGTCCCAGAGAGATTCGTTGCGATGAACACCCCCGCCAGCCCCGGCGCCGATCCGCTCCGCGCCCATTCCGACCGCCTCGCGGCGATCGTCGAGACCCTCGCCGCGAGCACCGTGGCCGTCATCGGCCGCCGTCACGCCGTCGCGTCGGGCGTCGTCTGGCGCGACGGCCTCGTCGTCACCGCCGCGCACGTGTTCCGGCGCACGCCGGCCGCGGTCACGCTCGTCGCCGATGGCGGACGCGAGCTCGCCGCGACGCTCGTCGGCATCGATTCGCCAACCGACCTCGCACTGTTCCGGCTCGCAGACGAGGCCAGCCCTCCGCCGCTCGCGTTCGGCACGGCCGGCGCGCTCCAGGCCGGGCACGTCGCCATCGCCGTCGGCCGCGCCGCCGAGGGCGACACGATCGCCAGCGCCGGCATCGTCAACCGCGTCGGCGGTCCGTGGCAGACCTGGCTCGGCGGGTCGATCGATCGCCTGATACGCCTCGACGGCGGCATCTACGAAGGCCTCTCGGGCGCTGCCGTCGCCGACGCCTCGGGCGAGGTCATCGGCACCGCGACCTCGGCGCTGTCGCGCAGCTACGGCGTCGTCGTGCCGTCGACGACGGTGAACCGCGTCGTCGATGCGCTGCTGTCGCACGGCCGTGTCGCGCCTCCGTGGCTCGGGATCGGCGCCCAGTCGGTACCGCTGCCCGATGCCGCTGGCGCGGCGGGCGACCATGAACGAAAGGGCCTGCTCATCACCTCGCTCGCCTCGGGAGGCCCTGCGGCGCGTGCGGGCATGCTGATCGGCGACATCATCGTGTGCGCCGCAGAGAGCGCGGCAGCCGATCTGCATGAGTTGCGCCAGGCGCTCGCCGCTCACGTCGGCAAGAGCGTCACGCTCGCCGTCCTGCGCGGCGGCCAGCCGCTCGAGCTCCGCTCCGAAGTCGGCGAGTGGCCGGGCGAGCGGCGCTGCTGATGACGATGAACATGACGATGGATGGAACGCAGATGATCCGGGTCGCGCTGGCCTTGCCTTCGAAGCTCGTTCGTGCCGGTCTCGCCGACGGCCTCAACGCACTCGGCGGATTCGAGGTCGTGCTCGCAGCGACCTCGCTGGCCGAGCTCGAGGAGGCCGGCTTCGGCGGCGCCGAGGTCGCGATCGTCGATGCCGGCGACGAGAGCGAGAGCGATCTCGACATCGTCCCCGGCACCGGCCCGCATCTCGTGCTGCTCGTCGCCGAGGCCGACGAGCGCGTCGGCGAGTGGCTGATCGACGGCTGCTCGGTGCTGCCGCGCTCGGCCACGCCGCTGGCGGTCGCCGGCGCCGTGCGGGCCGCACTCGCCGGCCTGGTCGCGACGCCGTCGACCTTCGCCGCCGAGGCGCTGCGCTTCGAGCGCGTCGGCGAGCGCCGCGCCGCGTCGCCCGTGTTCAAGGCGCTGACGACGCGCGAGCGCCAGGTGCTGGCGGCGATGAGCAACGGGCTGGGCAACCGCGAGATCGGCGGCGCGCTCGGCATCTCGGCGCACACCGCCAAGTTCCACGTCGCCCAGATCATCGCCAAGCTGCAGGCGCAGTCGCGCGCCCACGCCGTCGCCAAGGCGCTGCGCGCCGGCTTCGCCGACGCCTAGCAGGCTCGCATATCCGCTCGTCGGCGGATTGAGGGATCGCCGCGGCGCGCGGTCGATAGGAGAATGGACCTCCGTCGAGCCGCCAAGGCGGCGAAAGGGTGTCCCGTGGCCATTCAAGAGCTCATCTCGCAAGCGCACGACTATCTGGTCGGCGCGCTCGCCTCGCCGACGGAGATCGGTGCGCTGCTCGCCGCGGCGTGCGCTGCCGGTCTCACGATCAGCAGCTCGTTCGTCAAGACGATGGTGCCGCTGCGCTGGCTCGCGGTGTGCGCCAACGTCGGCTTCCTCGCCTACGGCGTGCTCCATCCCTCGTACGTGATGGCGCTGATGCACGGCGTGCTGCTGCCGATCAACTGCATGCGCCTGGCAGAAATGAAGCGCCTCACGGCGCGCGTGCATGCCGCCACCTCGAGCAAGGACCTGTCGGTCGTCTGGCTCAAGCCGTACATGAAAAGCACGCGCCGCAAGGCCGGCGAGATCCTGTTCAACAAGGGCGACCAGGCCGAGCACCTCTACATCCTGGCCGAGGGCCACGTCGAGTTCATCGAGATCGGCGTCGTCATCGGCCCGGGCCAGATGTTCGGCGAGATCGCGTTCTTCGCGCCCGACAAGCGGCGCACGCTCTCGGCCCGATGCGCGGAGCCGTGCCTGATCCTGAGCATCAACCAGAGCACCGTGCGCCAGCTCTACTTCCAGCATCCTGCGTTCGGCTTCGAGATCGTCGGCCTGATCGCCAATCGCCTCTCGGCCGACGTCGCGCGCCTGCAGGTCCAGCTCACCGACCGCGCCGCGCTCGCCTGAGCGCACGGCCTTTCAGGTCTCGTCGTCGTCGCTCTCGTCGTCCGACGAATCGTCGGCCAGGCCTTCGATCGAATCGTCGTTGCCGGTGATCGACTCGGCGGAGTCGAGCGCGTCCTTCGAGCTGGCGATGCGGTCGGGCAAGATGTCGGCGCCGTCGCGCGCGCCTTCCGGGACGGCTTCGGCGCGCTCGCCGGTGCCCATCGAGTCGCTGTCGCTGTCGTTAGAGACCGGTGTCGCGCCGCCGAGCTCGCCTTCCTCGGCGTCGGTCTTCAGGCGCGTCGCGCCCTGGATGTCGCTGCCGCTGTCGGAGGTGTCGCTCGGGCCGAGCGTCTCGGCGTCGCGGCCGCGGGCTTGCTGAGGCGCGCGCTCGCCGCCGAGGATGCTGCTGTGGGACATGGATGGCTCTCCTGAATGTTCGGCATTGGCGGCAAAGCATATGCCTGCTTCGAGCCGATCCGTCGCGTTCCAGTCGCGCAGTGGGGTTTCAACCGGCGAGCACGCGCCAATGGCGAAGTGTGTCGACGCGAGCCGAGAGCGGCGGCGCGAGCGCGCCGGTGACGTGAGTCCAGCGCTCCGTCAGCGTGTCGCGCTCAGCGCGTCGGCCGGCTTGACGACAGTGCGCGTTCGAGAGCTGTTGGCGAAGGGTCGTCGCGCCACGGAATGGTCAGACGCGCTCGACGACGATCGCGATGCCCTGGCCGACGCCGATGCACATCGTGCAGAGTGCGTACTTGCCGCCGATCCTGCGCAGCTGGCTCACGGCCGTCGTCACCAGCCGCGCGCCGCTCGCGCCGAGCGGATGGCCGAGCGCGATCGCGCCGCCGTTCGGGTTGACGCGCGCATCGTCGTCGGCGAGACCGAGGTCGCGCAGCACGGCGAGGCCTTGCGCGGCGAACGCTTCGTTGAGCTCGATCACATCCATCTGTGCCAGCGCGAGGCCGGTGAGATCGAGCACCTTGCGGGTCGCCGGCGCCGGGCCCATGCCCATGATGCGCGGCGGCACGCCGGCAGTCGCCATGCCGACGACGCGCGCCCGCGGCACCAGGCCGTGGCGCGCGGCGGCGCGTTCGCTCGCGAGGATGAGAGCGCACGAGCCATCGTTCACGCCCGATGCGTTGCCCGCCGTCACCGAGCCGTCGGGCTCGACGACGCCCTTCAGCTTGGCGAGCGATTCGAGGCTCGTGTCACGCGGATGCTCGTCCTTGGCGACGACGATCGGATCGCCCTTCTTCTGGGCGATCGTCACGGGCACGATCTCGCCGTCGAAGAAGCCGGCCTTCTGCGCCGCGACCGCCTTCTGCTGCGACGCGAGCGCCATCCTGTCCTGCGCTTCACGTTCGATCCTGTAGTCGCGGGCGACGTTCTCGGCCGTCTCGGGCATCGAGTCGACGCCGTACATCTCCTTCATCAGCTTGTTGACGAAGCGCCAGCCGATGGTGGTGTCGTAGACGGCGTTGGTGCGCGAGAACGCGCTCTCGGCCTTCGGCATCACGAAGGGCGCGCGGCTCATGCTCTCGACGCCGCCGGCGATCATCAGCTCGGCCTCGCCCGCCTTGATTGCGCGTGCAGCGCTGCCGACCGCGTCCATGCCGGAGCCGCACAGGCGGTTGATGGTCGCGCCCGGCACGGTGTGCGGCAAGCCCGCGAGCAGCGCCGACATCCGTGCGACGTTGCGGTTGTCCTCGCCCGCCTGGTTGGCGCAGCCGTAGAGCACGTCGGCGACCGCGCCCCAGTCGACGTTGGGGTTCCTCGCCATCAGTGCCCTGATCGGCATCGCGCCGAGGTCGTCGGCGCGCACCGACGAGAGCGAGCCGCCATAACGGCCGATGGGCGTGCGCACGGCATCGCAGATGAAGGCTTCAGTCGGATTCATGACGTGGCTCCAGGGGGCGCGCGAGAGGCGCGCCGGTCTTGGCTTGCAGGTCTTCGAAGCGCACGCCTTCGGGATGGTCGACGAGGACCAGTCCCGACGGCGTGACGTCGATGACCGCGAGATCGGTGTAGATCCGTGCGACGCAGCCGATGCCGGTCAGCGGATAGGTGCACTGCGCGACGATCTTGTGGCCGCCGCTCTTGGTCGTGTGCTCCATCATCACGTAGGTCTTCTTGGCACCGATGGCGAGGTCCATCGCGCCACCGACGGCGGGGATCGCATCGGCTGCGCCGGTGTGCCAGTTCGCGAGGTCGCCGCCGGCAGAGACCTGGAACGCGCCGAGCACGCAGACGTCGAGATGGCCGCCGCGCATCATCGCAAAGCTGTCGGCGTGGTGGAAGAACGAGCCGCCGGCGAGCAGCGTCACCGGTTGCTTGCCGGCGTTGATGAGGTCGAAGTCTTCCTCGCCCTCGGCGGGCGCCGGGCCCATGCCGATGACGCCGTTCTCGCTGTGCAGCACGACCTCGCGGTCGGCCGGCAGGTGGTTGGCGACCATCGTCGGCAGGCCGATGCCGAGGTTGACGACCGCGCCGTCGGGGATGTCGCGCGCGACCCGCGCCGCCATCTCGGCGCGGCTCCATGACGTGGCGCCCATGCGTGGTCTCCTCAGGCTTGCTGCTTGAATCCGCCGGCGCTGGTCGCGACGCGGTCGATGCACACGATGCGCTGCACGAAGATGCCGGGCGTGACGACAGCTTCCGGATCGAGGCTGCCGAGCGGCACGATCTCGTGAACGGTGGCGACGGTCGTCTTCGCGGCCATCGCCATCACCGGCCCGAAGTTGCGCGCCGTCATGCGGTATGTCAGATTGCCCCAGCGATCGCCGCGCTCGGCCTTGATGAAGGCGTAGTCGGCGTGCAGCGGCGATTCGAAGACATACATGCGGCCGTCGATCTCTCGCGTCTCCTTGCCTTTGGCCAGGTCGGTGCCGTAGCCGGTCGGCGTGAAGAAGCCGCCGATGCCGGCGCCCGCGGCGCGGATGCGCTCGGCGAGATTGCCTTGGGGAACGAGTTCCAGCTCGATCTCGCCGGCGCGGTAGAGGCCGTCGAAGTGATGGCTGTCGGTCTGGCGCGGGAACGAGCAGATGATCTTCTTGACCCGACGCGCGGCGAGCAGTGCCGCCAGGCCGGTGTCGCCGTTGCCGGCGTTGTTGTTGACGATCGTGAGATCGCGCGCGCCTTGCGCTAGCAGGGCACCGACGAGCTCGTTGGGAAGGCCCGCGGTGCCGAAGCCGCCGATCATGACGGTCGACCCGTCAGCGACGTCGGCGACAGCCTCGTGAAGAGAGGCGACTTGCTTTTCGATCATGGCGGTCACTATCGCCGCCCTGCGGCCCGGCACACATTGTCGCGCCGATCGAACCGCCCAGCGCCGGGGCGCTTGCCCCGGGCGCCGAGCCGAGGTCAGCGCGGGCTGCCGCGACGGACCAGGTTGACGATCGCCAGCAGGATCACCGCGCCGAGGAGCGAGACGCCCAGGCCTGCCATGCTGAAATCGTTCTGGTTGATGGTGCCGGTGCCGAGCATCGGCGCGAGCAGCCAGCCGCCAAGCATCGCACCGATGATGCCGACGACGACGTTGAGGATCATGCCCTGTTGGGCATCCGTTCTCATGATCATGCTGGCGACCCAGCCGATCAAGCCGCCGACGACCAGCCATATGATGAAGTTCATGTGTGTTCCCCCTGTCCACGCCGTTGAAATACGGCCCGCTCACACCCGCGAGGTGCTTGCATGGGCTGGCCGGACTGGGCTTTCAGGACCCGCCGCAGCGGGCGCCGAAAACGTGAGGGAAGACTATGCGGGCGGGTTCGCGAGTCCCATGAGGCGAGACCCCTAGCCGCCGTCAGTCGCGTCCTACAGCGGGCGATCAGGCGACGAGGGCGATCGCGCTCTGGTAGATGCCGAGCAGAAGCGCGCTGACGCCGAGATTGGCCGCGAGGTGACGTCCGCCCTGACCCAGGCGCAGGCCGAGACGCGCGCCGACGCAGCCCCAGAGACTCACCACCAGCAGGGCACCGGCATCGACCGGATCGAGCCCGTGGCCGCTGGCGTGGGCGATGCCGACGGCGGCGACCCAGAGGCCGACCGCCATCACCGTCGCGGCGGTGACTTCGTTGAAGGAGGGCTTGCGCAGGGCGATTCCGAAGAAGGTCATGGCGATCGAAAGGGATGAACGGCGTTGCGCAAGGGTAGGAGCCCGGCCGCGCCGAGATGCCCGGATCAACGGCCCGGCACGCCTCCAGTTCCTGTGATCGGCGCCTCGGCCCGACGGCCCGGCGCGAAAGCCTCACACAGGCTTCGAAGTTTCTTCGCCTGCCGGCGGGATCGTTCGCCACCGCGCCCGGTTGCGGCGCTTCTTCTGCAAGGCGACACCCATGGGCACTCCCCGACGATTCCCCCTGATCGGCAAGGCGCTCGCGCTCGGCGCCATCCTCATCGCCCTCGTCCTCGCGCTCGAATCGGTGAGCGGCATCGTCGCCGAGCGCGCCGGGCGCCTGCGCGAGGCCGAGCGCAGCGTCGCGGCGAGCCTGGCGTCGGCGCAGACGCTCGTCGGCCCGGTGCTGGAGCGCGACTGCAGCGAGAGCTGGGAAGCGGCCCAGGGCGAAGGCAAGGACAGGAAGACGGTGACCGAGCGGCGCGACTTCAAGCTCGTCGTCCCGCCGGCGACGCTCGACATCACTGGCGACGCAGCGATCGAGCCGCGCCGCCGCGGCATCTTCAAGGTCAACGGCTACGTGCTGAAGGCGCGCTTCGTCGCCGGCTGGAGCGACGGCGCGGCGCTCGTGCCGCAGGCGCAGCACGCGGGCTCGCGCATGCAGTGCGACGCCCCGGCGCTCTTCGTCGCCCTCGGCGACTCGCGCGGCGTGCGCAGCGCGGCGACGCAGATCGACGGCGTCGCCGTTGCGGTGCTCGCCGGCACCGGCCACGCCGCGCATCCGCGCGGCTTCCATGCCGAGGTCGCCGAGTCGTTCGCCGGCGCGCGCCGGCCGATGCGCGCCGAGGTCGGCCTCGAGCTCGTCGGCACCGGCGAGCTCGCGTTCGCGCCGGTCGGCGGCAGCACGCGCGTGACGCTGGCGTCCGACTGGCCGCATCCGTCTTTCGGCGGCCGCTTCCTGCCGATCGAGCGCCAGGTCGGGGGCAACGGCTTCACCGCGCGCTGGCAGCTCAACGCCCTCGCGACGACGGCGCCGCAGGCCACGCTCGCCGGTGCGCCCGCGTGCCGGCTCGACGATGTCGCGGGCGACGCCCCGGCGCCGGAGGACGCGCGCCGCACGCCGTGCGTCGAGACCTTCGGCGTGTCATTCATGGATCCGGTCAGCCCGTACGTGCTGAGCGACCGCGCGACCAAGTACGGCCTGCTCTTCATCGCGCTCACCTTCGTCGGCGTCGGCGCCGTCGAGGTGATGCGGCGCCTGCGCGTCCATCCGATCCAGTACCTGCTCGTCGGCTCGGCGATCGCGATGTTCTTCCTGCTGCTCGTGAGCCTGTCGGAACACGTCGCTTTCGCCGTCGCCTATCTCGCGGCCGCGGCGGCGTGCACGGCGCTGCTCACGTTCTACGGCTCGTTCGTGCTGCGCGGCAGCCGCGCCGGTGCCGTCTTCGGCGCCGCAATCGCGACGCTCTACGCCGCGCTCTACGCGCTGCTGCAGCTCGAGCAAACGGCACTGCTGCTCGGCTCGATCATGCTGTTCGCGGTGCTCGCGGCGATGATGGTCGCGACCCGGCGCATCGACTGGTACGGGCTGTTCGAGCGGATGCGGGCGGATAGCGGTGCGGCGATCGCGATGGCTGCGGCCGATCGGGCGCCAGAGGCGATCGCGTGAGCCGCGTCAGCGCGGAAGAGGGAGCGGCTCGACGGACGCGTCATGCGGCGGCGGGGCGATCGGTGCTCCGGTCGAAGCACGTCATGCCGGCTCGGTCTCGGCAGGCGTTGTCGACGGCAGCAGGTCGGGCTCGCCGCAGTGGCGCAGGATCACGGCGCGCACGTCGTCGCGCAGCGCGATGGCCGCGGCCCAGTCGCTGCCGCGCGCGGCGATCGGCGCGTCGAAGATCACCCGGATCGCGCCCCGGCGCAGCCACCAGGTGCCGTCGCGCAGCACCGAGCGGGCGCCGCGCAGCGCCACCGGCACGACCGGCACGCCGGCACGCGCGGCCGCGACGAACGCACCGCTGCGAAACGCCGTCAGGCCGGCGCGGCGCGCGAACGTGCCTTCGGGAAACACGACCAGCGGCACGCCGCGTCCGGCCGCCGCGGCAAGCTCGTCGGCGTGCTCGACGCTGCGCGCGACATCGAAGCGCTCGACGAACATCACGCCGAAGCCCGCCGCGATGCGGCGCACGAGCACGCTCGCGCCGAGCTCGCGCTTGGCGACGAAGACGAAGCCGCGGTCGTCGAGGACCGAGAGCAGCACGAGGGCATCGAGGTAGCTCGTGTGGTTGGCGGCAAGGACGATGCCGCCGTCGCTCGGCACTTGATCGAGGCCGCTCGCGATCACCGGAATGCCACACCACCGGAACGCGACGCGTGCGAGCGCCCGGCCGACGGCCCGGCAGGGCCGTCCCGGCACGAGCAGCGCCGCGAGGACGACGGGCGGCGCGAGCACCGCGACGACGAACCGTGCGCGCAGCGCGAACAGCGCACCCGACAGCGATTGCAGCGCCCGGCGCAACTGCGGCATCGCCGCCGCCGCCGACAGGCGCGCGACCTGCAGCCACACCGGCTGGCGCGACATCGACGTCGCGCCACGCTCGTAGAGCTCGCGTGCCGCGGCGCGCCGGATCTTGCCGCTCGAGGTCTTGGGCACCGCACCCGGCGGCGCCAGCACGATCTCGTCGACCGGAGAGCCGATCAGTCGCACGGCGAGCGCGTTGATCGCGTGCTTCAGGCCGTCGTCGTTCGTTGCGTTGCGGTCGCGCAGCTCGGCGAGCACGACCACGCGCTCGGTGCCGGCGGCCGGATCGGGCACCGCGAACACCGCGACGCAGCCGCGGCGGATCGCGGCGTTGTCGCCGATCGCCTGCTCGAGCTCGTAAGGGCTGATGTTGCGGCCGCCGCGGATGATGATGTCCTTGTCGCGGCCGGTGATGAAGAGCGTGCCGTCCGCGAGATAGGCGCGGTCGCCGGTGCGCACCCACTCGCCGTCGAGCAGCCGTCGGGTTGCCTCGGGGTTGCGGAAGTAGCCCGACGTCGCCGACGGCCCGCGGAACTGCAGCGCACCTTCGTGTCGGTCGCCGAGCTCGACGCCCGCGGCATCGATAACGCGCACGTCGTGGCCGACGAAGACCTGGCCGCAGCCGACGACGCACAGCGGCGACGGCGCGTCGGCCGCGGCAGGCACTGCTTCGCCGGTGCGCGCGAACGCGTCACGGTCGATCGCGTCGACGCGGATCGGCGCGCCCGGCGTCGATGCGGCCAGCCCGACCGTGGACTCGGCAAGGCCGTAGACCGGCGCCATCGCGTGGCGCGGCAGGCCCCAGCGTGCGAAGCGCTCGCTGAACGCGCTCATCGTGCCGGCGCCGATCGGCTCGGCGCCGTTGAAAGCGTAGCGCCACGACGAGAGGTCGAGGCCCGCCATCTCGTCGTCGGCGATGCGGCGCAGGCAGAGCTCGAAGCAGAAGTTCGGGCCGCCCGAGATCGTGCCGCGGTGGCGGTGGATCGCGCGCATCCACTCGCTCGGCTTGACGAGAAACGCGAGCGGCGACATCAGCACCGTCGGAAAGCCATGGAACATGGTCGCGAAGCAGCCGCCGATCAGGCCCATGTCGTGATACAGCGGCAGCCAGCTGACGAACACGTCGTCCTCGCGCGCGCGCAGAGCGATGCCGCAGGCCCGGACGTTGGCGAGCAGGTTGGCGTGGGTGAGGATCACGCCCTTCGGCTGTCCGGTCGAGCCTGACGTGTACTGCAGGAAGGCGAGGTCGCCGGGCCGGCCGTGGATCGGCGCGATGCTCGCGCCGGCCTGGTCGATGTCGCCCGGCATCAGCACGCGGCGCAGCGAGGCGACGCGCGCGCGCAGCAGGTAGCCGAGCTGCTTGGCCTCGGGCACGGTGACGAGCAGGCTCGCCTCGGCATTGGCGAGGATGCCGACGTGGCGGGTCATGTGGTCCTCGATCGCCGCCAGCCGCGCCGGCGGATAGAGCGGCACCGGCACGCCGCCGGCGAGCATCGCGCCGTAGAAGGTGAACAGGTAGTCGCGCCCGGTCGGCAGCATGATCGCGACGCGCTCGCCGGGGCGCAGGCCAGCGTCTGCAAGGCCCGCCGCGAAGCGCAGCGCGCCCTCCCACAGCAGCCGGTAGGTGATCGGGTATTCGGCACCGTCCTCGTAGAGATGCACGCTCAGGCGATCCGGCTGGCGCTCGACGTGGTGCGCGAGCGCTTCGGTCAGCGAGCCGACGTGCGTCGGCGGGCGGATGCCGTCGCCTTGCACGAGGCTGGCGATGCTCGCGTCCGCCGCGCGCGCACCATGAGTCGAGCCGGCGAGGAGGAAGCGCAGCAGGTCGCGCGGCGTCTCGCTGCTGGCGAGCGCGTGCTCCGGCAACGCGACAACGAACTCCTTCTCGAGGCGCAGCACGAGCTCGACACGCGCAAGGCTGTCGAGGCCGAGATCGGCGTCGAGCGATGCGTCGAGGCCGACGTCCGGCGGGGCGCCCGGACGCATCTCGCGCACAAGCGCCGCGACCGTCGCGAGCAGGCGCGTCGCCGTCGTCGCGCTGGCCTCGTTCACGAGTTCGGCGGATCGGGTCAGAACGAGACCGGCAGGGCGCTCAGGCCGCGCAGCGTCGACGACAGTCGCCAGTCGGGCGTGTCGATTGCGAGCGCCATGCGCGGCATGCGCCGCAGCAGCGCCTCGATCGCGATCTGCGCCTCCACTCGTGCCAGCGGCGCGCCGAGGCAGAAGTGGATGCCGAAGCCGAACGCGAGGTGGTAGTTGTCGGCACGCGCGATGTCGAAGCGGTCGGGCTCGGCGAACTGCTCGGGGTCGCGGTTCGCCGCGCCGATCGCCGCGACGACGAGAGCGTGCTTCGGGATGACCTTGCCGCCGATCTCGACAGCTTCGGTCGCGACGCGTGCCGTGCGCTGCACCGGGCTGTCGTAGCGCAGCAGCTCCTCGACCGCGCCGGCGACGAGCGCGGGGTCGCTCCTGACGCGCTCGAGCTGGTCTGGATGGCGCAGCAATGCGAGCAGGCCGTTGCCGATCAGGTTCACCGTCGTCTCGTGGCCGGCGATGAAGATCAGCACGCAGGTGGCGATCAGCTCGTCCTCGCTCAGCTTGTCGCCTTGCTCCTCGGCCGCGAGGAGCTGGCTCAGCAGGTCGGCGCGCGGATGCAGGCGCCGCTCGGGCAGCAGGCCGCGGAAGTATTCGCCGAGCGAGTGGCGCGCGGCGCGGCCGCGCTTGACGATCTCGCGGTCGGAGTGCAGGCCGAGCGCGTCGAGGCTCCTCGTGATGTCGGCCGTCCACTGGCGCATCGTGTCGGCGTCTTCGGCCGGCGCGCCGAGCAGTTCGCAGATCACCGTCACCGGCAGCGGATAGGCGAGGTCGGCGATGACGTCCATCGTGCCGCCGTGCTGGACGAGGTCGAGCCGGCGCTCGACGATCTCGCTGATGCGCGGCTTCAGCGTCTCGACGACGCGGCTCGTGAAGGCCTTGCTGACGAGCGAGCGCAGCCGCGTGTGCGCGGGCGGATCGCGGAACACCATCGGCCGCGGAACGCGCTCGGAGTCGTCGCCGTAGACGCCGGAGAGCGCCGCGCCGAAACCCTCGCGGCCGAAGCGCTGGTCGCGCAGCACGGTCATCGCGTCGCAGTAGCGCGTGACGACCCAATAGCCCTCCGCCGTGCAGTGCACCGGATCTTCGGTGCGCAGCCGGTGATAGAACGGATACGGGTCGGCGTGGAACTCGCGGCTCGCGGGATCGAAGAGCACCTCGGGGCGCGCCGGCGCGAGGCTGTCGTTGCGATGGGACGCGACCGCCGCCCGCGCCTGCTCGAGCCAGAAGCGCATCCCCATCGCCTCCAAGAGAGCGACAGCCTTGGTCAGGTGCCAGATCGAGGCCGAACGCTGACTCGCGGCCTGGTGCATCAACCCGGCCGCGAGGTGGCAACGTGCGAGCAGCGGCCGCATGCCCATGTCGGAGGCCAGGGCGATCGCCTCGCGGTAGCAGCGCGCGGCATCGTCGAATCCGCCCGGGCCGTCGGCGGCGTGAATGTCGCCGAGCACGCGCAGGGCTTCGGGCTCGGCGAAGCGCTGGCGATGCACTCGCAGCAGCGCCAGAGCCTGCTCGGCCGACTCGCGCGCCCGCTCCCGCTGGCTCGCGGCCAGGCGCGCTTCGCTCAGGTTGGTGAGCTCGAGCACTTGGAACGGCACGATGCTCACGAACGACGATTGCAGCGACAGCCGCTCGAGCAGCTCGAGGCCTTCCTCGATGCGTCCCGCGCGGACGAACGCGAGGCCGAGGTTGGGCGCGCCGTACTTGTAGAGCGGCCCGAAGTTGGCGCGCTTGCAGATGTCGATCGCGCGCTCGAGCGCCGGAATCGCGCTGTCGAACTCGCCGCGCATCTGGTGGCGCTGGCCCAGCCCCATGTAGGTCGCGGCCAGGCTGTACGGATGGCTCGCGGCCTCGGCGATCTCGACGCTCTGCGCCGCCACGCTCTGCGCAGTCTCGAACTCGCCCAGGCTGGCGAGGCACCACGCGCTCCAGTTGCGCGAGGTCACCGACTGCAGCGCAGCCATGCCGTAGCGATGCGCGCTGGCCGCGCCGGTGGGCCGTCCCAGGTTGCGACCGAAAGCGTCGATCGCCCGGCGGAAGTTGCCCAGGCTGACCTGCGCCTCGCCCTCGCGATGGTTGACGAGCGCCTCGAGCGCGTCGTCCTGGAGCGCGAGCGCGATCGAGCGGGAGCGCTTCGCGTAGTCGAGGGCGCGATCCGGATCGCCGATGCACCAGCTCCACGTCGCCATCGCCGCCGACACACGGCCCTGGCGGCGGGCGTCGTCGATGCGATGCGCCTGGCCCTCGGCTTCGCGCAGCACCTCGACGATGCGCGGGAAGTTGCCGAGCGGGATCAGGGCGCTGTGCAGGTCGAAGCGCAGGTCGATGCCCTGGGCGATGGTGTCGCGGGTCTCGGGCAGGTGCGCGAGCGCGTCGAGCGCCTGCTCGACGCAGCGCACCGCCTCCTGCGCGGCGTTGCGCGCGGTCGCCTTGAGCCCCGCCTGGTGCAGGTAGGTGATCGCCTTGCCCCAGAGCTCGCCGCGCTGCGCGTGATGGGCGAGGCGATCGGTCTGGTCGGTGACTTGGGGAAAGTCGAGGCGCTCGAGCACGTCGACGATGCGCGCGTTGAGCGTGCGCCGCGTCTCCTGCACCAGCGCGTTGTACGCCACCTCCTGCGTCAGCGCGTGCTTGAACGTGTACTCGAGCTCCGGGAAGAGGCTGGTCTCGTACAGGAACTCCGACGCCTGGAGGTGGGCGAGCATGCCGCGCAGCTCCGCCTCGCTGTTCTCGCCGATCGCCTGCAGCAGCGAGAACGGCACGTTGCGGCCGATCGCCGCGGCCGACTGCAGCAGCCACTTCTCGTCGGCCGAAAGCCGGTCGATGCGCGCCGCGAGCACGGCCTGCACCGTCGCCGGGATCTGCGTCTGGGCTTCCTTCAGGTCCTTCACGAGATGAAAGCTGCCACGCTCGCCCGCGACGACGCCGGTCTCGATCAGCGCGCGCACGCCTTCTTCGAGGAAGAAGGGATTGCCGGCGGTGCGCTCGATCAGCATCTCGGCCACCGGACGCAACTCGGGCTGCTGCCCGAGCAACGCCTTCAGCAGCTCCTCGGCGCCGCTGGCCGGCAGCGGCTCGACGCGCAGCACCGAGCAGTGGGGCTTGTCGCCCCAGCGATTCCTGTATTCCGGCCGGTAGGTCGTGATCACGAGCGCCGGCAGGGCGGGGATGTTGTCGACGAAGCTGTCGAGCAGGGCTTCGCTCTCGGAGTCGAAGGCGTGCAGATCCTCGAACACGAGAACGAGGCGCCGCGCTTCGGCCTGGCGCAGGAACAGGCGCCGCAGCGCGTCGACGATCTGGCGCTGGCGCTGGGCCGGATCGAGGTCCTGCCAAGCCGGGTCGTCGACCGCGACGTCGAGCAGGGCGAGCAGCGCCGGCAGGATCGGCGCCAGCGTCGCGTCGAGGGCCGTGAGCGCGGCGACGATCTTGGCGCGGACGCTCGGCGCATCGTCACGGTCGTGGATCTTGAAGTAGTCGCGCAGGAGACGCACGATGGGCAGGTAGGCGGTCGCGCGCCCGTACGAGGCCGCGCCCGTCTCGAGGATCAGCCAGCCTTTCGTGTCCTCGCCGCGGATGAACTCGTGCACCAGCCGCGACTTTCCGATGCCCGGCTCGCCGACCACCGAGACCACCTGGCCGAGGCCACGACGCGCGGTCGCGAGCGCGTTGCGTAACTGTGCCAGCGCCGGGTCGCGGCCGGTGAACTGGGTCAGTCCGCGGGCGACGGCGGCCTGCAGGCGCGTCCGCACCGGTCCGGCGCCGGTGATCTCGAACACCTCGATCGGCGCGGCCAGGCCCTTGATCGACTTCGGCCCGAGCGAGACCGCCTGCACGTAGCCTTCGACCGCACGCATGCCTTCGGCGGTGATGAGGATCGTGCCGGGCAACGCGATCTGCTCCATGCGCGCGGCGAGATGCGCGGTCTGGCCGACGGCGCTGTAGTCCATGCGCAGGTCGCTGCCGACCGAGCGCACGACGACCTCGCCCGAGTTCAGGCCGATGCGCACGCGGATCGGCTCGTCGCGCGATCCGGACGCCGCCGGCGCCGAGCGCTCCAATCGGGCCAGCGTCTCCTGGATGCGCAGTGCCGCATAGCAAGCGCGGACGGCGTGGTCCTCGTGCGCGAGCGGCGCGCCGAAGAGCGCCATGATGCCGTCGCCCATCACCTGGCTGACGGTGCCCTCGTAGCGGTGCACCGCCTTCATCATCAGCTCGAGGACCGGATCGAGCAGGGCGCGCGCTTCTTCAGGGTCGCGGTCGGCGAGCAGCTCCATCGAGCCCTTCACGTCGGCGAACATCACGCTGATCTGCTTCCTCTCGCCGACCACCGCGTGGCGCGAACTCAGGATTTTCTCGGCGAGATGTTTGGGCGTGTAGCTGCGCGGCTCGGCGAAGCGGCCGTCATTGGCGAGGCTCGTGCCGCAGGCCGGGCAGAACTTCGCGTTCGGCGGGGCGTCGCTGTCGCAACGGGCACACTTCATGCAAACTGTCCTTAGGCCTTCGTCGGCCGTGGCCTCGGGATACGACGAGCTCACTGGGAAAGCATGTTGCCGATGATAGAGTCGCGCCTGCCAAAAACTTGGTCCTCGCGCATGAAGATCCGTCGACGACTCAGGTTCCGGCGATGACCCCTCCCCAGCACTCGGCCGCGGTATCTCTTGTGGCGCCGTCGCCGTCGCCGTCGCCGTCGCCGTCGCCGGCGGCCTCGGTGTCGGCGGGCCCCGAGCCGTCGGTCGTCGCCGAGCTGAAGCGACGACTGCAAGGCGCCTCGGCGGCGTCGTTCGACGTGCAGCTGCCCGACCACCGCGTCTACCGCGTCGGCAGCGAGCCGCCGTCGTTCACCCTGCGCCTGCGCACGCCGGCCGCGCTCGCCGCGCTCGACTCGTTCGACGAGTTCGCCGTCGCCAGCGCCTACATGAACGGCGCGATCGACTTCGACGGCGACTTCCTCGCCGCGCTCGACCTGCGCAAGGCGATGACCGACTTTCATCCGCTGCACTCGCTCTGGCGCCATCTGCGGCCGATGCTGTTCGGCCAGGTCGATACCGACAAGCTGTGGGTGCAGCAGCACTACGACTACGGCAACGACTTCTACTTCGCGTTCCTCGACAAGCGCGTCAAGCTCTACTCGCAGGCGCTCTATCGCAGCGACAAGCAATCGCTCGAAGATGCAGCCGAGCAGAAGCTCGAGTACGTGTACCGCGCCTGCCGCCTCGCGCCTGGCTCGCACGTGCTCGACATCGGCGCCGGCTGGGGATCGTTCGCCGGCTACGCGAGCGCGCGTGGCGTCGACGTGACGATGCTGACGATTTCCAAGGAGCAGCACGAGCACCAGAAGGGCCTGGTCGCGGCGAACGCGGCGCCGGGCTCGCTCGAGACGGTCTTCGAGAGCATCTTCGCGTACGACTCGCCGTGGAAGTACGACGCCATCGTCCTGCTCGGCGTGATGGAGCACCTGCCCGACTACAAGCGTCTCTTCGCAGTGTTGGAGGGCCTGCTGAAGCCGGGCGGCCGGCTCTACATGGACTTCGCGTCGAACCGGATCAAGTTCAACGTCAGCTCGTTCACCTACCGCTACATCTTTCCCGGCTCGCACACGCCTGTCGTCATCCCCGACCTGCTCGCCGCCGCCAACCGCACGGCGTTCGAGACGGTGTCGCTGCACAACGACCGGCACAGCTACTTCCTGACGCTGCAGGCCTGGGGGCGCAACCTCGAAGCGGGGCGCGACGCGCTGGTTCCGAAGTATGGCGAGCGTACTTTTCGGCTATTCCAGCTCTATCTGTGGGGCTGCGCGCGTCAGTTCCAGAAGGACGGCGAGCTCGAGAGCTACCGCATCGTGTTCCAGAAGGGATACGGTGCTCCGTCGGCGCAGATCGGCCTGAAGCACTGAGGTTGCGGCGGCACGGCGACGGCCTCGCCGGTGGCGCATGCAATCATCCGCGCTCATGCAGCCGCCCGTCCCGTCGTCGTCCGAGCGCGCCAGCCCTTCGACGTGGCTCGGGCGCGGCCTGTTCTTCGTCGCCATCGTCTTCCTGCTCGAGCAGGCGCGGCCCGTGCTGCTGCCGGTGGCGATCGCGATCACCTTCACGTTCGTGCTCTCGGCTCCGGTGCGCGCGCTGCGGCGCGTTGGCGTGCACGAGTACGCCGGCGCGGCGCTGGTGATCGTCGCGGTGCTCTCGGTCGTCGTCGTCCTCGGGATGCTCATCGCCGCGCCGGCGGCGGCCTGGTGGGCGCGCGCGCCAGTCGTCGTTCACGAGCTGATCGAGGCCGTCCAGCGCTGGCGCGACGCGCTCTTTCCATACGCTCCACCGGCGTCGCTGATGCGGCCGGCGCAGGCCGCGGCGGCGGCGGCGGTCGATCCGCTCAACGAACGGCTGGCGAGCGAGGGCTGGACCTTCACCCGGATCGCGATCGGCGAGGCGATCTCGTTCGCGCTCTCTGCGTCGGCGACGGTGATCCTGCTCTACTTCCTGCTCGCCTCCGAGCGCTGGCTCGTGATGCGCGCCGCAGCCGCGATCCCGCGCTCGCGTGCTCGCGCGCTCGTGCTCTCGGGCATCCGCCAGGCCGAGCGCGACATCGGCCTCTTCATCAGCACGATGAGCCTGGTCAACGTCGCTCTCGGCGTCGTCACCGGCCTGGCGCTCTGGGCGATCGGCCTGCCGAATCCGGTGCTCTGGGCGACGACGACGGCGGTGCTCGCCTTCATTCCCTACCTCGGCCCGCTCCTGATCACGGCGCTGCTGCTGCTCGCCGGCAGCGTCACCTTCGGCACCGGCTTCGCGATGCTCGGCCCCCCGGCCGCCTTCCTCGTGCTGCACGGCATCGAGGCCAACTTCCTGAGCCCGCTGATCATGGGCCACCGGCTGCGCCTGCAGCCGGTGTTCGTGTTCCTCTCGGTCATGACCCTGGGCTGGCTCTGGGGCATCGCCGGCGCGTTCCTCGCCGTGCCAGTGCTGCTCGGCCTGCGCGCGATCTGCAAGCGCGTGCGCGCGTTGCGCCTGGTGTGCGCCTTCCTCCAAGGCGACTAGGCGCCCGGCGGGTGTCGTGCCCCTCGACGCCGGTCTTGACATCAAGACATCACCGCGTCACCGGCGTCGGCGAGCATCGCTCCGACATGCGGCGGCGTCCTACGGTGTTTTGGCACCCCGGTTGCCAAAATGACAAATGGGCGTCTGCCCTCGACCCATGCGCATCGCCTACGTCACCGAAACCTATCCGCCCGAGCTGAACGGCGTCTCGCTCACCGTCGAGCGCACCGTGCGCTTCTTGCGCGCGCAAGGCCATCTTGTCGAGCTGATCCGCCCGCGCCAGCCGGGAGAGGCGCGCCTCGACGCCGACGACGAGATGCGCACTGCGGGCTGCGCCATCCCGGTCTACCGCGAGCTGCGCTTCGGCCTGGCGCGGGCCGCCACGCTGGTGCGTCGCTTCGAGCGGACGCGGCCGGAGATCGTCCACCTCGCGACGCCCGGACCGCTCGCCTGGGCCGCGCTGGCGGCGGCGCGCTCGCTGGGGATCGTGACGACGTCCGACTTTCGCACCAACTTTCACCAGTACAGCCGCTACTACCGGATCGCCTTCCTCGGCCGGCCGGTGCTCGGCCTGCTGCGGCGCTTCCACAACCTCACGCAGCGTACCTTCGTGCCGACGCGCGGCGGTGCCGCCGAGTTGCTCGCCGCCGGCTTCCACAACCTTGCGGTCGTCGGCCGCGGCGTCGACAGCGAGGGCTTCGCGCCGTCGCTGCGCAGCGACGTCCTTCGCGCGCGTTGGAACGCCGGCGCGGCTCCGGTGCTGCTGATGGTCGGCCGGGTCGCGGCGGAGAAGAACGTCGAGCTCGGCCTGCGCGCCTTCGAGCGTGCGCGCGCGCTGCGTCCGGGAACGCAGATGATCGTCGTCGGCGACGGGCCCGCCCGAGCCGCGCTCGAGAAGGCCTACCCCGAGGCGCGGTTCGCCGGCGTCAAGCGCGGCGCCGAGCTCGCGGCGCACTACGCCTCGGCCGACGTGTTCCTCTTCCCCTCGCTCTCCGACACCTTCGGCAACGTCGTGATGGAAGCGCTCGCGTCGGGCCTGCCGGTGGTGGCGTTCGACACTGCCGCTCCTGCCGAGCACGTCGTCGACGCTGTCAGCGGCCGGCTCGTCGCGCCCGGCGACGAGGACGCCTACATCGCCGCCGTCACCGAGATGGTCGCCGCCGACACCGACCTTGCGCCGATGCGCGCCGCCGCCATTCTCGCCGCGCGCCGCGCGAGCTGGCCCGACATCCTCGCGCGATTCGAATCGCGTCTCGCCGATACCCTTCATGCGCCACAAACGCCGCCCGCACACGTCGCCCTCGTGGCCTGAGCAGCAGCTGCTCTGGGCCGAGCGCGAGCGCACGTTCGCGCTCTGGATGCATGGCGCGGCGACGCGTCGCTGGGTCGTGCGCCTGTTCGGCACGGTCAGCCGCGTCGGCGACGGCTGGCTCTGGTACGCAATCCTCGCGTGCCTGCCGTGGGTCGGAGGAGCCTCGGGCTCGTCGGCCGCGGTGCGCATGATCTGCGTCGGCACCGTCGACCTCGTCGTCTACCGGATCATCAAGCGCTGGATCGCGAGGCCCCGGCCATACCGCACCTGCCCCGGCATCCGCGCTTGCACCCCCACCCTCGACGAGTTCAGCTTCCCGAGCGGGCACACGCTGCACTCAGTCGCGTTCAGCCTGATCCTGACGGTGTACTACCCGATGTTCGCGCTCTTCGTCTGGCCGTTCACGATCCTGATCGCGGTTTCGCGCATCGTCCTGGGCCTGCACTATCCGAGCGACGTGATCGTCGGCGCGGTGCTCGGCGCGACCACCGCGGCAGTCAGCTTCAATCTGCTGTAGTCGGCTGCCACACCGTGCTGTGGCCGGTGCCGGTCGGGCGCGTGCGGCGCATGTGCTCCGCGACCGTCGAGGGCTTGCGCGTCCGCAGCGCCCGCTCGAGGATGCCTTGCCACGATCTGCGCACGGCCGTGAAGTCGGCGTCGCGCGGATGGAGCTCGAGGCGCAGCAGCGGGTTGTTGCGCTCCGCGACCGCGACTGCCGTGTTCCAGGCCACCGACATGCTCCGCCGCCAGCCGCGCGAGGTGCTGTAGACGACGCTCTGGCTCGCGACCGGGACACGGCTAGGCAGATGGATCATCTGGCGCAGCGTTGCCGTGTACTCGAACGGCCGCTCGACGATCGCCGACCACGCGCCCGGGCCGATCAGCCATGCCGGCGCGACGAAGCCCGAGAGTGGCCAGCGGTTCTTCGCGAACCACTCGATGCCGAGGTCGATCCGCTGCAGCGCTTCACCGCGCGAGAGCGCCCAGAACTCGCCTTCGCCGCGGGTGTAGTGCGAGCGCCGGAGCGAATCGCGCCAGTTGGCGGCGCTGCCGGGATCGAGATGCGTCAGGCCGTGCAGGGCGAGCTCGTCGCCGCGCCCCGATCGCTCGCCGAGCCAGGCTTCGAACTGCGGCGTCGACGGTTCGTCGTGGTAGCGCGGCACGGCGAGCAAGGTCACCGGCGCGCTGCCGGCCACGTCGCGCACTGCCGCGAGCGTGCGCAGGCAGGCCGAGCGCGTCGCAGGCGCGGCGTCGTGCAGGACGATGCAGATCGTCCGTCCTGCCGTCTTGTCGGCCGCGTCGTCGCTCATCGCGGCAAGGCGCCGGAAGGCGTCGTGCCCGGCGCGGCGACGGCACTCTCGCCGGCGATCAGGCGCAGATAGTGCGCGACCAGGCTCGGCAGCACGCGCTGCCAGTCGCTCGCTTCGGCGCGCAGTCGGGCGGCGCGCGAGCGCTGGTGCCAGTCACCTTCGAACAGCGCTGCGATGCCGGCCGCGAACGATGCGGGCGACGCGTCGGCGACGGCGACGCCGTTGTCGCGGTCGACGAGCTCGCCGAGCCCTTCGGCATCGCGCACGACGATCGGCAGGCCGCAGGCCATCGCTTCGAGCGCCGACAGGCCGAAGGTCTCCTGGTCGCCGGCGTGGACGAAGGCGTCGGCGCTCGCGTAGGCGGTCGCGAGCGCTGCGGTCGATGCGACGAAGGGCATGACGACGACGCCCGGCCCGGGCGGCGGCGGCACCGGGCCGGCGCCGATGACGAGCAGCGTGTACGGCGCGCCGAGCCGCATCACCGCTTCGGCGACGACGTCGAGATGCTTCTCGGCCGCGAACCGGCCGGCGTAGACGAGGAGCCTCGCATCCGCGTCGATGCCATGTCGTGCGCGCCACGCCGGATCGCGCTGCGACGGATGGAAGACTTCGCTGTCGACGCCGAGCGGCTGGCAGTGCACGCGCGCGATGCCCCAGTCGCGCAGATGCGCGGCCATGCTGAGGCTCGGCGCGAGGACGAGGTCGAAGCCGCGGTAGACGCGACGCGCATAGCGCTCGGCGAAGCGCGCGGCGGTGGCGCCCAGGCGAGGTCCGGTGGCGAGCCGGGCCATCGCGACGATGTTCGAATGGCAGTAGGCGACCGCCGGCACGCCGAGCGTCTGCGCCGCGTCGAGCGCGCCCCAGGCGACCCGGTACGGATCGCCGGCCTCGATGACGTCGGGCGCGAGCGCGACCAGCCTGCGCGCGATCGCGCCGCGCCGGATCGGCAATCTGTAGCCGCCGCTGGCCGGCAGCGGCAGCGAGGGCAGCGTGGCCGGGCCCTCGTCGCTGCCGGCGACGCGCGGCACGGCGATCGTGTGGCGCCAGCGCGGCTGGCGCGCGAGCCACGCGTGCTTGGTCAGCAGGTAGCGGCGCACGCCACCGCCGGTCGGACTCCAGAACATCGTCGTGTCGACGAGGTGGAGCGGGTCGCTCATCGTGCTCGGTGCCTCGGCCGGGACAGCTCCGGCGCGCGCCGATTGTGCCCAAGCGCGTTGCGACGCGATGCCTCGCGGGTGCCGTGCGCGGGCATGTGCCTTGCCATTTCGGTCGCATGCAACGAACCCGAGCCGCTGTGCACGACGAACGTCCCGCGACCGCGACCGCGACCGCGACCGCGACCGCGACCGCGCCCTCGTGCCGCGCCTCCCTCTGCGTCGCGTCGGCCGCGATGCTGGTCGTCGTCGCTGCGTGCAGCAAGACGCCCGATCCCGCGGTCGCGCCTCCGGTCGTTCTCCTGCCGTCGAGCGCGTCGGCGCGCAGCGTCGACGCGGCGTCGATGCCGCCGAGCGACGTCACCGCATCGGGCACCGTCGGCACGCTGACCTTGCCGCCCGACGCCACTGCGCCGTCGGCGAGCGCGCCGATGACCGCGGGCGTGCCGCCGCCCGATCCTTCGGCGAGCCTGCCGACGGCGGCGTCGATCGGGCCGGCGACGCCGGCGCCCGACGCGCAGCTGCGGAGCGTGTCGCCGGGGACGAAACAGTGAGCACCGCTCCGCGCAAGTCCAGGCCCACTGCGACCGTCGCGGCGACGGTGGCTAAGCAGCGCCGCATCCAGCGTGCGCAAGACCGGCACGACGCATCGGCCGGCAGCAAGGATGACGCGTCGTCGTCGTCCAAGAAGCAGCCCGGCGTGCAGGCCGGCTCGCGTCGCGAGCCCGACCGCCTGCCCGCGCAGCACCAGACCAAGCCCGGCAGCGAAGCGGCGCTTCGCCTCGCGCCGCATTTCATGGCGCCCGACTATCGCGGCAGCGGCAAGCTCGAGGGCTTCGCGGCGATCGTCACCGGCGCCGATTCCGGCATCGGCCGCGCGGTCGCGGTGCTGTTCGCGCGCGAAGGCGCGGACGTCACCGTCGCCTACCTGAACGAGCACGAGGACGCGAAGGAGACGCAGCGCTGCATCGAGGCCGAGGGCCGGCGCTGCCTGCTCGTCTCCGGCGACGTCAAGCAGCCGCGCTTCGCGGCGCAGCTCGTGGCCAAGGCGATGAAGACGTTCGGCCGCCTCGACGTGCTCGTCAACAACGCCGCGTTCCAGGAGCACGCCGAGTCGATCGAGGACGTCACCGACGAACGCCTCGACGAGACCTTCCGCACCAACATCTTCGGCTACTTCCGCATGGCGCGCGCCGCGTTGCCGCACATGAAGAAGGGTGCCTCGATCATCAACACCGGCTCGGTCACGGGGCTGGAGGGCCACCCGAAGCTGCTCGACTACGCGTCGACCAAGGGCGCGATCCACGCCTTCACCAAGTCGCTGGCGCAAAACCTCGTCGACAAGGGCATCCGCGTCAATTGCATCGCGCCCGGGCCGGTGTGGACGCCGCTCAACCCGGCCGATGCGTCGGCGAAGACGGTCGCCGCGTTCGGTGCCGACACGCAGATGAAGCGCGCGGCGCAGCCCGAGGAGCTGTCGCCGGCCTACGTGTTCCTGGCGTCGCCCGCGTGCTCGGGCTACATCACCGGCATCGTGCTGCCGGTGACGGGGAGCGTCGGCGCGATCTGAGCGACGGGCCGCTCAGGCCTTGGTCTTTGCCTTCGCCGGGCCGAGCAGCTTGAGCGCCTTGACCGTCGTCTGCTTCGTGGTCGCGTAGGAGCACCACGCATCGCCGCGCTCCACGATGCGCTCGTGGACGTTGCGGATCGTCCACTGCGCGCCGCCGGTGATCGCGCCGAGCTCGTCCCAGTCGCAGGTCACCGACACGCCGAGACCGGGCCGCGCGCGCGCCGACCAGGCGCACGCCGTGGTCGCGCCGAAGCCATTGCGCAGGTAGTCGACGAAGATCTTGCCGACGCGGTTCTTCGGCCCGCTCATGGCGACGAAGCGCTCGGGAATCGTCGCGGCCATGTGCTCGACGATGCGCTTGGAAAGCGCCTTGACGGCGTCCCAGTCGTCCTTCGGCGTGATCGGCACGACGACGTGCAGGCCCTTGCCACCGCTCGTCTTGAGAAAGCTCGCAAGTCCGAGCCGGTCGAGCAGCGATCGCGTCAGCGCCGCGCCTTCCCGCATCGCTTTCCACGCCAGGCCGTCGCCCGGGTCGAGGTCGAAGACGATGCGGTCGGGCCGCGTCGTGTCGCGCGTCGTCGCGTTCCAGGTGTGGAGCTCGATGACGTTGGCCTGCGCCGCGCCGATCAGCGCGGGGAGTGAATCGATCTCGATCATCGGCTCGAGCTCGGGATCGATCTTCTGATCGAGCTCGCGCAGCCCCGGGATGCGCAGCGTGCCGGCGTGGCGCTGGAAGATCACGTGGCCGGCGATGCCCGTCGGCGCGCGCACCAGCGACACCGGGCGCTCGACGAGATGCGGCAGGATCAGCTTCGCCGCATCGAGGTAGTACCGGACGATCTCGAGCTTGGTGATGCCCGTGCTCGCATCGATGACGCGTTCGGGATGGCTGATGCGGATGCCTTCGATGGTCGCGTCGGCCACGGCCGACTTGACTGGCTTGACGGCCTTCGCGACGACCTTCTTGGTTGCCGCTTTCGCCGCAATCGGCGCGGCCTTGGCGGTCGCGCGCGCGACCTTCTTCGCCGGCGCGGCCGCATCGGGGATCGTCATGTCCGACAGCACGCTGCCCGGCTCGGCCGCGACGACGCTGTACTCTGCCGCCGGCCGCGCCGCGTCGTCGCGCTCCTTGATCAGCAGCCACGGCTCCTGGCGCTCGTCGCCGCGTCCGTGCATGCGCACGAGCGTCCAGCCGCCCGCGAGCTTGTGGCCGTGCAGGACGAACTTGAGCTTGCCATCGCGATAGCCGGACTGCGGATCGCCGACCGGCTCCCAGGTGCCGTTGTCCCAGACGATCACCGTGCCGGCGCCGTACTGGCCTTTCGGGATCACGCCCTCGAAGCCGCCGTAGTCGATCGGATGGTCCTCCACGTGGAGGGCCATGCGCTTGTCGGCCGGATCCAGGCTCGGCCCCTTGGGCACGGCCCAGCTCTTCAGCGTGCCGTCGAGTTCGAGGCGCAAGTCGTAGTGCAGATGGCTCGCGGCATGCTTCTGGATCACGAACGAGAGCGCGCCCGTCGATGCGGTGCCGCCTCGAGGCTCGCTCGTGACGCGAAAGTCGCGCTTGCCGAAGTAGGGCTTCAACCCGGACTTCATCGCCGCTCCTTCGCAGTGCCGGTGGGACTAGTGGGCGAGCCGCTGCATCAGCCGCGGCACTTCGATGGCGAGCTCGCTCGCGAGATAGCCGATCGGTCCGATGCGCTCGGCGAGCGCGCGGCCGGCGCGCGAGTGCAGCGCCACGCCCCAGGCGGCGGCCTGCGCCAGCGGCGCGCCGCGTGTCACGAGGCCGGCGACGATCCCCGCCAGCGCATCGCCCGAGCCCGAGGTCGCGAGGCCGATGTGCGTGCTGACGTGGCACCAGCAGCCGCCGTCAGGCGTCGCGACGAAGGTGCTCGGTCCTTTCAGCGCGACCACCGCGTTCCAGCGCGTCGCGGCCTCGCGTGCATGGCGCTCGGGCTCGGCGGCGACCTGGTCGGCGGGCAGGCCGAGGAGCCGCGCCATCTCGGCGAGGTGCGGCATCAGCAGCAGCGGCCGCTCGAACCGGCGCACGTCGATGATCAGCTCCATCGCGAGCCCGTCGAGGACGAA
>Ga0123338_10000767_pt1 | contig 32046 bp, 29 predicted proteins | sample grotaG_FD_89793 | JGI IMG/M metagenome (GOLD analysis project Ga0123338, IMG submission 89793) | Glacier valley bacterial and archeal communities from Borup Fiord, Nunavut, Canada, to study Microbial Dark Matter (Phase II) -... | ecosystem: Environmental > Aquatic > Freshwater > Ice > Glacier ...
CACTGCCTCAGCCGAGATACAGGACCAGAGCCGCAAAAGACGCCAGAACGCACAAGGCGTCGACGGACAGTGCCCGCTCGACAGCTTCGGTGGCCGCGGCGAGGTTGCCCTGCAGAACCCATGCAGGCTCTTCGCGTGAACGGAAGGGCGTCAACGGAGGGGCCAGCTCGGCTTGCAGCTCGTCACCGAGGCCGAGATCGACGGTCGGGATATGTCCGTTGGTGGGACGCAAGGTTCGGCGCCGAAAAAGCGCCAGCCGACGGCGGGCGACCACATCGAGCAAGGTGTGCACGGCGACGACCATCGCGCCGGCCAGCAACAGCAGCTCCGCATGCGGCGGCGCGGCCAGCGTGGTCCCAACCACGGAAAACGCCGCCAGCACTGACCATGGCGCCCGTCGCTGCGCCCAGTCGACCAGGCTATTTCGCCGCGCATCGCCGATGCTGTCCCAGCACCGTGTGATACACACCACCGCCGGCAGCAACGGCAGCGCCAGGCACGTGCCGAGCACCATGCCGCTCACCGCTCCTTCCACACCGGCCACGGCCAGTCCGAGGATGACCCCATCGATGCCGCAGGCGATCAAGGTGCCAACGATCAACGAGCCGAACCAGCTGTCGCTGCGCTTGCGGCGGGACAAGAACGCTCCCAGCGCCGCCCCGACCAGCGCCGTCGCCAGGGTCGCCGCCGCCAAGCTTGCAGCGCTTGCACCCCCAGCGGTCCCGGGCGCGATGCCTGGCGCGAGCGGTCCGAGCGCCGTGGCCACGAGCCAACCAGCGACGGCACACAGCACCGCGAGCAGCGCCCACAGGGGCTCGAAGTATGGATGTCGCCCGGCCATGACGGTCGGAGGATAGCGCGAGCGAACCGCGTATCCGACGTGTTCCAGGCGAGGCCCTTGCGGGTTTCGTCAAGCCTTCATCAAACGCTGAAGGTCGAGTGCGTCGCCGGCGGCAGCGCCAAAGCCGGTGTTGTCGAAGATGCACCAGACGTCGGCGTGATGGTCCGCCTGCGAGAGCGACACGGCCAGCGTGGCCACCCGCGCTGGCCCATACGGCGAGAAATACATCCGCGGCGAGCCGTGTAAGCGCAGATAGAGCAGTGACGGATCGCCGCCAGAGGTCCGTGCCTCGGGCGGGCGCGGCGGATCGGCCACCACGCGCGCGATGCGGTGCGCGAGCAAGAGACTATCCACCGGCGGCCCGTACCAGCTCGCATGGCGCGGCTCGAACGCCACCGGGCCTGCGTACAGTGTCCGCAGACAACGAAAAAATGCCGGCCCGATGCGGCGGTCAAAGGCCAGGCTCGGCGGCAACTGCACCAAGATCGGCCCGCATCTACCGTCGAGAAACCGGATATCGTCGAAGAATTCGGCCAGGAGGCGCCGGGGTGCGGCGAGCTTGGCCTCGTGCGTGATCGCCCGCGGCATCTTCACCGCAAAGCGAAAGTCGGGATGCACCGCGCTGGCCCAGCGCAAAAACGTGAGCGGCTGATGTCGGCGGTAGAACGTGCTGTTGATCTCCACCGCCGTGAGCACGCCGGCATAGCGCTGTAGATGACTGCCAGCGACGGGGAAGCCGCCGGCGTGCTCACGTGGGATGGTCCAGCCGGCGGTGCCGACGTAGATGCGAGGCATCCAGCGCTAGACCGCTGGCGGGTCCATTGCGCGATCGAAGTGCCGGTGCTTGGCGAGCGCGTCCACGAAGCCGGGCAAGCCCGACGGCGCATCAGCGACGAGCAACAGCCCCGGATCCGGCTTGCCGTTCGGCAACCGCGCCGGAAGACCCGTCTGCGCCACCACGTCCTTGGCGGCGCCGATGGCCATGATGGGCTTGCAGTGGCGATACTGATCTTTGAGGAACTCGGCAGCCTGGCCCAGGTTGACGAAGGCCGCCGCCGCGTTTGGCCCGTCGGGAATGATGACCGCGTCGTATAGCACCGACGGAGTCGTCTCCAGCGTGACCTCGACCTCGAGCGAGTTCCCGTCGTCGCTGGTCACCGAGCCGAGCTTGACGCCCACATAGCGGGGCACCGCGCCCTGGGCGAGCAGCGACAGATGCATGCGCTTGACCGAAGCGATGTCGATGCCTGGCGCGACCAAGATGGCGACTCTGAGGCCGCGAATGACGCCGTCTCCAGGCCGCGCCATCAGCGACAGCGACGGAGAAACCGTGATTTCCGGCTTGGCCGCCTTTCCGACTCGCGGCATCGCTGCCGGCATCTCCATGCCGAGATCCGCCGCCAAGGGCTTGGCCAGCTCCGGCGCGACGTTGGCCAGCATCGACACCACACGCTGCCGGATGGCGGGCACACTCACCCGCGTCAGCTCGAACCGAAAGGCGCGCAAAATATGTGCCTGCTCGATCGGGCTCTGGCTTTTCCAGAACAGGGTCGCCTGGGTGTAGTGATCGGCGAACTTCTCCGGCTTGCCGCGGACTTTGTCGTCGCTGATGCGCTCAGGGAACGAACGAAATCCTTGTTTGCCGACCTGGAATGGACAGCCGCCGCCGAGCGAGTTGGGCTCGTAGGCGACCCGCCCACGATGGATGGCCTGGCGGTGCATGCCGTCGCGCTGGTTGTTGTGCACCTGGGCGACCGGCTGGTTGATCGGAATCTCGTGAAAGTTGGGCCCGCCGAGCCGGGAGATCTGGGTGTCCTGATAGGAGTGCAGCCGCCCAGCCAGCAGTGGATCGTTGCTGAAGTCGATGCCGGGCACGATATGCGACGTGCAAAACGCCACCTGCTCGGTCTCGGCGAAGAAGTTGTCGGGATTGCGGTCGAGCACCATGCGACCCACGGGCACGACCGGCACCAGCTCCTCCGGGATCAGCTTGGTCGGGTCGAGGATGTCGAACGAAAATGCCTCGGCCTGCGCCTCGGTAAACGTCTGGATGCCCAGCTCCCACTCCGGAAGCACGCCGGTCTCGATCGACTCCCATAGATCGCGCCGGTGAAAGTCGGGATCGGCGCCGGAAATCTTGACCGCCTCGTCCCAGTCGAGCGAGTGCGTGCCCGCAATGGGATTCCAGTGGAACTTGACGAACGTCGCGTTGCCCGCGGCGTTGACCAGCCGGAAGGTGTGCACGCCGAACCCCTGCATCATGCGGTAGCTGCGCGGGATGGCGCGGTCCGACATGGCCCACATCAGCATGTGGGTCGATTCGGGCATCAACGATACGAAGTCCCAAAAGGTGTCGTGTGCCGTCGCTGCCTGCGGCATCTGGTTGTTGGGCTCGGGCTTGGCGGCATGGATGAGATCCGGGAACTTCATGGCGTCTTGGATGAAGAAGACGGGCATGTTGTTGCCGACCAGATCCCAGTTGCCTTCGTCGGTGTAGAACTTGACCGCGAAGCCGCGCACGTCGCGGGCGGTGTCGGTCGAGCCGCGCTCGCCGACGACGGTCGAGAACCGAACGAACACCGGCGTGCGCTTGCCGGCTTCGGCAAAGATCGACGCGCGGGTGAGCTTGGTGAGCGGTCGGTAGCATTCGAAGTAGCCGTGCGCAGCCGATCCGCGGGCATGCACCACACGCTCCGGAATGCGCTCGTGATCGAAATGGGTGATCTTTTCGCGCAGGATGAAGTCTTCGAGCACCGTCGGCCCGCGCAGGCCCGCCTTCAGCGAATTCTGATTGTCGCCGATCGGGATGCCCTGGTTGGTCGTCAGAAAACGGCCGCTGGCGTCGGTGCGCACCCGATCGAGCGGGTCGTTGCCCGGGTTGGCGCCGAGGTTGGGCTCCCCGCTGCCGACCTTGTCGGAGGCGATATTCTCGCTCAGCGTACTGCCGGTTGCGGAGACGTCAGACGGCTTCACGCTCGCACCCTTCGGGGGAACACCGCCGCCATGCTCGGCCGCTTTGTTGGGGTTGAACGGCATCGCCGCAGCAAGCTCTTGCGTCGCAGCCATCCTGGCAACCAGCTCATCGCCGTCGGTGACGTCGGGGTTCTGCGGACCACCCACGGTGCTGCGCGCGCTGGACTGGGCTGCACCATCACTGGTGACCTTGGAGCTGCGAGAGGTCGACTTCTTGGGCCGTTTGGTCGATGCCATGGGTCCGTCCGATGCGAGAGTGGAACTGCCAATAAAGAGGCACGCTCCCGGATGGGAACGTGCCTCTTTGCGTCACACGTACGCGCTACAGAATGGCGTTGCGGCCGCCATTGTCGACCTTGACGTCGGCCTTGGCCTCGCCGGTCGACGAGACGTCCTTCGCGCCCTGGGCCTCGAGAATGTCCTTGGCGCGCTTGGTCCATTCGGCGTCGTCGGAGTGCACCGACAACAGGATGCCGCCATCTTTGACCAAGCCCTCATAGCGCTTGGCCTCGTACTCCGGGATGCCCATACCGACGAGCGCGCCGGTCAATCCACCGACGGCGCCGCCCACGCCTGCGCCAGCGAGTGCGGCCATGATCGGGCCAGCGGCGATGAAGGGCCCGAGGCCCGGGATGGCGAGCGCGCCGATGCCGACGAGCCAGCCTAGCGTGCCGCCGAGAATCGCGCCCGTGCCAGCGCCAGCAGCCGCGCCTTCGGGCGCCTTGGTGGCCTTCTCGTGGGCGAAGGCTTTGGTGGCGTCACCGTCGGGAAACAGGGCCGAGATGTCCGAGTTGCGAAAGCCGTCGTTCTTGAGCGCGCTGACTGCGTTCTCGAGCTGGGACCGGCTGTTGAAGATACCGAATACGGCAGTGTTGCTCATGGGAGCTCCTTGTGTGGGTGCGAGGGTGTTAAGGCTGAACTTGGATTTCACTCTTGACGTTGGCCTTGCCGACGGCAGCGATGGCCTTGTCTTCGACGATCGTCTTCTCGGAGATCGTCTTGACCGGGCCCTTCAACGTCACCACGCCGTTGACGGCGATGATCTTGACGTTGTGGGCGTTGCTCGACAGCGACTTCTCGGCGATCACGGCGCGGCGAATTTCGGCCGTCACGGTGAGGTCGCTCTTGTTGTTCTTCTGCTGGTCGGCGGTCACGGCGGACGGAGCGCGGTCACGCTCGTTGACCTTGGTGTTGTCTGCCGCTGGCGGATCGGCGGTCTCGCTCTTCGCCTCTGTGGTGGTGGTGGTCTTCTTGCCGGTGCGCTTGACGGTGGTCTTGGTTTCGGTTTTCTGCGTGGTGCCATCGCCCTCGGCGAGGACCACGGCAGAGCTACTCAGGGCTAACACAGCGACGGCAGCGCCAACGATGCGGCGAAACCTTACGACGATGGACCGGTTCATTTGCTCCTCCTCGATGCACGGGGGCTAAGCAACCGGTGTGCCACTGCCGTAGCCCGCGAGATTTCGGGTGCGCTGCCGCGGCAAATCGACGCGCTTATGTCCCGCCTGAGGCAAAACGGCATGCGCATTCGCCATCGTGTCAGCGGTCGTCGTGTACCATCCGGCGATGCGCAGACGCGGGCAGCCACGCACCGAGATCGTCCCACTCGAACCGAGCCAGCGACGAGCGCTGTTGACCGAAAAGCGCAATCTCAAGATGGCGCGCAGCGCCCATGCCTATGTCAGAGGCAGCACCGCCCGCTTCTATGAGTGGCTGGACGCCAGCGGCGCCACCGAGCTTCCCGCCGGGCCCACCGCGTGGATCTGCGGCGATTGTCACGTCGGCAATCTGGGCCCGATTGCAGGCACCAAGGGCCAGATCGTCGTCGAGCTGCGCGATCTCGATCAGACGGTGATCGGCAATCCGGCCTTTGACCTCGTCCGGCTGGCGCTGTCGCTGGCGATGGCAGCGCGGGCGTCTGATCTACCCGGCGTCACCACCGCGCGCATGACCGAAAATCTCGTCGCTGGCTACGAGCGGGCCTTCGAAGGCGAGGTGCCGAGCGAAGAGCTGGGCGACCTTCCCGAGCCCATCAAGTTCGTGATGAAGCGGGCTGCGCGCCGCACCTGGAAGCAGCTCTCGCAGGACCGACTCGGCGGTCTCGAAGGCAAGCTGCCCCTCGGCAAGCAATTCTGGCCGCTGACGCCGGCCGAGCGACAGGCTGTCGAAGACACGGTCAACGGCGAGCAGGCACGGCGTCTGGTCACGGTGCTGCATGCGCGCGACGACAGCTCCAAAGTGCGCCTGCTCGACGCGGCCTACTGGGTCAAAGGCTGCAGCTCGCTGGGCCTGTGGCGCTGCGCGGCGCTGGTCGAGATCACGGACCCATCCAAGAAGGGCGCCGAAAAACGCACACGGTCTTTGCTCGACTTCAAAGAAGCGACCAACACCTGGGCCCCGGCGAGCGAGCGCGCGCGCCTGCCGGTGCACGAAGGCGAGCGGGTGGTCGGCGGCGCCAAGAAGCTGGCCCCGGCGCTCGGCGACCGCATGGGCACCGCCACCATGCTCGGGCACCCGGTGTTCATCCGTGAGCTCTTGCCGCAAGACCTGAAGGTGGAGCTCGACGAGCTCGACAGCGACGATGGCAAGCGCGTTGCGTCCTATCTCGGCATGGTCGTGGGCCGCGCCCACGCCCGTCAGCTGACGGGCGAGCAGCGCAGCGCGTGGCTCAAAGAGCTGACCTCCCACCGCGGCAAAACGCTGGATGCGCCTAGCTGGCTATGGGCCAGTGTGGTGCAGCTGGTGGGCCTGCACGAGACGGCCTATCTGCAACATTGTCGTCGTTACGCTCTGGCGGCGACTCCGGCGTAGCCGTTTTTCCGACGACCGGCTCTTGCTACAGCGCCGGTGGTGCGTATTCGTGCGTGGTGCGGATTCTGGGAATCGGTGACTGCTGCGATCTGGGCGCGATGTATCTGGAGCTGTTGCGGGAGGGTCACGAAGTCCGCGTTTACATCGGTGATCCCGACGCCGCCGATACCTGCCTGGGTCTCGTGCCCATCGTCCCCGACTGGCAGGCCGAGCTCGCCTGGGTGGCCGATGGCATCATCGTGTTCGAGACCGCGCACCATGGCGCGCTGCAAGACGATCTGCGACGGCGGGGCTATCGCGTCATCGGCGGCAGCGCGCTGGGCGACCGCCTCGAATGCGACCGGGAGTTTGGCCAAGCTACCTTGCGGCAAGCGGGGATGCAGACCGCGGCGGTGCATACGTTCGTCGATTTTGCCGAGGCTGCGGCGTTCGTGCGTCGGGCGCCACGGCGCTATGTCCTCAAGCTCAACGGCGCTGGGTTCGCGTCGTCGCGCACGTATATTGGCCAGCGCGACGACGGCCGGGATCTGCTGTCGCTGCTCACCTGGCATAGCACCCGCTGGCCGGTGCAACCGAGCTTCGTGCTGATGGAGCATCGCTCGGGCGTCGAGGTGGGCGTGGGCGCCTATTTCAACGGCCAGGCGTTCTTGCGACCGGCCTGTCTCGACTGGGAGCACAAGCGATTTTTTCCGGGCGACCTCGGCGAGCTGACCGGCGAGATGGGGACTGTGGCCACCTACCGCCAAAGTGATCGGCTCTTCGACGCCACGCTGGCGCGCCTGGCGCCGATCCTGGCCGCGTCGGGATATGTCGGGTACATCAACCTCAATACCATCGTCAACGCCGACGGGGTTTGGCCGCTCGAGCTGACGTGTCGCTTCGGATATCCCGGATATGCCGTGCTGCGGCCACTACAGACGGTGCGCTGGTCGGCACTGTTCACGCGGCTCTGTTCGCGTGACAGTCTCGCGCTGCCGACGCGGCCCGGCTATTCGGTGGCTGTGGTGCTGACCGTGCCGCCATTTCCGCACAGCCTTGGTTATGCGTCGATGGGCAAGGGCTTGCCCATCGATGTGAGCCTGCTCGATGCCGACGATCAAGACCATCTGTTCTGGGGCGAGGTCGCGTTCGTCGACGGACAGCTCGTGACCAGTGGCCAGGTCGGCTATGTCGGCGTGGTGACCGGCTGCGCCGAGCGGGTCGAAGATGCGGTGCGTGCCGCATATCGACGCGCCGAAAACGTGACCATCCCGATGGTGCGCTACCGCAACGATATCGGCCAGGCGTTCATGTCTCGCGATCGCGAACGACTGATCGAGCTCGGCTGGCTTGGCCATGGATAGTCTGGCGGGCATCGTTGCGCGCTTCCGCGACGGGAAACTCTCCGCACAGCTGGCGCTCATGGAGCTGCTCATCGCCAGCGAAGATGTCGCGCGGGTGGAGCGCGCGGTCACCGACGAGGACGCGCTGGCGACGTTGCTGCGGCAAAACAAGCCGGGCTCCGAGCGCATCGTCTCCATGCTGCAAGCGGGGATCGACACCAGCGAGCCATCGGCCGACGTCGACGCCGGGATCGCCTTTGCGCGGCGGCTTTTCGACTGGTCCGTGCAGCAGCACGAAGAGAGCAGCGTGGCGCTCTACTCGCTCGGCAATCCGGCGATCTTGGCCGCGGCGACCAGCGAGGTCGTGGCCGCGCTCGTTCAACGCGGGCTCCTGCACGAGGACACCCGCGTCGCCGAGCTCGGCTGCGGGATCGGCCGTTTTCTCGTCGCGTTGTCTTCGCGGGTCGCGCATCTGCAAGGGCTGGATTTGTCGCCCAAGATGGTCGACGTGGCGCGCCGACGCACCGCCGCATGCGCCCATGTCGAGGTCCACGTCGCCAGCGGACGCGATCTGCAGCCGATCCCCGATCACGATGTCGATCTGGTCCTCGCCGTCGACGTGTTCCCGTACGTGGTGCAGGCCGGCCAGCCTCTCGTCGCCGCCATGTTTGCCGATATCTGCCGTGTCTTACGACCGCATGGTCATCTGGCGCTGTTCGGATATTCGTATCGCGGCAATCCGGCCGAAGACGCCCGCGACATCGCCGTCCTCGCCAACAAGCACGACCTCCTCATCCACACCTTGGGTGAACCGTGTCCTGGCTTGTGGCAAGGGCGCCTTTACCATCTGCAGAAGCGCACATGAGCGCGCTCGTCGAGCTCGGCCTGTGGCTGCGTCGCGCAGGATATCGGTTCGTGACGCCCACGCCGTCCACGCACCGCCTGGTCAACGCCCGCCCTCGCACTGCGCCACCGTCGCTGACCGATGTGCTCGGCTGGAGTCGGCCGTTTCGTCGTGGTGATGTTCCGGACGAGGTCTTGGCCCTCTTGCTGGCAGCCGATGTGCTCCACGAAGAGGACGGCGAGCTGCGCTCGCGGGTACGTTTCTCGACGCTCGGCGATGATCTGTTCGTGCATTCGGCCTATCCCACCACTGGCGCCCAAGCCGTCTTTTTCGGGCCCGACAGTTATCGCTTCGTCGCCTTTGCCGCGCGCACCCTGCCGTCGCAGCTCGGCCGTCTGGCCGATGTGGGCTGCGGAACGGGCGTAGGCGGCCTGAGCCTGCGACGACGCGCCACCGAGCTGGTACTCGCCGACATCAACCCGCAGGCACTGCGATATGCATCGGTCAACGCAGAGCTGGCCGGCGTAGAGGCCACGTTGGCCGAAGGCGACCTCCTCGCCACCGTCGCTGGCGACTTCGACACCATCATCGCCAATCCACCCTACCTTCCCGATCCCGAGGGCCGCCTTTATCGCGACGGCGGCGGCCCACGCGGCACGATGCTGTCGGCACGCATCGTCAAAGAGTCCTTGCCCCGCCTCAAACCTGGTGGCCGGCTGTTGCTCTACACAGCCACGCCTGTCGTCGCTGGCAGAGCCCTGTTGATCGATGAGCTGGCCCCGCTGTTGTCCACTGTTCGGCACCACTGGGAAGAGCTCGACCCCGACGTCTTCGGCGACGAGCTCGCCCTCCCCTGCCACAGCGACGTCGAGCGCCTATCCCTTGTGGGCTTGATCGTCTGACCGTGCCCGATTGATCGGGGACGCGTGGCGTGGATCGCCGCTTGCATTGGCCGATATGATGCCTTTCATAATCCGAGACTTTGCGATCACGCGGCCGCGACACGAGACGGCGCAAGCGGACTTGTTGGCTTGGCTGGCGGCAGCCCATGCGCGCTCGGAGGCCACCATTCACGGGCTCAGCGACGAGGCTGCGCGGGCTTTCGAAGCACGTCTCAACAAGGTCATGGCGCGCGTGGCGTGTGGACCGGCCAAGATCAGCCGACGTGGGTCGGTCGTGTCCGACGCCGACTCCACGCGCTGGGCGGCAAAGACGCTCTACGACGTGGACCAGAACCCGCGCGGAAAGCCCATGTCGGCCCGCAGTGAAATATTTTCTTCCGTGGTCGACGCCTATTTCGAGGACGCCTACCGCGACGAGACCGTGGCGCCGCGAGAGCTCATCCACGTGACCTGTACCGGATATATTTCACCGAGCGGCGCGCAAAAACTGGTCTCCAAACGTCGCTGGGATACCCGCGTCACCCACGCATATCATATGGGTTGTTATGCCGCATTTCCGGCGCTGCGCCTGGCCGCCGGCGCACTGTCGCTGCCGCGCGCCATCGCTGGCACGTCGGAGCGGGTGGATATCGTGCACACCGAGCTCTGCTCCTTGCATCTCGATCCCAGCCAGCACGCGCTCGAACAACTGGTGGTGCAAAGCCTGTTTGCGGATGGATTGATCCGCTATTCGATGGCCTCCGATGGGTGTGGTCTGGAGCTGCTGGCGCTCGACGAGCATATCCTGCCCGGCAGTAGCGAATCGATGAGCTGGCGCGTGACCGAGTTCGGCATGCAGATGACGCTGAGCAGGGATGTACCCGACCAAATTGCCGGCGCGCTGCGGCCGTTCGTGCTTGGCCTCTTTCGGCGCGCAGGCGTTGACCCAGCTCGCGAGCTCGGCCGCACCGTGTTTGCGGTGCATCCGGGTGGGCCCAAGATCATCGACCGCGTCGGGGAGGTGCTGGAGCTGTCGGCGTCACAGCTCGCGGCCAGCCGCGAGGTGCTGTTCGACTTTGGCAACATGTCGTCGGCAACTCTGCCGCATGTCTGGGCGCGGCTGTGCGCAGACCCGACCGTCAGCGACGGGACCCTGGTCGCCAGCCTGGCCTTTGGGCCCGGCCTCACCGTCTGTGGCGCGCTCTTCCGGATGAAGCGATGACGCTGTGGCTCTTGGTGCCGCTGGCGCTCCAGGCGGTGCTGATGTTTTTTGACGAGATGGTCTTTCACCGACGGCGAGGCCTGCCACGCTGGGAGCGCATCGGTCATCCGCTCGATACACTCACGGTGGCGCTCTGTTATGCGTGGGGCGTGTTTCGCGATCCGAGCTCGCCGCATGCGCTGCCGGTGTTCATCGCGCTCGCGGCGCTGTCGTGCATCTTCGTGACCAAGGACGAGCTGGTCCATTCCCAGCTGTGCTCACCGTCGGAAAACTGGCTGCACGCCATGCTGTTCGTCGTGCACCCCATCGTGCTGGGCTGCTTCGCAATCATGTGGCGTGAGCACCAGCACCCCCGGCTTTTGCAACTTCAGCTCGTCGCCACCGTGGGATTGGCCGTCTTTCAAATGCTGTTCTGGAGCCCACTTTGGAACCGCACCCCGTTTCGTTCCGACCGATGACCCATTCGCCGAAACAGCAGGTAAACAATGCGATTTATTCCCAACTGGGTCAACGATGGTACGACGCCGACGACGATCCCATTGCGCTCTTGCGCGCCGAATCGCGTCTGCGAAATCCGTGGATCCGTGACGAGCTGAGCCGGCGTTTTGGGCGCGCCTGCATGGTTCTCGACGTGGGTTGTGGCGCGGGCTTCTTGAGCAACGATCTAGGCGATCACCTCGTGACCGGCATCGACGCGTCCGAGCCCAGCTTGGCCATCGCCCGCCAACACGATCGAAGCGGACGCGTTCGCTACGATCTCGGCGATGCGACCCGCCTCCCCTATGCCGACGCCAGCTTCGATGCAGTGTGCGCCATGGATTTTCTCGAGCATGTGGAACAGCCAGCCGAGGTCATTGCCGAGATCGGTCGGGTCCTCAAGCCGGACGGCGTCTTCTTCTTCCATACGTTCAATCGCAACTGGCTGGCCTGGCTCATCGTAATCAAGGGCGTGGAATGGCTGGTTCGCAATACTCCTCGAGACCTGCATGTCTTGCGTTTGTTTCTGACGCCGGACGAAGTGTCGACGATGTGCCAACGCCACGGGCTGGATGTGGTGAGCCTGATCGGAATGCGACCTTGTATCGATGGCGCCTTCGTTCGCCTCATCACCACCGGCCGGATCGTCCCAGCGTTTCGCTTCACGTTTACCCGATCCACCCGGCTTGCCTATTGCGGCATCGCCACCAAGCCCAATCGTCCGCGCTGGCCGTATTGATTCTGAAGGTCTTGGGCGGTTCGCGGCATAGATGGAGAATGCAGATCACATTTCGGTGTTCATGACCGTCTACGACGCGACCGGCGGCCGCAACGACCCCGGCGCGCCGACCTCTCACGTGCTCTTTTTCCATTTCGCGACCCAGTCGTTCTGATTCCAGGCCTCGAACCACTCTGACTTGGATTTCTGAGGCTCTGCGGAATTCTGCCGCTTGCAATGCAGCGACGTGGGCGTCGGGAGCCGGGTTACGCCGGCCTGGATCGTGCAGAAGGCATCGGCCATGAGACTCGCTTGGCTGTTGTTGCTGGGTTTGGCGGCTTGCAATTCCGACGCACTTCACGAGGGCGGCTCCGACGGTGGTGACGTGGCCGACCTCGGCCAGCCCGTCTGCGACGGCAAGACCGAAGCGGAGTGCACCGGCGGCTGTGTCGCCGACTACTGTCAGTTTTGCGGCTGCGGGCAGTCGTTCGTGGGCTGTCGGGCGACGACCGACGCGCCCAAGCCTTGCCCGGCGCTGTCGTGTCCGGCCGGCATCTGTTGCTGGGGGCTCAACGAAACCCAGTGCAAGGCGAGCGACGCCACGTTGGGCTGCACGGCCGTGAGCTGCCCCGACTGCGACGGCAAGCTGACGCTTTACCAGGGCTGCTTCGGACCAGCCATGGGCGCACCTGCGTGTCCCGCGCTCATCTGCCCGGCGCGCTGCACCCACAACGCCGACTGCCGACCAAATGAATTCTGCCAGCCGCCGGGCTCGACCTGGTCCGAGTCCTGTCTCAGCGACGGAGACTGTGGCGGCGGCTGGTGCATCGACAACGGTTGCTACTCCACGCGTGGCACCTGCGAGTCGCTGGGCGTTTAGATCATTGCTCGAAGCAGTAGAAGTGGTCGGTGCTGTTGCAGGAGGCGAGGCTGCCAGTGCTCCAGGTGGACGTGCTGCTGTTGACGTCGCCATTGCCACCGTTGGTGCTGCCGTTACCGTCGGTGAAATCGGAGCAGTTGGCCGTCGTGCCGCCCACCCAGGCATACTCGAAGGTCGAAGGCGCGAGCATGCAGGTTTCATAGATGTTGATGGCATGGTCGAGGCTGCCGTCGGTGAGGTCGCTCCAGCCGTTGGCGACCACCGTCCCGTCGAGCAGGACATAGTTGACCGACGCCTGGGTGAAGGTGGTGGCGGGAGAGCTCGACGACGTGGTGACGTAGGCCTTCCAGGTTCCCCCGAGCGATCGAGCAGTCGCGGCCGACGCGCAGATGGCATCGGGACCGCCGGACACACTGGCGTTGCCTTTGTAGACCTGGCTGGTCAGGAACACCCGCTTGTAGCTGGCGCTGGCCGCCACTGCGACGCAGTACGAGCATTTACCGTCGGCGGCGTTGCACGTCGGCGTGGTGCCGCTGCACACCTGCGTGGTCGGGTTGCACGTTCCGCTACCGTTGCACGTGCCCGGCGTGGTGAGCGTGGTGCCCGCGCAACTGGTGCCGCCGCACGCGGTCAGTGCGCCGGGATAGGCGCAGACCGGCGACACGCCATTGCACGTTCCGCCACACAGACCACCGGTGCAGGCCGTGCGCGACGGCGTCGAGCCGGTGAGCACATTGCCCACGCGATTGACGCACGTCCCGAGACTGCCGGTTTCGGCGCACGAGGTGCACTGATTGAGGCAGCTGGTGTTGCAACAGTAGCCGTCGGCGCAGAAGTTGGAGTTGCAGTCCGTGTTCATGGAGCAGGTCCGGCCTTTGGGCTTTTTGGCGGTGCAGACGCCGGTGTCGCAGTAGGGCTTGGTGCTGTCGACGCCGCTGCATTGGCCGTCCGTGCTGCAGGCGACCGAGCCGCTCAGCGCCACCGTGGCCCCGCCCACGACCAAATTGGCCGTCTTTGCGCCCTGTTGCGGGACCGACTTGAGGTCTACATCCACGCTGCAAGAGCCGCCGCCGGGCAGCATCATGCCCGTGCAGGTATCCGAGATCTTTTCGAACTGGGCATCGCTGATGGCGACGGTCAGCGCGGCGCTGGTGGCGCAGGCGGCGCAGTTGGTGAACGCGATGGTCTTCTGCGCGCTGGTGCTGCCGACGGTGAGTGAGCCGAAATTCCAGCTCGTCGGCGACGCGGTGATGGCGGTGGCGGTGACTAGCTTGCCGGACAAGGTCGCGAAGGCGGGGTTGCCGCTACTGACCGCAGCACGTAGCTGGGCGCTCTTCGAACCCGCGCCACCCATCGGCATCCAGTTGACCTCGACGGTGCAGGTATTGCCGGCGCTGAGCGTGGTGGTCGAGCAGGTATCCACGCCGATGACGTAGGAGGTCGCGGCCACGCCGATCGTGCTCATGGTGATGGTGCCCGAGGTGGTGCCGCCGTTGTTCTTGAGCGTGAAAGACTGCACCGGGTTCATGCCCGCCGTCTGCTCGCCGAAGTCTTTGGCTGCCGGCATGAACTCGAGCGCGCTCGCCGCCACGCCGGTACCAGTCAACGTCGCCGACGCGGTGCCGCCAGGGGAAGCCGTGGCGGTGAAGGTGCCCATCTTGGCGCCCACTGACGACGCGGTGAATTTCACGGTCACCGTGCAGCGCGCGCCGCCGGCCAGCGTCATGCCGGTACAGCCGTCGGTGGTGGTGGTGAAGAGCGCGCCGTCCGTGCCGGTGAACGACAGCGCCACCGGCCCGGAGGTGCCGCCACCGTTGTTGATGACGTCGATGGTCGTAGTGGCCGTTCCCGTCGGTGACATTTGCATGCCAAAGTCGTAGTTGGTCACCGACAGCGACAGCTTGCCGGGTGGAAGGCCGGTGCCGGACAGGCTGGCGACGGCGCCGCCGCCGGGCGTTGCGCTGACGGTGAGTGAGCCGACGCGGCTGCCCGCCGCAGTGGGCGAAAACTTGATGCTCAGCGTACACGTGGCCGACGGGGCCAAGGTGTTGCCGCTACAGCCGCCCGGCTGCACGACGAATTCGGCCGCCTGGCTGCCGCTCACGTTGGCGGTGATGGCGCCGCTGCCGATGGTGCCGCTGTTGGTGACGGTGAAGTCGAACAGCGCGCTGTCGCCGGTGGCGACCGAGCCAAAGTCTTTCAGCGCCGGCGTGAGCTTGAGGTCGCCGGCGGCGATGCCGTTGGCGGCGAGGGCCACGGTGACGCTGCCGCCCGGAGCCGCGCTGATGATCAAGTTGGCCTCGGCCGCGCCAGCCGCAGGCTGGCCGATGACGTCGACGTTGCATGATGCGCCCGCGTCGAGGGCTTGGCAGTCGGTGGTGCCGAGCGCGAAGTTGGCCGCGCCCGCGCCGTCGAGCTTGACGGTGATGGGCCCGGTCGCGCCGCCACCGGCATTGCTGATCTTGACCGTCGTGGCTGGCGTCGGTGAGCCGACCGCCACGTCACCAAAATCGATGCGGTCGCGATCGGCTTGCAACAGGCCCTCGCCGCCGCCGAAGACCAGATCGAGGCGCAGGGTCTGGCCAGTCGCGACCACACCCTGCTTGCCCGCCCGCGCAACGACAGTACCCGTCATGTCTTTGGCCGTCGCCGCGATGGTGATCGGCCCCGACCCATGACGGATGAGGAGCGCCGCGTCGGTGGGAAAGGTGATGGCGCCGCCACCCGGCTCGGTGATGAGGGTCATGTCCATCGCCTCGCCAAGCTTGAGGCCGAGCTCGATGGTGTGGATCGGCGTGGTGATGGTGTCGAGCTTGCCGAGGCCCACGATCACATACGTCTTCGAGTCACAGCTGACGCTGCACAGCGCCAACGCCAACGCCAACCACCTGGTCATCGCGATCCTCTTCATCAAAACACCGGGCTGGTGCCAAAATGGGTCCCGGGCGCGCTGTTCTGGGTGAGACCGATGCCGAGCCCGACGCCCACGCCGGCCGCTACCACCACACCGACGGTGGTCCACAACCACCATTTTTTGTAGACCGGCGTCTTTTTGACCGGCGCTGGCGCGACGAGAACCGCTTGAATCGTCTCTACTTCCGGCTTGGCGGGTGCCACCAGCGTCGAGCCCGGATCTACGGTGGAGTTGGGCGGCGCTTTCTGGATGGCCACCTCGTTTTCCAGCTTGTGGATGCGATCCTCGACCTCGACACGGTTCTTGGCGTTGCCGCCCGTCGAGTTCAGATAGGAGCGATAAAAGAAGAGCGCATTCTGAAAGTCGCTGGCCATGCGATAGGCCTGGGCGATGTTGTACAGAAACGACGGGTCGGCCTTGATCTTGTAACAGCGCTTGTACTCGACCGCAGCGTCGGCAAACTCGCCGAGCCGGTAGTGCATCGAGCCGCGCTCGAAGCACGTCTTGAGCTCGTCATCGACGCCACGGGCGTGCCCCGTCCGAGAGCTGCTGGCCAGGGCGACCGCCAACATGATTACGCACCACAGCCGCGGGACCACAGGGCTGGCGAGAGCCCGCTGATGTTCTGACATAGCGCCAGCGTACACCCCGTGATGGCAGAGCAGCGCGCCAAACACGGGCAGAATCGCGACATCAAAATCACTGTATCGGGGGAATAGGGGTGTCCCTAGTGGTTCAACCGGGCGGCAGCTTCGGCGCGGTGGCTTTCCAGGCGTCGAGCTCCTGGATTCTGGCGAGCCAGGCGCGGACGTTGGCGTAGCCGGCGATCGGTAGACGCGCCGGAACCGCCAGCGCGAACGACGCAGCGACGGAGTAGTCGGCGATGGTCAGGCGATCTTGGGCCACCCAGGTCTTGCCCGCCAGGTGCGCATCGAGCACCGACGCGTACTGCGCGACGAGCAATTCGCCGCGTGCGACCTCGGCCGGATCGGTCGGGCCGCGGCCGGTCAGGGGCTTCACGAAGTTCTCCTGGACCAGGATGGTGTTGGCGGGCGACATGTGGGCAGCACACCAGAACAGCCAGCGGTTCACGTCGGCGCGGGCCTGACAATCCACCGGGTTTGTCGGGTAGAGCGTCTGCCCCGGCGTCTTCTCACACAGGTATTGCATGATGGCCCGCGACTCCCAGAGCAAGAAGCCATCGTCGTCGAGGACGGGGACGCGGCCGTTGGGGTTGCGGTCGAGGTGCGGCACGCCACGCTGCTCGCCCTTGGGCAGGTCGACCAACGCTCGCTCGAGGGGCAAGCCGAGATGGGCGGCCACCAGCAGCACGCGACGGGAATTTCCGGACAGGGGATGGAAATAGACTTTCATGGTTGCTCCTTGGGACCGAGCGGGCGGTCCCAAAGAAGCTATCGAACCGGCCTGTCAGGTGTATGTCAGGTTTGAGCGCTACTTGTCGTTGGCCGTCGAGGGCGGGACGATCTTCTTGAGGCGCAGGTAGGTGACGATGTTGCCGTAGTGCTCGTTGTCGTGGGCGATGTTGATGTTGAGCGCGGTGAACTTGTTGAGCGGCCCGCGCTTGCCACCGAAGAGCTCCACGCTCTGTGACAGCGACGCGTCGGTGTTCTGCGCATACACCGGGTCACAATACGCAAACGCCTCGCCCAGCGCCTTTTTCAGGCCGGCTTTGTCGGTGATGGTCTTCTCGAGGTCTTTTTTGGGCTGCGCCTCGTGCTTCACCGCCGAGCAGAACATGTACTGCGAATCGGCCACGTGCCCGATGAGCTGCGCAAAGCTACGCACGTCGCTGGTCGGCTTGAACCCGTAGTCCTTGTCGGGCATCGCTTCCGCAGACTCGACGAGAAACTTCTTGATCCGGTCGTACAAAAAGTTCATCGGCTGCGAAACCGGATTGGCCGGGACGGCCGCAACCGGCGCAGCGGTCTTGGGCACCTCGGCAAGAGCCAAACCGCCAACGAACAACAGTGCAGTCGTGATCGGAAGTCGCATGATATCTCCTGTCGGTGAGCGGCGGACCGTAGCACGGCCCGGCCACACGCCTGGCGCGAAACGACTGCGTTTCCACCCGACCACCTGCTAGCTAAAACGAGCGCCAGAAGGTCCAGACGCCAAGGGCCACGAACAAGATGGCCGAGCCGCGCTGCAGATACATGGGCGGGATGTAGCGGGCCACGGTCCCGCCAGCGACGACGGCGATCAGGCTCGTGGCGACGAGCGCGGTGGCCGAGCCGATGAAGACCGCCAGCTTCGATGGTGATTTGGCGGCGAGGCCGAGCGCTGCAAGCTGGGTCTTGTCGCCCAGCTCAGCGACGAAGACGGTGGCAAAAGTGGTCAGGATGGTGTTCCACATGGCCGAGCTCTCCGTGGCGGCCCGTCGGGCGCGATGCGTCGATAGTGCGTCAGCGCAGCGTGCGCGCAAGCTCCTTTTGGCTCCAGCATCGGAGGCCCGAGCTGTGATAACTTCACTGGTTTGGTGAGTGACCGATTGTCAGGCATGGCCGACGCATATGACGAACGGGAGAGCCTGCTTGCGCTCAAGGCGCTGGCCATCCTCGACACTGCGCCCGAGGCGATCTTCGATGGCCTGGTGAGCGCCGCCTCGCGGATCTGCGGCACGCCGATCTCACTCATCAGCCTGCTCGACGCTGATCGGCAGTGGTTCAAAGCCAATGTCGGCTTGCCGGGCGTGACCGAGACCGCTCGCGGCGTTGCTTTTTGCGCCCACGCGGTCCTCGGCGCCGATCTGTTCGAGGTGCCCGACGCTGCCAACGATCCGCGTTTCTCGTCGAACCCGTTGGTGCTCGGCGATCCATCGATCCGCTTTTATGCCGGCATGCCGCTCAGCCTCGCCGACGGCAGTCGCATTGGGACCTTGTGCGTCATCGATCGCCAGCCGCGCACGCTCACCATCGCGCAGCGCGAAAGCCTGCGCTCGCTGGCCGCGGCGACGGTGCAGGCCTTGCAATGGCGCCGCGCGACCTTCGCGTTGCGCGAGGCTCATGCCGCGCTCGTGGAAGAACGGCAGCGGCTGCGTCTCAGCGAGGATTTTCTCGACCGCACCGGCAAGCTGGCCGGCGTGGGCGGATGGCAGCTCGATCTGACCACCTCCCAGATCCACTGGTCGGACGAGACCTGCCGGATTCACGGTCTGCCGGTTGGCCATGTGCCTACGCTCGACGAAGCGTTTGCGTTCTATCCGCCCGATGCGCAAACCGCCGTTCGACGCGCGGTGGAACGATGTGTCCAGACCGGCGAGCCTTGGGACCTCGAGCTGGAGTTGGTGCGCGCCGACGGAAGACGGATCTGGGCCCGCACGGTCGGCTCCGCTGAATTTGCCGACGGCAAGGCCACCCATCTGGTGGGCGTTTTCCAAGATATCTCCGCGGCAGTGCGACAACGTCGTGCCTTGGTCGACGCCAACGAGAGCATCTCCATCGCCACCAGCAGCGGCGGTATCGGCATCTGGCAGTTCCATCTCCAGACGCGGGCGGTCCAATGGGACGCGCAGATGTATCGGCTCTACGGGCTGCGATCCGAAGGCATCCTGGACACCTATGCCGCGTGGGCCGCGACCCTGCCTCCCGAAAGCCTGGCGGTCATTCGCGATGGGGTGGCCGATGCCGTCGCCGGCGTGGCGCCTTTCGACGTCGAGTTCGACGCGATCTGGCCCGACGGCAGCCGGCACAGTCTGCGCAGCGCCGCCAGAGTCGGCCGCGATGCCGCCGGCGAGGCGACACACCTCACCGGCGCGACCTGGGACGTCACCGAAACGCGTCGCATGGCCAGCGCGCTGCACGCGCAAGGCCGTCTCGCCGCGGCCCAGGCCAGCTTGGCGACGGCGGCCAATGAATCGCCCGGCCTGGTGTCGGCTTTGCAAACCTCTCTGAGCCTCTTGTGCGCCCATACTGGATGGGAGGTTGGGCATGTTTATCTGCCGTCGGGAGACACGCCTTCGCGCCTGGTCCCGAGCCAAATCTGGAATCTCGACAAGACGCATTCGTTCAAGCGTTTTCAGGACCAGACCGCAGAGACCTCTTTTGCCGCCGGCCTGTGTCTGCTCGGTCGCGTGTATCTCGGGCGTGAGCCGAGCACCATAGACGCGCTCACCGCCGAGAACTTCGTGCGTTACGAGTCGGCGGCCGCGTGCGGGTTGCGACGGGCGCTGGCGGCGCCGGTTCTCGCCGGTCGCGAGGTCGTGGCCATCATGGAGTTTTTCTCGACGGAGAGCGGGCCGTTCGATGCGGCCGAGGTGGCCCTCGTGTCTTATGCGGGCGTCCAGATCGGACGCGTGGTCGATCGTCACCGCGCCCAGATGGCGCTACAGAGCCAAACCGTCGCATTGCGCCAGCAGTCGGTGGTCGACGAGCTCACGGGACTGTACAACCGACGTGGTTTTCTGGAGCACGCACGCCATCAGATGTCGTCGGGCCAGCACGTATACATCGTGTTCGCCGATCTCGACGGGATGAAACAGATCAACGACACGCTCGGTCACGAGGCCGGCGACGCGGCGCTGATCGCCACCGCATCCATTCTGCGTGCCGCTCTGCGTGACACCGACTTCATTGCGCGCCTCGGCGGCGATGAGTTCGTGGCCATGACGCTGGAGACCGGGGCCTACGACGCAGGGGCTCTGTTGGGCCGGCTCGACGCCGCGGTGGTCACCTGGAATGCCACCCACCAAAGCCCGTTTTGCCTGGCGGTGAGCTTTGGGGTGAGCGGGCCTGCGGCCGACGGTGAGCCGATCGAAGAGTTGTTGAAGCGCGCCGACGACGCCATGTACGCCATGAAGGCCGCACGGCGCCGCTTTCGCGGCAGCGTCCAGCCCGAGAAATAGCCGCGACCTGTTAGACATGCTTCGGCGCATGCTGGCGGGAGTGCTGTCAGTGTATCTTCGGAGCGTGTCCCGGCTCTGGTCGTTGTCTACGGTTACATGGTGGCTGTGTGCTTGCGTGGGTGTTTCCGGCCCTGCCGGTCCTGAAGGGCCAGCAGGCCCGGTAGGCCCTCCCGGCCAAGACTACACGCCCGATCTTCTCGTCGCTGATGCGGCCTACGTGGACCTTGCCACCGGCGAAGCCGACCTCCAGCCTTTCACCTGCGCACCGGGTGCGCTGGTGCCGGAGGGACCGGACAACTGGATCTGCAGCCACAGCGGGCACGACGCCGTCCGCGAGCTCGACTCGCCCATCATCGCCTCTCGCCTCAAGCTGGTGACCGGCAACGGCAACACGCTTCGCATCGACGATCTCGGCCCGACCTTTCTCACCTACAGCCCGAGCGAGGTCGGCGCCTCGACCTGGGCGGCGCATGTGCTTGGCTTTCCCAACAACGGATCGACACGCCTCAATCAGGTGTTCCGCTGGGGCTGGAATCTGGCGGCGGGTGGCGGCCTCATCGTGCCCGGCGAGGCCGCGATTGGCGACGAGTGGGAGAGCTACTACGTGGCCGGCTCGCAATATGTCGAACGGCATATCGCGTATGTGAACCCAGCCGGGCACGTGTACCGGCCGCTGAGCTGGCGGATCGATCGCCAGACCGACGAGATCGTGCAGCTCGTCACCGGCAGTAGCGTCAAGTGGATGGACCGGTCGGGCGTTCAGCTGTTCTCTCTCGAGCTGAGCGGGCCAGTGACGGGGGCGCTGGCGCTGGGCACGCAACAGCCGTTGCTTCACAGCCTGAACGATGTGCCGCTCATCGCCCAGCGAAATGCGGCAGGGACGGCGAATGTCGAAGTGGCGCGCGTCGACAGCAGCGACGCAGTGGTGCTAGCCAACAACGGCAATCCAACCGTGGTGGGTGGGACACTCAGTGTGCGTGGCGAAACCGTGAGCCCCAAAGGCATACGGCTCGGTGACAGCGTCGCCAATCAGCCTGCGTGCACGGCAGCGACGCGCGGACGCATGTGGATTTCACAGGGCGGTCCCGGCGTCGCCGACGAGCTGAGCGTATGTATGAAGAGTGCAGCCGACGTGTACGCGTGGCGTACGGTGATGTAGCTACGGGACGCGGACGGTGACTGCGGCTTCGTCGTGGGCGCCGAAGGTGTCGCGCGTCTGGAAGCGGAGGCGGTAGGTGCCGGAGGTGGGCAGGACGACCTGGAATTGCGTCGACGGCGCCGAGTACAGCCAGTCGGTTTCGTAAAAGCCGTCGCTGTCAAGGTCGGCGCGGGTGAAGAGGAACGGGTCCCAGGTGGTGGCGTTGTCGGCGTCGGTGTTGTCGACCTGGAAGGTGAAGGTGTCGCCGGCATTGCGGCCCGAGACCAGCGACGCGCGCGCCGACGGCGTGTGATCGTAGGGCACGACCTGCACGGTGCGGGAGGCGTGGCCGATAGCGCCCTGGCTGTCGCGGGCCTCGACCGTGACGCGGTAAGTGCGTGACAGAAGATGCACGCCGTCGGTGAGGTGGACTTCCGACGGAGTGAGCTGGCTGTCATAGATGAGGGCCAGATCGCCGCCGAGCGACAACAAGAACTGGTGTTGCGGGCGTAGGTAGCTGTAGCGGGTCACGACCTTGGCCGGGTTGCGCACGTCAAAGCCTTGCGGCTGGCCGTTGACCAGGGTCCACAGCAGCCGATCGGTGCCGAAGCTCGACGGAGAAATGAGGGCCGGCATGGCGCCGACCACGTAGGTGCGCGCGTTGTTGACGAATGCGGCCGGGTCGGCGATCTGGGTCACGGCGACAGAGCCGCGTGGGCCGGGGGCATTGATGTAGAGATACGAGCCGACCACGAAGACGTCGCCGCCACCGTCGCCGAGCGAGTCGTCCTGGCGCTTGATGACCGGATGCGCCGGGCGTGACAGATCGACGGCGTAAAGGCCATGGGTCTGGGGCGGCGTGGGCGCCGGAGCCGCAACCAGGCCCTTGGGCGGGGGCAGCGTCGTCGGAGAAAAGACGATCGCGGTCTGGCCGTACATCGTCGCCGAGAAGGTCCCGGTGCCCGTCAAGAGCGCCGCCTGCTTGAGCGCGCTCGGCTTGCGGGCGTCGATGACCTCGAGGCCGAGCCCAGCGACGACGACATAGTTGCCCGGCAGCGCGCCCACGAGGCGCGTGTTGCCTTCGATGACGCCGAAGGAGCTGGTGCTGGTGCCGAAGGTCAGCGTCGACGACAACAGCGTCCCGGTATCGCCGGCCACGTTGTCGGTGACGCGCACGTCGTACGTGCCGTTGGCCAGGCTGCCGATGAGCTGGCCGAGGTCGCGCGTGGTGGCGGGCGTGAACGAATAGACATGACGGCCGCCTGGACCGGCGACCTGATCCTGCAACACCACCGACGAGAGCTGGCCGTTGGTGAAGATGTCGAGGGTGAGGGTCAGCTGGCCCGGCGACGGATGATCGATCTCGACGTCGACCTGCGCCGAGGTGATGCGCTCGGCAAACGTCAACTGGTGCTGCTGGTCGGCGCCTTTGCGGCCCTGACCGAGGTCGGGGATGGCGGTGGCATCGCTGATGGTGTCGACGCGGGTGTGGACCACCGGCTGCCCCTGGCGAATCTCGAACGGTGCCTGTGGGTTGCTGACGTCGAAGATGGTGAGCGCGCCACCGAGGACATAGAGCCTGTGCCCGTCGAGAAGCAACGAACGCGCGCCGGTGTCGGTGACGAAATAGCCGATGAGGGCCGGGCGGAGCGGGTCGGTGATGTCGGTGAACAGCACCCCGCCGCTGTCGATGGCGGTGGCGATGACCGTCGGGGTGATGGCCACGATCTGCTGCGCATTGTTGCCCTGCACGGTGCGATCGCCGGCGGTGACGTCGATTTGCAGATCTTTGAGGACCAGCGGCGTGGTGAGGTCGAGCTGGAAGTCGCGGTTGCGTGGGGCAAAGCCGGTCTCGACGGCGTAGGTGTTGTCCTGAGTGGCGCCCTGGACCAGCCAGTTGTATTCGAGCGCGTCGTTGTCGGCGTCGGCGCCGTGGGCGTGCAGCGCGGTGCGTAGCTCGTCCAGGCCGTAGAACACCGACGGTAGATCGTCGAGCGAGACGGTCGGCGGCGCATTGCGGTCGAGGACGAAGACCTGCGCCGTCGCCACGGTCACCGCGCCGTGGCGATCACGGGCCTCGGCGCCGACGGTGTAGATGCCGGGCTGGGCAAAGCGCGCGGTCACGGTGCGGTCGCCGCCCGCGGCCGTTTCGAAGATGCCGTCGCCGTCGGTGTCGAAGCGGATCGAGACCTGATCGTTGCGGTCGAGGTCGGTGCTGGTGGCGGTGAGCCGGAAGGCGGTCCGCACCGAGCCGGTGGCCGTCGCCAGATCGAGCCGCAGATGCGGCGGGGTGTTGCTGCGCGCCAGATCGGCAGCGCTCACTGCGCCCACGCTGAAGTTGACCAAGCGCTCACGGCCGTCGACATTGCCGACGCTGTTACGGCCACGCACGCGGATCTCGTAATCACCGCCCGGGAACGCGCCGAGCTCGGCGAAGACGTTGGCCGTCGTGAAATGACCGACGATGGGGATGACGAACCACGGCGCATCCTGGCCGTGGCCGAGCTGGTATTCGAGCGCAGTGATGTGGTTGAACGAGCGGCGCGGCTGCGCGTTCCAGCGGACTTCCGGCTGATCGACGATGGTGCCGACGAGGCGCACCTGGCTGCCGGTGACCTCGGCGAAGACGTCGGTCGCCGGGATGGTGTCACGCACGTCGATGATGCCGTCGCCGTCGCTGTCTTGCCAACCCCAGGCGCCGCGGGTGAAGCCGTTGATCGCGTTGGGGTTGTTGCTGGCCATGAGCGACTCCTGACTTTCGCCCCGGCCGTAGTTGATGCCGTCCGAGCCGAAGGGCAAGAACGAGTTGGCGTCGGGCACGCCGAGGTAGCCTTGCTCGGCGGTGGTGGAGATGCATGCGTCGGGGCAGTACTCGTCGAGCGCGCCCATGATGTGGCCGAACTCGTGCGTGAAAGTCCCAAAGCCGTAGTCGCTGCTGAGCGAGCACCACGGGCCATTGATGGTGGCGTGGGCGCGGATGCCGGCGGTGCCGTTCTGGTTGGCCGAGACCTTCACGTAAAACGCGCCGTCGGCGCCGTACTGGGTGCGCAGGTTGTCGAGATATTCGTAAGAGGCGTCGGAGATTTCGTCTTGCGCGACGGGGTGGCCGACGAGCCGGGCCAACAGCGGCGCCGTGACGCGGTTCTCGTCGTCGGGGTTGGTGAAGTCGAAGTGCAGGCCGCACTCGTAGTCGGAATCGACGGTGCCGGGTAGGCCGCCATTTGCGGGCGAGGACTCGTAGTGGATGATGTAGCGCAGGTTGGCGTTGGGCTCGGAGAGCTCGTAGGCCTGCACCGCGGTCTGGATCTTTTGATACGTCTCGAGGATGGCGTCCTCGGTCCAGTCTTCCGACGACGGCTCAGCGACGCCGTTCGACTCCGGTAGAATGATCGACACGATCACGGTGCCCGAAGCGTACGGCGTGGTGATGGTGTCTTGCGCGAGCTTGAGCTGAGCGCGCAACCTGGCCGACAGGGGCGGCGCCACAGTGGGGGCGTGCTCGAAGGGCGTGCCCGGCTTGACCGCCAGGCGCTTGGGCACGATCTTGGGGCCGCCGCCCGGATAATAAAGACTGTCGAAGATGCGGACGAAACGCGTTTCCTCGAGGGTGACGCCACGGATTTCGCTGGGATCGACCGAGCGCTGCAGCTGGCTGACGACGCCGAGCGACGCGAGGACGGCCTCGGAGCCATCGGGCACGTGCGCCGACAACAAACGCTGGCCTTGCAACTGATAGACGATGCCTTGGAGGCGATGCTCGATGACGTCGACCAAGTGATCGCGATCGGCGCCGATGCCAAGCACCAGCAACGACACGCCAGCGACGGGCTGACCGACATCGTCGAGCTCCATCGTCGGATGTGGCCGCGGCTTCACCGCTGCTCGAACCGGCTCGGGATTGTTGGGGGCGCAGTGTGACAGGAAAGAAAGGGCGAGGAAGCCGAACACAATTCGTTGCATACCTAGTCTCCGAAGCAGGCTGCGCATGTTATGCAGCTCTCGTACCGCGGAGATTCGGGGTGCGTCGACGTGTTTCTCGCTACTTGCGCTGTCCACATTCCTGACAGGCGACAACAGTAGTCGCCACGTCGGCCCTGGCCGCCCAGGAAGTAAACCAAGCGGCACTCGGGATATGATGATGTGGGGGTCACGATGCGGAGACGATGGCTTGGGGCAGTCTTGCCCGTTTTGTTGGTTGGCTGTGGCGGCAGCGCGGGTACACCGACCACGATCACGCTCGCCGGGCTCATCGATCGCACGGGCTCGAATGCGACGCCGGGCTGGATGGCTGGCGCCACCTTGGCCATGAACGACATGAATGCCGCTCTCAAAACGGCGCAATACAAGAATCTGCAATTCGACTGGTTATTCGGCGATACCACCAGCTCGGCGATGACCACTGCAACGCTGGTCTTCGCACAAGAGCTCCAAGGCGTCCTCAATCTGATGCCGGCCGAGTTCGACGCTTTCAGCGCCAACGCGTACGACGGCGCCATCGTCCTCATGCTTGGCGTTCTCCAGGCCTCCGCCAACCAGGCCGACCCAACTTCCGTCACCGGCGCGCAAGTTCGCGACGCCATGCAACACCTCAACGACCCCGCCGGCACCACTGTCCGCACGGGCCCGGCCGCCCTCGCCGCCGGCATCACCCTCATCAGCCAAGGCAAAGCCATCAACTACGACGGCGCCTCCGGCCCTGTCGACTGGGACGCCCTCGGCAACGTCGTCACCCGCCTCACCCACTTCTCCATCGAGAACCAACAATTCGTCGACCACGAAGAGTACGACTGCGTAGCCAGCCCCGACTGCCCCCGCGTCAACTGACGGCTCACCTGACGGTCACCTGACGGCTTACCTGATGCACTACAGTTGGCATTGCGCCGATACTACGCATCTGCCAAAGATGGGGCGTGACCTCGCTGGTGCTGGGCTTGTTCGCACTCGTGGAGGTGCTGGGGTCGGAGTGTCCCAGTGCGTCGGCCATCGGGCATCATTTGCGGCCTTTGCTGCGCGGTGCAACGCGGGGCGACACAGTCACGGTGCGTTCGGCCGATGACACACTGATCGTCGAGCTTCGCAGCCACGAGACGATCATCGGGCCGAGGGTCCTACCGGCAGTCGGCTCGTGTGACGAACGCGCCGAAGCGGTCGCGGTCGTGGTGGCTGCGTGGAAGTCCGAGCTCGACGCCCCGAGTTTGGCGCTGGCAGTGACGCTGCCGGCTCACAAGCCATCGCCGTCGCTGATGTGGTCACTCGGCGCCTCCTATTTGGGCACGGTGGCGGGCGGAGCCTATGCGTCAGGGGCCTCGGTCGATGTCCGCCTCGGAAAACGTGGTTTTCGTCTCGCAGCCCGGATCGGCGTTGCGGGCACTGACACCCGCGATCTGGCGCTCGGCTCTGGTCGTGCGAGCTGGACCCGCGCGGCGCTGGTGTTTGGCCCTCTCGTCGACGTCGTCACCCGAGGTGGCGTCAGGCTGGATCTGCACGCCGATCTGTTGGCCGGCTGGATGTTCGTCGCTGGCCATGGCTTTCGGCAGAACTTGAGCGACAGCGCCTTTGACCCCGCGCTTGGCGGCGGCGTGCGACTGGCCGTCACCAAGCTCGCGGTGGAGCCCTTCTTCGACTGCACACTGGTTGGCTGGCTGCGCCGGCAAACGGTCTCGGCACCCGATCTGGAAACCACACATGTAGTCGAGATTCCGCGCTTCGACATCTGGTTGCGCGCCGGCATCGCCTACGGCAAGCACTGAACGGTAAGGTTTGGACGTGGATCGGCGACTCAGGAGCGAGGTGCCCCATCATCCCAACGGTCCCAACCGTCCCGACCGTCCCGAGGACGCAGCCACGCTGTTCGAGGCCCATGCGGACATGGTTGCGGCGTGGGCCTCGCGGCTGGGCGGACCGCAGCTCGACGTCGACGATGCAGTTCAGGAGGTGTTCATCGTCGTACACCGACGGCTGGCGCGTTTTCGCGGCGAGTCGACCTTGAAAAGCTGGCTCTACGGCATCACCGCCCATGTGGTCCAGCACCAGCGACGAAAAGCGAAGCGCCGGCGATGGTTCGGCGGCTCCGCCGACGACGACTACCAGCTCATGCCGCCGCCGCAACCCACGCCCGTAGAAGAGCTGGAGCGAAAGCGACGCACCATGGCCGTCTATCGTGTGCTCGACCGGATGCGCGAGATCCATCGCACGGTCTTGATCTGGTTCGAGATCGAAGGTCTCGACGGAGAAGCGATCGCTGAGCTGACCGGCATCCGCGTGGCGACCATCTGGGTGCGGCTCCATCGCGCGCGCGCAGAATTCGATCAACTGGCGCGCAAGCTCATTCCCGGCGAGGTCGAAGCGCTGGAGCTGGCCCATGGTCAGCGAAAGCAGGTCCGATGAGCGAGCCGCACACATCGGACCGTCGCACGGTCGAGCTGCTCCATGACCTCGCGCCGTCGGTCAAGTTGTCATCGTCAGCCAGACGACAGATCGCCGAGCGGCTCCGGCGTTCTGCCGAGCGGCCCTGGGCGCGCTGGTGGTGGCTAGCCGTGCCTGTGGCGGCCGCGATCACCTTCGTCGCGCTGCGGGTGCCAACGCCGCAGTCCACGCAACATCTATCCATTTCCGCGTGTGCCGTGAGCCGTTTCAGCGACGGAGAGCATTTTCACGCCGCGTTGATCGGGCCCGCCGACGCCGAGGTTCGTCACCATGCCATCTCGTTGCGGTCGGGTCGGTTGATCCTCGAGGCTGGGCGCGAAACGATTCTGTCCACAGCGGACATGCAAGTCAGACTCGCCCCGAAGACGTTTGCGGAGCTCGAGGTGGGCGGACTGCACGGCAGGCGGGTTGCGGTCTATCGCGGGCAGGCAGACGTTGCGCTCGTGGCGCATGCCCGCGTGATCTTGGCGGCAGGACGAGCGTTGACCGATGGGCTCGAAGGCAGTGTGCCCAGCGACGGGGCTGTGCAGGCGCAAGGCATCTTGGCCGACGGGCCGACGCCGACGATCTGTGCGGTGGCGAAGCCGACGTTGGCCGCAACGCCGGTCGTTCCGGTCATCCCAATCGTTCCCATCGTTTCGGCCGAGGTACCAAAACGCGCGCCGCCGAAAAAGCCCATGGAGCCCACGCCCGTCTTGGTCGCACCGCCAGAGGAACCCGTTCTTCCCGAGCTACCGTCGAGAAGGCCGGCCGAGGTCTTGGCGGAAGCCATCAAGCGGCTGCGACACGACCACGACGCAAACGGCGCGCTTGGGCTTCTCGACAGTCTGGCGCAGGAGGAACAGGCCAAGCCATTCGAAGACGAGATTCGCCTCTTGCGCATCGAAGCCTGGCTCTTGCTCGGAAAGTCCTCCGAAGCCTTGGCGGTGCTCGATGCTTTGTCTTTATCGACCCACGTTCGGGGCGCGGAGCTGCGCGTCTTGCGTGCCGACCTGCGCGCCGCGGCCGGCCGCTGTCGGGAAGCGATCGCCGACTACGATGCTGCCATCGCTCTACCGTCGCTGGCTGAGCGCGCGCTCTTTGGTCATGCTGGCTGCAGCTTCGTTCTCGGTGACGGCGAGGCGGGACGCGCCAATCTTCGCGACTATCTACTCCGTTTTCCAAACGGCGCTCACGCCCCGGATGCGAAAAGACGGCTTGCCGAATAATCGTAAGGTCTCATCGCATGGCGGGGACCAGGGTATTGGAGGTTTGAAATGTCTCTCAAATGGCTGATATGGGTCCTTGTCCTCGGTGGTTGTGATGCAGACCACCGCATTGGCAACAATACGACCAGCGACTTGGGCGCATTGCCGTCGCCGTTCCCATACACCGGCCTCACACTCGAAACGTATGGCAAGACATTCGAGGTCGGTTGTTTCCAATCCGTCTCAACCGGCGGGGGGGCGTCTGGATGTGAAGGCGCACTAGGGGGATATGGCTCCGGTTTCAAGACCAATACCTGCCCGGATGCCCCAGCCGCCAATTTTCCGGGTTATGGCCTCCAAGTCGGTTTCCGGGGTTTCAGCCCATACACGGTCAGCAGCGAAATGACGTTTGATTTATCGGATGCCACCCAGCGCGCATCCATTTCTATCGAGCTCAACTACCAGAACCAGGTCGGGACGGAGTACATGTACTGCTCGAACGCAGCCGGTTTCGCCGGCTATACGCCTCAATATCCCAGCGGCACGGTGGTGCTGCGACCGATCGCGCACCCGACGGGGATCGGCATCCTCGATATCATCCTGATCGACGTTGTCTTGCCTACCAAAGACGGGCCGCCCTTCAAGATCATTTCCGCTCACAGTTATATTTGAGACGGCGAACATGACTCAGCTGCCGACCATATTCTTGTCGCTGTTGTTAATTGCTTGTTCCAGCTCCGCGTTGCAAACCGGAGCGACACCGGATCTCGGGATATTTCCAGAATTGAACGCCAATACTGCGGTACTGGAAATCAATGGAGTTACGTTCGATGTGCAGTGCGATCCAGCCGTCCACCAAGGGGAGATCGGCGGTGATGGCAGCGCCGGGCCTGATCTCGACGTCCGGGACTGCTCGGCGATGCCGAGCTTGTCGGATCGAACCTTCCTGTTGCGAATCAGATTTCGAGATCTTGACCCAAACGGCCTCTATCCCGGAACTACATTCGATCTGTCCGACCCGGGTCACGCGCATTACATCCATGTCCAGATCGCGTATCAGAACCAGTCGAAGAGCCAATACGCCTACAGCTCTGAGGGTCCCGACCCTGATGCAGGCGTGGTCATTCCTTCGTCTGGGATCGTGCTGGCGAGATCGTTCGCACTGGTCAAAAGCTCCGGTCCATTCGACACATACACTGCCGACGTCGAGCTCACCGACGTCGTCATTCCGGCGACGAATGGCGGGCCCTCGATCAAGATCGTTTCCGCGCACTTGTATCAATGAGGCATTGGGCCAGCGTGATGCGATTCGCTTGCAACGACTGCAGCGCGGTTTGAAGTCGGCGTAGGTCGACCAGTTGGTCGTCCGGAGGCCCGAAGAGGTCTTGAACGGGAGCGCCTTGGTGGACGGCTCGGGCCAGACGGCCGTCGCTGGAGGCGCGTTGGGCGCGGAGCTCGAGGGTGAGCTTGCGGAGCTGATGCGCGAGCTCCGCGTTGGTTTGCGTGAGCGCGGCTAGACGTTGACTGTCGTCGGTGTGTTGGACGGCTGCTGACTCGCGCTGGATCTCGACCAGGCGCGCCAGGTCGTTTTGGGCGTAGGCCACGGTGACCTGTTTCATGATCTCGGTGCGGCTCGCCTTCTGCGCTTCGTCTTGGACCTTGTCGGGGTGGAGCGCGTCGGCCAGGCTGCGAAACAGCGTCCGGATGGCGCCGGGATCGGCTTTGACCGCGCTCTCGGGTGGTGGCGGCGCATCTCTCGACGACAGCGTGCCGTTTCGCCGCAGATCGGCATGCAGCTTTTCGAGCTGTTTTCGGTCACGCAAAGGGCGTCGCTTGTCGCGCGCCAGCGACTCCAGCAAGGTGTGAATCGTCGCGTCCAGCCGTCGGAGGTCGTCTGCGACGGGCGACAAATGCGTCGCCACCTGAGACCTGGCTGCATCCAGCTTGTCCGAGAATCGCCTCAGCTCGCGGCGTTTACGCGCGACGGCGACGAGGAGCTTGTCGTGCTCGGCCACGGCCGCCCGCAAGCGCAGCGACGACTCCGATAGCGTCAGCCGTTGCATGCAAACCCGCAGAGCGCGGCCACCCAGCCAGCGTTGCACAATCGCCGAGCTGCTGTCAGCCCGTGTGTGCGCCACCGCACATCGCGCTGGTTGGAGCCGGCCTTCGTCGCTGACGTCTCGTGTCCGAAGATGTCGCCGTCGCTGACGGGGCGCACCCCACCCCGACGTTGGGAGGTGCATTCGCCGCCGAAGATGACCATACTAGGGCGATGCGTATCATGATCAGTGCATTGGCCATGATCGGTCTTCTGACCATGCCTCTCGTGGCGTCGGCCGGCCGCGGTGGCGGTGGCGGTGGTCACGCCGGTGGCGGCGGGCATTTCGGTGGCGGCGGCGGCCATGTCGGCGGTGGCTACGGCGGCAGTCGTGGAGGCTACGTCGGCGGCGGCTTTGGCGGTGGCTATCGCGGCGGCTACGACGGTGGTGGCTATCGTGGCGGCTACGTCGGCGGTGGCTATCACGGCGGCTACGACGGCGGGCGCTCTCGC
>Ga0123338_10000768_pt1 | contig 32026 bp, 25 predicted proteins | sample grotaG_FD_89793 | JGI IMG/M metagenome (GOLD analysis project Ga0123338, IMG submission 89793) | Glacier valley bacterial and archeal communities from Borup Fiord, Nunavut, Canada, to study Microbial Dark Matter (Phase II) -... | ecosystem: Environmental > Aquatic > Freshwater > Ice > Glacier ...
CGGCCGGCGCCGCCAAGACCGATGCGCAGGGCATGGTCCAATCGAACCTTCCAGGTTCCACGACGCTGGGCCCGAGTCCTGACCAGACGTACCAGGAGGACTTTCTGTCGGCCGTGATCCCTGCCGGCACGACGACCATCTCGGTCCAGATCAGCGCTTCGCAAGCGGGCTACTTCGACGCGACACACAACACGTACGTCGCCGCGATCTGGCTCGAGTAAACCGAGAGGGAGAGCCCGGATGGCTCGGGCGCGTGGAGCCCTGCCACGGCATCAAGCCCGCTTGGAGATGTCCATCGTGCTCGCTCGCGCAGGTGTGGACCGCGGCGAAGCCGGCGAGCGCTGTTCGTTGTCGAAGAACCACTTGTCGTCCTCGAGAAACTCGACCTTTGCGAACACGATGGCGTTCGCCGATCGCTGTTTATGAGATTCGGGATATCCTCGTGAGCGGTGGCGGTCGTTCTCGTCCTGATTTCTGCGTTCCTGCACGCAGCGTGGAACGCGTTGCTCAAACGCGAGCCGAACAAGGACCGCGTGCTGATCGCTGCGGTCACATTCGGTGCGCTCTTTGCGACGGTGGTCGCCGTCGCGCGTGCACGCAGTAGCGGAACCGCGCCATTTCCCAACGCGACGGCGGTCGGCTGGGCACTCGTCGCAGGCGCGCTAGAGCATTTCTATTTTCGCGGGATCGCGCGCGCGTTGGACGCCGGCCCGCTCGCCCCAGTTTACACTATCTCGCGGGGTGGGGCAGTCCTGGTCGTGTATCCCCTCAGCGTGCTGCTGTTCGGGGAGCTCGTCACGGTGGCGTCGGTCATCGCATCGGCGATGATCGTACTCGGTCTGGTGCTCTCGGGTGTGCGCAGCAAAACATCTTCCGACACACGACCGATGACGTCTACCGCGATGTCATGGGCGACAACGTGCGCCGTGGCGATCGCCGGCTACCACCTAGCATACAAGGCCTCGCTCTCTGCGGGCGGCGCGTCCTCCGCCGTGTTCGCGGTCTCGATGACTTTTGCATCCACGCTCAATTGGGTCCGCACGGGCGCGGCGGGACGGCGTGCGATCCTCGCATTTGTCCGGATAGCGCCAGTTCGTGTGGTGGCGATGGGGTTGTTGTGCGGCGGTTCGTTCTTGATGCTGATCGAAGCCCTCGCGTCGGGCGGCGCTGGCTATGCGCTGACCTTGCGGAACACGTCCGTGCTCTTTGCCGTCGGCCTCGCTTGGGCGATCGGCGAGCCGCCGAAGCTCTGGGTCGTGGTCGGTGCAGCGCTGGTCGCGGTCGGCGCGATCGCGATGACGCTCTAGCTCTAATTCGCCGGTGATCCACGGACCAACGGGAGCATCGGGTGCTAAAATGTTCCTGTGAGGGCAATCGCCTGTGCCTCGGGGATGATCCTCGATTCGATCACAGCGCGGTTCGCGGTGGAAGCTCGGTCTACCGATTCGCTGGGGGGGAGTGATGCTCGAACTGTCGTGCTTGCCGACGCGGCCGCACTCGCGACGATCGATCCGAGCTTCCCGGGCTCTGTCATCGGGGTCTGCGACGATCCGCACACCGCGATCACATGGCTCGACGAGCACCCGTGGTTGGATCATGTAGTTAGCGCAGCAACGTTGAAGGACGACCACGCGAGCGCTTTGTTAGAGACCGTGGCGTCATCGCTTGCCACGCACCAGCGAGCGAGGATCTTTGACTCGCTCGCACCCGACTTGACCGGGCGGAGAGTCCGGCTGACCCGCGCTACCCAGCGTTTGGAACGAACGCAGCGCATGGCGTCCTACTTCGAAGACCAGGGCATCGCTGGCGCGACCGTGGCTTCTTTGTTCGAGATTGCCAACGATCTGCTCACAGGCGCGTTCTACGATGCGCCGGTTTCGGCTGGCGCGATCGCAGCCACGATGGATCGCGAGACGGACGTGGAGCTCCCCGACGACAGCGCGTGTGACCTCGTCTATGGCTACACGGGCACCCACGCACTCCTCCGGGTTCGGGACCCCTTCGGCGCATTACCCCGCACCCAAATCACGCAATTGTCGCGGTCGCTGCCGAAGGCTACGCTGGTCTGCGTGTCGGTTACCAATCAGCATCATACGGATGTGTTGATCGCGTGCGCAAAGGAACGCGAGCACGCCGCCCCATTCGCGTTCCATGTGTTCTACAAAGCCAGCGTGGCTCGTAGATTCTGGCGCTACCGCACCGACGCCTCGAGCGAGCACGTCTTCGCGGCGACGACGATCACCAGTACGGAGACGATCGCGTGAAACGCGAGGTCCGCCCCAGTAGCCCCCCTCAACCCGTGTCTCGCGCCGCGACCATCGAGGTCGTACAGGTCGGCGACACGGCGCTGGTCACGGTCACGGGACTCATCGACGAGCGATTCGCGGGCTTCGGCCGTGTTGTCGCTGGGATGAAAAACGTCGTTCTCGACGTTGGTGCGATGACCCGGATGACCTCGTTCGGCGTTCGCCAGTGGCTGAACGCGATGGAGGATCTCAGGTCGATCTCGGACTTGTACGTGCTGAACTGTCCGACGTTCTTCGTCGACCAGCTCAACATGGTGCTCAACTTTGGCGGGTCCGCCAAGGTCCTGACTGCGGTCGCACCGTACGTGTGCCCGGGGTGCGGGGTCGAGTCCGGGGAGCTCGTCGACGTACACGCCCGACGAGGAACGCTGACCCGCGAGCCGCCCGAGAAGCTATGTTCGCGATGTGGGACGAAGCTCGAATTCGACGAATCTCCGGATAGCTACTTCGGGTTCGTCGCGAAGTACGCTGCGCACACCGTGTCGTCGTCGGTCGCGACGGTGCTGGCCGAGCGCGGGTTATTCATCTCGAGTGATTGCTCCGAGAAGCCGCCGCGCATCATCAAGCTGATCCACGGCCCGGTCACCTACTACCGGATCCTCGGAACGATCGGGTCGATGTTCCGAGCCCGGCCCTTCTTGGTGGGTGCAGAAAACGAAATCGTGATCGATCTCGCGGACGTCGATCGATTCGAACCGAGCGGCCAGCTCGAGTGGCGGCGGCTGATCAAGAGCCTCGGTGCGCAAGTCGCTTCGATCACTCTCGTCGATCTGCCGCCGACCTTCTTCGCGATCGCAGGCGCCACGCTTACGCTCGCGCGCAACATCGCCGTCTCTTCGATCAATGTCCCCTACGTGTGTCAGAGCTGCAGACGCACCACGAACTTCAGCGAGAGTTTGATCGGAGGGCGCGTCCCCCATCAAGGCGAACGCGTCTGCCCCACGTGCGGTGGTACCGCGACGAATCAATTGCCTATGGCGACGCTGGAGCCGTTGCTCAAAGCGAGCACGCAACTCCTTCCAGCCAGCGCGAAGGTGGTCGAGCAGCGCGACGAGCTCATGTCGCGCGCGCTGACCGACGCGAGCGTCGCGCAGGGGGCTGGAAGCAGCACCGTGAGCTCCGACAATACGATCTTCGGTAAATACAAGATCGTGCGACGCCTCTCGGGCGGAGGCATGGCCGAGGTCTATCTGGCCAAGCAGGTAGGCGCGGGTGGCTTCGAAAAAGCGGTCGCGCTCAAGCTCATCCACCAGCAGCAACTCGATAGCCGCCGCCAAGCTATCGAGCTCTTTCTCAACGAGGCGAAGATCGCTGGTCGGCTGACGCATCCCAATATCGTGCAGGTCCTCGATGTCGGCGAAGCGAACGGCAACCTGTATCTCGCGATGGAGTACGTCAACGGCAGGGACGTGCGCGACGTCCTCAAAGTGCTGAAGAAGACCGAAGGCGTGATGCCTCTCGCCGAGGCTTGCTACATCATGCGCGAGACCGCGACGGCGTTGGATCACGCCTACTGGTCGTCGGATATGACCGGCAAGCGGCTCTCGGTCGTCCATCGCGACGTGTCTCCGCACAACATCATCCTCGGCTTCGACGGCACCGTGAAGCTGCTCGATTTCGGCGTCGCGATGTCGTCGATAACGGAGCACGAACAAGCGCTGTTGGTCGGCAAGTGGACGTACATGTCCCCCGAGACCACGATGAACGGCAAGACCGATCATCGCTCGGACCTGTTCTCGCTCGGAGTGGTGTTCTACGTCCTGGTCACGGGCGTGATGCCGTTTTACGGGTCCGAGCCCAAAGAGATCGTGCGAAAGATTCGAGCCGGCGACTACATCCGTATCGAAGAGATCGCACCGCAGATTCCACCGCGTCTCGCGAACCTGATTGCGAACCTCCTCGCACCGAATCCCGACCAGCGCCTGCAGCGAGGCCAAGAGGTCGTTACCGAGCTCGATGTGATCGCTCGGGACTACGGCCTCGAGAGCTCGAGCACCAAGATTGCGGCGTTCCTCGCGAGCACCTTCTCGCAACCACTTCGGACGACCGCGGAGCTCGTTCGCGTGTATCCCGAGGATGCCTCGGGCTCTCTTCAAACGAGACTCGAGGCCTCTCCGTTCTCGATCACGCCCAGCGCGCGAACATCTCGGACGACGCTCGGTTCCCAGAGCTTCCGGACGGTACCGCGGCCTTCGGGATCGATTTCGATTCCGCCCCAACGGCTGATCTCGGCGACGAAAAAAAAGGAAGAACGCGCGGTCTTGCGCGGAGGCATCGTCAACCTGGTAATCGTCCTGGCGACCCTCGCGATCGCGGGCATCGGCGCTTATCTGATCGTCTCGAGCCTTTGAATGCGGGTGGTTGTTGTCGGTGAGGTCCCGGACGTCGACAACGTGATCGCTGGGTCGCTGCCGAACGTCAGCACCTACGCGTCACTCGATAACGCAAACCTCGCCATCACTGACCTGTGCATCTGGTCGTTGACCAACGAGCTGCTCTCGAAGGTCCCACTGCTGCCGTGTCCGACGATCGTGCTGCTACCAGGCGCCGATCTGACCTCGATCGTCGCTCTGATGCAGCGCTCGAATCAGATCATCGGCGTGACCCGCGGCGTGCCCGAGGCCATCGCGCTCGCGCGCAGAATGCTCGGCGCAGACCATGGTGGCATCGAGCACGTGGTCGGCAAAGGCGTCGTCATCGCCAGCGAAAGGGTGAGCGATTTTGCGGACAAGATCCGGGTACTCGCCCTGATCGCCAGCGCCGCCGAGGCCAGCGGCATCAGTCGACCCGAAGCGATCGAACAGAGCGTCGACGAGATGGTGATGAACGCACTCTACGACGCGCCGGTCGATGCGAACGGCCTGCACATCTTCGCGAACATGCCGCCCCGCGCGCGCAGCCGCATGCGGACGTCGCAGGTCGTGACCGTGCAGTACGCCTTCGATGGTGAGCGGTTCGTCGTCCGAGTGCGCGATGCCTTCGGCTCGATCAGTCGCGAGACGATCCTGAAGTTCTTGCACAAGTCTCTTCATGCGAGCGACGTCGTCGACCGCAGGGCAGGGGGTGCAGGCCTCGGCTTGTATCTCGTCACGAGCGCCGCGTCTGTGGTGCTGTTCGAGATCGTCCCCGGCACGCTGACCAGCATCACCTGCATCTTCGACGTTGCGCGGCGCGAGATCTCCGAGCTCGGAGTTGTCACTTACAATGCCGGCGACCACCGCAGGACTCCACCCGCACGTCGCCGCCTGGCGAGTCACCATCTCGTTCGCCGCGTCGCGCTGCTCGCGTCACTGGCCGTCCTGTCTGTCGGCCTGGCGCTCCGCCATCGTGCGCGCACCGCACCGGCCCTCCTTTCGATCACTGCGACTCGCGGGGCGACGCTTCGGCTCGATGGCAAGGTCGTGGGCACGAGCGCGGCTTCGATCGCGGACCTCTATGCCGATCGTACCGTCCGGATCAGCGCTCAGCTCGACGGCTATCAACCCCGCCGTACCTTGCTGCGCCTGGCGCACGGCGCGAACTCCGTTGAGCTCGTACTCGAACCCGTCGCGTCTCTGACGGTCGAGACGAACCCGACCGGTGCGTCCGTGACGGTGGCGGGAAAGCCGATGGGGACGAGTCCTCTGAAGCTCGCGCTACCGCTCGGCACGAAGCCGACGCTCGTGATCGAGCTCGACGGCTATCGCGAGCTGTCCGTTCCCGCGTCAGAAAACGTCGTCGTGAAGCTCCAGCGTGATGACAATCTCGTTCGCGTGCACGTGACCTCCATTCCGCCGGGCGCGGCTGTCGTACGCGGTATGGCTGACCCGGGCGCCGATCGTACATACACACCCACCGACATCTACGTGCCGCGCAACGAGCCGCAGACGATCACGTTGGTCATGGCCAAGTACGCACCGCTGGTTCTGCAGACATTCACGCCGACGACTGGAGCCACGCTCGACAAGCAGGGCCTCCTCGTCGCCCTGCCCTGAGCTACTTGTGCTTGCTGAGCGTGTCGGCGAGCTCGACGGGATCGATCAGCCCGAGCTGCAGCGCGACCTTCAAGCGATTGCCGAAGATCTGTTGTTCGGCGAGCTTGCCGTTCTTCACGCGGAAGAACTCCAGCACGCGTGACTCGATCTTTTTGGCCGGGCCCTTGCCAGCGACTGCTTCGGTCGGCGTGCCAGTGAACGTATCGGAGACGACGACATATTCGCCGGCCGTCCAGGTATGCGTGATGGCGACGTTGCCATCGTTGCTCGATCGCACACTCTCCTCTACCCACGCCTGGAAGGCCTTCTTGTTCGTGACCTTCTGCTTATCCCCGTGATAGATAAGCGAAACATCGAGCGCTGCTGACGCGACGACAGACTTCGTATCCTTCTTGTTGATCGCGCTCAAGTTGGCCTCGATCAGCGCTTTGTTCGCAGCTTCGGTCGCGTCGGCCTTGGCGAGCAACGCCTCCACCGGTCGAGGTTTACGCGTCGTGACCTCGGGACTCGTATCGTTCGGGACCAATCCGAGTTGATGATAGATGGTGGGCTGATCGACGAACACGCGGTCGCTCGAGATCAGACCATCGTCGCCGATCGTGACGATCTCTGCCTCGAACACGGCGATCTTCTTGCCGGTCGCCGCGAGCTCTTCCACGTTGCCGGTGTTCGTGCCCCTGACGTAGAGGATCGCGATCACGTCACTGCCGCTTGCGATGATCAACTGCGGCGTAGCAAAGAGGTCGGGATACGAGGCATGCTGCGCCTTCGCCGTATCTCCGATCTTGGCGGCACCCTTGACGATCGATTCGGGCACGCTGTCGACCTGCTCACGCTGCGCATCTTTCGCGAAACAAGCGGCGTAGCTATCGGCTCCCGCGTTGAAGCTGGCCAGACAGTCCTGGTATCGACGAAGCTTCGCCTCTGGCGTCGCGAACGTCGGAGCCGGTGGCGCGGGTGTCGGCGTTGGTTTCGCAGCGCTCACGCCCTTGACGGGCTCGGCTCGCGGGCTCTCTGACTTACTGCACGCGCAAAGAATCGAGAGCGCGACGCTAGAGGTCAGCCGCATGACGTGGTGACGACGTGCGTATGACAGAGGCCAACCGTCGAGGTATCCATGATCGTTCCGCCGGCTAGGAGTGTGGCGAACTCCGCGGCGGTGATCGTGATCGTGTGGGAGTGATTCGCCATGCCCATGATGTCGTAGGTCTTATCGACGCCCGCTTGGATGTCGGCGCTTGGCACGGTCAAGTTGTGCGGAGAGTGTGCGTGATTATCCGCGATCATCACGACCGCGTCGCTGACCTTGCAACCAGACGGCGAATCGGGTCCGGGTGCGTCCGCCTTACCCGAGCTGCCCCCGCAAGCCGCAATGGTGATCGCAGCAGACCCTCCGAGGACCAACTTGCACCATGTTCGCCTCGTCATCTTCGACATAATCCGCACAGTACACCGATCGAATCGAGAGAAGCGAGTCGCCCGTAGTGTTGCCCCCATTGTCGGGGCTGGATACGATCCACTCCACATGTTGTCCAAAAGCGCCCGACTCAGGTGCGGCGGAGTCGTCATCACAGTGCTGGTCGCAACGAGTGGGTTTGCTCACGCTCAGGGCGCTGGAGCTTGGGTCGACGATCCGAAGAGTCTGACGATGGATCTCTCGTATCACTACGTGCCGTCGAACGCGGTCGTGTTGAATCCGAATAAGAGCGTCGCAGATCGGCCTACATCGAATCACGTAGTGACGCTCGCCGCCGCGTACGTGCCCATCGAGAACCTCGAGATCGATGCGCAGTTACCGTTCGCGGTCGTGAAGTACACGGGCACCGCCCCGCATACGCCCCCTGGCGTCTGGGACGACGGTTCGAACCATGCGACGCTGACCGACTTGCGCGTCGGTGCGCGCTACCAGATTCTCGACGAGCCATACGTCGCGCTCACCCCTCATATCGCCGCATCGATTCCGCTCATGAACTACCAGGTCGTCGGGTTCGCGACTGGCGGCCGACACTTGAAGCAAGCGCACTTCGGGTTCGACGTTGGACGCACGCTGAACCCGATCGCGCGCAACCTGTTCGTCCAGGCTGGCTACGAGTTCACGATCGCTGAGTCCTACGACGCGAATGCGGCGACCGCATCGATCAACCAGAACCGCAGCGATCTCGACGCCTCGATCGGATACCTCTTTCTCGACGGCGTGCTCGGCGTCGACCTCGCCTACAACTGGCGGTTCCAGCACCACGGCATCGCCTTCGATGACTTCGGCACGTTGTCGCCCGAACTGACCCAGAACCACGATCCGATTCTCAGGGAGGAGTTCATGTTCTTGGGTGGTGACGTCACCTACGCGATTAACCGAAGGGTCTCGATCTCGGGGAGCGTCCGGCTGTTTCTGCGCGGTTCTAATACGCGTGATCAATCGCTCTACGGAATCGACATGACATGGCGTGCCTTTTGACGCGGCGCGCGTAAGTGAGGTGTGATCGTTTCGCTTTGCACCGTGATACGTTGAGCTTGTTCTGAGGATATATCGCTGGTGGGTCGCGGCTCTCGATGTTGGAGACGGTTGGCCGATTTCTTCGGGACACCACGATGAATGATGACTACGACGATACCCTGGCCGCCGCCCCGGGCAACCTCCTCGCTCTGACGCCGAGCCAGGCGTACGTGGTTGTCGTGAGAGGCACGAACGTCGGCGAGAGCTTCCCGGTCACCGGACCCGTCATGGTGGTCGGGCGGGGTGCTGGAGCCGACATCCGGCTCAATGACGAAGGCATCTCGCGATTCCACTGCAAGATTCGCCAGGAGGGTGGAGGCTTCCTGCTCGAGGATCTTGGAAGCCGCAACGGTACCTACTGCAACGGAGAGCCCGTACTGCCAACGATGAGGACCCTCTACGAAGGTGACCGCTTGCAGATCGGCACTACCTTCGTCCTGCGGTTCACGTTCGTGGAGAGCCGAAACTCTACGCAGATGTTCCCGGTTCAGGATTCGGCCCGCGACCCGATCACTGGCGTGTTCAGCAAGCACTATTTCATGGATCAGCTCGAGAAGGACGTCGCCGAGTCTATCGCGCAGAACACGTCGCTATCTCTGGTCTTGATCCACATCGATCGCTTCGCCGAGCTCGACGACGATGCGCTGACTTCGGCGTCGAACACGCTCGCCAAGCATGTTCGAGAGAACATCCGGCCCGAGGATGTCCTCGCCCGGATCAGCCCCGGCGACTTCGCGCTGATTCTTCGGAACACGAGCCCGGGGAACACATTCATGCTCGCCGAGCGCATTCGAAAGAGTGCGATGGTGCTGGAGCTCGCGGTTCCGATGCGCTTGTCGCTCGGCGTCGCCGCGATCAGCGAGCTGAGCATCGCGAGCTCTCATGACATGCTGATCGCGGCCGGAAGCGCGCTGCAGCAAGTTCGAAGTCAAGGCGGCAACCGCTGCTCGCTTTGCACGCCCGAGCTGATCCGCGAGCCACGGAATCGAGCTAACGTCTAAACTAGTTGTGCCGAGGATTGGTCTCGATCGTAGTCCGTTTCGAAATCTGATCCCCTCCCAGGAAGGCTGCGTCGTTTCGTACGATCCGATCGCATCGGCGGTCGGAACCCGCGTCCTCCTCGAAGGTGGTAATGCGGTCGACGCGACCGTCGCGACGGCGCTCGCTCTGGCCGCGACGTACCCACAAGCCGGCAACCTGGCGGGCGGGGGCTTCATGCTGATCAAGCCGCCGAATCTCGAACCGCAACTGCTCGATTATCGCGAGTCGGCACCGGGCGCGATCAATGTCGACCTGTTCAAAGATAGCGCGAACTCGACACGCGGCGGACTCGCGGTGGCGGTGCCTGGGACGGTCAAAGGGTTGTCGGAAGCCGTCCGGCGGTACGGAAGCTGGGGCTGGGACCGGCTCGTCGCCCCGGCGATCGAGCTCGCGGAACATGGCACCTGGATCACCAATCGGCAGGCACGCTATCTCGGGCTCTACCACCAGGATCTCTCCGTGTTTCCGGAGACCGTCGCAGCGCTGCTCCGGTCCGACGGCGCACCGTGGCGTCCCGGCGAGCTGTTTCGCAACCCGGATCTCGGCAAGACCCTGCGTCAGATCGGGGACAAAGGCCCCGACGCCTTCACCGAGGGTGAGATCGGCGAGGCGATCGTCGAGACCGTGAAGCGCTACGGCGGCGTGCTCACGCTGCAGGATATGCGCGACTACCAGCCGGTCTGGCGCAAGCCATATCAGCGTCGGGTGTTCGGTCACGACGTCATGACCACGCCATTGCCGTCGGGTGGTGGCTTCGTGGTGCTGACCGCGCTCGCGCTGCTCGAAGCGGCAGGTTGCGCCGAGCTGCCGGTCCGCTCGGCCGCGCGCTACGAGCTCCTCGCTCGCGCCTTCCGGATCGCGTTCGCGCTGCGCGCTGAGTTCGCCGGTGATCCTGCGATTGTTCCGCCCGACATGCTTCGTCGCTGCGAAGAGTTCACGATGTCGCCGTTCGATGCGGGCTCGATCGAGCGCCTCGAACGCGCGCTAGGACTAATCGACGAACGTCCGGTCACCGAGCAACCGCCATCTCGCAATACGACCCACATGTGCGCGATCGACGGGTCGGGGATGGCGGTGTCGAACACGTACAGTTTGAACACGTTGTTCGGGTCCAAGCTCGTCGCCAAAGGGACCGGGGTGTTGCTCAACAACACGATTGACGACTTCGGCATCTTGCCCGGCGTGCCGAACTGGTACTCGCTGCTCGAAGGTCAGTACAACCGGCTCGCCCCCGGACTGCGCCCGCTCGGCAACATGGCCCCTACGATCGTCTGCGATGGCGATGTCGTCGAGCTCGCGATCGGTGGCTCGGGTGGACCGCGTATACCTACGGCTATCGTTCAGACCGTGCTTGGGATGTACGGCAACGGGATGGCGCTGTCACAGGCCGCGGGCATGCCTCGCGTGCATCAACAGTATCGTCCGACCCAGCTCGATGTCGAAGACGCGCTCGATGCGGCGCAGGTCAGCGTGCTCGAGCGCATCGGTTTTGATTGCGTTCAGTTTCCACGTCTCGGGATCTTGTCGGCCGTACAGTACGATGTGAAAGCCCGGACGCTTATGGCCCTTCTCGATCCGAGGTTCTGACATGCAGCACGAGCAACTCTTCCGCCGCGTTCTCGATACCTCCATCCGAACGTGCAAGCCGCGAGCGATCGGCCTGACGATCGGGCTCGATACGGGACTCGGCGTGCGTCGCGCGGCGGATCTCGTCGAGACCGCGAGCGAGCACCTCGATTTCATCAAGATCGCGTGGGGCAGCTCGCTCATCACGGGCAACCTCGACGCCAAGCTCGAGATCTATCGCGCGGCCGGGGTCTCGCCGATGCTTGGCGGCACGCTGTTCGAATACGCCTTTCTCCACCACAAGCTCGACGAGCTGTTCGCGCTGGTGCGCGAGACCAAGATGCACATCGAGGTCTCAGATGGTTCGATCGAAATTCCGACCGCCGATAAGTTGAAGTGGATCGAGCGATTCGCAGGCGTGACCGAGGTGTGGTCCGAGATCGGCGGCAAGATCGCACTCCACGTCAAAGACTGGGGCGAGGTCCTTCGGCAAGAATTCGGCGCGGGCGCGAAAATGGTTGTCGTCGAAGGTCGGCAGGTCGGTCCGGTCGGCCAGCCGATCCGCGTCGATTTCGTCGAGGAGCTGATCCAGCTCGCCGGTGGTCACGAACGTCTGATCTGGGAGGCGCTCGAGCGCCCTCAGCAGCTGTTTTTCCTCGAGAAGCTCGGCCCGAACTGCAACCTCGCGAACATCAAGACGGACGACGTACTGACCCTCGAATCGTTTCGTCGAGGCCTCAAAGAGCACACGCTCTTGACGTGGCCCGTGCATGGCTAAGCTGCGCGTCGCGATCGTCCGCCCCGAGGACGCGGCCGAGCCCGTCGACATGTGCTGTGTCATCGACGTGCTACGAGCGACCACGACCGCCTCGGTCCTGTGCTCGCGCTTTGGCGAGCTTGTCGTAGTCCGATCACCTGCCGAGCTGCGCGAGCTTCCAGGGAGCCACTACGCCGTGTTCAGCGAGCTGTCATCGCTGACCACGGAGTTGCCGCGTTACGACAACTCGCCCGCGATCGCTTGGGCGGCCGACCTCGAGGGGCGCACGCCGGTGTTGATCACCACCAACGGCACGATCTCAGTCGCGCTCGCGGCAAAATTTGCGCGCGACATCGTGCTCGCCTCGTTCGTGAACCTTTCGGCGGTCGTGGCCTACGTCCGCGGGACCGGCGCGAAGAGCGTCGCGATCATGCCCGCCGGCCACGTTCAGAAGGCCGAGCGCTGCATCGAGGACGATACTTGCGCGGAGGCGCTCCTCCATCGCTTGCGAGGGGACGTTTGTAACGAGCAAGCTGCACTCGCGGCATGCCGCGCCGATCCGCGCATCATTCGGCGGACGGCGCAGATCTCGGCCGACGTCGAGATCTGCTTCGATGTCGATGCGGTGCCGGTCGTCGCGGCGGTGGTCACGGCCGTTGGCGGCTGGTACTTGCTGCGTGCTCAGGCTGGCCAGAACGTCGAAGGCACGTTGCGATAGCGCTTCGTGATCTCGACGAGTGGCGTGGCTGCCGGCGGCGGCGGCTCGTTGGTATCGATCGAGATCATCCGGCGCTGCATCGCATCCCAGAGCGCCTTGCGACAATCGAGCGAGGCCATCGTCCCGCGGCGGATCTGCTCGAAGTCAGCCTCTGACGTCGCGAGCTTCGCCATCGCATCTTCGAGCATCGCCGAGTGCTCGACATCGTGATCGACGTGGAGCGAGAAGAACTCGATCTCGGCCGGGGTGAAGCCGGCGATCTGCATCCCCTTGACGAGCGGCGGGAACAGATGCGCGATCGCGTACTCGTGCGCCTCGCCGATCGCACCGATGCTGACGAGGAACGGCTCGTCCTGGCAGATCTGCATGTGGGTCTCGACGAGCGAGACCGTCGCGGGATCGAGTGGCGTGCGCATCAGCGACGCGTCGCCTTCGGCTCCACCGCATGCCTGGACAAAGCGACGGAACAACTCGGGATGGCTCTTGCCGCCCGCGTCCTCGCCGTACTCGTCGAGCAAGATCTCCGCGACGATCAGCTTGGCGTTCATATCGAACGTGCTGAGCAGCATCGCTTCCATGTACGGGATGAAAAAGTGGACGTGTGGATACAGCTGTTGGCCGAACGCGAGCCAGGCCTGCTTGGAGAATGGTCGAACCGCGACCATCTCCAGGAAACTGTTGGCCCGGATCGCGGGATGATTTCGGACTTCTTCGTGGAGTTGACGGAGAAACTGGCGAGCGTCGCTCATGCTTTTCCTTTGGCGATCTGCTTCTCGATCGCGTCGTACATTTTCCACCGCAAGCGGAGCTGGATCAACGCGCCGTCCACGGCGTCAGCGCGCTCCTGATCGGAGCGGCACATCCGTTCGAGGGCGGCGAGCCATTCGGCTGAGTGATGATCGTCAGTCGTGGCGTGTCCCGTCCAGTACTCGAGGACGTGCTCGTCCGCACCGCGTGCGCGGTTGATGTCGAGATGGATGCGACATTCAGGGGGCCAGTTTGCCTCGACGCCGTAGAAGCAACCAAACGCCGGAATCGGATCGCGAAGGAAAGACAGCCCGGTCCGCGCGTTCAAGAGCTCGGTCGCTTCGAGCACGCGATCCGGATCGGAGAGCGCGTCCATGGTCGAAAACTTCAAGCCGAGGCTCTCGTAGAATCTGATCCGAAGGACGTCGTGCGTCACTTTCTCGTCAAACTCGTCGGTGAGATTTTCAAGAACGACCTGCTTTGCCTCACCGCTCGTTCGCTGGAGCAAGGCCGCGAGCTGCGCCGAGAATCCGACGCAGCTGCCGTACCAGTTGGTCGCCCAGATCCGATAAAGCGAGAGGTTGGTCGCACTCGCACGCAGATGTACGAGAAGCGGATGATTGTACGCACCCCACCGCTCGACCGCGGCAAGTAGCCGATTTCGCATGACGAGATTATCGATCGGCTCGCAGCCACCGAACGCTCGTCGAAGCGCAGCGAGTTTGCGATGCATTAGAGTTGTCCACACCAGCGCACCTCGGGTGTGGAGCGGTGGCGCGAAGCAATTCGCGATGTTGATCGAATACAACAGTGCTTCGGCTTCTTGCCGCGCCTCGACGATGTCATCGGTGTACGCGCGTCGCGCGAGCACGTTGACTTCTTCGGCGAAGCTCGCGATGTCAGCCGAGCTCGCTTCGTCAAGCTGCCATGGATTCGTCAAGTCGAGATGTTTGATCGACACACAGCGCCTCTGCTTGTCATGATACACTCTGCACAGATTCGGGGGGAATTCGTGCAAAGCACTGATCAAAATCTCGCCGCTGTTGCGGCAACTGTCTTCGATACATCCACGTTCGAATCGCTCAGCGCGCGCCAACAAGCGCGCGTACTCGAAGAGCGAGCACCTCAAGTCGAAGAGCTGGCGAAGCTTGCCTTCGGGGAGAAAAACCACACCGCATGGCGGTTAATTCAGAACGGTGTGTTCTCGCTTCCGATGTTCAAGGTGACGTCGGGTGTCGCGGTCAACAATCGCCATCGGCCGTTCTTCCGTGGCGATCTGGTGTCCGCGGGCATTCGCGACATCGTGTGGGACATCGAGCAGCAGCACGTGCCGAAGCTCACGCCGCCGAAGCCGCTCGTCGGTGAAGCGGCGGCCGAGTTCATCGAGGCCGAGTTCCGCAAGCGCTCGGTCATGCACCATCCGATCTTCCAGTACCTCGCCGAGACCAAGCTGTCGAAGGCGCAGGAGAAGGCAGCGGTGCTCTCGTACCTCCACAGCGTGATGGTCCGGATCCGGACCGTGCACCGCAGCATCATGCTCGTGCTGATCCCGATGGAGTTCCACGACTGCATCAAGCTGTCACCGCTCGTGCTCGACGAGCTCGGCGAGGGCGTGCTCAACGATGCGCACGCGCAGAAGACCGTTCTCGACATCGAAAAGTGGGGCGACAAAGTCGACTGGCACGCGCCCGTCACCTCCACCGAGATGAAGGCGATGCTGAACTGGAACCTGCGTACGGTGACGCATCCCGATACGCTGTTGTCGTTCACCGGCATCTTCTCGGTCGAGTGGAACTCGTATCTCGAGCTCCGCGCTGCCTTGCTCGCGTTCCGCAAGCGCGGCATCGGCGACGATATGATGAGCGTCCTCGTCACGCACGGCGAAGGCGACCCGTACGACGTCGACCGCCACGCTCACCTCGTTCGCGAAGAGCTCGGACGTCGGATCGAGACGCCCGAAGATTGCGCGCAGGTTTACTCGGGCATCGCATACCACCAGGCGCTCTATCATGGGTTCTTCGAGGGTGAGTTTGCGAATCTGCGGCGCTCGGTCGAAGCTGCAGCGTAGTCGCCGACCGTCCCATGGCCGCGTCACCCGAGCAGGATGGGCTCGCGAATACGATCGTCACCAACGTTACGGACGTTGCCGGCAATCCCCCGGTCGATGATCAACGCAGCGGTCAGCTTCAGCTGGTCGTATTTGGCGATGGGATCTTTGCCACCCATTCGCTGCCAGAGGGTGGCGTCGTCACCATCGGGCGCGGAGGCTCGTGCGACATCGCGATCGATGACGATTCGATCTCTCGTCGGCACGCCATCCTCAAGGTCGGCAAGCCGCTGACGATCGAAGATCTTGGCAGCGCGAACGGTACACTCGTTCGCAACGCGAAGCTCAAGCTCGGCCGACCGAGCACGATCTCGGTCGGCGAGCTCGTCGGCCTCGGCAAAGCGAACATGATCTTGCAGTGGCGGTCTCGCCCTGTGCGTCGGCGTACGACCTGGACCCACGAGTACTTCGAGGCAAGGCTCACCGAAGAGTGCGCACGTGAGCAGCGTACGGGCACGGCGTTCGCGGTGATGCATGTCCAGGCAGACGTGCGTGCAGGAACGGACTTCGTCGAGGAGACGATCGGCGAGGTCGTCCGCGACACCGACGTGGTTGGCAAGTACGGCTCGCACGAGTTCGAGGTGCTGCTACTCGCGACCACGCCGCCCGAGGCCAACGAGGCGATCAAACGGATTCAGGCTCAGCTGCAGGAACGAGGACTCCGCTGGGACCTCACGGTGACCTGCTGTCCCCGCGATGGCCGTAATCCTCAGAAGCTGGTCTCGCGCGGAGTCGCTGACCTTTCGCGCGAGCGCGGCCAGCAGGAGATCGTCGTCGCGGATCCGCAGATGCAGAGCTTGTATCGCATGCTCGATCTCGTCGCGCGCTCGCAGATCAGCGTGCTGTTGCTCGGCGAAACGGGCGTCGGCAAAGAGGTCTTTGCTCGCGCAGTGCACGAGCGCTCGCAACGCTCGACACATCCATTCATCGAGGTAAACTGTGCCGCGCTCACCGAAACGCTGCTCGAGAGCGAGCTGTTCGGTCACGAGAAGGGCGCGTTCACGAACGCGATGGCGGCGAAGACCGGCCTGATCGAGGCGGCGGATGGCGGCACGCTGTTCCTCGACGAGGTCGGCGATATGTCGCTCGGCACCCAGGCGAAGCTCTTGCGCGTGCTCGAGGATTCGCAACTCCGGCGGGTCGGCGCCGTGAAGTCGCGCGCGATCGACGTGCGGTTCGTGGCCGCGACGAACAGCGACCTCGAGACACGCGTCGAGACCGGAGACTTCCGGCGCGACCTCTATTTCCGGCTCAACGGAGTGACGCTCGTGATTCCACCGCTCCGCGAGCGGCTTGCCGAGCTCGAGGCGCTCGCGACCTCGTTCATCAAGCGGAGCGAGCGGCCCGCGACGCGGCTCGGCGCTGACGCGCTGCAGCTGATGCGGGGCTACGATTGGCCGGGCAACGTGCGTGAGCTGCGCAATGTGATGGCCCGCGCGGTCTTGCTCTCGAACGGGGCCGAAATCCATCCTGATCATCTACCGGCCACGAAGATGAGAGCGACGCGCGTGATACCACACGTCACCACATCTGTTGGCCCGGCGATTCAACGCGGCTTCGTCGACGAGCAACAGCGCATCCTCCAAGCGCTCGAGCGCTCGGGTGGCAATCAAACCGCGGCGGCACGGCTGCTCGGTATTTCGCGCCGAACGCTGGTCAACCGGCTGAACGAATTCGACCAGATTCATCGGCCGCGAAAGCACAAGCCGAAAAAGTAGCGCAGCTTTGGCGCACCCGAGTGGCCACGTACTTCGACGTACAACGGATCGCGTAGCGCACCTGTAGCGCAAGCGTGATGCGCGAGTCAGCTCACGAACCGTGATAGCGTTAGACTTTGATGCTTTCCGATTTCGAGCAGCATTTCGGGTCGGCGCAAGCTCTGCTCGCATGCGAGCGAGAGCTCCAAGATCGGTTACGGGCGCGTGGGATTTTGTTTGGTGACGGACTGCTGCCGACGTACGCATATGCGTATCTCGCACCGGCATCGTGCATCGAGCGGTGGTCATCTCAAGCGAGCCAGTTGATCGAGGCTGTCGAACGGTCCGCGCAACAGCTGATCGTGGACCATTCCTTCTACGATGCGATGGGGCTGACCGAACAAGCCTTGCGGCTCGTGCGGGTTCACCCTGGCTACGATCGGATCTGCGTGCTGTGTCGGCCCGACGGAATTCGGACCGGCGACGACATGAAGTTCGTCGAGGTTAACAGCGATAGCCCGGCGATGATGATGTTCATCGACCTCGTCGCTGAGTGCCTGCTGGAGCTCGACGTATTCGCGTGGTTGCGACCCTTCAAGCCGCCATCGGCGGCGGATCATTTGCTCCAGACCTTGGTGGCCTGCTATCACGAATACGGAGGGACACGATCGCCAACCATCGCGATCACGGACTGGGCCGGCCAGAAAACCCGCTACGAGCACGCGCGCCTGGCGGATCATTTCACAGCACGTGGCTACGAGACGATCGTCTGCGATCCGCGGGCATTTCAACGGATCGACGGCGAGCTCCGCGTCGAGGGGCGACGTGTCGATCTTGTTTATCGCCGCGCGCTGGCATCGGAGATGATCGATCGCGCGTCCGAGATTGCGCCGCTCCTCGACGCGTACGTCGATGGTTCGATCTGCATGGTAAATCCCCTGCGCTCGTTCGTGGGCGGCGTGAAGTCCGTGCTGAGCCAAATCTCAAAAGACACCGATTGTGTACCGCGCACGGTCCTCCTCGATTCAGATGAAGCGCGCAAGACGGTGCGAACGTCCCCCGATAAGTGGGTTCTGAAAAAGAGCCAGAGCCACGGCGGTGAGGACGTAATCTTGCCGAACCCGGCGACGCGCGCCGCGTGGGATGCGGCTCTCACTGCGTCGTCGCGTGAAATGTGGATCGCGCAGGAGTACCTGGAGGTCCCGAAGCTCGCGATCTCCGAAGTCGAAGGCGACGCCATCGTTCAGGTCGCGAAGCACTACAACTGGAATCCGTTCATGTTCGCGGGCAAGTATGCGGGCGGGCTCGTTCGGGTCAGCTCCACGCCGCTCATCAACATCACGCTCGGCGGCGGCCTGATGCCGACATTTTGCAAATGACGGCACTCGAATGACAGCGATCGAGCAACGCTACATCGAGCGCAACCCGGGCTCGCAACGACTCGCGACCCGCGCACGCGCGGTCTCGCCCGGTGGTGTCTCTCAGACGTCGCGTGATTTTCAGCCGTTCGCGCCGTACTACGAGCGCGCAGAAGGCACGCGCAAATGGACGGTCGACGGTCAGGAGATCGTCGATTTTGTCATGGGCCACGGCACGCTGCTGTTCGGTCACAACCATCCCGAGATTCGCGCCGCCATCGAGGCCCAGCTGGCTCGAGGTACGCACTTCGTCGGACCGTCGGAGCCCGAAGTGATGCTCGCAGAGCTCGTGTGCGAGCTCATTCCGAATGCTCGGCGCGTGCGGTTCACCGGCACCGGCAGTGAAGCGTGTGACCTCGCGCTTCGCACGGCACGCGCAGCCACCGGGCGCGAGAAGCTGCTCAAGTTCGAGGGCCACTATCACGGGTGGCACGACCACGAGATGGTCGCGCTGAAGCCGCCATACGATGCGATGGCCTCGAACGGAATCCCTAGCTCCGCTGGTGGCAATCGCCTGGTCCTTCCACCCGGTGATCTCGCGTCACTCGAACGCACGTTGGCCACGCGCGCGTCGGAGATCGCGTGCGTCATGCTCGAGCCTGCGGGCGGAACGCACGGGACCGTACCCACGACCGTCGCGTGGGTGCGCGGGGTTCGCGAGCTGACCCGACGCTACGGGGTGCTGCTGATCTTCGACGAGATGGTCACCGGATTTCGGCTCGCACCAGGTGGCTATCAGGAAGCGAGCGGCGTGACCGCGGATCTCGTGACGCTCGGCAAGACGATGTTCGGCGGCATGCCGGGCGGGGCGGTCGCCGGCTCCGAAGAGCTCATGGAGCTGATGCGGGTCGGTGCCAAGCCGTTCGTCGCTCACATGGGCACGTGGAACGCATTTCCCGTCGCGTGCGCCGCGGGTGTGGTGGCCCTTCGCATGCTCCGCGACGGTCGCGTCCACGCCCAGATCAACCAGTTCGGCGAAACCCTTCGCGCGCGGCTCAACGAGGCGATCGCCAGCGTCGGCGTCGGGGCACGCGTGTACGGCGCTGGCTCGCACGCTCACTTCTGCCTGAAGCCCTGGCCGTTCGAGACCGAGGAAGTCCCCGTCGGCCGTCACGCCGAGATCGCGGCGAATCCGCATAGCGCGCGGCTGCTCCGGCTCGCCCTGTTCAACGAAGGTCTCGACTTCGACTTCGCCAATAACTTCAGTGCGCTCCACGGCGAGCGCGAACTCGAGCTCGGAGTGACTGGATTCCGGCGCGCGCTCGTGGCGCTGGTCGAAGATCGCATCCTCCAAGGCTAACGCCTCGACGACGGGCTATGCTCGTCATGTGAGAAGTCTGTGGTTTGGGCTCGTCTTGGCAGCCTGCTCGAAGCCGAGCGGTCCGCCGATGCCGGTCGGCCACATCGTCACCGTCGTCACCGTCGATTGGGAGGGAGCGGATCTCTCGGCCGAGAACCTCGATGCTCTCGAAGACGTGCGTACCAAGCTCGGCACGATCCCGATCACGCACTTCGTCTCGGCCGCCTACGCGACCAAGGACAGAGCGGGCGACCTCGCCGCAATCCTCGCCAAGACCGTGAGACCGAGTGACGAACTCGCGGTCCACCTGCATGGCTGGAGCTCGCTCGCACGCGCGAGCAAGGTCAGGCCGCGCGTCGAGCCGTCCTTCCTGACCGGGACCGATGTAGTCGTCGATCTCGAAGATGGCGATCGCGGCTTCGATACGGATCTCGACACGTACGACGTTCCCGAGCTCCGCGCGATGCTGCGCACGTCACGGCAACTGCTCGAGCGCTCGCACCTGCGCGTCTCCAAGAGCTTTCGCGCCGGGGGTTATCTCGGTACGCCGAAGATGTTGGCAGCGCTGGGCGATGAAGGTTTCACGGTCGATTCCTCGGCGATCGATGCCCGTCAGCTCCACTCGATCGAGGACGTCGCGTGGCGGAGCAGGCTGACGCAGATCTGGCCGAATATCACGGCAGCGAGCCAGCCGTTCGTGATTCGAGCCGCGAGTACAGAGCTCGTCGAGCTTCCGATCGCAGCGGTCGTCGACTACGTCACGACCCCAGAGCTCGTCGCAAGGTTCGAAGCCGCCAAAAACAGACTGGATGCGGATCCCACACGCGACCAACTCGTCGTGGTGGCATTTCACCTGGAGACGATTTCGGATCTCGAAGGTCGCCTTGTCGACGCCATGACGACGGTCCGCGCACGGCCAGAGCTCGCACGCGAGCTCGTGTTCGCGACGACCGAGGAAGCGGCCGACCTCGCGCAGTTCTCGCTCGCGAAGCCGGTATCGTAGCGGCACGCGCCCGTATGTTATCGTCGCCGCATGCCACCGGCGATTGCAGCACGTCAGGATAGCTTCTCGTTCGAGAAGGAGGTGGGCGCGGGCGTCACGATGATCACGATGCACGGGACATTGAACGAGACGTTCGATGCCAAGGCAGTCGCGGCGTCGATTCGTACGAACAAGCTACTCATCAGCATGGCTGACATCCGTCGGTTCGCGTCCTGGGGCATGTCGGAGTGGATGGAGTTCCTGCGCGCGACCGCGGAGTGCGATGTCTATCTCGTCGAGTGCTCGACCTACTCGGTCAGCCAGCTCAACCTGGTCACCGGGCTCCTCGGCCCGGCCAAGCTCGTCAGCTTCTACGCGTCGTATCGGTGCGGTAGCTGCAGCGAAGAGATGCAGACGCTGTTCTTGATCCCGCGGGATCGAGCCATGATCTCGGAGATCCCGAACAGCACCCAGGACTGTCGTACCTGTGGAGGGCGTGCTCGGCTCGAGGAATATCCGGCCGCCTTCTTCGATGCGATCGCGCAGCGTCCAGCGTTCGATATCGATGATGAAGCGCTCGCGTTCATGCGCACGCGCCTCAACTACGACCTGTCTCCCGATCTGTCCCGGTTCCGCGCCTTCCGTCGATCGAGTGTCGACCGCACCTACCTGCGGTTGAGCGGCAACGTGTCGAACCTGCCGGTCGAACTGCTAGCTCGCGTCATTAACGGCGCGACCGTGATCGACCTGGAGCACGTCGTGTTCGAGCCCACCCAGATGGGCTCGTGGCATACCTTCCTCAAGGCGACAGGTCCGAATGTCCGGTCGATCCAGCTGATGAACTGTCCGCCGCAATTCCTGGAGGTGGGCGTGACGCCTGCGGAGTTGCGCGACAAGGTCAAGGTCCGGAGCTTCGCGCAGGCCTATGTCTGCGAGACCTGCGCAATTCCCACCAGGCAGCTCGTCGACGTTGCCCTGAACCTGGAGCATCTCGTCGTAGCGGCGATTCCGGCCGCGAAATGCCCGTCATGTCGCTCGACGCTGGCCTCGCCGGTCAGTGAAGAATTCGCGGCGGTGTTGCGAGCCCTACCTGCGCGCGACCGCGATGTCGAGCTCGAGAACTTCACGACGAAAGCACGCGCCGAGCCGATCGAAAAACTCGAGAACTGCCTCGTCGAAGCGAGATCGACAAACGCCCGCAATGGCCGCTTGCCCCTCGCGATCGGTGCCGTGGTGGTCCTCGCAGCAGTAGGTGTGGCTGCGTGGCGGTCGCATGGCGAAAAAGAAATTGCAAAGAAGCCCGTAGAGCCGGAACCGACGAAGCAGAAGACGACTGCTCCACCGCAGCCCGGCTTCAATCGCCCTGACTGGATCACCTCCGACGTGCCGGCCGCGGGTTATTGCGCCGACATGACGAACCGCTTGGTCTGCGTCGGGGTCTCGTCGTATCGCAAGAGCCGAGACGAGGGCGGGGCCGAAGCGAACGATGTCGCGCTCGAGGAGCTGGTCAACACGATCGGCCTGAAGATCGCGGATCCGTACTTCCGCGACACGATCGTCCCCACGTACGCGAAGGCACGGACCCAGGCTCTCTCGACGCTGCAAGGCGCGGGGTCAGCGAGCTCCGCGAACGAAGGTGTGCTGACGTCGCGCAAACGTACGGTCGAAGCCCTGCGTACCACCGGCGGCGCCGCGGTGCCCGTGCAACGCTCCGACTGGTACTGGGAAGAATACGCAGCTGACGGCAGCAACGGTAAGACCGAGTTCCTGGTGTTCGTGCGCTTCGATCTCAGCCTCGATGCCGTACACGCGCTCGTCGACAAGTACGGCGCGAGCACCACGGTGGGGTCGGCGAACGGGACGGTGATGACCGCGTTTCCCGAACTCGCGTGGCAGAGCGCCAGCTTCGTCGGCGGTGTCGTCGTGACGAAATCCGGTCCCCGGTTCGCCCGAGCGGGCATCAAGCCGGGTGATGTCGTCATCGCGGTCGGCGACCAGAACATCATCGATTCGACCGGCCTCGCGAAGGCGCTCGGCGAAGCGCGCGGTGACGTGAAGCTCACGATCAAAACGAACGATAGCGACAAGACCGTCAGCCTTCACTGATCATCATTACAATCGAATCTGTTCTCTGCCGGCGCACGCGGGATGCGGCCCTTTGCGATTCGTCGCATGCACGCGCTCGTCTATCTTTCGTCGTTCTCGAAGATTCGGGCGCCCGGCCTGCGCACCGCCTTCATCGCCGGGCACCCGGACCTCCTGGTAAAGATCGAGATCGCGAAGCAGGTCGCGAACCTCCGTGGCAGCGGGCTCGATCAGCGCATCGTGCTGCGCTGTCTGGTGAGCGGCATCGTCGAGCAGCAGCAACAGCTCGTCCGTTGCTTCTATCGACCGAAACGAGACGCCTTGGTCGAAGCCCTGACCCAGCACATGCCCGCGGGTGCGACCTGGACAACGCCTGAAGGTGGCCTCTTCGTCTGGGTGACGTTGCCCGCCCATGTCGACGCGGAGGCGATGCTTCCGGCCGCGATCGAGAGCGGTGTTGCCTACGTAACGGGCGCCCTTCTTCGTCGAGCAGCCGATCACGCTGCGGCTCACCTTCGCATCGGAGACCGAGGCGACGCTCCGCGAAGGTGCGCGTCGGCTCGGTGCGGCGACGACGGCAGCGCTCGGCTAGCCGAGCAAGTAGCGCAGGATCGATGCGACCGCGACGACCGACACCGCGACGCCCGCAACGAGAAGCGTGCGGCCGCGACTAGATGCGGGCGCTGGGGGCAGCGCCACGCTGCGGTTCCTTGTCGGCACGCGTGCCAGCGCGATCGGTGGATCGAGCGAGAACGTCGCCGGAAGAGGCTGCGTCCCGGAAGATGCTCGCGGCTCGGGCGTGGCCGTGGTCTCGAAGAAGCCGATCTCCGAGAGGAACCGAGACAGGCTCTGTGCCGAGCTGACGACATTCAAGTTGCGGGTGATGTCGGCCAAGGCGTTGGACACCTCGGATGCTCGTCCTGGCCGTTCATCGGGATTGGTCGAGAGCAACTGCGAGATCAGCGCGAACAGGCTCGGTGGGACATTCGCGAGCTCGCCGTGGAACCGGAGCTTGCCCGACCGCAGCTTCTTGATGATGTCCTTTTGGGACAGCTCGCTCACCGACGTCGAGCCTGAACAGATCGCGTAGAGCAGCATGCCCATCGAGAACAGGTCCGAGCGATGCGTGATCGCTTCGTTCGAGATCACTTCCGGCGCCATGAACTGAACATCAGCGTGTTGGCTTGCTGCGATCGCGACGCCGAAGTCCGAGACCTTCACGGTGCCGTCGGTCCGGATGATGATGTTGTGCGGAGACAAGTCACCGTGGATGACGGACAGCGGCCGGCCGTCGATGTCAGCTGCGGAGTAGGCATGCTCGACGGCCTGCGCGATGTCGCGGGCGATGTGGCACACATCGCCGATCGGCATCACGACGCGCGCCGATGCTAGCCGCTCCAGCAGCGTCCAGAGATCCTGGCCGGCAACGTACTCGGTCGCGAGGTACAGCGTGTCGTCGACCTCTCCTACATCGAGGACCTGCGCGATGTTCGGATGCGACAACCGCGCAGCGCGATTGACCTCTCGCAGCAGTTGCTCGAGCGTGCCTTGCTGGCCGAGCAAGGCGCGCGGGATGCGCTTGAGAATGACGGGCTTCTCGAAGCCACCGATGCCGACCTGCTTTGCGAGAAACACCTCGGCGAGACCGCTCGCCGGCAATCGCTGCACGATCTTATATTTGCCGAGGATGGTGTCGTCGGCGGCCGAGGCCGCCGAGTTGTTGTAATCCGTCGGCAGCGGCGTGTTCGCATCGCTGATCGCGCTGTTCAGGAGCTGGTGACGCTGCGCGATCATGTGCTCGGTCGCTGCCGGGATCGTGGTATTCGCATTCTTGAGCCGGATCAGCGAGCTGCCGCCGATCTCGTGGCGCATCGCGCCGTTGCAGTCACCGCACACCATCGGCTCGAACTGCGGCGGCCAGCTCCGGCCGTGCAGCGTGCTGCTCACGGCCGTGCGCCGCTGGCACTTGAGGCAGACGTAGGGGACCAGGAGCGAGCCGAGCACGATGTTGGCGCTGACGTCGAGCGATCGATCCATGGCAGGCAGGAGCGACTCTTTGAGATCGATCAGCGTCACCGAAGGCACCTGGGCCGAGAGACTTCGGAGGAGCCGTTGCCACTCCTTTTGTCCGGTCGGATCGACGTCCGAGACATCGGCGAGGTCGATCACGACTTCGCCTTCGGCGCCGACAAGGAAGGGCCGCGCGCGAAACGTCGAGGCGATCCTTCCGATGATCCGGAAGTACGTCACCGATCCGTAGACCAGCTTCATGATCTTGGGCGGCTTGTCGGGTTCGACGTCGCGCGCCGCGTAGAGGTTTTGCGCCGCGAGGAACGCAGCGGTCGACGGCGTGAGGCTCTGCGCTCCGAACTTCGGAACGAACGCGAAGTAGCTACTCGGGGTCTCGTCGAATTCGAGCTTACCGTCACAGCGCGCACATCGTTTCTCGGGCAGGCCGTCGGCCGCCAGGTTGTCACGCTCCTTCAGCAGATCGATGGTCTCGCTCGATTCGACACCACACGAAGGGCAGGTGTACGGGGCGTTCACGGTCAAGACCTTGCTCGGTCCGCCGAAGTTCAGGACCATGTTGAGCTGGTCGACGAAGAACGTCGGGCACCCGACCAGGAGCATCTCGGTGACGGCCTTCGGCAGCGAGTCCATCGCTTTGAGCCATTGCCGGACGCCGAAGGATGTCATGCGGGTGATCCCCGCAACGTTGAGGATGATCGTCTTCGTCGCGCTAACAGCGCCGAAGCCTTTGAAACGTTCGTCGACGAGACCCATGACATTGAGCAACGTCAGATCGTTCCCACTCACGAGCTCGACCGTTGCTTCGGGCCGGATCATCGTCGCTGGTGGAATGATTGCCTTCGCCACGGACGTCTTGGTTCTTATAACATTCCTTCGTCCGGAGAGGTCCGTGCTACCCTTGAACAAGGAGCGGAGCATGAAGTGGAATTCCTACGCCATCGCACTAATGGCGATTGTCTCGATCGAGACCCACGCACGTGAAGCCGACGCCTGTGGTGTCAAGCTCGCGATCAAGCACTCCAAGCCGCGACAGGTCGCTGCGAGGTCGGCAACACCGGCCAACATCCTCGTCATTGGTGCGCCTCCCAAGCGGCTCGAGAACGATCTGAGCTCGGCCGGTCACCAGGTCGAGGTTGTCGATAGCTCGTCGCAAGCCAAGCGTCCGACCTACGACATGGTGCTTGTCGCCTCGAACGACCAGGCAGCTGATGCTCGCGCCAAGTTTCCGAACGCTGCCGTGGTGGTTCGCACCGGTGATATCACCGCTGATGTGCGCTCGGTCGAGAATCAAGTCGGTCACCACCCGGTGCGTGCCGAGGAAGGTCGTACGGTCATCGCCGCCGGTCCGACGCGCGAGCCGATCGCGGCTCGCCCGGACGACTCCGCGAAGGTGGTCGAGACCAAGGCCGATGTTCGTCCCGTCGTCGCCTCCAAGGGCTCCGAACCCGTCGAGACCCGGGTCGTCGCGCCACCCATGCCAGCGCCCAAGCCCGAGCCGATGCCTGAGCGCGTCGCGACCCAGCCGCAGCCTCCCGTCGCCGAGACCCGCGTGACCGCGCCGTCCGCGGTTCGGCAGACCAGCAACTCGCTCGAGACCGAGATGTATTTTGGCGTCGGTAGCACGTCGATTGGTAATCGCGCTGCGCTCGACAAGGCCGCCAGCTGGTTGAAAGCCAATCCTGATGTCTCTGCCGAGATTGGCGGCCACGCCGATCCGACGGGCTCGCCCGAAGGCAACCTGAAGCTATCCCAGTCGCGTGCGGATGGCGTGCGTGACTATCTGGTCTCCGCTGGTATCGATGCATCGCGCCTACAGTCCACGGGCTTCGGCGACACGAAGCTCAAGTACGGCCGTGATGACCACCGCAATCGCCGCGTCATCGTCGAAGCAAAGAAGCATTAGGAGCTTGTAGCGCCCAACCCTGCGGTCTACGGCTGCAGCGTCCTTCTCCTGATCGGGTCGCGGAACGCTTGCCTAGTCCGATTCGCGGTTGACGCCCTCGAACAGGATCGTGGACAGGTAGCGCTCGCCGGTATCGGGGAGCATTGTGAGGATCACGCTGCCCGGCACCGCCTTCTTCGCGACCTCGAGCGCGACCCAAAATGTCGCACCGGAGGAGATGCCGACGAACAGTCCCTCTTGGTGAGCGAGAGCGCGGGCTGTCGCGACCGCGTTTTCCTCGTTCACGGGAATGACTTCGTCATAAACGCTGCGGTCGAGGATCGGCGGAATCCGATCCGGTACCCACCCTTGGATCCCATGCGTGTTCCATTCTTTGCCGGCCAGCAGCTGCGCGGTGGTGGGCTCGGTCGTGACGACTTTGATGTCCGGACGTGCCGCCTTGAGCATCTGCCCCGTACCCGTCAGCGTTCCGCCTGTGCCCCAGCCCGTGACGAAGTAATCGAGCTGCTTGCCGGCGAAGTCCTGGAGAATTTCGGGCGCGGTGGTCTGGCGGTGGTAGGCGGGATTCGCCGGGTTCTCGAACTGGTTGGCGAGGAACCAGCCATTCTGCTCTGCGAGGAGGCGCGCGCGCTCGACCATGCCCTCGGTCTTCTCGGAGGCCGGCGTCAGGATGACCTTCGCACCATACGCGCGCATGATCTGTCGCCGTTCCACCGAGAATGTCTCGACCATGACCGACACGAACGGGTGGCCCTTCGCGGCGCACACCATGGCCAGGCCGATACCGGTGTTGCCCGAGGTGCTCTCGACGACGGTCTGCCCGGGTTTCAGGATGCCGCGCTTCTCTGCATCGTCGATGATCGCGATCGAGAGACGATCTTTGACCGACCCACTCGGATTGAAGTACTCCACCTTTGCATACATGGTCGCCGTAGGTGGGGCGAGTCGGTTGATCCGCACGATCGGTGTGCGCCCGATCGTTTCGACGATGTTGTTGTAGATCACGCCCGCGATGATCGATCTGGCCTCGGGATTTCACCAGTTCGCACCGCGCAATTTGTGGTGGCGGATTGGACTCCATTGACCGCCGCCGAAACCAGCCCTGTCGTCGCATCCTCGGGTTCGCTGTGACGTTTGCGGTCACGTCCGATAGAAGCCGATGCGTAGCTCGGACGTGCGCGCTCCATCGTGGCCTTGCGCCACCAGCTCGTCGCGAGCAGGCAGCATTTCACTGATCTTCACGACGTCCTCGTCGCCCAACCGTGTGACGATCGTCGCGACCGCCTCGATCACGAGTGGATTGAAGAAGTCAAAGTGAATCGGTTTCGGCTCGCCGGGGATCGACCAGAACACGCGAGAGTCACAGCCGAGCCGAGCTCTCAAGTCCTGCATGGCGAGGAACCGTTCGGCTTTGTCAGGCGTCGCGAACGCGGTCTTCATTCCAGAGACCGGATAGCGCCAGGTGCGGCGCTGGATCACGACATCGTCGAGCACGATCCGAGGCGTGTCGCGGCCACGCAACGACTCGGGCAGCAGCGTCGCGGGAAAGAAGCGCTCTGCATAGTCATCGAACAGCGGCGCGATGCTGCTCGTGTACTGGATGAACGGATAGTTGGTGTACGCGACCAGTGGAATCACCTCGGCTCCACCCTGCGTATAGACGAACCGACCAGCGACGAGCGCGAGGTCGAGCTCTCCCAGGTTTAACGAACCCGGTCGATCGCTCGCGACCATCAGCTGGAGATCGGTCTCGGCGAGTGCAAAGCGCCGGTCCGATGCCTGAGTGTGCAAGAAGAGACACTCGGCGGTCCGCGTTCCCGCGGCCATCTCGCGCACGGCGGCACGCATCTCTTCGACGATGCGGTCGCCGTCACGAACGACGTCGAGCAAGCAGGTTGTCAGCCAGAAAAAGCCGTGGACCTCTCCCAACACGAGCTCGACGGTGCCGTCCGGCATCCGACGCAGCATCGCGTCGGCGCTGACGTAGCCGGGATGGCTAGGGGCCACGACGCCGTCGAGCGCAGTGCGAAGCTCCGCACTGGTCAAGCGAGCGATGCCGTCCTGCGCAGTTGCCGCAGCGTTGGCGAGGAGCTGCCTGATCCGGTCTATCGCATCACGAAGCGCTGCCGCGTGCGGTGTCGCTGCGGGCGTAGCGAGTGGCTGGTCCTCGTCGTACGCGCGGTGAGCGTCGATCGCGGTTGCCGTCGACGCGCCGAACCGCGCCTCGAACCATTCGCGTACGCGTTCGCGTGCGAGCTCGCAAGGGAGCTCGAGAACGGCCATCAACGCCGGCAACGTCGCTTCGAGTGCGCCGCGCGCGGGACCGAGCGAGCTGTGCACTTCGACGCTGACATCCTCGTGGATCAGCGACCGGTCCGCGTAGATCTTGCCTTCGTTCCGGCTCGCCGCTTTGCCGGTCGCAGCGACAAACCGCTTCGCGAGCTCGCCGAGGATCTCGACTCGGCTCGCGAGTGGCGCGGCTCCGAACGCGGCCACCAGCTCCTCGAGCGCGGCAAGTTCTGCGATCACCCACGGTCCTGCGTCACCCGGTGGCCACTTCGAGACTTGGTCGGCAACCGCGCGCAGCGGGTAAAACACACCGGGTGGCACGGCAGGACCGCGGATTACGATGCCTGCATCACGCAGATCCTCGAGAAACTCGCGCAGCTCGTCGCGATCGAGCTCGAGCTCGGCGGCGAGCGTCAAAAGCTCCGGCTCGCGGCGGGGTTGCTCGAGTAGTTTCAGCACGGTCAGCACGGCGTCCGATGGCGCCGTCCGCGCGTACCGCCGACGGAACAAGGTCGTCGCGTCGTGATCCATCGTGCACCAGCTGACGACCCCGTTCGCGAGGCGCGCGGTTGGATGGATCTGCCAGGTCACGACGTCGACGCCGGCGCGTCGTACCGCCTCGTCGAGTAGCTCCTGAGCCGCCCAATGGGAGAAGTACGTGCGGCGCGTCGCATCCTCGGTGACGATGTCGATCCTGGCTTCTGGGTCAGCGTCTCCGAGAAATCCCGCGCCAACCGGGCCGCAGATACTGTTCGTGTCGTTCTTCGCGCAGAATCGTTGCGCGTACATCGCCGCGACGCGCTCGGTGCGACGTTGCGAGGCATCACCGGCCCCGACTGCATCGATGATCGAACGCACGCCGTCGAATGCGTTCGGACTCTCGATGAACACTGCTTCCTGCAGCCGCGCATCGCCGTAGAGCGTGCGAATGGCGCGTTGAACCTGCTCGAAGTCCGCGGCGAACACGCGATCGAGATCCGCGCGCGCGGTCTTCCAGTCAGCGTAGCGGCGCTCGAGCTCGGCGACGAGCGGACCCGCTTCGTCCCACAACCGGGCGAGCTCGACGAGCGAGTCGCTCGGCAGCTGTCTCGCGTCGACGGCCCGCAAGAACTTGTGAACGCGCCGGATGTGGCCGACGAGCTTGGACCGGGTGGCCGGATCGTCGAGCGCGCGGATGTCCGTGAACGGTCGGTTCAACAGGAGATCGAGCGCAGCTCCTGCGGCGTCGCGAGCTCGGCGTGACCCGAGGACCCGATCCGCCGCGATCGCTGCGGTGACGCAGCTCAGCGTGTCCATCCGGTCGTAGGCGAATCCCGCGACCCGCACGAGATAACTCGGGAGAATGTTCCAGCTCAGGGCCGCAATCGTATCAAACCGCTCGCCAGCTCGCCGGATCGAGCGTCGCAATCCGCAGCTCGCTCGTGTAGTGCTCGCCGGCTACATCGGTTACCCAGGCATCCGCGATCGTGGGAAGCATCTCTGACACGGTCGCGTGGGTCGCCGCGCGCAACTGTTTTGCAAACATCTCGACATAAATCGTGCTCGCGAAGTCGACGTACATCGGCTTCGTTTCTTCCGGCGTGCGTACGAACACCTAGCGCGGCATGCCGAGCGCCTGGGCCCAGCGCCGACCCGCGAGGTAGCGCTCGGTCGGCGTCTTCATGGCTGCCCACGCGAATGCGCCAGGTTCGAGCTTCCAGGTATCGCGAGCGATGACGAGATCGTCGATCGCGATCCGCGGTCCGTGGGCACCGGAGTCGACGAACGAAAACTGCGCGAAGCTCTCCGCGATCAGATGATGCTCGACGAACGCGATGATATCGAGATCGATCTGCGGACTCGTGACGACGAGGCGCCCGTCGCGCCGCACGACATCGCACTCGCTCGGAACGACAACGTGGTCGCGCGGCCTCGCAGAGACCGTGCCACCAGCCTCGAAGTCGTAGTCGTTCGGCGACGGCGAAAAGGCGTCGGCCGCGGTCACGGCCTTCGACCAGACTTGCCCGATCGTCGGCCCGCCGAGGTCTCGATCGCGCGCTTCGATCAGCTCTGCCGACGTGGGGTGTTCCTTCACGAATGCGGGGATCGTGACCGTGTTGAATCCGGTGTGTAATTCGCCAAGGATCGGGGTTCCGTCGGCGGTGAACATCACGTCTGGCGATTGATGACGTGCGGATGGCCAGCCGGGTCCAGGCGCGTCGAACGCTGCGTGGACCCGAGCCGCAAGCTCTGCGCTCGTGCGATGAACCACGACTTCGTCGCCGCGCACATCGAGGATCTCGCTCCAGCGCTTGCGAAGCTCGATCCGGACCTGCTGGACGATCGAGCCAGGTGTGTTGCCACCGGGAAACAGCCGGATCGCTTGGCTCCAAAACTTCTGCCAGCTGACCTTCGTCGCGTCACCGACGATCGCGTCGCCGACGATCGCGTCGCCGACGATCGCGTCGCCGACGATCGCGTCGCCGACGATCGCGTCGCCGAAGATCGCGTCGAACGCTGCGCGAAAGCGACTCGCAACTTCGTGCGTGTACCAGCGCGCGCTCGCGAGCACCAATGTGAGCGGCCGGGCGAGTTTGTCGATCAGCGGGGTTCCGAGCTCGACCTCGAGATC